>Ga0187786_10000273_pt1 | contig 16502 bp, 14 predicted proteins | sample 0815_BV2_10_20_M_FD_132449 | JGI IMG/M metagenome (GOLD analysis project Ga0187786, IMG submission 132449) | Tropical peat soil microbial communities from peatlands in Department of Meta, Colombia - 0815_BV2_10_20_MG | ecosystem: Environmental > Terrestrial > Soil > Wetlands > Peat | place...
TAATATAATAGTGATTGAAAATATTGTCGGGGAGGTACGGGATGAAGAAGCTTTACGGTAAGAGGTTGCTGTCTATTATTATGCTGATTCTTGCGCTATTGCTGCCGACGGCCATGCTGGCGGCGGAAGTCGATAATGTCGCATTCAGCAAGGCGGTATCTTCTGCGATGAAGGATCGGTTCGGCGTCTGCGAAGAATTTCTCGATGTCAAATGGCTGAACAGATCTGCATATACCGGCATCCTGAAGGCGGACGTTTATAGGAATGCATCCAAGGAATCGAGATATCTCATTGTCAGGCTGGAAAGACCGGGATCCAGGGCATTCGTTTCGAGAGGCAGCGGAGTTTTCTATGAGATAGACGAAAAGCAGTACCTGAGCCGCGACTTTGCGCAATTACTGGCGTCCGCACATTATTCGTTTAACCATGAAAAGGTTTTCCTGACGGCCAGGAAGGGGAAAAAATCCGAACGGTTTCCGCAGGAACCGCTACCTTTTGAGGCTTTCGAGCAGCATGAGAGCGATTTCCCCAACAGGTCTTTTTCCGGGTTTGCCAGGACCGTCTGCATAGCATATCCGGACGGTAAGGGCGCCTTTGTTGTGGAAGCCAGAAAGCCTTTTATGAAGCCGGCTATAGATGAAACGACTAAGCAGGCTTATGAAACAGTCGGCAAGACGACAAAGGAGCAGTGCGAAAAAAAGATGGGCGCCGGCAACGATTGCAATCCCGTCAATCTGAAGGACAGCTATGCGCTTGACGTAAACGGAGACGGAAAGGATGACTACATCGTCATGCTCGGCAGCGGAAAAACCGTCAAGGCGCATGCAGGCAGATATCTGCTGTTGTCCGGAAAGGATGGCTATGTAGCCACGGATGTTTCGGGCTGCCTTGGAGTCGGCAGGTTCTTTTATGGATTGGCTGACGGCAGGTCGTTCCGTCTGGGCAGGTGCGGTCGATAATATCTGGAAAACAGGTCCGAATCGAGCCCTGAGGAAGGCCGGCATCGTGGGCTATTTCGGTGGTGTTTATGCAGAGGTTACGCGTGTAAAACTGGTTTCTGCATAACGGAAAGAAGCGTTTGGCATTCATGAAAAATATGCATATTTATGTTATATTAAAATCGTTTTTTTAAGCTTGGCGGCGGAGAAAAAGGAAGGCAGGATGATATGAACCAGAGCACTGAAAATACGCCCACGATAAAGGAAAAGATTCTTCAGCTGTCCAATCTGCCGAGTCTGGCGGTAGTCAAGTACCAGCTGATAAGGGCGCTGAACAAGGAAAATGCCTCGATTGATGACATCTCGGAGATCATACGCCATGATCAGGCGCTTGCGTCCCGCGTGATCGCCGTAGCCAATTCCGCTTTTCTCGGATATCCCGGACGGATAAACGCCATCGAGCAGGCAATAATGCTTTTGGGCTTTGATCTTGTGAGGAGTATATCCCTTGCCGCATCGATCTTTAATGTATTTGCAAACCAGTACGGCAGCTTCAAGCAGATGTGGGCGCATTCATACGTGGTTGCAAATGTCGCAGCCAGTCTCTGCAACAGGGTTTCAGGCAAGGACAGAAGCACCTGCTTTCTGGCCGGATTGCTCCATGACATCGGAAGGCTTGTGCTGTTCAAGGTCATCTCCGATACCATTATGGATACCGAAGTGCATGACCTGTTGACTAAAAAAGGGCAGTCGCTTATTAAGGCCGAATCTGAGCTGTTTCAGTGCAGCCATACGCAGGCGGCTGAATGGTTTCTTGACAATCTTTGCTTCCCTGAGGAGATTCTTGTCCCTATCACTACCCATCACTTTGTATTGAATGAAGGCGTGCACAAGAAATCAGCTGACGTTATATTTCTCTCCGAAGGCTTGTCCGATCTGATCTATCCGCAGGTCGTGCATGACGGGCAGTGGTCTGAGGAACATCAGAAGATGTTTGAAGAATATGGACTGTCTGACAAGGACGTTGCTGATCTCAAGGCGATAGTGGAGAAAGAAGAGCAGGCTATAACCAGGTTCTTTGATCTGTAGACTCAGCCGATCCAGACCGTCTTTTTGAAGTCCCGCATTCCTTCCACGATATGGCTTGTGGTTCCGCGGTAACCAGTCTTCAGGCTCGACTCCAGATTGAAATACTTAAGGCAGGTGCCGCAGGTGAATATCTCGACTCCAAGCGATTCGATTTCTTTAATAATGGCCACGAACTCTTCATCCGTTGTAGTTAGCCTGATCCCTGTATTCAGAAAGAATATTGTATGGGGCAACTCCTTCGTGACCTTCAGGGTCTCGAAATAGCCTTTCATCAGTATCCTGCCGAGCATTTCGTCCTTGCCCATGGTGTCGGTGGCTATAATCAGGAGGATGTCCTTTCCGCTGTCTTCGGGCAGGACCTCGGCCGCTGCCGGGATATCGCAGATATAGCCTTTGACTATTTTAACAAGCCAATACTTGTCTTTAATTTGGGATTCAGAATGGAAACCGTTTTTCGACGCGAACCTTTTCAGGTTGCTCACCGACGCTTCATTGTCGACAAGGACTTCGATCGTCCCTTCCTGCATCTTAATGAGGGCTTCCTCGGCCATTATGACCGGTTTCGGACACCCTATGCCTCTGGCATCGATCAGGGTTGCAGCATTCATCCAGTTAATTTACCGCAACCCGAGTTTAATAGCCATTAGATTTTTTCGATGATTCGAGTCAATCCTATAGATAAAGCCTTTATTTCTGTAATTCCTTTTCCTCAAGGCGGGCCTTCAACAGTTCGCCGAACGTGCTGAGTCCGCTCTCGGATTTCGACCCCCGGGCCGCCGATTCACGATAGCTCTTGAGATCATCCTCTTCTTCTTTCTGGATGACTCCTTTTCTGCTCAGGGTTACCTTTGCATTGTCGGAGTCTACGTCCAGCACAAGCACTTGCATTGCGCTTCCAGGCAGGAACGTCTTGGCATGGTCGGTCCCCCTTGGGGTTCCCATCTCAGAATTCGGGACCAGGCCCGTTACGCCATCTCCGATCTTGACGAAAACCCCGAACGGCATCACTTTCTCTATAAAACCGTCTATCACTTCTCCGGCAATCGGATATGTTACTTTTTTTGGTTCGGCCTTCGGCTGGACGGACAATGATATCTTCTTCGCCTTGCCATCGACAGCGAGCACGTAGGCCTCGATTTCCTGGCCGGTAGAGACGACCTCTTTGGGGTGGTTGATGCGCTTGCTGCTGCCGAGATTGGAAAGGTGTATCAGTGCGTCTATCCCCGACTCCAGATTGACAAAGGCCCCGAACGGCGTCAGGCGAACGATGGTGCCGCTGACTTTGGATCCCACCTCATAGCGCCCTTCGACGCCCTCCCAGGGATCAGGAAGCAAGGCCTTGATGCTCAGTGTCAGACGGTTCTTTTCCCAGTCGATTGCGATCAGGCGCACCGTAACCTCCTGGCCGACAGACAGAGTATCGGAAGGCTTGTTTATCTTCGCCCATGATAGTTCGCTGGTGGGTATAAGCCCCTCGATCCCGCCTATATCGACAAATGCGCCGAAATTCTGCAGAGAGCTGACCCTGCCGGAGATGTCCTGCCCTAATTGCAGGGACTCTTTCAGGCGTGCCGCAGCTGCAGCCTTTTCCTCCTGGAGCAGGAGCCGCCGCGAAAGGACGATCGTGCGGCCGCCCTCTTTGAATTCGATGATCTTGAAGGGGAAGGCGCGCCCGACATAAAGACCGCCTTCCCGGCCTCCCTTGAGGTCTATCTGCGAGAACGGACAGAAACATTTGACGCCATCAACCGCGACTTCGAAGCCGCCTTTAATCTCTCTTTTTACGTCTCCGGTCACTGCTGCCCCGGATTCAAAGGCGCCGCGGATCTGCGCCAGCTTCACCGTTGAGTGGCCGCGGACTAATGTCGTCATCTTTATTCCGCCGTCCACCACTGCGACAAAATGGGCTTCAACCATATCCCCTTCCTTGATCGACACCGAACCGTCCTCATTCCGGAACTCGGCCATATCAATGATGCCGTCGCTTTTGCCTCCCAGATCTATATAGACAGTTTCGCCGGATATGCCGACTACCCTGGCCTTCACCTTCTCTCCCGGCGCAAGTCTCGACCTGCGCGAAGAGCTTTTCTCCAGAAGTTCAGCGAAGCTTTCCTGCCCCGCCGCATCATTGTCATGGGTGGCTTCTGCCCCGACCCCGATCACCTCATTGCTATCCATCGCCTGACCTCTCATTTATTTTCGACACAATCCCAGTAGTGCCCATTCTTTTGAATTGATCGCCTTAAAAAGGGGAATTTACCAGTGTAAAGGATTTGAACTATCGGAGTCAAATGAGATCGTTCTGCCGGATGCGGTTTGCATTGATACGGCCACTGTCGTATTATTTCGGCAAACAGTGTGAAATTTTCAAAGAGGATTTCATAATAGCAACTTTAAGAATATCCTGGGATCAACGGCAGCTGCTGCAAGAGCTCCTCCAAGCATGGCTCCGGCTATGCCGGGGCATGCAACATCCTGACCGCCCAGATAGAGTCCTTTAATCGGGGTTTTCATTGAAAGACTACCAGAAAGGAAGCGTTTAGGGGTTGTCTCGAGGCCGTAGGAAGCCCCGTGGTCCCTAGCGATAAAATGTGCTGTAGTAAGTGGAGTGGACAATTCATGGTACACAATCATTGGTGCAATAGCCGGGAAAAAACTGATAAAGGCATTGATGAGGCGGTTCTCGACGCTTTTCTTGAAGGATTTGTAGCTATCGGGACGATCACCGTAGTCGGATGAGTCCCATTTAGCAAAAAGCGTTTTATTTACGAAGACCAGCATCTGGCCCGTATGTTTTCTCATTGGACCTTGATCATGGCTGGCATCCTTAAGTGACGGAAATGAGACAAAAACCGGTGACATATGAGGGTTTTCGGGAACAGACCATAGATCGTTATTGAGTGAATAATTTTCGTAAAACCAATGATTAGCTGCTGTAGCACCAGCGGCTGCTATATCGCCCTGGAAGGCGAGGTATAGACAAAGATGGCCGACGTTAGGTTCAAAGGAGAGTATTTCCTTTGCCCATGCCGACGATTGTACATCTGGAGGCAGAAGGTGTCTTACTGTGTAAGATGCTCCGGTTGTCGATATGATGCGGCTACTATAAATTTCAGTGCCATCTGAAAGTTTGACCCCAAAGGCACGATTATCCCTTATCATGATTTCTTTAACTAATGCAGAAGTTTTAATTTCACCACCAGCACGTTTAATCACCGGGATCAGAGCTTCGGCAAAAACCCCGGCCCCGTTTGCCGGATAATAGGCACCGTTCAGGAAATGATTCATTATAGTTAGTTGCATGCCAAAGCTTCCCGTAGCCGGACAACCGCCGTGATCGCCCCACTGTGTTGCAAGTATGCAGCGCAGCTTCTCATCGTTGAACGAAGAGACGAGGGCTTCCTGAATGGTTTTGCTCCAATACCACTGCAAGGTCTGCCTTGCGAATAGACGACATAGCGATTTTATAGGTTCGGGCAGGGCGCGAATGAAAAACGGAGCCTGCATAGCTGTTCGTTTGCCGACCATTATCTCGAAAAGTGCATCAATCTGCCTTATGGATGCCGGGAAGCGTTTTTTTAAGTCCTGTTGAAGGGTTGAAGCAGGTGGCGAAAAAGCAAAATCTCCATCGGGGAAATGGACTATGTCGTAGGGCCCCCTGATCAGCTGCATATTTACGGCACCATCGCTGAGCCAATCCAGTATTCTGCGTGTCTGGTTGCCTTTAGCCATGTCACCGACATAATGGAGACCGACGTCCCATGTAAATCCATTGCGGGTAAAAGTTTGCGTAAGACCGCCTGCAATGTAATGCTGCTCGAGGACAAGAACCGACCGGCCATATTTTGCAAGAGCTGCAGCAGCTGACAAGCCGCCTATTCCCGATCCAATAGCTATTGCGAAATAATCTGTTCCCATTTAACAAGTCTAGCAAATAGCATGCGATACTGCAATTTGAATTGCAACTGTATGTTGATAATAGTTGCGCTTGAAGTGTATCAAATTGGGAATGCATATAAACATTTTTATACCGCTCAGCAAACGGAAGAAAAAGAAAGACCGCACGCGGGCATCTTATCAAAGTATTATTCACTTAAATCATGCTAGATTTAGGTACGTATTAACGTGGCATTTACCTCGCGAGGCTGGTGCGTTATAATAAAAAATAGTGAACACCAAGAGGGAGAAAAAACATCCTTGCCCCGATTGCTCTTTTTGCCAGTGCTGCAGCGAAAGCAGGTGCAACATGTGCAGGCCTGCCGCTTCAGCAAAGAAGGGGAAAAAGAAGAAGGACAAGGACAAGGACAAGGTGCACCGCCCTCTATTCCTGAATTTCTGACGTTAAATTCCGCTTTGAATGGCTAAGACGCCGGCAGATGCCGGCATAAATCATTATTGTTGCGAGGATACAGGGATTATGACCGTGCAAAAAATGGAGTTCAAGACCGAAGTCAAGCAACTGCTCGACCTGATGATTCACTCTCTCTATTCCCACAAAGAAGTTTTTCTGAGGGAGCTTATTTCAAATGCCTCGGATGCAATCGACAAGGCCCGATACGAGGCCCTTACGAACGCAGAGATCCAGGAAGGAGAGAAAGACTGGAAGATAAAGATAACGGCAGACAGTGAATCCGGCATCTTGACTGTCAGCGACAACGGCATCGGCATGACGAAGGATGAAATTGTCACGGCACTCGGCACTATCGCCCATTCAGGTACGCGCGAGTTCCTGCGACTTCTTCAGGAAAGGGACCTTAAAGACAATCCGGAACTGATCGGTCAGTTCGGCGTCGGCTTTTATGCATCCTTTATGGTAGCGGACAAGATAACAGTGCTGACACGAAAAGCGGGGATGCCCGGTTCGAAGGCCGTAAAATGGGAATCTGCGGCAGACGGGACATTTACTGTGGAAGAGGCTGACAAGTCCGGCAAAGGTACCGATGTAATTCTTCATCTGAAGAATGAGGACAAGAAATACCTCGATCAGTGGGAGGTCCGCAGCGTCGTCAAGAAATACTCGGATTTTATCGAACACCCGGTTGTTATGGATATCGAGAAGGAGCAGGACAGCGCACTCGAAAAAGGCAAGAAGATCAAAGTCAGGGAAGAAGAAACTCTGAATTCGTGCAAGGCCCTCTGGCTGAGGGACAAGGCGGAGATAACGGCAGATGAGTACAACGAGTTCTATCACCATGTATCTCATGACTTCGGAGATCCGCTTAAAATAATACACTACAAGGCAGAGGGCACTTCCGAATTCGCGGCGCTTCTCTACATTCCCGCTCAGGCGCCGTTCAACATCCTGTATCAGGACTATAAGATCGGGCCGATGCTCTATGTGAAACGAGTTCAGATAATGGAACATTGTGAGAACCTGATTCCGCCATATCTGCGCTTCGTAAAGGGAGTGGTGGATTCATCGGACCTGCCGCTCAACGTTTCGCGTGAAATCCTCCAGAACAATAACCAGGTGGAAATAATAAAAAAGAATATCACGAAGAAGATTCTTGATCTTCTGGGCGAGATGAAGAATACCGGCTATGATGACTATGTCAGGTTCCATAAGGAATTCGGCCGCGTCCTCAAGGAAGGCATACATATCGACTTTTCGCGCAGAGAGACCATTGCCGACCTTATGCTTTTCCAGTCCACGATGACCGAGGCCGACAAATATACAACCTTTGAGATGTATGTAACGAACATGAAGGACGGCCAGGATGATATCTATTATATAAGTGGACCGTCACGTGAAGAGGCCATGAAGTCGCCGCACCTCGAAGCCTTCAGGCACAGGGGCTACGAAGTTCTTTTCCTGCTGGATGAGGTCGATGACCTGATTTTCGGCGGCTTCGAATACAAGGGCAAAAAGATGAAGTCGGTCCTGAGGGGTGACATCCATCTGGATAAGGCATCGAGTGATGAGGAGCAAAAGAGATTCAGCAAGCTTGTCGACTTCGTAAAGGATCACCTCAAGGATGATGTTAAAGATGTCAGGCTGTCCGGTCGGCTGAAAGAGTCAGCATGCTGTCTCGTATCTGACGAGGGAGATCTTGATCCGAGGATGGAGAAATTTCTGAAGTCAATGGGACAGGAAGTTCCGGTCGGCAAAAGGATACTCGAAATAAATCCGGATCACCCACTCTTTGAAGCGATGAACAGGCTGTTCGAGAAAGAGGGCGGCAGCGCGCTTCTGGCCGAGTATTCAGATCTTCTTTATGACCAGGCGCTGGTAATGGAAGGGTCCCGCCCGAAAGACCCCGCCGCATTTTCAAGGGCGATGTCCAAACTTATGGCGTCGGCGCTGAAGGATTGATCCTATGCCTCGTAAAACAGGTGACATGGCAGCCGACAGGACCGTCTGGGACCTGACCCCTCTGTACGATAGTGACGATGCCTCCTACATCGACACCGACAGGAAGAAGCTGGAGAAGAAATGCTACCGCTTCATAAATGCGTGGCGCGACAGGAAAGACTATCTTGAGGACCCTGCGGTGCTGAAAAAAGCTCTTGACGAATATGAGCGTCTGATGCGTAATTACGGTGCCGACGGAAATGAGGGCTACTATTTTTGGTTGCGTACGCAGCAGGACCAGAATTCTCCGGCGCTCAAGGCCAAATACAACAAGATAGAGGAGTTCGGAAGACGCATTGAAAATGATATGCGCTTCTTTCAAATGCGCATCTCCAAGATACCCAGGAGCAGACAGAAGATGCTGCTCGGTTTTGCCGGACTTCAGAAATACCGCCATTTTCTCGAAAGATCGTTCGAGGAGGCGCGATACCTGCTCACTGAAAGCGAAGAGCGCATTATGAGCCTGAAGTCTTCAACATCGTACGGCAACTGGGTGAAGATGACATCGGGGTTTATCGTTCGTGAGGAAAGGGACGTTCTTCTTGAAGACGGCAAGAAGGGCGTAAAGACCTTTTCCGGGATACTGAGCCTGATGAACAGCCGAAAGAAAGCAGTAAGAGACGGAGCTGCCAGGGCCTTTAACGATATATTGAGAAAACATGCCGATTCAGCCGAGGCCGAGATCAACGCTATCCTTGCAAACAAGAAGACCGACGACGACCTCAGAAAGATGTCCAGGCCCGATCTTGCGCGTCATGTCGGCGATGACATGGAAAGCGATGTCGTCGATTCGCTGATATCCACAGTTGCAGACAGGTACGATATACCCGCCCGTTTTTACAAACTCAAAGCGGAACTTCTCGGGGTTAAGAAGCTTAAGTATCACGAGCGGAATGTCGAGTACGGAATTGCCGACAGGAAGTTCTCTTTCGGCGACGCCGTTGCACTCGTAAGAAAGGTTTTCTCGGGACTCGACGGGGAATTCCCGCTCATACTCGACTTCTTCCTGAAGCATGGCAGGTTCGACGTGTACCCAGCGAAAGGCAAGACAAGCGGGGCCTTTTGCGCACACCATCTGATTTCCCATCCCACGTATATTCTCCTGAATCATACCGACACGCTGAACGACGTGCTGACTCTTGCGCATGAACTGGGGCACGGAATAAACAACGAGCTGATACGCAGAAAACAGCATGCACTCTATTTCGGTACTCCTCTTTCGACCGCGGAGGTGGCGAGCACCTTTATGGAGGATTTTGTCCTGCAGGAGATCATGCACGAGGCGGATGTCGAGATGCGGCTGGCCCTTATGCTGATGAAGCTGAACGACGACGTCTCAACTATCTTCAGGCAGGTTGCCTGTTACCGCTTCGAGCAGGAGCTGCACGCTGAATTCAGGAGCAAAGGCTACCTGTCGAAAGAGGAGATCGGCGTTATTTTCTGCAGGCATATGGCGTCGTACATGGGCGATTTTGTGGAGCAATCATCGGGTTCGGAAAACTGGTGGATTTACTGGGGCCACATAAGAACATTCTTCTACGTTTACTCATATGCGAGCGGGCTTTTAATATCCAAGGCTATGCAGAACCATGTCAAGAACGACCCCAAATTCATAGTAAAGGTAAAGTCATTTCTGTCCGCCGGCCTGTCCGATTCTCCCAGGAATATCTTCGCCGGACTGGGCGTAGATATCGGTGATGCGAGCTTCTGGCAAAGCGGAATCGAGGAGATAGAGCATCTTCTGGAAGAAACGATAACCCTTGCCAAAAGGTTGAAGAAGATCAGGTAATTATTGCTCCCAGTACGTTCTTCATGATCCTGAGAGCGGCATCATGGTCCTCTTTTGCAAGCCCTGCCACTGCGTCGGCTGGCACAGTGACGGCAAAGCCGCGCGGTACTGCTTCCACAGCTGCAAAGAGTATGCATATGTGTGTGACGCAGCCGGTAAGGATGAGGGAATCTATGCCGAGTTTTTTCAGGACGGCTTCGAGGCTGGTATTGTAAAAGGACAGGTAGGTTTTCTTCTTGACGATTATGTCGTTTTCCCCGGGCGCCAGGTCCGAAACAATCCTGGCCCCGCTTGTGCCTTCCACTGCATGGGCCGGCCAGCCGAACCCGGCGAATTCTCTGTCATCGGGATCATGGCTGTCGCAGACATAGACGACCGGTTTGCCTGCGTTACGTGCTGCAGCAATTTCTCTCTTTATGGCAGGAATGATCTCGCGGGTATCCGGCACCTCAAGAGGCGCCCCCGCCAGTACAAAGTCATTTAGCATATCGATGATCAATAGCGCCTCATTGTGCATGGCACGCTCCCCGTTTTTCAGGCTACTTTTCGACGTCTTTCGCGGTATGAAATTTTTTGCGCAGGGCAATTTCTACGATCTCCGGCACAAGCCCTTTTACCGACCCGCCGAAGGATGCGACTTCTTTCACGATAGTAGAGCTCAGAAACGAGTACTCTTCGTGAGGCATGAGGAATACGGTCTCAATGTCCGTATCGAGCCTGCGATTCATAAGCGCCATCTGGAATTCGTTCTCAAAGTCCGAAACGGCCCTCAGCCCCCGTATGAGAGCAATGCCCTTCTTCTCTCCGGCGTAATCGACGAGCAGGCCTTTAAATGATTCGACGGTGACATTCCGGTATCGGCTGATGGATGCCCTTATCAGCTTGATCCTCTCATTGAGGTCGAACAAAGGCTGTTTTCTGGAACTAGGCGCAACTGCTATGATCAGCTGATCAAAAATGCGCAGCCCCCGCTCCACGAGATCGAGGTGTCCGTTTGTAATAGGGTCGAATGTGCCGGGATAAATGGCAAGTCTTTTCTTCACTTTTTTCCCTCCGTAGTCGAGAGGCTTTCCGCATATGCGGAATAATCATAAAGCGAAAGTGCAGTATCACCGTAACGGTAGCTTTTTCTGAACCTCAGGGTCCTGAATGCGGGCAAGACAGTTTTCGAAGAATGCTCGGCGATCACTATCCCGTTTTCCTTCAGGAGCCGTGATCCATCTATTATCGCCAGCGATGAGGCCAGGTTTCCTGTTGCATACGGCGGATCGAGAAATATTATATCAAAGGAACCATGCGGCGCTCTTTTCAGAAATGAATCCGCGTCAGCCTTTACTACCGAAGCCTGTGCTGAGAACCCGAACCTGTCCAGCAGGTCCCTGATGATTCTGATGCGAGTTGCATTGCCTTCAACGAATACCACATGCCCGACCCCGCGGCTCAAGGCCTCGATCCCGACGGCGCCTGTTCCGGCATAAAGATCCAGAAATCGGCTGCCTTCAACCCTCCCTGCGATGATATTGAAAATAGCCTGTCTGACCTTTGCCGCAGTAGGCCGCAGTTCATCGCTATCTCCCCTGGAAGCGAAGGCCCTTTTCGGGCCGACCTTTCGGCCCTTGGCAAAGCCGCCCGAAATCCTCATTATCCGTTAAGCGGGGGATTAATAATAAAATCGTCGCTCATATTATAGTTAATGATCTTGACCGTCTGTCCTTCCACGCTCAGGCGGCCTTCAGAATAGAGCCTTATGGCATGCGGATAAATCTTGTGTTCGAGGCGGAGTATCCGCTCCGATAGGCTGTCTTCCGTATCGACGGGCGAAACCGGTACCGCTGCCTGTATTATGATCGGCCCGGTGTCCATACCCTCGTCAACGAAGTGCACGGTGCAGCCGCTGATCCTGACTCCGTAATCCAAGGCCTGTTTCTGGCTGTGAAGCCCCGGGAATGCCGGAAGAAGGGCCGGGTGGATATTCATTATCCTGTGAGGATAGGCTTCTATCAGAGGCTTCCGGACAATCCTCATGAATCCGGCCAGTACCACGAGTTCTACATCGCGCTTTGCCATCTCATCAGCGATTCTTGAATAAAAGGCATCTTTAGAGCTGAAATCGCCAGGGCTAAGGCAAAGATATTCTATTGAATGTTTCTGTGCACGCTCGATGGCATAGGCACCGGCATTGTCGGTGATAAGCAGTCTTATTGATGCCTTGAGATTACCCGCGTCTATCTCGTCTATTATCGACTGGAAATTTGAACCTCGCCCCGAAGCAAGGACACCCAATTTCAGCATGATATTATCTCTCTTTCGAGCTTATTTCGTGTACGGCTTCGACCAGGGCAGCGGCATTGTCTACAGGGGTTTCGGGCAGAATGCCATGGCCGAGATTGAAGATGTGGCCCCGCGCTTTTTGACCGCTCTTAAGAACCTTGGCTGTTCGTTCTTTGATCAGATCCTTAGTGCCGAAAAGGATGCAAGGGTCCAGGTTGCCTTGTATGGAGCAGTCGTGTCCGAGAACTCTCACTGCATCTTCGGCCTCTATGCGCCAGTCAAGGCCTATAACATCGGCTCCGCTCTGTTTGACTCTGGAAAGCATGGCGCTGCCGTTGAACGCAAAGTAAATAACCGGGACGCGGTATTTCACGGCTGCAATAATCTTTTGCACGTAGGGCAGGGCAAAGACATCGAAGTCAAGCGGAGAGAGGGAACCTACCCATGAATCGAATATCTGCACGGCGTCGACCCCGGCGTCTATTTGCGCCAGCAGATAGCTTATGACCGCTTCGGTGAGCTTGTCCATGAGCCTGCCGAAGAGCGCCGGATTTTGATACATCATGGTTTTAGATTTGATAAAATTCTTTGTGCTGCCGCCCTCGATCATGTATGTCGCAAGTGTGAACGGAGCGCCGGAAAAACCTATGAGAGGCACGTCCAACTCCTGCTGCAGGAATCTTATTGCGTCGGAAACATATGGGACATCTTCTTCGGGGTTCAGGCTTCTCAGCCGCAGAAGAGAGGCCTCGTCGCGAATCGGGTTGTAGAGAATCGGGCCCTTCGACTCCGAGAATTCCAGCTTCATTCCCATAGCTTCAACGGGTATGAGTATGTCGGAGAAAAGGATGGCGGCATCGACCTTCAGAATGTTCACAGGCTGCATCGTGACTTCGGCGGCGAGCTCAGGAGTTTTGCATAGGGTCAGGAAATCGACCTTTTCCCTAACCTTTCGATACTCGGGCAGGTATCTGCCTGCCTGCCTCATGATCCAGACAGGCGTATAATCGGTTTTCTCACCGCGACAGGTCCTGAGAAATGCATCCTTCATTTCGCTCCTCCCTTTGCCTTGTGCGGTATGTAATTGCAGAACGGTTCTTCCGCCAGATAGTCGCCGTGAACAGCATATGAGCGGGCCCTGCAGCCTCCGCATACGTTAAGGTACTCGCACATGCCGCACTTGCCTTTGTAGCTTTTGAAGTCCCGCAACTCTTTGAAGAGTTCCGAATTCTCCCAGATATCCTTGAAGGATTGTGTCCGGACGTTTCCGGCAGGCTTCGGGAAATAGCTGCATGGGAGCACGTTTCCGTCAACGTCGATCAGGCAGATAAGCTGTCCCGCAAGACAGCCCTTTGATCCGCCTGTTGAAAATTTCAGGGTCCGTCTTTCGAGCCTGGTCCCTTCCTCCTTTGCCTTTTGGAGCACCAGGCGGTAATAATGCGGGGCGCACGTCGGCCTCACGAGCATGTCCAGCTCGTCCTTCTCCATCTCGTAATGCCAGTCGAGTATGTCTTCATATTTTTCCTTGGAGATGAGCTCGCTCATGATCTCCTCGCCTCTACCCGTAGGCACGATCATGAACAGATACCATGCCGTTGCGCCGATCTCCTTTGCGAGTTTGCAGACCCTGGGGATCTCTTCCTCGTTCCTTTTTGTAAAAGATGAATTGATTATGAACTCGATGCCGTGTTTCCTGAAAAGTGCGGCAGCCTTCATGACGCCGTCAAACGCGCCTTTCTCGTTTCTGAAATCGTCATGAATTTCAGCCGATGCGCCGTCCAGGCTCATCGATACGATCTTTATTCCCGATGCTCTGATCTTCACGCATATATCATCACTAACCAGGCTGCCGTTAGTCGCCATGCACATTCTGAGACCTTTTTCCGTGCCGTACTTTGCGATGTCGAAGACGTCCTTTCTGAGCAGCGGCTCGCCGCCTGACAGGACGACCACAGGCTTTGCGTAACCGGAAATATCATCTAGAACGCGAAAGGCCTCTTCAATGGAAAAATCAGGATGCTCCTTTACGACCATCTCGGACGAAGACCGGCAATGCACGCACCGCAGGTTGCATCTCCTTGTAATCTCCCACGCGATCCACTTTGGTGTAAATTCCATGGCTTCTATTATAACGCAACATCAGCATTTCAGAAACCTGAATTGCTGCGCAGACGCCGGAGGCTGCGGCAGTGATTTCTTTCATATTCCGCCGGGTTCCTGCTATCCTCAATGAAACCCATTGAAAGCGAAAAGGATGACCACATGAAGAAACCGCCTCTGAAGACTATACGGGATATAGCGGAGATACTGAAGAACCCTCCTTACAGGGACGTGGCAATAATGTGCGACACGATTGTCAAGATGTGCGGTGAATTTGCCGATACCCCTTATGCAAAACCTTTCGCAAAGCTGGGTGTTATAGCAAACGCGCTAAGGGGAAAGAGCGTGTTTGAATTCAAGGGCGTGGTCGATATAATGCTTAAGCAATGCGCTCAGACGGCGCAGGAAGTCTCTGATATAGCAAAAAAGGCAGTCTGATCAGCCCGGCGTCCTGCCGGTTTCACCATTTCGATTTTCCCAAATGCGCGCTTCTATTTCGCGCATCAGAGGGAAGAGACTTTCACTCCGGATCGCCGAAACTGCAGTCGCATCATAACGGGGCAGTACATTGTTTGCCGTATCAGCCGAGACCCTGTCCATCTTGTTGAAGACTACGATCCTGGATTTTTCTCCCAGCCCCAGTTCCTTGAGTATTGACTCGACCGATTCTATATGCTGCTCGAAGCGCGGATTGGAGATGTCAACCAGATGAATCAGCAGGTCGGCATCCTCAAGTTCTTCCAGCGTGGATTTGAAGGCTGACATTAGGTCCTTCGGAAGATCGCGAATGAAACCGACCGTATCCGTAATGATTACCTCGCGTTCTTTCGGGAAGCGCAGCCGCCTGCTTGCCGTATCGAGTGTAGCGAACATTTTATCCTCGACTATCGTGCCGCTTTTCGTAAGCGTGTTCAGCAGCGTGGATTTGCCTGCATTCGTATATCCGACTATTGAAACGATAGGCAGCATCGCTGCAATCCTTCGCTGTTTTCGTTGTTTGCGGGCCTCACTCAGCGTCTTCAGCTCCCGCTCAAGGTGTGACAGCCTTTCGCGTATGCGCCGTCTGTCCGCCTCCAATTTAGTCTCTCCGGGGCCCCTTCCGCCGATCCCTCCCATAAGCCTGGACATGGCAGTGCCTTTTCCGGCCAGTCGCGGTAGCATGTATTTCAGCTGTGCGAGCTCCACCTGCACCTTGCCGTCCCTGCTGTGCGCCCTTCGTGCGAAAATGTCCAGAATAAGCTGCGTGCGGTCTATAACCTTCAGCTCGGTCGTTTCAGCGATGGCCCTGATCTGAGAAGGAGAGAGGTCCTGATCAAAGATAAGCAGCGTGACGCCTCTGTCCATGCCGCTCATGATGATTTCCTTTAGTTTGCCTTCGCCCATCAGAAGCTTGGGATTGATAACTTTAAGCCTTTGGATTACCGAATCCAGCACTACGACGTCGCTTGACTGAGCCAGCTCTTTCAGTTCATCGATTGATTCTTCGAGCTCGTAGCGTGGCGCCGTTGACGCGCTGACGAGGATAGCACGCTCCCGCCTGTCACTCTGGCTGATGGTCCGGCGGCGCTCCATCTCGGCTTCGAGGTTTTGTATGAATTCGGAAAAATTCAGGTCGAAGCGGTGAAAGTCCGAAGAGATAATCTCATACTTATGTTCCGACCCCTGCGGCATCAGATGAGCGGCATAGATATGGTCCGGCAAGCCATCTCTTACCGTTATGGCAGCAATGATGTCGAAACGCAGCAGCGCTAGGTCCGTCAGGTCCTCATTGTTCAGGGGTTCATTTCCGAGGTGCGTATGTATGAACCTTAATCCCCGTAGGGCCTTTCTGCCAAGAGGAAAGTTGTCGAGGGCGGGAATGAATACTCCGTTGGCTTCACCAACGATTACGTGGGTTATAGCTCCACTCCTGTTCGCTATAATTCCCAGCTGTTTGCCTAAATCAGACGAGAGGCCTGCAAGA
>Ga0187786_10000274_pt1 | contig 16483 bp, 12 predicted proteins | sample 0815_BV2_10_20_M_FD_132449 | JGI IMG/M metagenome (GOLD analysis project Ga0187786, IMG submission 132449) | Tropical peat soil microbial communities from peatlands in Department of Meta, Colombia - 0815_BV2_10_20_MG | ecosystem: Environmental > Terrestrial > Soil > Wetlands > Peat | place...
CACATCCCGACACGCATTCCAGGAATGCCTGACGGCGCTCTTTGCAGAAAAGCAGCCGATGAAGTATTATCAAATGCGAAACGTTTCAAAAAACAATTCGGACGGAGATGCCAATGAAGATCAGATTTCTCGGCGCGGCACGGACGGTCACCGGCTCGTGTTTTCACTTGCGGCTCAATGGCAGGCAGTTTCTGGTGGATTGCGGCATGCATCAGGGGAAAGACAGCCGCGAGGTCAATAGCGCATCCTTTGCATTCAATCCGCGTGAGATCGAGGCCATGTTTCTGACACACGCGCACATAGACCATTCCGGGCTCATCCCAAGGCTCGTCAAAGAAGGCTTCGCAGGCAGCATAATCACGACAGCAGCCACAGCCGATCTTGCTTCCGTGATGCTGCTCGACTCCGCTCACATCCAGGAGAAAGACGCAGAGTGGCTGACCAGGAAATCTTTCAGGACAGGCGAAGACGTGGCGCATGAGCCTTTATACACCGCCGAAGATGCAAGGGCTGCTCTCGGTCTTTTCGACAGAAAGGAATATGGCAAGACAGGGCATTTGGGAAAAGGCCTCAGTTACCGTTTCAACGACGCCGGCCATATTCTCGGTTCAGGGACCCTCGAATTGTGGTTTCAGGACGGCCAGGCTGAAAAAAAGATCGTCTTTTCGGGCGACATCGGCAAGAAAGGGAATCCCATCATAAACGATCCCGATCAGATCAAGGCGGCAGATTACGTTGTAATGGAATCCACTTACGGCAACCGCCTGCACAAGCCCATGGAAGAGAGCATATCGGAGCTCGCAGAGGCGATCAATACTACCGTGAAGAGCGGCGGCAATGTCGTCATACCTTCCTTTGCAGTAGGCAGGACTCAGGACATACTGTACATCCTGAACAAGCTGGCGAAGGAGAAGCGCATAGGAGCGCTCGATGTGTATATCGACAGCCCGCTGGCAGAGGAAGCCACGAAGGTGTATTTGGCTCACCCTGAAGTCTACGACGAAGATGCAAGGCGCACCATGAAAGAGCGCAAGACAAACGGGCTGCGTATTCACTTCACCGAGTCCGTGGCCGAATCGCAGCGTATTAATGCAGTGAAATCGGGAGCGGTCATAATTGCGGGCAGCGGCATGTGCGAGGGCGGCCGGGTACAGCACCACCTGAAACATAATCTATGGAGACGAGAATGCAGCGTCGTATTCGTAGGGTTCCAGGCTGAGGGAACACTCGGCAGAGAGATCGTATCGGGCGCCTCGAAAGTGATCGTATTGGGAGAGCCGATAGCCGTGCGCTCAAAAATATACACTATAAACGGTTTCTCCGCGCACGCTGACAGGGATGAGCTCCTGGAGTGGCTGGGCGGCTTCGGCAACAAGCCCGAGGTCTTCATCGTGCACGGCGAGGAATCGGTCTCGCTCGACTTTGCCGCAGCTGTCGGGAAAAGATATGGGTTCGTCACCAGGGTGCCGAGCCCTGGCGAAGAATTCGATGTCTGAAAAACTTTGCCGTCCGGAAAGCGTTACCGGAAATCAGGAGATAAAGTGAAGCTTGCCTTCCATCGTTTCCAGGTTAACAACAGCAACCGACGGCTTTCCATACAGCCAGCCTGAGACTTCGCCGGGATTCACCAGAATGGTCTTGCCGACATGCTTCAGCACAGGTTCATGCGTATGTCCGAAAACAACAAGGTCGAAGTGCCCGCTGTCGGCAAGCGCCTCAGCCACTCCGGGCTCGTGCATGACCACTATTTTCCTGCCGTGCAGGCTGAATATATGAGGCTGCGGATATATGCGGTCCTGATACACCTTATTCAGGGCAACCCTATCGCCGTCATTGTTACCGAAGATGCCGGTAAACCCGCCGGCAAAGTCTTTCAGCACTTTGAAATACGTGAAGGGTGACGTGTAGTCTCCGCCATGTATGATATGTTCGACCTTCATTTGCTGAAACATTGCGAGAGCCTTCCTCAGATTGTCGAGATTATCGTGTGTGTCGGACATTATGCCTACAATCATGATCACCTCCGTGGCAAGTTGCAGTGGCGCGGCAAGGCCGCGCAGATGCGGCTCTAGGCACTTCCCAGCGGCAGATAAGCCCTGGGGTTCAGATCAATGCCTGCCCGCTCTCCGGCCATAAGATGGTGGAAACCGGCGGCAGCTATCATCGCCGCATTGTCCGTGCATAGACCATGTGAAGGCAGAAACAGCTCAATCTCCCTTTCGGCGGCCATCCTTTCCATCCGGGTTCTCAGAGCGCCATTGGCAGCAACTCCGCCCGACATCGTCACCCGCCTGACGCCTTTTTTGATTATAGCCCATTCTACCTTTCTTACCAGCACATCCACAACTGCAGCCTGAAACGAGGCTGCGATGTCCCTGACGAACTGAGAGTCTGCGTTCACGCCGCTTTCGGCACGCACACGATTTCTCACCGCCGTCTTCAGGCCGCTGAAACTGAAATCGAACGACTCCGGGACATACGCCCTCGGGAATTGAAAGGCCCTTGGGTCGCCACCGGCAGCAAGCTTGTCGACGACAGGCCCGCCGGGATAGCCGAGCCCCAGCAGTTTCGATACCTTGTCGTATGCTTCACCGGCGGCGTCATCCCGGGTCCGCCCGAGTTCGATATATCTACCAAAAGCCTCTATCAGGTAGAGGCTGGTATGCCCGCCGGATACAACCAGAGAGAGAAACGGGAATTCCGGCTTCCTGTCTTCGAGGAAGACCGAGAAGATATGGCCCTCGAGATGGTTCACCGCAACCAGGGGCAGTTTATGCGCATATGCCACTGCCTTTGCAAAGCCGCAACCCACAAGCAGCGACCCGATAAGTCCCGGCCCGTTACAGACAGCGAGCCCGTCCAGCTGCTCAAGCGGGATGCCGGCCCCATGAACCGCCTCATGCACAACCGGCCATATCATCTCAATGTGCCTTCTGGATGCAAGCTCCGGGACAATGCCGCCATATTTCTTATGGATTTCGATCTGAGATGAAACGACATTAGAGATTATATTGCAGCCGTCGCCGACAATGGCTGCGGAGGTGTCGTCACAGGAGGTGTCAATGCCCAGCACCACCATTTCCCCGCCTTCCACCGCTATCCACTTCTTACTGCATGCTGCCGTACGAATGCAGGCCGCTCAGCAGCAGGTTCACACCAAGATACGTGAAGATGGTGCAGGCAAAACCTATTACCGCCATCACGGCTATCTTGTTTCCTCTCCATCCCCTCATGTGCCTCGCATGGAGATAAAATGCATATACAAACCATGTAATAAGGGACCATGTTTCCTTCGGGTCCCAACTCCAGTATTTGCCCCATGCCTGATCGGCCCATATGGCCCCGAAAATGAGCCCTCCAAGGGTAAAGACCGGGAAGCCCACAGCGATAGCCTTGTAAGTAAGATCGTCCAGAATTTCAGGCGTCAGCGAGAATGCAGCGATAACCTTCCTGAGGTGAAACCCATATCTCCAGACAAGAAAAACAATGGCAAGAAAGGCAGCCGAGCTCACAGCCACGATGATGCCGGACCCGCTGCGAAATGTGGCCTTAAACATGTAATTCTGTATAAAGGCCTGGGGCGTCTTAGCCGATATTTTCAAGGTCACGAAATCGATTCCCATTGCGATGAACGATACGATGAAGATGGCGAGGGTCACCGTCCAGAAGATGTAAGGGAAACTCTTTCTGTCTTCAGCGGTAATCGCAAGGTACATCAGCGCCGTAGCGCACGAAATGGCAAAAGCCGCGTACGATATAAAGCTCATTGTGACGTGGGCAAGAAGCCAGTTGCTCTGCAGCGCCGGGACAAGAGGCTGTATCTCCGTAGATACGCCTGCTATGCTGATAAACGCAAGTGTAATGCCTGCTATCGGCGTGATAAATGCCCCGAACGATCTGGTCTTATATTTCCACTCGATCACCAAATATCCGAGTATCAGGCACCAAACGAAAAAAACCAGCGATTCATAAAGATTTGTAAGCGGTATTGCGCGCAATATTCCCATGCGCCCGATCTCGTAAAATTCTTTCCACCTAAGCCCGAATGCAACGGTCTGTGAAACGAAGCCGACCACCGTTGCGGTTGTAGCAATCACGCCTACCGCTGAATTCTTGAACGCAAGATACGAGATATATGCGACCATCGCCAGAATATATACAATCGTGGCAACGCCGAAAAAGAATGAACTGTCCATTAAACCCTCCGTAAAACTACGTGTAGCTCTAGGCCTTGTCCTGCAGATCCCTGACGAACCTGTCGAGTGTCCTGCCGAAGGCTATCCTGTTCTTGTTGATCGACGAGGCAATCGTTACCCTCGTTGAATTTTTCTCTTCACGCAGCCGCACCCATATCCTGGCATGGCTCATGAAAAAAGCGGCATAAAGCCCGCAGGCCATCACTATGCAACCCAGATATACGATCCAGACCCCGGGATCCTTGCGCACCTGCAAGCCAGTATACTGAACTCCCCACAGGTCCCTGAACTCAACCGTACCGGCCTCGGTCTTCCATGTATCGGGGTATCTCTTCAAAATCCATTGCTTGAACTTGGGGTTCCCGGCCTCGGAAAACTGGACGAAGACCGCCGGATTGTTCATGGATTCGGCGTACGTGAAAAGCTTGCCGGACGGATCAACCCCGAGCGCCGGGCTGAAATCGGCCACCTCGCCCGTAAGATTGGTGCCCTGAACAGCAAAGGGTTCGCCAAACTTGACGGCAATGTCCTGCGTCTTGCCGCCTGAAGGGGTGATGCTGAATTTGAAAATAGCATCCCTGTTGGGCTCAAAGCCGAAGCTGGACTGATAAAAGGTGATACCTTTATATGTAAGAGGAGAATTCACCTCGATCTCCTTATTGAGCACTTCCCTGCCGCCTTCGATGACGGTCAGCCGGCTCTTGTATTCCCTGGGCCTGTCGGAATCGGGATAGAATCCCACGTCGAAATCGTCACATCTCAGCTCGAACCCCAGCGGGACCTTCTGCCCATTGCTTTTATAAGCAACAGCCGACGTCGTGCCTTCGAGGAGATTCAAGCTTCCGTTGAATCCGAACTTCATGCCGACAACTGCTCCAAACAGGATAAGCAATATACTGAGGTGGGTGACATAAACGCCTAGCCTGCTGTAGCGACCTTTCTCAGCGCAAATCTGGGTTGCGCCGCCCTCTTTCTTTATCTCTCCATGAAATCCGATCTTCTTCAGCACCTCGATTACCCTGGGCCCCGCCTTTTCTGCATTGCCCTTCACTACCGCTTCGTGTTTGGATGTGATGGCCTTGAACTGCTCCTCGCCAAGCGGAGAAATAGGTGTCTTGACGACTTTCAGGATCTTCGGAAGCCGGTCAATCGAGCAGATGACCAGGTTCGTAGCGAAGATGAATAGAAGCCCCATAAACCACCATGAACCGAACATATCGGTAAACCCTGTCGAATCGAGAAATCGATAGAGACCCGGCGCCACAGAGTCTCCGAAGAGCTTGGTCAGCAGCTTGATATTTCGCTCCGGTTCGGCCTGCTGTTCGATTACTGTTCCGACAATGGATGTGAGAGAGATTATCGTAAAGACAATAACAGCAAGCTTGACGGATGAGAATAAACTCCAGATCCTGTCAACAATACCCTGTCCTTCTTTGTTCTTATTCAAAACGCACTCCTTTTTCCCTGCAATTGTCTGTCAGCCTGTGAGCATAGACTGTCCGGGCTTGAAACGGAATGATAAGGATTGACACTTCACTTTAATGTTAACAAAAACAGCCTTATTCTTCAAACACAGAAGAAATAGCGATCTGAACAGGCGGCCTACGTGACTGGAGAAGATTCCCTATTTTCCTGAGCAGGGCTGCCCAGTGGGATGCCTATTGTGACAAGCGTGCCCTTGTCGGGGATACTCTCAATTGCCATCTTCCCTTCAAGCATTTCAGCAGCAGCGCGCGCGACACAAAGTTCCAGGTGGGATGCGACAAAGACATCCCTCTTCATGATCTTGTCTGCAAGCGGCCGCTCCATTCCCGGTCCCGTATCAGAAACCGCGAAACAGAGGGATTCGGCACCTTCTTCAGACAAACGGGCCGGCAACAGCGTCACCGTTCCAACATCAGTATGAAGTATCGATTCCCGCAAAAGTGAGGAATTGATAATCTTTACCAGCCGCCTGTCGACAGGCATTGAAACAGCGGCCAACTCCTCAGGACAGTCTACAATCAATTCGACCTCTTTCCCCCCGATCAGAGAGCGGCACTGTTCCTCGGTCTCGGCAAGCAGTTCGCACAGCTTGAATTCTTTTCTGGAAGGACGTACATCGTCACCCTTAATGCGGACAAGATAGTTAAGATCGGCTATAGTGGCCGACAGGGCCCTGATCTCGTCTGCAGGATTGCCCGGCTTTCTGCTGCCATCGCCTGCGCCTGCATCGATGTCGCCGGCTATTGCTTCAAGGCGGTTCTTGATTTCAGCCGACATGCCGTCAATAAAAGCTGCCCTCGAACGTGCAGATTCGGTTTCAGCGACATCCCTGGCCGCCGCCTTTTTCCTGCTCAGCCCCATAATCATCTGCGAAAAGCCCTCGGCAAGCAATCTCAGTTCGCCTATATATCCTTTGCGCAAATTAATACGCATGTCCTCTTCGGCAATGGATTGAGTTGCCTTTACAAGCCTCGCAAGCGGCTTTTCCAGGACCTTCGGGGCGATTATGAATATCTGCAGCAGTACCACCAGAACGATCAATGCTGCAAATGCCAGATAAACCGTTGCCAGCGGTCTGAGCGGCTTGGCGGCCTCCGCTGCATCGAGCGTCGCTATAAGCCTGAGCTGGCTGGATCTCAGAGGCACGGCCGTATAATAAAAACCTTCACGGTATCCGACTTCTTCATTGTCATGCGGATTGATATTATATTTGAGCTTGCCGACATCGGTCATGTCTTTCGCTGCCACAACATTGCCGTTGCCGTCTATAATGGAAACCTTTCCGGTTTCGTAAAAACCCTTCTCCACCCTGAGCGAGGCCGCAAGATCTGCAGGACTGGGCAAAGCGATTACTACAGCCTTATACTCCTGCCCTTCCCCCATAACCGGAGCAATAAACATCAGCATTTCCGGGCCCGTCCAGGTCCCGGGCCTGCCGGACACAACCTCCGTTCTGCCCGGAGATATCGCCTTGAATATTTCCCTGTCGTTCCATGTCCGCCCTATCACTTCGCTGTTTGTGTCCCAGATAATCTTTCCATCCCGGGAAATCACAGCCACTTCCCTGAACTGGCCGAAACCATCCATGAACTTCGATATCTTTTGACGCGCCTCTGTCGCAGCGTCTGTCTGCTTTTTGTCCTGAGACCCAGCTGCGGCCTCCTCTTTCTGGGCTGTCTCGGCCTGAAGGATGTCCTGAATTCCGCTATCAACCACGCTGCTTTTCGCTATCTCGTCTACGGCCTTTTTCCTGATTTCAAGCCACAGTTCCATCACGCTTCTCTTGTCGGACAGCATGGTTACAAGCTGTGCCGAATGAAAATCCCTGAGCACATATGTAGCGCCGGAAAAATAGAACCATGCTCCTATGCCGAGGTAAAGGACAAGAATTATGAGTGCCGGCACGACGAACAGCCAAGTATTCACCCTGGTTAGAAAATTAGCTTTCATTGACGCTCATACTCCCTTTTTCAGAAAAAGAAATTACCCGGTTTCTTCCGGCGGCCTTCGCCTCGTAAAGGGCATGATCTGCCTTCACTATCATATTGTCGGGGTTCAGGTCGAATCCGCTGTCTGTGGATGCCACGCCTATGCTTACCGTAACAGGGAGTTTGACACTGTTTTCCTGACAAAAAAAATCGCTCTCCTGCACCGTGATTCTCAGCTTCTCGGCAACGGTAAGGGATTCTTCCGCGCCGGTGTTGGACAGCAGTACGACAAATTCCTCGCCACCGTAGCGCGCCACGATATCGTGGGCTCTCAGCGTGGATGTCAGGGTTTTCGACAGCTGCCTCAGCACTTCATCGCCGCAGCTGTGACCATATGTATCATTGATCTTTTTGAAATGGTCTATGTCAAGTATGATGAAAGAGAGCGGCTCCTGATATCTTGCCGCCCATGCAAGCTCCTCGACAAAACGCTCCATGAAAAATTTGCGGTTGTAAATGCCGGTAAGGTAGTCCCGGACGAGCAGTTTTTCAAACTCCTTCATCTTTTCGCAAACATATCCAATATTTCTGATCCTGGCAATTATCTCTTCCTTGAAAAAGGGCTTCGATATATAATCATGTGCCCCCAATTCATAACATTTGGCTATTTTCAGTGCCGACTTCATCGAAGCAATGATCAACACAGGTATATCCCATGTCGAGGGCGCCGATTTGAGTTTGGAAAGGATTTCGGAGGCCGGCGGCCTGGACAATGCCACATCCAGCATTACCATCTCAGGCAGTTCATGATATATGGTGTCAATCGCCTGACCGCCGTTGTCCATGATTAGGCATTCGTGCCCCTCGGATTCGAGGATGATGCACAGCTCCTTCGCCGAACTATGAGCACTGGTAACTACCAGGACTTTCATAACTCTATAATATACAATAATTCATACATAAATTAAACCGGCTGCGTCACAAATGCACTGAGTGTCTTAAGCAATGCCTCTGCTTTTTTAAGGGTCTCGAAATATTCGCGTTCGGGGTCAGAATCGGCCACGATGCCCGCACCTGCCTGAATATATACACTGCTATCCTTTATCACAAAGGTGCGTATGATGATGTTGAAGTCCATATTGCCCGAAAATCCGATATAACCGAGCGATCCTGTATAGGGCCCCCTTCTGACAGGCTCGAGTTCATCGATTATCTCCATGCATCGGACTTTCGGAACACCGGTGATAGTACCGCCCGGGAAGACAGCACTGATTACATCAAGACACCCACTTCCTTCCCTCGCAATCCCCCGTACATTCGACACGATGTGGATCACGTGCGAATAGTCCTCGGTAATCATAAACTCGTCCACTTCAACGCTGCCGTACCGGGACACCCGGCCCAGATCGTTCCGCTCGAGATCGATGAGCATTATATGCTCTGCCCTTTCCTTTTCGTTCAGCAGGAGCTCGGACCGCATTCTGGTATCTTCATCGCCGGTCTGCCCGCGGGGCCGCGTGCCGGCAATCGGTCTGGTCTCGATTATGCCGTTCCACATTTTGACGAGCCGTTCCGGCGAAGAGCTCGCAATCTGGTATTCTCCGAAGTCCGCATAAGCTGCAAATGGCGACGGATTCACCTTGCGCAACACTTCGTAAATCATCAGCGGATCAGCATCCCCGATGTCCGCTGAAATGCGCTGCGACAGGTTCGCCTGAAAAATGTCGCCCGCAGCTATATACTCCTTTGCCCTGGCTACGATCTCCATATATTTTTCTTTGGACATTTCGTGGTGGACCGAGGAAATGCGTATATGCCCGGCACCGGACGGGCCGTCCGCAGGCGCCTTCTGAATGACATCCTGCTCCAGCGCAGATTCGACTTCGTCGTATGCAGACGACCAGTCTATGTCCCGAATATCGACATACCCCAGCCCTGTCGACCTCGCGCCAGGCGCGAAAATGATCCATGCTTTTTTCAAGACATGATCGTACGCCGTCACGCGGTCGAAAAACAAAAAATGCGCGTCCGGTATCAGCAGATCGTCCATTGAATTCGCCGGGATCTTCTCGATATAACGGACGAAATCGTAGCTTAGCAGGCCGATTGCACCACCCTGAAAAGGAGGCAGGCCGGCGTCCGGCAGCTGCGGATAAGCCGCCAGCAATTCGTGCAAACGATCAGCCGGCTTTCTGTAAGAGATCGTCCTGCGCCCGCTTGTGCAGTCATCCACCTCGATTTCTCCGTCCTTGACCCTGAATACAAGATAAGGGTCGGTGGCGATGAATGAATAACGGGCTATTTTCGGAGTTCCTTTGGTACTGTCGAGGAATACAGTATGTTTGCGGCTGGCAAGCGAACGGTACACGGCAAAAGGATCGGCATAGGCCGTCACTCTGAAAAGAGTCGGAATCAACCCTCTTCCGACTTCGTCAAGAAAAGCCCTTTTAGTAAGGTTGATCATGCATGTCCGGATATATACTTTTTAAATAACCGCACAGTACTATAGTACATTATGAAAGCTTATTGCACCATGACGATTGCGCTTTGCCTCGTATGCCTGTGCGGTTGCTCTGGGTTCAGCGCAGGGACATTTGTGCCGCCTGTTCATAATGATATTGTCACTTCGGTCGCTTTTTCTCCTGACGGGCAGATGGTTGCCTCAGGGGGATGGGATATGTCGACAAAGCTCTGGGCAGTTCCTTCGGGCACTGAGATTTCAACGCTTCATGGGCATTCTGATCATGTCACATGCGTGGCATTTACAAGAGACAGCCGGTATGTGTTGTCCGGGAGCCTGGATAAAAAAATACTCATGTGGGATGTTGGTGACGGCAGGCTGATCGGCACATTTGAAGGCCATGCTGCTGCCGTAAATGCGGTCGCAGTATCGCCTGACGGCAAGAGGATGGTTTCGGGCGGTTCTGACAAGATTGCAATATTGTGGGATTTGGGAACAGGCAGAACCATCCGGTCTTTCAATGGTCATGATGACGTGGTCACATCGGTCGCCTTTTCGCCGGATGGCGAATCCCTGCTCACCGGCAGTTCCGATACTACTGTGAGATTATGGGACGTGGCTTCGGGAGCTGAACTGAAGCGATTTGACTCCCATGGAAGCGTAGTAAGCGCGGTGCTTTTTTCCAACGATGGCGCGTCGGCGTTTTCCGGGAGCTGGGATCACACCATCGCCATATGGAACATAGCCTCAGGGAAACTGCTGAAGAGGCTGACAGGCCACGAATACTGGGTAACTGCTCTTTCATTGTCCGGAGACGGCAGATATCTGCTTTCGGCCGGCGGCAAAGATTTGTACTTAAAACTCTGGGACCTGACGACCAGAGAAAACGTAAAAACCTTCACGGGGCATACGAACTATGTCTCTTCCGCTGCGCTCTCCGCAGACGGCAGATTTGCGGTTTCAGGCAGCTGGGACAATACCGTCAGGTTATGGGATGTCAAAGCCGGGACCGAGATATCAGGCGCGGTGCGGACAGGTCGCTAAACAACGGCTGCCTGGTCCTTAAGAAAAGAGTCTGACCTGATCCATTCTTATCTGCTTGATGCGCTCAGGCGGAAAATGGAACCTGCCCTTGAATACCCTGTTCATTACCGCAATCAACTGGCGGAATTTGTATGCGTCATGGTGCGAGTCGCCCTTTTGCTCCGAGTCATACCAGCTCTGTTCATCCGAGATCCGAAGCTCGACGCTCAGCGTGTGCTGTTCCGTTTTTTTGCCGATTAAGTCCCTGTTTATATATGTTGATGTACCCGGAACAATGATCTGATTCGAATCAGCAGTTCGGTGAATGGGCAGCGAGAAGGTTATTTTGCACTGAAACTTCTTATGGCCGGCCGACGAATGCATGTTCTTGGACGCATTCACACTCAGGGCCTCGAAAAATCTGCTGGCATTTTCATGCAGGTCGGCGTTTCCCGGCTCCTCATTAAGCCCTTCGCTCCGGGACAGGCTGACCATCAGACGCCGCGTGGCTTCAATCATATCGTCGGGGCCTTCGAAGAGGGTCTGGGTTATTGAATGCGAAACAGTATTCTCCTGCAGGATAACACCGCGTTTCTGAAGCGCATGAAAGAGCTTAAGAGTATCCTCCCGGCTCTTCAATATAAAGGTTATGGCGAGGATGTCCCTGATATCGTATGCCTCTTCCTCAACGCTTTTGCCGAGCTTGGTGAACATGCTTTCAGGGCTCTTGAGCCTGGCCTTGATCTCGGCAATATCAACCTCTACGCCGTCTCCGCTGTTGAAGACAAGGCATCCCTTTTCAGTATCGAGCATCAGAGATTCCCTGAGCTTGTGAAAGAAGGTCGATATTTTCACAAAGGCCCTCTGCGCGGCCTCGCTTGCAGGCAGCCGCACGGGATTGTCCCAGTTGTACCGGTACAGATCATGAAGGCTCTGCCCCTCGCTCTCAAGGAACATGCCCAGCTGCGCATAATCGTTGATGTCCTGGCTGTCTTCTTCTATCGACTTTACCAGATGACCCATTTTGAGAATGGCGCATGCCATCTGCTGCCACTCTTCGGGCACCTCAAAGCTTCCATTGTGGTAACCATGAAAAACCTGCGGATATTTTCTCGATGAGGCAAGAAGAAAAAGATGGCGGGGGTCTTCGGTTGCCACCTGCCTGAAATGAGTGTCGGACAGCACCTTTTCAAGCCCTCCGACCGTCTTTAGGTATTCGGCATAAAGACCCGCATTGTCCGACTTGAGTGATACGAGCTTTTCGAAATGATCGCGACAGAAAGGGAACATCCAGTGAGCGAAATATCTGCAAGCCTGATCAACATATTGCAGGGCACGGCCCTTCTCGCTATCTCTGAGCTCGCCACCTCCGCGCGTATCGAAACCGCGGTTGCCCATCATCTTTGTAGCTTGCTTCAGGGCCGCCTTGTACCCGCCCGCCCGCAGCAGCAGATAAGGGCTCATTTCAGTCCTGTCGAGAATGGATCCGAAGATTTCGTGATACAGTTCCTGGCTTGATAACAATGTTCTTTCCATTGAATGCCGCATATGACGATATTATTATATCACGGTATCGAGAATATCCGAGGCACGTCCCGCCCAGCATCCGTTCTGTCCCGTTTGGCACAGGTATTTACAAAGGATTGTCCCGTTCAGGACAACATAATTCCGGTGCAAATTCCGGATGCCCTGTAACTCCAATGTATTCCCGGCGTATTTCCGGCGTCCTGAAACAACCTGGCCGCGGCATTGTTATTGCTTTAGTATCCAAGTTTGATCAAATCATAGGAGGGATTAGCATGAGACGTTTTTGGGCATCACTTCTGATTGCGCTAAGTGCAACAATATTCATGATGTGGCAGAGCGGTGCATTCGCTGAAAAGGTTGCAGACCAGCCTGCTGCCGCGGCAAACAAGGACCAAAAGATTGACGCGACGGCACCGGCCATGATGCCGACCATTGCCATCGATAAGACTTCTTTGGATAACGGCGGCACGATAACTGTGACCGGCACAGCCCCGGCAGGCAAGCCTGTTTATCTGGAGGTCTGGTCAGCCGACGTCGTGCGCGCATCACGCTTTGATGCAGAGGTAGACAAAGAAACCGGCAAAAGGCCCTATATCCTGTATATGACCGAAAACATGCCCGCATATTACAAGATATTCGCGCCGAAGGATAAGAAAGAAATTCTTGAGGGAATCAAAAAGGAAGGAAAGAACTGGAGCTATTCGAAGGCGCTTAAGGACATAGGCGCAGATATTGCGTACACTGTGCCGGCAAAGGCCAAAATCGAGAGGTATCAGGCTACGCTGATGGGCAGCATAATAGGATCTCGCGGGGACCTTCTGCCGCAGATGGATGACAAAGAGAACAGGAAGAGATCTATGCAGCTCGTCAAAGCCCGTTTCCGCTCGGTCGAAAAGGTACTTAGCGCGGATGTAGACGTCAACCCTGACGGGACATACAAGGCCTCAATTAAGGTCAAAGAAGGCCTCGCGCCGGGCAAATATTCCGTAGTCGCAGTGGTGGACAAAGGGGTAAAGAGTCTGCCGATGACCTTCGAAAATAATATACGCTTTCCTAACATATATCTCAGCAATGCCGGAACAAGCCTGAATCTGGTCTGGCCGTTTCTCCTCACACTCGCCATTTCAATCTTCGGGGTGCTCATGGGCGCCGGAGGAGGTTTTATCCTCAATCCCCTGCTTGTCTCATGGTGGCCATTGCCCCACACTGTCGTAGCCGGCACTGTCATGCCGACGGTGCTCTTTTCCCAGGGCAGCGGCATATACAACTACTCAAAGATCAAATTCATCAATTGGAAGCTCGGCATAACCATAGGCATGGGCATGGTCGTCGGCGGCTTCATAGGGCCGAAGCTCACGGAACTGATCACGCTGGACCAGTACAAGTTCGTCTTCGGCTGGATACTCATAATCCTTGCGGCACTCATGTTCTGGCAGACAACGCCTGCCTATCTTTCCAAAAACAAAAAGGAACAGGCGATCCTCAAGGAGTTCAGGAAGAAGGCCGAAGAAACGGCAGCAGCAAAAGGGAAATAGGGAGGAAGAGATGATAGTAGAATTCTGGGGACACGAATTCAAGGTCAACATAGTGTTTGGGGTAATAGGCGGTTTTCTCATCGCAGTTGTGTCGTCTATGTTCGGTTTCGGGGGAGGTCCTTTCATGACGCCCCTGATGGCGGTAGGCCTCGGCCTTCCGATGTACATAGTTGTCGGAAGCTCGCTCCTGGCGATCTTCTTCAATACCCTGATGGGCACGATGCGCCACTACCAGTTCGGCAATTTCGATCTGACCTTTTTCCTGATCATGTTTCCGGCGGCCATACTGGGCGGCTTCATCGCGCCGCAGATAGCAAAGCGCATCAGCCCGATCACGGTAAAGCGGGTAGCGGTTGCGGGTCTTCTCATACTTGCGCTGAATCTTCTGGGTCTCTACTAAACGGCTGGGGAGGAGGAGCAGGAGGCCGACTGAGAGCGGGCCTGCTCCTTTTTATCGGGCTGTGTTAATCTGAGAAATGGATACGATAACACGAATAAATCACAGAGGACTTATATGACAGACATTAAATCGGTATTCAGCATGTGCGGCATGTGCGCAGTGCGCTGCCCCATCAGGGTCGAGACGGAGGGAGCCGCTGTTACCTGGATCGAAGGCAACCCTTACGTGCCCGGCATCGAGGGCGCCCTGTGCGCAAAGGGTTCTGCAGGCATCTCTTTTGAGTATGATCACGAGCGGCCTCAACACCCGATGATCCGCGATGGAGCGCGCGGCTCCGGGCAGTGGCGAAAGGCCTCATGGGACGAGGCCCTGGATTACATCTCCGAAAAGATGCTGGCCGTAAGAAACCGTTACGGGTCAAAGGCCATCGCGCTTGCGGACAGAGGCGGCCCCTTCACCGACCTGACAAAGAGCTTCCTGAAGGCTATCGGGTCTCCGAACTATTTCGACCACGACGATTCATGCGCCAAGAACGTGAATATGGCATGCCAGTCTCTCTTCGGATACGGGCGCGGCGATGTCGGGTACGATTTTTCGAACGCAAAATATATCGTGCTTTTAGGCCGCAACATCTTCGAGTCGCTCCAGGTCAAGGAGGTCAACAATGTCCTCGACGGAATGGATAAAGGCGCGAAGCTGGTTTATGTCGATATCAGGGCAACGGTGACGGCATCCAAGGCCGACAGGTTTCTGACTATCAGGCCCGGTACCGATTACGCGCTGCTCCTGGCCCTGGCAAATGTGATCCTGAAAGAAAGGCTGTTCGACGCGGAATATGTCGGGCGCTATGTTTCCGGGATGGCTGAACTGGAGGCATTTGTATCGCCTTACACTCCGGAGTGGGCCGAAAAGGAGACCGGGATATCCGCCCATGTTATATATTCCGTGGCACGTGAAGCCGCTGCTGCAAAACCCAACGTGATCTTTCATGGCGGCTGGATGCTGTCGAGATATATCGACTCTTTCTACGCCAGCCGGATGCTTTACATACTCAATGCTCTTCTGGGCAGTGTCGAATCAAAGGGCGGACTCATCATAGCCAAAGGTCCGAAGGATGCCGGAAGGAAGGGGCTCAGGTCCCTGGGCGCAGAAATGCCCGATGTTGAAGACAAGATCGTAGATTCTCAGATGAAGGACAAATCTCTCGGCACCGGTCACATGGTGAATCTTTACAAGGCCATTCGGACAGGGGAACCCTACCCCGTAAAGGCCTTCATTGCCTATCGTTTCGACCCCGTGGCAGCTTTCCCTGATCCGGACGAGCAGCGGAAAGTCCTGGACAATCTCGATCTCTTTGTCGCAATCGACGTCAATTACAGCGAATCGGCGTGGTACTCAGACGTCATACTTCCCGAGGCAACATACCTTGAACGATCCAATATAATCGCAACCCAGAAGGGGCCGAAACCAGGATTCATCATGCGCAGGCAATCCATCCCGCCGCGCTATGACAGCAAGCCCGCGTGGGAGATATTTGCGCTTCTTGCCGAACGCATGGGCGCAGGCAGTTTCTTTCCGTACAAGCGCATCGAAAAGATATGGAATTATCAGCTCGAACCGACTGGCGTGAAGATCGAAGACTTCGACGCAAAGGGATTCGTCAGCCTCGCAAAAGACCTGATAATGATACCCAGGGATTCGGTTAAGTTTTCGACTGAATCCGGCAAGATTGAGTTTGTCTCCGCCAAGCTCCAAAAGGCAGGCTTTGAATCGTTCGCCCCTTACGTTTCACCGAAGAAACCGGGAGAAGGATATTTCAGACTCGCCTTCGGGCGCACGGCGGTCCATGCCCACGCACAGTCACAAAACAATCCGCACCTGAACGAGATCGTACCGGAAAATAAACTTTGGCTGAACACCGAAGAGGC
>Ga0187786_10000275_pt1 | contig 16431 bp, 16 predicted proteins | sample 0815_BV2_10_20_M_FD_132449 | JGI IMG/M metagenome (GOLD analysis project Ga0187786, IMG submission 132449) | Tropical peat soil microbial communities from peatlands in Department of Meta, Colombia - 0815_BV2_10_20_MG | ecosystem: Environmental > Terrestrial > Soil > Wetlands > Peat | place...
GGCATGCTTCAAACCCTGATCCGACAGCAGCCGCTCGATCTTCTTCCGTAGTGCGTCCGCTTCGCTGATCTTCTGGTCATGGACCTGTATATAGCCTGAAAAGGCAGGAACGCCGTGTCCGATGGGGGCCTGCATGGGGTCAGGCTCAGGAAATAAGGATTGACGCATTCTTCTTTAGTTCCCAACTATTATACGAACGATTATTGCTGAACGAATAAGAGATTCTAGGCCTCTTGCTGCTTTGTGTCAAACGAATTGTTGGTTGTCGCAGGGCAGGTAACTGGATTCAGGCAAATGAATAAGGAGAGGACAACAAAAAAAGAGCTGCCGAAATTTGGCAGCTCCTCGAATTGATTGGCGTCCCCAGGTTAATTGAGTCCGCTTTATTTATTTGTTATCCTGACGTGCTGTAGTAAGGCACGTCACACCCTTTGACTGTTTAAGGCCGTGCTTTTTCGTTTGTCCTGATCATCCAACATGAATGATCGCGACAGGGCAGGAATCCGCAGCCTCCTGCACCTTATCCTTCAGGGTGTCCGGAACCTGGCCGACTGACGGATCGTTTCCGACCTGATATTTCGCGACTACCTGGGTCCAGGAGTCCGCAGAATTCTGCTCAAAGACCTCCGGGCATCCCGTCCAGCATGTTTCGCAACTCGTGCACTGGTCCCTGTCGATCGTCACCTTTACGTTTGCCATTACAGCACCTCCCTTGGTTGATTGTATTCACGATCCTTTTTAGGAATGAAGAAAGACACGACAAAAAAAGATCTGCCGGATCTCGGCAGCTCCTCGAATTGATTTGGCGTCCCCAGGGGGATTCGAACCCCCGTTATCGCCGTGAAAGGGCGGTGTCCTGGGCCGGGCTAGACGATGGGGACTTCTAACAGCAATGCAAAGTTCAGAGTACAGAGTTCAGAGTAAAAAATAAAAACCGGCAGAAAGATTTTACTTTGTACGGTGAACTCTGTACTCTGAACTGTATTTATGGTGAGCCGGGTGGGATTCGGACCCACGACTCCCGCCTTAAAAGGGCGGTGCTCTACCAGCTGAGCTACCGGCCCGCGCTTACACGCGAAGAGGCGTATAATATCAGAGAACTGCCGACATTGTCAACAGGAAATCCCTGCGGAATGCATCACTTTCCCGTCTTTTTCCTGAACGGCTGCTCGAGGATGATCGTCTCGTCCCTGCGCGCGCCGGTCGAGATGATCGTGGGCTTCACCCCGCACAGTTTGCAGAGCTTCTCCACGTAGGACCGCGCTTTTTTCGGCAGGCGGTCGTATTTCCTGATGCCGATGGTGTTTTCCTTCCATCCGGGCAGGGTGATGTACTGCGGCGTGCCCTTTTCCAGCACGCTCAGCTCTGACGGCATCTCCTCGTAGAGTTTCCCGTTGTATTTGTAGCCCACGCAGATCTTGAGTTCGTCCAGATCGTCGAGCACGTCGAGCTTGGTGATGGCGGCGCTCGTCATGCCGTTCACGCGCACGGCGTGGCGGATGACCAGCGTGTCGGCCCAGCCGCAGCGCCGCGGCCTGCCCGTGGTCGCGCCGTACTCCTTGCCCCGCGCGCGAAGATGCTCGCCCAGCTTGTTGTCCTGCTCCGTGGGGAACGGTCCGCTGCCCACGCGCGTGGTGTAGGCCTTCACGATGCCGACCACCTCGGTGATGGCATTCGGACCGAGGCCGAGGCCGGTGCACGCGCCGCCCGCGGTGGGGCTCGACGACGTGACGAAGGGATACGTGCCGTGGTCCACGTCGAGGTGCGTTCCCTGCGCGCCTTCGGCCAGGATCTTTTTATTCCTGGCGAGGGATTCGCCCAGGAAGAGCGACGTGTCGGCAACGTATTTCCTGAGCCGCCTGCCGTAGGCCAGGTACTCCTCGTAGATCCGGTCCAGGTGCACCTGCGACGCGCCGTAGTAGCGCTCGAGCAGGAAGTTGGCCTCGCCGGTGTTGCACGCCAGCTTCTCGCGGAACGCCGCGGCGTCGAACAGATCGGCCAGCCGGATGCCCTTGCGGTTGATCTTGTCGGCATAGGCCGGGCCGATGCCGCGGCCCGTGGTTCCGATCTTCTTGTCGCCTTTGAGCTTCTCGCTCGCCATGTCGATGGCTTTATGGTACGGCATGATGAGATGGGCGTTCTTGCTGATCAGGAGATTGCCGCCGAACCTGATCCCCCGCTTGGCCATGGCGTCCATTTCTTCCAGCAGGGCCGACGGGTCGAGCACGACGCCGTTTCCGATGACGCACTTCTTGCCCTTGTGCAGAATGCCCGACGGGATCAGGTGCAGAATGAACTCATTTGATCCCACGACCACCGTGTGGCCGGCATTGTGGCCGCCCTGGTAGCGCGCAACGACGTCGGCGCGCTCGGTCAGCAGATCGATGATCTTGCCCTTTCCTTCATCTCCCCATTGGGAGCCGACTACGACGAGTACCGGCATGGCTTAACTCCCCCGGCGTCCCGTGCAACAAACGGGACGTCCTGGAAATCGCAGATGCGAAATTTCTTCCCCCAGCTCCGATTTCCGGTTTTCAACATACAATTTTCAATTCGTCCCGGCCAGCCGGAACGTCAGATGCGTATCTGCTTCACGGACAGCACGTTCGGCAGCTGCTTGATCTTTTTCATCAGTTCGTCGTCCACGGTGTTGTCGATGCTCACGACCGACATGGCCAGGCCGCCCTGCGTCTCGCGGCCGAACTGCATGCGCGCGATGTTCACGCCGTTCTGGCCCAGGAGCGTGCCGATGCCGCCGATGACGCCCGGCTTGTCGTTGTTCATCAGCACGAGCATGTCGCCCTCGGGCACGGTCTCCATGGGGAAGTTGTCCACCTGGATGATGCGGGGCTCCTTCCTGCTGTTCAGCGTTCCCGACGCGGACACATCCTTGCCCCCCGCCTTGATCCTGAGCGTGATGAGGCTCGTGTACTCCGACGCGCCGCTCGACCTGGATACCTTGACATCGATGCCCCGGTCCTTGGCGATGAGCGGAGCGTTCACGTAGTTCACATTCTCCTGCAGCGTGGGCGTGAGCAGCCCCTTGAGCGCGGAAAGCGTGATCGGTTCCAGCTTCAGGTTCGCCACATCGCCGCTGTACTCCACGGTCGCCTGCGTGAGGCCGCCGTCGGAAAGCTGGGCGATGAAGAGGCCCATGCGCTCCGCGAGATTAATGTACGGCGAGAGCGTCGGGAGCTGGTCCGCGGGCACGGACGGCACGTTGACGGCGTTGCGCACGGTCCCGGCGACGAGATAATCGACGACCTGCTCGGCCACGGCCACGGCGACGTTCTCCTGCGCTTCCAGCGTCGACGCGCCGAGATGGGGCGTTGCGATGAAGTTGTCGAGCGCGAGCAGCGGATGGTTCTCGGGCGGCTCTTTTTCGAACACGTCGAAGGCCGCGCCCGCAACCTTGCCGCTCTTGAGCGCTTCGTGGAGATCCTGCTCGTTGACGATGCCGCCGCGCGCGCAGTTGATGATGCGCACGCCGTCCTTCATCTGGGCGATCGTGTTCCTGTTGATGAGGTTCGCGGTTTCCTTCGTCTTCGGCGTGTGCACGGTGATGAAATCGGAGCGCTGATAGATCGTCGCAAGGTCCGCCAGCTCGATGCCGAGGGACTTGGCCTTCTCCGCGGAGATGAAGGGATCATACGCCAGGACCTTCATGCCCAGGCCGATGGCGCGGTTCGCCAGGACGCCGCCGATGGCGCCCAGGCCGATGATGCCCAGGGTCTTGTCGTACAGCTCCACGCCTTCGAATTTCTTCTTCTCCCACTTGCCCGCCTTGAGCGAGGCGTAGGCCTGCGGGATCATGCGCGCGCAGGCGAAGATCATGCCGAGGGTGTGCTCGGCGGTCGTGACCGTGTTGCCGCCCGGCGTGTTCATGACCACGACGCCTTTTTTCGTGGCCGCGGGAATGTCGACGTTGTCCAGGCCGCTGCCCGCGCGGCCCACGACCTTGAGCTTTGCGGCCTTCTCGAGAAGCGCTGCCGTGACCTTCGTGGCCGACCGGATGATGAGGCCGTCGTACTCGCCGATGATCTTTTCGATCTCCTCGGCCGAGGTCTTGCTCCGGGCGTCGACTTCGAGCCCGGCTTTTTTCAATATCTCCACCCCGATGGGCGAAAGGTTGTCGCTGATCAGAACCTTCATGGAACCTCCAAACCTGAAGTAGTAACCACGGATGAACAGGATGAGACGAGAGCTGGTGAAAATCCGTTTTTGTATTATCCGCCCTTATCCTCTCATCCTGTCAAGGCATTTGTCTTACTTCATTAATATTTCCTCTGCTGCGGCGACGCCGGTGCCGAGCTTCACGGGATGGCCGAGGCCTTTCAAGACCATCTCGATGCCCGCGAGGGCGGTGATCACGTCGAACGTGTCGGCGTAGCCCAGGTGCGCGATGCGGAAGATCTTGCCCTTCAGCTTGTCCTGGCCGCCCGCGCCCGTGATGCCGTATTTCTCGCGGAGGTTCTTGTAGATGGCCTGGCCGTCCACGCCCGCGGGCGCTTCGATGGCGGTAAGCGCGTTCGAAGGGTTCTCCTTCGGGAAAAGTTTGAGTCCGAGCGCTGCTGCGCCCGCACGCGTCGCTTTCGCGAGCCTTTCGTGCCGGGCCAGAACATTCTCGAGCCCCTCCTCCTGGAGCATCTTGATGCAGGAGTTCAATCCGATGATGAGCGTCACGGCCGAAGTGAAGAGCGTCTGGTTCTTCGCGAGATTTTCGCGCTCTTTCTTGAAGTTGAAGTAGAACTTCGGCGTCTTGGCCGCGTCGGCCGCCTTCCAGGCCTTGTCCGACACGGATACGAACGCAAGGCCCGGGGGAAGCATGACGCCCTTCTGCGATCCGCCGATCATGACGTCGATGCCCCACTCGTCCGTTCTGAGATCGTGCGCCACGAGCGCGGAAATAGCGTCAACGATGAACAACGCATCGGTCTTCTTCACGATCGAGGCAAGCGCCTTGACATCGTGGTACACGCCGGTCGAAGTTTCATTTGCCTGGACGAACACTGCCTTGATCCGGGGATTCTTTTTGAGCGCGGCCTCCACTGCTTCGGGCTTCACGGCATAGCCCCACTCGACGGCGATCTCCTCCACCTTCATGCCGTAGGCCTGGCAGATCTTCGTCCAGCGTTCGCCGAACTTCCCGCCGTTCACCACGAGCACGTCATCTCCCGGATTCAGGAAGTTGTTCACCGATCCGACCATGCCGCCTGTTCCCGTGGAGCAGAGGATCAGAACGTCGTTCTTGGTCTGATAGAGCCACTGGAGGCCTTTTTTCGCCGAATCGAGGACCGGAACAAAATCAGGCGCACGGTGATGGATGATGGGCATTGCCATGGCCATAAGCGCTTCCGGCGGCACGGGCGTCGGGCCGGGAGCCAAGAGATATTTTTTCTGCATAAGTGTACCCTCCATTGTTATAACGGCAACAGGCGACAAGGCCCGTCAGGATGTCCGTTCGTGTGAGATTGAAGACGCAGCAATCTTGTCTGAAAAAGATTAGAGTCCCGCCGGGGCGGGACCTATGCCCGGGGTTGGTGTGTCGCTGGGATATTGTGGATGTCTATGTTGTTTCACGGAAAAACCGCCTCTCCTGGTTTCCCTCTAGGCGAAAACGAGATGACACTAACATACAGGGGTAAAAATTGTCAAGAAAATAGTTGCAGCCGGGAAAAAGACCTTTTCTCAAGGCATTCCGGCAGCCGGGCCTTTATTTCTGGGGCACCACATCCATGATCAAACTGAACGACAGCGCGGGGGCCGTGCGGTCGTTCGTATAGACCGTGACATGCTTGACGAGGGGGCCCTGCCTCCCTTTCGTGTCTACGACCGCCCGGATGCGGCCCCATTCTCCGGGTGCGAGGTGATCCGAACTGATCACCGCTGCCGTGCATCCTCACGAGGGAACAACCCGCTCGATGATCAGCTGCTCGCTGCCGCTGTTTGTGATTTCGAAAACGTGGGACGCTTCAGCGCCCTGGGCGACCTTGCCGAAATCAAACTGCAGCTCCTTCGCGGACAGCTTCGGTCCCGCGATTTCGCCCGCAAAAAGAAGGGCCGCGGTCGCCGCCATGCAAACTGCAGCCAAGAACGCGCTGTATGCTTTCACATTTCCATCCGATCCGGAACGGGCCTCGTCACAGCCCGATCTTTTTCTGGTAAATCATGCTGACCAGCTCGTCGCGGGTGATGAGCCCTTTTTCAATGAGCAGGGTGACGAGCGCGTCGAGTTTTATTTTCGTGTCTTCCAGCGCCTGCGTGATCGCTTCATCACGCGGAAGGATGGGAGACGCATCATCGCTCTCCGCGGTCCGGGGCATGTTGAGATCGCTTCCGCGGATGATCTCCATCTTTCCCCCGTCCGCACGCCCCTTGACATGAAAGAGCGATTTCGACGCATCGCGGTTGATCCGTTCGCCGTCGTAATATTTGCTGATGGCGTCCTTGATCTCCGACTTCATGGCCAGGGCTGGTTTGATGGTGAGCCCCGTAATGAACCGGATTTCGTCGATCGCCTCGATGTCCAGCGGATCCGACATGGCCACGACCAGCGCCCCCTTTTCCTTGGCTGCGGGCATGACATGGTATTTTTTCGCCACATCGGCCTTCAGCAGCTTGGTGATGCTCTCGGGAATATCGGGCTCGAACAGGTTCACGTAGGGAATCTTGAGCTTTTCCGAGACAACGCGGGCGATGTCCTCCTCCCGGACAAACTCCAGCTCGACGAGGATGTTCCCCAGCTTGCCGCCCCAGTTCCGTTGATGCGACAGTGCCGACTGAAGCTGGAAATCATCGATGATCCCCGCTTCCTTCAGCATATCGCCGAGTTTCTTCATTTCGGCCATGGCGCCTCCTTGGACCGAAAATCGTCTGCGCAATAAACCCAAGTAATTTGATTATAAACTCCGCATATATAAGATGTCAATGTGTTTTGAAGGTTGTACGCGCGTTAAACTCAGTCGCGGTCTCCAACGCCTGCAGCGCCGGTCCGGGGGGCGAGCAGGTGGTCGGCATCCACCCGGCCCAGCGATGCAAGGAGGCTGGCTTTGATCCCCGGATGGCCCCGCTCAAGCTCGGCAAGCAGGGCCTTGATGCTGGTGCGCTTCAAATCGAGGTCTCCGCACGCCGGACACGCGCAGCAGGCAATCGGAAAACCCTCGTCAGCGGCGAATCGGATGATGGCTTCCTCAGGCACATACACAAGAGGCCGGATAACGACCGTCCTGCCGTCGTCCGCATGCAGCAGCGGCGACATTGCCTTGATCCTGCCGTTGTAGAACATGTTCAGGAGCAGCGTCTCGATGAAGTCGTCGCGGTGATGTCCAAGGGCGATCTTCGAGCACCCCAGTTCCCGCGCCTGGGTGTAGAGCACGCCCCGCTTGATGCGGCTGCAGAGCGCGCACGGCGTGTCGTCAGGACCGAGCTTTTCCAGCAGCAGGGTGTGCACCGGGGCCTGCACAACGCGGTAGTCGCACCCCGCGGCTCGAAGACGGCTTTCGACGATGTTGGTCTGAAACCCGGGGAATCCCGGATGGACAATGACAACGGTAAGCGAAAATTCAACGGGCGCCCGCGCCTGCAGACGCTGCAGCATATGCAGCAGGGTCCAGCTGTCCTTGCCGCCGGAGAGGGCGACCAGGATGCGGTCGCCGTTTTCTATGAGGCCGAAATCCCCGATAGCCCGGCCTGTCAGACGTCTTATTTCGCGCTCTGTTTCCCGTTCCATATATTCTCTTCAATCACCGGGGCTCATGCATGACGCCTCCGGCGGGCGTGAGCAGGGGGATGTTAAAACCCTTGCTCCTGTCTCTTCCTAATCATACGGAGAGCCGGCTCATGAAAGAAAAAGGGCTTCCGGAACGATCCGGAAGCCCTGGGAACCGGCGGGAAGCTATCGTTTCTTCTTTGCCGCTTTCTTTTTTGCCTTTTTTGCCGCTTTTTTCTTTGTTGCTTTTTTCTTGGCCGTCTTCTTTTTCGCCGCTTTTTTCTTGGCGGCCTTCTTTATTGCCTTCTTCGCCGCTTTCTTTTTGGCCTTCTTTGCAGCTTTCTTCTTCGGCGCTTTCTTCGCTACCGCAGGTGCTGCTGCTTCGAGAGCTCCGGGTTTTTCCGGTACTGCAAGCTGGGTGGTTTCCAACCCGCAGCAGTACACCGGCTCCTCATAGACATCGCCCGATCTGGTAACATTTATTCTCCTGCCGCATACCCTGCATTCGAACTTTACGATCTTCTCTGTTGCCATACGCGTTGTCCTCCTTCATATACGATTGACCCGCCGGAAGCGGATGGATTGCGCATTGATTCGGAGAAGCTCAGCCAGCATGCTCGTGCAGCAGAGAGAGCGGCACACCTGAAAAATGCCCTCGCCTTCTCAACGGCTACTCTAAAATCATCTTGAATAAATGTCAAGATATTTCATTGAAATCATCTTTTTTTACGAATCGCTCATGATCGCGCGCCCGGGAACCTCAGCACCACGAGCGCGGCTGTTTCTTGTTTGCATGAACCATGGCGGTCTTTCGCTTGTCTGCCTGCTGCAGCTCCCAGATCTGTTCCAAACCCTCAATGGCAGCGGACAGTGCTTCATCCGTCGTCTCGCCGTCCCACGTCTTCGACTCGGCAAGGCGATACAATTCCATGATCGCTTCTTTCAGAGTCATTTTACCCCCTTGAATCAGCAGGTTATCAGCATCCCCTCTGCAGAACGCCGTCCCGGTCCTGAATAAAAAAGCCGGAAGAAACATCTCCCGGCTTCATCGTAAGGGTCGTGGGTACGACCAGAAATTGAATGCAAACTTATAGAAGCTCACCAGACCTCCGGAGGCCCGAGATGAGAGTCCGCTGCTCTATGCGCTTTCCTGCTCCTGTTCAGCGCCGTGCCCGTGCGCATGTTCGCTCAGGCGCACTTCGAGAAACCGCAGCCGCGGCAGAACGCGCATCCCTCGCCGAATTCCAGAAGCCCGCCGCAGTCGGGACACTCGGGGCACAGGCCCATATGGTTCTTGTTTTCTCCCTGGGTGCAGTCCGACGATGTGTAGGGCACGTTGGACAGCGCTGCCGCAGCCTTGGGCTTTGCATGGTGCTTTGTTCCCATGCCGTCTTTTGCGTAGCGCTCCAGCGCCCTGCCCACGGCATCGGGGCAGGACAGGATCGAGCCTCCCTCGCCCCAGGCAGGCGACGGACAGCGGATGCCCTTGACCTGCTTGATGATCGAATCAATGGACACGCCCGAACGGAGCGCAAGGGACACCATGCGGCTGACGGCTTCCGACTGGCTGGCTGCGCATCCGCCTGACTTGCCCATGGTGGAGAACACCTCGCAGATGCCCTCGTCGTCTTCGTTGATCGTAATATAGAGGTTGCCGCACCCCGTGGGGATCTTCTGGGTGATGCCGCGGGTGAGCATGGGGCGGTTCCGGGGCTTCTTTTCCTCGGCCAGCTCCGGAGACGCCGATGCGACCGTGACCGGCTGGGCTGCCGCCCTGCGTGCCTTCTCCGTGGCGCCCGTGGAAAGCACCTGCTCCTCGCGGGACCCGTCACGGTAGATCGTGACGCCTTTGCAGCCCGTTTTATACGCGAGGAGATAGGCTTTTTCCACGTCTGCAGACGTTGCGCTGTGCGGGAAATTCACCGTTTTCGAAACGGCGTTGTCCGTGTATTTCTGGAAGGCCGCCTGCATGCGGATGTGCCATTCCGGCGTGATGTCATGAGCCGTGACGAACACGCGCTGGATGTCCTCGGGAACGGCCGGGACGTTCGTGCACCCGCCGTGGTCGGCGATGTTCTTCATGAGTTCGCGGGAGTAGAAGCCGCGCTTCCGCGCGACGTTCTCGAACACGGGATTCACTTCAATAAGCTCCGCTCCGTCGAGCACCCTCCGCATGAACGTGAGCGCGAAAACGGGTTCGATGCCGCTGGAACAGCCGGCGATAATCGACAGCGTCCCGGTCGGGGCGATCGTCGTCACCGTGGCGTTTCGCATCGGCGCGCCCCCCGGCCGGTCGTAGATGCTTCCCTTGAAATTCGGGAAAACGCCGCGCTCCGCGGCGAGTTCCTCGCTCATTTTCCTGCCCTCATCGGTGATGAACTTCATCACCGTTTCGGCGGTCCGCACGGCGTCTTCGGAATTATAGGGAATGTCCATTTCGAGCAGCATGTCGGCAAACCCCATCACGCCCAGCCCGATCTTGCGGTTCGCCCGGGTCATCTGGGAGATTTTTTCGAGCGGATAGCGGTTGACGTCGATGACATTGTCGAGGAAATGGACGGCCTGGCGAACAGTGCGCCGGAGCTTGTCGAAATTGATCGTTCTGCCGTGGGGCGACAGCATCCTTGCCAGATTGATCGAGCCCAGATTGCAGGATTCATACGGCAGCAGCGGCTGCTCGCCGCAGGGGTTGGTGGACTCCACCATGCCGATATGCGGTGTGGGGTTGTACTGGTTGATGCGGTCGAGATAGACGATGCCCGGATCGCCGTTTTTCCATGCCATGTTCACAATCGTGTCGAATACCTTCCGCGCCTGGAGCCGCTTCACGACGATCCTGTTGCGGGGCGATACAAGCTCGTACTCCCCGTCATGCTCCACGGCGTCCATGAACGCGTCGGTCAGGGCAACGGAGATGTTGAAGTTGTTCAGCCGGTCGTTCTGCTGCTTGCAGGTGATGAAGTCGAGGATGTCCGGGTGCTCGACGGAAAGGATCCCCATGTTCGCGCCCCGGCGCGTGCCGCCCTGCTTGACCGTCTCCGTGGCCGCGTCGAACACGGTCATGAAGGATATGGGGCCCGAGGAAACGCCCTTGGTCGACTTCACCACGTCGTTTTTCGGCCGGATGCGCGAGAAGGAGAAGCCCGTGCCGCCGCCGGACTTGTGAATGAGCGCGGCGTGCTTTACGGACTCGAAGATCTCGTCCATGGAATCGCCCACGGGCAGCACGAAGCACGCGGAAAGCTGTCCCAGCTCCCGGCCGGCGTTCATGAGCGTGGGGCTGTTGGGCAGAAATTCGAGGGAGGTCATGAGGTGGTAGAATTCCGCCGCCGTGCGCTCGATCTCTTCATCCGATTTGCCGTAGGCGCGGTCTCCTTCGGCAATGGTGCGGGCAACGCGGGTAAACATGTCAGCTGCCGTTTCAACCACCGTTCCGTCTTCATTGCGCTTGAGATAGCGCTTTTCGAGAACCTTGAGGCAGTTTTCGGACAGGTTCAGTCCGCTCGCGGAAGCCGATGTGGAAACGGGTGCTGCACTTTTCATAACTCCCTCCATGGAGAAAAAAGAATAAAAAATTAATTCGGGGCGGCCTGTTGAACCGCCCCGGTGTCGTGTGCTACCTAGAGAACCATGAGCCGCAGCTGCGCAATTCGTTTTTTAATGCAATACCCATCTCACCTGCCTGCGTTGTCTGTTTCACTCAGTTAAAGCGTATTGCGGTATTGCGCGTAAACCTGGGAAAAGAAGTTGTCGTAGGATGCTCAAGCCGCTGATTACTGCCAGCGTTACGGAGTATAACACAACATGTAGTGTTGTCAAGACGTTTTTTATACCACATATAGTCTGCATTGACAGGCATTTCATGAAACATCGATAGCAGAGGGGCTGAAAAGGCGCATAAATAGCGGACAAAAACACTCAGCAATAAACACCACAGAAAAACGCCGCATCCATGGCGGTTTTTTAAAGCGATCAGGCGGGATAACGGATAAAAAAGGGAACGGGAAGGTTGCCCCGGCTCAACGCATCTTCATCTTCAGAAACATGCCCAGGGCTTTGTCCGAGAATTTGATATGGGTTACGAGCCAGTCGGTACAGAGCTCTTTCGTCTCCTGTGCGACCTCGGGAACGATACCTTCTTTGTGTATTCGATCCTTCAGCTTTCCGAAGCTCTTTATGAATTGCTGGTGCTGCGACAGGTGCGCGGACCTGCTCGAATACGCGTATTTGGTCATATACGCCTCTTCGGTTCCGAAATGTTGCGCGACATACTCGGACAAGAACTGGACGGTCCTGTCTATTTCAGAGCGTTTGACTACGCCCTGATCAAAGGTTGAAAACAGGCTGTCGATCCGCTTGAAAAGTTCGACGTGCTGCGCGTCGATTTCCGAAGAGCCGGTCGCAAGATCCGGGGTCCATTGTATCTTCATCGATAGCGCTCCCTCCAGGGGAACGTGCAATCCGGTTGCAGGGCACAGCAAAACGTACTGGTTTGCCAAGAGCTGCATTCATTTTCCCGCGTGGTTGTATTATCGGCAGGACGGGAAATAACTTTACCGTGTGTATGAAGGCGGGAAGGCGTGGTCTATTCCACGACCCATACGGCGCAGCTCTGCGCCTCGTGAATGAGCCGGCTTGATATGCTTCCGAAAAGGAATTCCTCGGTTTTCGTTTTATGGCCGCGGCCCACGACAACGGTGCAGCACGAGGCGTCGCACCGGGTCTCGAGGATCGCCTCCGACAGCGACTTTCGTGCTTCAACGCAAACCTGCACGCGCACTGCGTCCTGGGGGAAGCCTGACTGGACCAGCAGGCGCCGGTACTGCTCGAGCATGGCATTCGCCGAAACGAGCTGTTGTTCGATCCATGCGTCTTTTTCCTGCTCGGAATCGAAGAAATCCATTTCCTTTTCAGGGATGATCGAAATGAGCGTGGCAATGAACCCGGGAACGCCGCCGAGCAGATCGGCGACATAAAGCACGGCCCGGCGCGCGCTGTCCGAATCGTCCACGGCAATGATCAGGTGTTTGTTCTTCTTTGCTTGTGTCGTCGCTGGGCTCATACACCTTCTCCTTTCGGGATGATCGGCATCTCGGTCGGCGAGGGAACATCCGTCAGCTAGATCCCCGTGGCTTTTTTCAGCTCCTCCCTGGCTTCCCCCAGATCAGCGAGCAGCTCCCGCGTATCTTCATAGAACACCGACGCGCCGGCGGAGAAGTGGCGCAGAATGCGGTTCAGCGTTTCCGGGATATAGGGGAAAATCTTCCCGAGATTGCTCACCCTGTTGTGGAATACGATGCCAACATCGTCCCCGTCCAGCCGCTCCAGGAGCGCGGGGTTGTCCTGCATAAGCTGGTGCGTCGTTACGTCACCGCGGCCGGTCAGGAACACGAGAACGTTGCCGAGGCCGAACAGGTCGTACCCGAACCGGCTTTCCCCGTGGCGGTAGTTGAAATCGAAATCGATCCACCGGAACCAGCCCGTGCTGCTGTCCCTGATGATATGATCCCGCCGGATATCGCCGTGTTTTTCGTTGTGTTCGTGCAGGAACCGGATAGCCTCGACGATTTTGATGTAGGAATCAAGGATGCCGGGAAAATGATGGAAGAAATAATCATGATGATCCGTGCCCAGCCCGTGCGGCAGCTGATTGAGCGATGTGCCGCTGATGAAGTCGAGGATGCGAAGCTGCTTGCCCTCCGAGTCGAACACGGTTCGTCCCTGCATGAAGTCCGGCCTGCCGCGCACGAGTTCGAGGATGCGCGCCTCCTTTTCCGGACTCCGGACACATTCGAACACATAGCCGCCGACTTTCGCCTCGAACCGCTCCCGGAAGACCCACTTGAGAATTTTGACCTCGCCCGTCGCGAGGTTGCGCGCGCGCTTGACCCAGAACTTCGGTTCGTCGTCGATGCCGAACCTGCCTTCCCGCTCGTTGTTCCGGACCAGGTACGGAACGCCTTCGAGCACGACCACATCGCCGTATTCTATGCGCAGGAAGTCGGCTGTGTCCTTGATCGTCACATGCTTTGGCGCATTCTCCTGCGGGAGCCATCGCCGTATCATGCGGATGAGCTCTTTTTCAGTGTACTCGCACCCGGTCCTCGTCATACTTCATTATAGCAAACCTCGTCCCCGGACGGACCGGACCGCTTCGGCGCGCTGCGTATGGTGCGCGGCGGATCCTGCGGGGCCGGCGGTCCGCACCCGTCCCGTCGGACCGCAGTGTTCCATGTTTTCACTTGACTTTTGGGGTGAATAACGCTAATTTCCCCCTGATACAAATCAGCGTCGCCGGTTCTTCCGGTCGGCGCAGGGAGGCGTAGCCCGGCTCATGTCGTATCAGATCAAACTCGAAATTTTCGAAGGTCCCATGGACCTTCTTCTGCACCTCATCAGGAAGCACGAACTCGACATCTACTCCATCCCCGTTGCACTCATCACCCAGCAATACCTTGAGTACCTGGAGCTCATGAAGAGCCTCGATATGGAAATTGCGGGCGACTTCCTGGTGATGGCGTCCACCCTCACGCACATCAAGTCGAAAATGCTCCTCCCGCCGCCTGAACATCCCGAAGACGAGGAGGACGGCGTAGATCCGCGGGCGGAGCTCATCCGCAGGCTGCTCGAGTACAAGAGCTTCAAGGAGGCAGCGTCATCCCTCGCCGAAAAGGAAGAGACCTGGTCGCAGGTATACACGCGCCAGGCGGAACGCGCTCCGGACGTTCCGGCGGACGACGATCCGCTGCTTTTCGATTTTCATCTCTTCGATCTTCTTGCCGCGCTCAAGGACGTCATGGCGCGTGTGCCCGACGCCGGGTTCGAGGTGACGGCCGAAGCGGTCTCGATTACCGAAAAGATCTCGCAGATCCTCGCGCGGCTCGAGGTCGCGGACAGCCTGCTCTTTGCCGACCTGTTCGAAGGAAGCTCGTCCAAAGCCCAGGTGATCGGCACGTTCCTCGCCCTGCTGGAGCTCGTCAAAACGCGCGTGGTCAAGGCGGTGCAGATCGAGCAGTTCGGCGCGATCAGGATCATGAAAGCCGTGCGCGAAACGGCTGCGAATGCCGATACGGCGACGGGGAATTTGTTCGGATAAGAACACAGGGGCAAGGGACCTTAGTAAAAAAAGGGACCAGGGTCCGGTAGCCAGTAGCCGGGCAACCTTTAAGACCTTCGTTGCTTTCACAGCATCCCCTTGCTGCTGGCACCTGGCTGCCGGCTACTATCTTTTATGAAACCCGACATCAAAGCGCTTGCACTGGAAAAAAAATTCGGAGAGATCGAGACCGCGGTCTACGCGGACCGTTCACTCATCGGTCAGCTCGTGGGGCTGCTGGGGGAAAAGAACGGCGATCTGCGTTCGGGCGTGCTGAACCTGCTCTCGCGCGTAGGCTTCGATTACCCCAATGATACCCGGCCCCACCTCCCCACGCTTATCGCGCTGCTCGACGATCCGGACATGTTTATCAAGATCGACGCGGCGAACGCGGTCGGGAACCTGGGATTCAGCTTCAAGGATTCCGCGGCCGCGGCATCGCCGATATTGAAGCGGCTTCTGCACCACGAGCAGAGCCTGGTGCGGCAGGAGGCGGCCTACGCGCTCGGCAACATCGGCTTTGCCCACACGGATCTCGTGCGGGACGCGGTGCCGCGCCTCATCGAAATCCTCGAACGGGGAGATGACGACGAGCGGGAGGCCGCAGCGCACGCCCTGGGCAAGGTCGGCATCAACGCGCCCGAGCTCATCCGCGGCATCCTGCCGAAACTCGTCGAAGTGCTGGAGTTCTCGAAGGAGGCCACCTGCGGCGGCGTGCTGTTCGCCCTCGGCGCCATCGGGCTGCACTATCCCCAGGAAGTGGCGGGCCTGGTGCCGCGGCTGATCCAGTATCTCGACAGCGGGCACCCCAACGCGGTCAAGAACGCCGTTGCCGCGCTCGGCAACATCGGCAGCTCCAACGCCGAGCTTGTTCGCAGCGCACTCCCGAAGATCCGCGCAATCATGGAAACGTCGACGGACATCGACGTGAAGATGAACGCCAAGGTTGCGCTGGGCCGGATGGGCGATCCGTCGGCAATGTAAACTAAAGGGGTCCGGCAGCCGGAGGCCAGGAGCCGGGAAAAGCTAAAACAGTGGCTTTGATGCTTTTCCCCTGCTACTGGCTACTGGACCCGGGGCCCTCTCTCTCGTGAGGTTTCATCTTGGAAGACCAGGAACTGAAAGCGGCAATCGAGGCAATTCTTTTTATCGCGGGGACCCCCCTGGCCGCGGACAAGCTCAAGGGGCTTTTTGAGGACGTGCCGCCTGAGCAGATCGAGGCGCAGCTGGCGGGCCTCAAAGCGGAATACGACGGCCGCGGCTCGGGCATCATGCTCGCCGAGATTGCAGGCGGCTACCAGTTCGCGACCCGGCCCGAGCATGCGTTGTTGATACGGAAATTCCGCACCGCCAAGACCTCTTCGAAGCTGTCGAAGCCCGCGCTCGAAACACTCGCCATCGTCGCCTACAAGCAGCCGATCACGCGCACCGAGGTGGAGCAGATCCGCGGCGTGAACATCGGCGGCATTATACGCAACCTTATGGAGCGCCGGCTGGTCAAGATCGTCGGGAAAAAAGACGTGCCGGGCAAACCCATGCTGTACGGCACTTCTCAGGAGTTTCTCCAGTACTTCGGGTTGAAGGATCTTTCCTCCCTGCCCACGCTCAAGGAGTTCCAGGAGCTCGA
>Ga0187786_10000277_pt1 | contig 16371 bp, 22 predicted proteins | sample 0815_BV2_10_20_M_FD_132449 | JGI IMG/M metagenome (GOLD analysis project Ga0187786, IMG submission 132449) | Tropical peat soil microbial communities from peatlands in Department of Meta, Colombia - 0815_BV2_10_20_MG | ecosystem: Environmental > Terrestrial > Soil > Wetlands > Peat | place...
AAATCCCGCTCAACCAATTCTATCTTTTTGAGTTCCGTCTGTTTTTGCAGGAACTCAACATTGCTTTGAGCTTCTCGTACCTTCCTCCACTGAAGTACTATTACGATTATAGTTATTACAGCGATTACAGCTATTATAAGCAAAAAAATATTCTGTGGAATGTTCACGTCGGCCATATGTTATTCCCCCTTTATAATAATCAGTTATTAAAGATGATATATAAATTTAATGATACAATCAGCTTTTATATAAGTTTGATCTAATCAAATGGCTTTAAAGTCATTAAATCAACTTAAATCATCTTTTTTGTCGTTTAACATCTCCTATTTATTTAAGTCCGGGAAGAACTTTAAATTCCTTTTAAAGGCCCGGGAGATTGAAAGATACATATAATATGTAATTTTTATATATTAAATACTCTCTGAATTGTTCTCTCATTGTATGGTGAAATAGATCTAATCAAACTATTATGAATTCTAAAATTTCTAAAAAACGTTTAAAGAAATTATTTAATGAGGTATGAAGTGATTAAATGATTGAAAATTATTTAAAAGCGGGGAAAATTGTGAAAGAAGTTAGAGAACTCGCTTTAAAAGAAGTTAGTGCAGGAATGAAAGTACTGGATCTAGTGAACTTGATAGAAGGAGAAATAATTACGAAAGGTGCTTTTCCTGCATTTCCATGTAATATTTCCATAAACGAAGTTACTGCCCATTACACGTCGCCTCCAGGAGATGAAAGTATAATTAATGGGGGAGATCTGGTCAAAATTGATCTTGGAGCCCATGTGGAAGGTTTCATAGCAGATTCTGCAATCAGCGTCAGTATCGAAGGAGATAATGATTATTCTAGTGAACATTATAATCCTCAATTTCAGGACGAAATTATTGAAGCAGCTAATGAAGCTCTCAATACGGCAATAAGTACCATCAAAGCAGGTGTGGAAGTAGGTAAGATAGGAAAAGAAGTGGAAAAATCTATTCATATTAGGGGGCTAAAACCAGTGGCAAATCTCACGGGCCATAGTATGGATCAGTGGATATTACATTCTGGTCTTTCTATACCTAACATAAAAGAGAATAATAATCACAAGCTGGAAGAAGGAGATGTGCTGGCCATAGAACCATTTGTAACCGACGGTGTGGGCTTGGTGGGTGATATGAATGATGCTTTTATTTTTAGATTCCTTAGAAACCGACCTCTGAGGATGGTACAGGCTAGGAAACTTCTGGAAAAAATAAAAACAGAGTATAAAGTTTTACCATTTGCTCAAAGATGGTTAGAAAGCGGGGAAAAACCAGTTAAGATTAATATGGCTATGCGTCAGCTCATATCATCGCGAGCAGTATATCCCTACCATGTTTTGAGGGAGAAAAGTGGGGCTCGAGTGGCTCAGGCCGAACATACTGTTATTGTGGAACCCGAAGGATGTCTTATTATCACAGAATAGTTCGAAGAGTAGTTTAACTACTCTCCACCTCCATCATCAAATCCCCCATCAAAACTACCATCAAACGAATCAAATACATCATCAAACGAATCAAACGAATCAAAATATTCGAATGAATCTATTACATCCATGTCAAATGGATCATCTATGATTGCGCCGGCTTTCATTCCCACTAAGAAAGATACCGGATAAAGGTAGTAAGGATAAAACTTTGATGTTTGAGTTTTCACCCCAGATAGTTTATTTTTCAAAAATCGCAGAGTATCCAGATCATAATTAAGAATAAATATGTGGGTACCTACGGCTGATAAAAAAGCCTTAGCCCGTTCTGGATCAGTGTCTATCCATTCCCCCAGATTATCAGCATCTTCCAAAACATCGTTGATTCTTTCTCGTACTTGCCGACCATATTCAGTTAGTTGATATTTTTCGCGGGATATAATGTCCTGTTTTTTAATTTTTTCAATATATCCTTCTGCTATAAGGGGAGCCATTATATATTGATTCTTATATTTAGAAAATGAAGGTCCGCCGAACGTAGAACTGAAGACTTTTACAACTTTTTTAATGTATTCTTCGATTTTTATGTCTTTATTGCCGTACAGAGGTTTTTTAAATATATTTTCATGAAGCTTAAGATCTATTTGGAAGTTTTCTCCCTGTCCCACTTCGTGAACGAGGGCGGGTTTTTTCACCAGAAGACCTTTTTCTTCTTGCCAAGCATCCATTTTTATTACTTGTCGTGCCAAGAGATCCAGCATGGTAAGTTTCAACATTTCTTTTCCATCAGCATCCAGATCTAATATTAAAAATGATTCAGCAGGAGTTAATTCAAGAGATTCCATTTCTCTGTGCAAATTAGCAGTTTGACTATTATTCTGCAGATTATAAGATATATTTTGGAGATTTATACCACATTCCATACAGAATGAAGCATAGGAAGGATTTTCAGTTCCGCATTTACTGCAAAAAGAACTTTCTGGAAGTGATTTCTTTATATTCATCCGTTTGCCACATAGCGTGCAAAAACGAGCCTCTTGATAATTTAAGGCACCGCATTCCGGGCAGGTTTTTTCTTCTAGTGCTGAATTTATTATACCACACTCTAATTATTTGTTAATAGTAAAATAAGTCAAAGTACTTAATAAGATTATTTAAGAATTAAAAGAAAAAAAATAGGTTTAAGGGATTATAAATCCCTTAGATGTTTGCAAGTGGGTCTTCTTTTTCACTGCTGGCTTTGTATGGAACAGGTAAGCCCATGGCTTTCCGTTCATCAACAGTCTTCATGTTTTTGGTCTTTTTATCGGTTGCCAATTTTTCTAAGAGCCCGAGACCAGGTTTAACATCGTCCATTGCTTTGGTTTCGATAACACCTGCATCTACGGCTGCTTTGAATATGGTTTCACCGGCATCAGTCCTGGTGAAGACTGTGGACCAGCCGTCAGGGGTTCCTACCGAACCCGTGGATACGTCAGCTAATTCAGCAACGTAGTCCAGACAAACTTTACATCCACTTTGTTCGTAGCCGTGGGTTTCTTTTAATGGAATGGTGTACACATCATCAGCAGTGTACGCCCAGAATTTCCCTTTTCCGATATCCATCTTCTCAACGAGTTCTGGGTCTATGCCCATCTTCTCACTGATGAAGGTTTGTAGGGATGCGAATGGGAAGTTTTCCATACAGAAAATACCTACAGATAGAGCAATCTTATCAGCTAAGAATCGTACCCCAAATGGGTAAGACTGCATCTTCCTAATACCCATAAGTTGACAGGGTATAGCTACGGTACCGATCTTCTCTAATCCGTACTGCCTGGCGGCTTTTTTAAGCATCCAAACGTTTGGGGAAAAGGTGTATTTGGTACCTGCGGCAGCCAGCACTTCATCAGCAGTCATGGCCACTGTTGGTGCTGGTTTCCATAGCTCTTCAGTTGGTCCAGCTACTACTGCACCGTCGATGAGTTTTTCATCCAGTGCATAGCAGAACAAGGCGGATACAATTCCACCGTCTTGGGCTATTTTTTGGATTTGTTTGTCAGTGGATCTTGCGGCAACAACTTCTTTGTAAGTTCCTAATACCATTGTCACTCCTCCTATAACCCCAAGTCCTTATTGATCTGTTCAGCTGGCCACCAGCTTCTTGGACATTGGACGTAGCAGATTCCACACTTGACACAACGGTCCTTGTTTAGTTCCGGTCGTCCAGCGTTCATGTCCAGGGCTCTGGTTTGACAGGCCATGGCACAGGTACCGCATCCAATACATAAAGCCTGGTTTACAACTTTGCTCTGCAGGTCGCAACCGCAGGCTTCGGTATATCCAGCTAGATCTATCATGGGTTGTAGGTAATCCATGTCACCGTTGATAAGTGCTACAACGGTTTTAGCTATTATTTCTGGTGATGGCGGACATCCAGGTATGGCACAATCCACTTTAACTAAGTCTGCAATTGGCACGAATGATTCGTGGGCAGGCTGTGCTTGTTGTCCTCCCCGTGAGTATCGGGTGAAACAACCGGTGGCAGCACAGGAACCAAAAGCACAGACCATTGCTGCTTTTTCCCGTACTTCCATAAGTTCGTGTAAACTGTGTTCATCCTGCAGACATACGGACCCTTCGATCAAGGCCAGGTCCATTTCTGGGACGTCCCAGCGGTCGACCAGGGTCTGTCCATAGACTATGTCCACCAAATTGGTGAGTAATTCTGCGAGAATGTCGTAGTTCTCACTTAGCGACATAACGTCGCCGGTACATCCTGAAAGGTGGATGTAACCTATTCTTGGTTTAGCTTTCTCTTCAGCCACTTTTTCAACCTCCTCTTTTGAAGCTTCTTTTTCAGGTTCTGCCTCCATTCCTAAAAACGCTTTAATACGGGCTAATATCGACATTTAATTAACCCCTATCTCCTTTAAAATCATCTTGATGGCCTCGGGAATAGCTTCCTCCACACTCTTGGTTAACCCCAACTCAACATCGGGGGCAGAGACATGTTCTGGTTGGCATCCAATTACCATTACTTCACAAGTTTTTGACAAATCATGCAATGGCTGGCTTACAGGCCAGGAATGCACATTCTCATAGGAACTTTCTGGTAATTCTTCCACGCTGAATTTACGCATGGTGCCGGGTTCGGCTCCAAACTGCACAATGTCCACTACAATCATCTTCTTCCAACATTCCTGAGGAAGAGTGAACACGAAGTGGGGAGCTCCAGTGCCGGCGTCCAATATCATGACATTCTCTGGTAGAGGAGTTTCCTCGGAATATTTTCCTAGGGCCTCAATCACTGATGGTCCGAATCCGTCATCCGCAAAAAGGATGTTTCCGCATCCGACCACTAATATCTCTGCATCGTATGGCATGGTATTCCCTTATATTCGGACCATCTCGTTTTTGATGACGCTCCTGTCTTCATCATCCACTACAATTACGTGGGTAGCGCAGGACAGACATGGGTCGTAAGCTCGGATGACGTGGGGGCCGAATTCGTGGTGGAAACCTTCGGTGGCTGGACCCATAGTGGGTATGTTCCAAGTGGTAGGCACCAGAGCACTGTAGAACTGGGTTTTGCCATTGGCAACTTTTGCCATGTGCACATCCAGTCCACGTGGTCCTTCAATAGCACCGATTCCAAGTTTATTGGTTCCAGCAACATCGAAATCTGCACGGGCAGATGCAGATGTGTCCAGTTCAGCAAGAATGTCTATACACTTGGATAGCGCAGATTTCATTTCAAGAGCTCTGGCCACATGTTGAGCAACAACTCCTTGCTCTTTGAAACCGTGGAACACAGATGCTCGGGCTCTAGGTCCTACTTCCACGTTCACACCATCATATAGAGGTATGGTGGAGCAAGCTCTTTTAGCGATTTCCGCATCATCGTACCAGCTTTCTGGCATGATTTCAGTGAACCTGTCCAGATCAAACTTGGTCCTGTCACCGTATAATTGGTGAGAAGCTAGTGTTGGCTGATTATGTACACCTAAACCGGCTGGCAGGCCTTTGTCTGCGACTAAGCCAATTATCAGTTCAACGTGTGCATCAACTTTTGGTTTTAATCCTTTCAATCTTGCGTAAAGTCTTTTTCGGGCAACTTCTGATATATTGTCAGCCATTCCTCCGATTCGGACGTCAGATGGGTGAATACCTTCACCGGCAACCATGTCTACCACGTATTGGGCAGTTTTCCGGATCTCAGATACGGAGTTTACTGCAGTGGCAAACAGGTCTTCTGGCACGAAGTCTTGTGCAATCAGGAAATGGTGGATAGCGTGACTATTTATGTCGTGAGCGGCAAGGGTTAATTCCCTTAGCTGCCTAGCGGCTTTTGGTATTTCTATGCCCAGTGAATCATCCATGGCTTCCACAGATGCCAGGGTGTGGGGTATTGGACATACACCACAGATTCGCTGCACCATAACCGGTGCAGTTTCTGGAGCTTTACCAGTCACTATTCTTTCTAATCCTCTAACCGGAGTAATACTAAAGTATCTCCCCTTGGTTACAATTCCTTCGTCATCGACTTCCATGACCAACTCTGCGTGTCCTTCTTGTCGTGAGGTTGGCGAGATAACTACTCGTTCGCTCAAACGTATCACCTCTTGTTTTTATAAGAACATCAGTATCTTGTTGATTTCGAGTAATATTATAAGCTTTTCTTTAAAAGATAAAGTGAAAAGTATAAATATCATTAGAAAACAGAATGGTTAATGTTACAAAGATGATAAAATTACCACTTGGAGTTATTTTTGTTCAATAATAAACAATCCATTCGTATTTTTGATTTTTGGTGGTAATTCATGCCAGTTAGTCCTGATAAGAAATAATATTAACCATGAAAACCATACTAATAACAGAATAGGTCCAACTGGAGGTGAGTTGATGATAAATAGTAAAATAATATTATCAGTGATCATTGTACTGCTTATAGGCGTTGCTGCTGCTGGTTATCAAATGACCAGTAACACACAAGGATTCTGGAAACCACTTCAATCCCAGAGCCAGGACACTTCGCCCACAGATACTGGAACAAGCTCTGGATCAAGCCAAAGTTCATCTGGATCAAGTTCTTCTTCAAGCCAATCAAGTGGATCAGGGAGTGTTAATGTGAAAGTTACATCCGTAGAAGCGAAAAATATTGCTCAAGGGTTCATAGAAGAACCAGGAGCTACCGCCGGGACTCCTAAACTAGTTAAGATAAATGGAAAACAAACATATGTGGTTCCAGTTATAATGAATGGAAAACAAGTGGGGGAAATATACATTGACCCTCAAACTGGTAAAAATATAGGAGGCGCTGGGGGGGTTTCATATGGTTAAAATGGTTGAAAATGAAAAATGTTGTCACATTATAGCAGAGGATGTTGAAAACGCTGTGATCTTAGAAGGTTCTCCCGAATTAGGCCTGATTGGAAATATAGTGGGATGGCTGCTGGTGGAAGAGCTTAAGATGAAAGAGATCGGTTACATCGAATCTAAATATTTCCCACCTTTAGCTGTACTCTACAAAGGAGTGGCTATCCATCCCTTCCGGATCTACAGTGCTGACGACCTGGTATTATTCTTGTCTGACTTCGTTGTGCCACCTAATGTGACCTACGACATGACCAATGTCATTGTGGAGTGGATGGAGCGCAACCACAGTAAAGAAATTATAACATTAAACAGCATCGCTGTCAGAGAAAAAACCAATGGGGTAGCAGGTGCAGCAAATACTGAAGAAGGATTAAAGCGTTTAGGGGATTTAGAAATACCTGTACTGCCATTTGGAAATATTAATGGAATTTCGGGTACCCTTTTAACCAGAGCTCATACTAGCAACATTCCTGGCTCTTGTCTCTTTGCAGAAGTGCTTAACCAGTATCCAGATCCTAGAGCTGCTGCCAGTGTGGTGGATGTTTTAAATAGGATGCTGGATATAAAGGTGGATGCTGATCCTTTATTGAAAGAGGCAGAAGAAATTGAATCCAGGCTGAAGGAACTTGCACAAGCCGTGCAAAGCGAGCAAGAATCTCCAGCATACATGTAACTTCATACGGGCCCGTAGCCTAGTTGGATAGGGCGTCGGACTTCTAATCCGAAGGTCCCGGGTTCAAATCCCGGCGGGTCCGTTTATGTAAAAATTTTTTGTGTAATTTCAAAACTAATTAGTGTGAGGGCCCGTAGCCTAGTCTGGATAGGGCATCAGACTCCTAATCTGAAGGTCCGGGGTTCAAATCCCCGCGGGTCCGCTATTTAATTTAAAAAAAAGTTAAAAAAAGGTTTAAAATAAATTTAAAAATTCTATTTATTTAGTACTAAGTTATTTTTTTAAAAAGGTTATGTTGCATCGCGATTCATGAGTTGGGTCATTAAAGATACTGCGACAAAACCAGCTATTGTTAAGACCAATATAAGCATTGCATTGTTCATTTTTACACCATCTATGTTTCTAAATAGGGAATAGTTTACTCTTTAATATAAGGGTTGTGTCACGTGATAATTCTTAATGAAGTTTAAGTTATGATAAGTTAAACTTAAAAATATTTATCTAATGTATTTTCATCTTTATCCTTTTCTTTATTTACACCTTTTTCTTCTTCAAAAATTATTTCTCCATATCTTCCTCCGCCTCCCGGCCTCATTTTAAGAGTTCCATCCCTGAATGATTTAATTACTGGCATTATTTTAGGATCTAAGTCATTTAGTTCATTTAAAGGAGCGGTTATTAATACTGAAATTTCATCCCCAAACATTTGAACCATTTTTTTCCATATCTTCTGGACAAAAACAGTGGTGACACCTTTACTATAAACTAAACTAATTATCTCTGCCAGAGGAAGGATGTGTATATAAGGTGGTCGATGCAATGGATGGTGGGGCTCATCCCAGGTGGCAAGCTCCTCCACACGGTAGTCAACACCCTTCTTAATAGTACCTCCACAAGGACATTTCATGTTCAACTCCAGAGCCTTTTTAACCGGATACAGCTGATAACATTTGCTACACGCAGTGAGGTGGTACTTTCCCATCCTGGGGTCAAACCCATAGTTAGCCTTCATCTTAAGGCCTTTGAAAGCTTTTTCTAGGGATGTGTAATCTATTTTATTAACTTCTATCTCATTAAATTCCCTTCCCAATCGGTGTGGCCAGGGAGAATGAGCGTCAGAATTAGTTAAAAACGGCAGGTCCTGAAGTTCTTCAACACGATCGGCCATATCAGTATCTGCCGATAGGCCTAACTCCACAAAATCAGGTTTATCATCATAACAATCATAAATACTGTCGTAAGCCTTGTAAATACTGGTCCACGGAGTAAATGCATGGGAAGGTCCCATTAAACAGCCATATTCCCTGGCTAATTTTTGTATCTGTCCTCCACTCATTCTCACTCGGGGACGACCATCACTGTCCAAGTTGCCTTTTAGATGTTGGCGCATTTGATGGGCTGTTTTTATTGAAGGTAAAATTAGAAGGTGGTGAACCCTTTTCATGTCCTCTACTTCTGCTGTGAGAATTAAGAGAGGTTCAGAATTTTCAGAAGCTAGTTCCGAATCTTCTTCTTGGCGTTTATTTTCGGGTATGATGTATATGCCTTCGGCAAGTTCTTCAGTTGAATTATCAATTAGTTCTAACCAGGCTCCGTGAAATGCATCCCCAGTTCCAACCAGATTTAGTCCTTTTAGACGGGCTTGTGATGCTATTACTGTCGGCACCATGTTTTTAGAGGTGGCCATGGAGTAACGGCCGTGTACATGTAAATCAGCCCGGATAATCATGGATTCTCCTATAAAAAATTAGTTTAAGGAGTTGTACTTAACCAATGTAACGAAGATCTTCTTCTCCAGCAGGCAGATGCATACCTTCTGCAATCTCTCGCTCCATCTGTTGAGCCTTGGATATCATTTTACGAGTTTCTTCAGCTCTTTCTTCAAGTTTAGCCACATCAACTTCTAATTTAAGGATTTGGAGTAGTACACTTAGTACTGCTTTGGAAGCATCGGCATCAATGAAATATCCTGGAGTTTCTCCCATTAAACATGCCCCTTCCATGCCTTTCGACATCCCCATACCTAGTAACAATCCAGAAGCACCAATAATTCCGCCGTCAGCAGATCTCAAAGTAACTTCATATTCTTTAAGTTCTTCTGCCAGTTCACCATTGGTAGCTGCACCGAAAACCTTAGATTTTTCCACAGGTTGACCTGTTCCTAAACCTCCAAGGGTGTACATCTGTTTAACGCCATATTTCTTTACAAAATCAATTATGGCCCCACATATTTCATATTGTCCTTCCGGACTAAGTCCCTGGGTGTTTCCTACCAAGAAAATGTAATCTTGTTTTTCTTCACCTGCAGCTTTGAGGTAATAAAACTCATTTTTCATGGGTTCTATAATGCCATTTTCATCCACAAAAACTTGTGGAGGGAACGAAGGCGAGTAGAGTTCAGCTAACTTCTCTGCTTCTAGTTCGTGGATTAGGTGTTCTGCCACCAGCTTTCCCACATGACCTATTCCAGGAAGGGCTTCTATAAAAATTGGTTCATCCAAATCCACATCTTTAAGCTGGTTAATGATGGTTTCATTCATCTAAAACACTTCCTTAAAATCCTAAGATTTATTTATTTTAATAGAAAATTTAATACTGGGCTTGCTGAGACTGTTCTTTCAGCATGCGCCTGTATTTACCATATTTATCTTCAGGCGAATACTTAGGGGGATATACAACTTTCACGCCGCCCCCACAATAGGGGCATTGATTTTGAATAGTATATTCACTGCACAAACGGCAGCGTCTCATTTTCATTTTCATTCTAATTCACGGTGGAATTCGCCTTGGCCCCCAGCTTTTTCCACGTGTTGTATGGCCTTTAAAGCAGCTTTCTCCAATATATCTTCTGCAGTAGGATAATCTGAAGATACAACTGTTAACCTGTATTTAGGAGCCCCTACACATTGTACAGCTAAATTATCATCTTTAATGGCACCCAGAGCATTCCTAATTATTTCCACCCCGTTAGGGGCGTAGGAAGTAATGTTAATGTAACCGTTTATCTGTACTTCTGGTGGAGATATGTTCTTTTTGGCCACTTCAGTTATGGCATTCGCCCAACTTTCATCAACGCCTCTTTCAATCAGAACACCAGCACCATCTTCAGCAGCAGCTTCGAATGCACCGTATAAGTCTTCGAATTCATTGATAAGAGAATAACCCACTTCTTCATAACCTGCATCTAGATCTTTTCCCAGATTCTTGGCTGCAAATTCAAGGAGTTTTTCTGCCTTTTGTTCAATTTTCCACTGCTGTATCTTACGAGTTCTCTGATCTTCCCGAATCCTTTTAAGGGAAACATCAACATGCCCTTTGCGAGGGTTAACCCGGAGAACCCGGGCGACAATTTTCTGATTTTCACGTACGTAATCCCTTATGTTTTTAACCCAACCAGCAGAAACTTCTGAAATGTGTATAAATGCCTCTTTACCAGGATATTCATCCAGGTAAGCGAAGGCCCCGTAATTAAGGACCTTGTGCACCGTACCCACTACCAAGTCCCTCTCAGCAGGCCATTCGTTTTTGGTTCTTACCATTAAGACACCTTAATCAATTACTTCCACTATTTGGGCTACGATCTTTGATCTTCCGCCCTTAGGTTGTACTAAGGTTTTACTGCAGATTATGCATTCAACCTTGGATGCAGCGTGGTCAAATACCACCTGCTGGTTGCCACAATCTCCACATTTAACCTTTAAAAAATTACTTTTACATTTAGACATGAACTTCACCTACGTAGTAAACTCTACTTTTCCAGTTCGGAATGTGGATCGTTTTATGTGTGCTTTCCCACATTCTTTACATTTGTAACGTAAATCCAGCTTTTTAGTTGGTTTGTTACCAGATGGTAGCGGTCGGGGATATCCACGGTATCCGCTGGTCACCCGTCGGAACTGTCTTTGTCCCCACTTCAATTCGCTGGCTTTTCTCCTTTTTGACTCGAATACTTCGTGAGCAGTGTGTTTTTTGCAACTTGGACAGTAAGTTCTCCTTTCTTTAGGAATCTTCATATTAAATCACCTCTTATATTATAAAAATAAGCCTTGTGACTGGATAAATATCACTTTAAGGGCCTTGACTATTTTAAGAGCCTGAATTTTAATCAGATTAAATATCTTTTAATCTTTATTTATACCTTTGTATAGGCCTTCCTTTATCCTTCTTGATAAGAATACGAGCATTGGCCTCGGGGATGGTGATAACATCTCCAGGGTACATTGGGCCGTAAACCGTGTGATCAACTCCCATAATTGATGGAAGTTCAGCAGTTATCATCAAAACCTCCGTAGGAATAGCTTCAGCCCCCGAATCTGTTACTGGTTTAGAAACCTTCTTGGATCTACTTTTGGGTTTTTGAGCTGAATCTGGATCACTTGCCCTTTTCACGATTTTATTAGTGCTTTGACCAGGTTCCTGACCAAATTGACGATAAATTTCATCATCAATAGGAGGTGTATCTAGTGGCGAGATTGGGGGGGATATATCAGTTTCAACTACCCATTCTGTTGAAGATGCTTCTTTTTGATCTTTTAACCCAATAGAATCTTTTTTAGTAGAAGAATCCTTACGTAGTTCTAACTTCTTCCTTTTTTTAATAGAAGATGAACTTATGGGAAAATTCATTTCTTTTCTGTGTTGGGCTAATGAAGCAAATAACTCTTTGTAGAGATCTTTTTCCTCAGAAGTAGAATTAAGCGGAGTCTGAACCACTTGTTCATTCCCTATCTCTACAAAAAGTTGGTAAGAACGTTGCACATTCATTACCGCGCTGTTTGTTACTTTGTGTTCCCTCCTTTCACAAATTTCAGCAACTATGCGTTGTGCATCTCGCAGAAGAAGATAGGAATCAAGCGATAATTGGTTGTTGCCAATTTTTTCCATGAGGCCATCTAGATAACGGAAGACTTCCCTGTAAAAGTTATCCCCCACCGGGGACAGGCCACTCAGGCTGCGTTCCTTTTTCTGGATCTCCCTCAGCCTTTGGAAAAATTCATCCAACCCTATTCCTCACTTTCAATCCTTGGAGCCAGGAGGAAGCTTAATTCACCTTCATCAGATGCCATTTTAAGAGAAAGATGGAGCGGCATATCGTTTCCAAGCTTTATTTGAGCTGTTTCTGAGAATTTATCTGCCTTCATCATCTCTTTCACTTTCTCCAGACTAAAAACTGATTTAGCATTTTCCTCTATTTTTTCACCATGAAGATATTCGATCTTAGCATCCCCAAAGTCACCTTCAGCAGAAGCTTTGAATCTGTCTTCATCCACTTGTAAAGCGATTTTATCAGAAACAATTCCAATGTCCTGTATGGAATCTTTAAGTAGGCTAAAAGGTATCTCAAATTCAGTTGGATAATCCAGTTGGGGAGGACTTGGTGCCTCATATTCAATATCAATTAGTCTAATCTTAAAGGTACGGCGGGCTTCACCTTCGAATGTAATAATGAAATTACCCTCGTCAGTGGTTAGTTCCACCATGTCCTCAGCTTTAGCCCTTTTAAGCACTTTCATCAATTCTTCAGTATCTACATTGATCTTAAGGGCTTCTTTACATTGATATTCATCGAAAACATTCTTCCTCAGTTCCAGGTGCACGAATGTGATGTGACTACGATCCAGGGCATCCAGTCTTAGGCCCTCCTCGTCAGCTTGCATTTGCACTTCGTCCACAATGGAAGATATGGCGTCAAAACTGGTTTTCAAAATGTTTGAATCGCTTAAAACTGCCTTGAACATGTTCTTCCTCCTTAATTACTTTTTATGCTCATTCTCTATATTACTCTTTTGCGGTTTTTTATCCGAAGATTTATATCCATCAATTCTTTCAGTATCTTCCAAGCCCAAGTTTAATTTCTTAAAGACTTTACTCTGCCAAAAGCGGCGCCAAAATACTGCAAAGATAATTAATACCCCTATCAATATCAAAAATGAGGAAAGCATCGCTCTTTCCCCAAACATTACATTATCCACCACCCGCATGGCAGCGGTGGTAATCATTATGAACCCCAATAATATGAAGATAACACCTATAATTGCCGCAGTGAATTTAATAATACGATCTTTTTCTTCTTGAATAAATTTTGTTACTTTCCAATTAATTATCTGATCTTTAAGGTGAAACTCATGTAGTTCATCCGCTTTAACCTCTTGTTCAGCTTTAGATTTAGGTTTAGGTTTAGATTCAGATTTAGGTTTAGGTTTAGATTTAGATTTAGATTTAGGTTTAGATTCAGATTTAGAATCTTTTTTCTCATCGGAATCTTTCAATTTTGAATTATTTGCATCGAAATCCAATCTCCCTAAAAGGTTTTTAAATCTTTTAAATGCAGGATTAGGGTAACCATCTTTATCTTTCTGGGGGTTTTTTGTTTCTGGTTTACCTCCGGACTGGGCATCATCTTTCATTGACTTATCTCCTTAGTCGTACTCCCTCCAAGTGTGTTTACACTTGCTGCATCTTAAAAATCTAGTTTCAGATTCATCAGCCCGCCTTGTCTGCTGTAACCACCAGAAAGCTTCTTTGTTTTGACATTTAGGGCATAATGCCCTGGTGGTGGGCAGAGTCTTCACATCGTCCCCAGTTACTATTACAGTTTCCTTAGCAGACACCTTTTCTGAAATTTCATAATCACTTAGGGATTTCTCAGTTATCTTCTTTTGGTATCCACATTTGCACTCGAAACATTCCCCGTTGGGAAACATTACAGTCCCGCATTTTGGACAAAACTCCATTCTAATCCTCCTAATTACACGATTAACGAAAATGTTTTAAATAATTTTAGATTTACCTTTTAAATTTTAAGATTATGTTTTAAATGTTTAATAGTATCATTAACTATTTTTTTATGATCGAAAGCAAGTTCCATAGACATAGTTTCATCAAATTTGAAGTAAGATGCTTCAAGGGCATCCGTGGATGGGGATAATTTGCCCCTGTCTGGCTGAGCAATAAAACAGACAGAAACAGTGTGCCCTCTAGGATCCCTATTAGGATCAGAATATACTCCCAAAATACCATTTAGCTTTACTAATAATCCTGTTTCCTCCAAAGTTTCTCTTAACGCTGCTTCCTCAACAGTTTCGCCATAATCCACAAATCCGCCAGGAAGAGCCCAAAAACCCCGATAAGGATCATTTTTTCTTTTAATAAGAACCAAAGATTCCTTTTTGATTACAACAGTGTCCACAGTGAGAAGGGGATGTTTAATTTCTAAGCACTTCCTACGTTTTTTAAAAAGAGACTATTTTCACCATATAATAATACTTTTTAGGCACTTCCTCGAGAATCTCCAGTTACAACCCCTGAAGCTATTATATGAGCCACACGAATTGGTTCAGGTATGGCACTTCTAGTAATTGCCAGCTTAACGATTTCTTCTGCATCTTCTGATGATATGCCACTGATTTGGATGTAAATCGGTTCAGGATTGTCGATTTTCAGGATTTTTCCTGCTTTTTTAACCAGATCCCATCGTTTTTTTCCGTCTGAAAATCGTTCCAAAGCTTTTTTTATTTTAGACAGATCGGGTTCTTTACGCATTATAACTATGATGGGAATTCCTGTTTTCTGGAATATTTTTTGGATATCAACCACGTTGAATCCTCCAAAAGTAATGCCATCCAACATGATCACCCCTATTTGGTCTCGGTGCCGGGAGATTGTTACCATCTCGACCAAACGGGAAGTAGCATCATTCCCATCTCCAGTTATGTGAGTACTGAGCACTCCATCCAACCAGGTTCCGGCCCGGAACATGGTCCCAATTATCAGGACCTTTTCCTGTCCTTGGGTAAAGGGGCCATCATCGACTCCTAAGATACGGATTTCATTTTTTATCTTCCAGAATTTTTTATCAGGAATTTGATTCATCCTTAAGTAGATTCTACAATTTTTTTAAATTCTCCACAGCGCTTCTGTAAAGTTTTAGCTGCCTTTTTAAGAGACTGTCGAGGATTTTTAGCCTTGATTTGCAGGCGGGGTTGTCCAATTATGGGGTGATCAATAACATAAGCGGCAGATTCCACATTTTTATCCTCCATCAACACCGTTCTGAGGGCGTTGCAAAGGCTGTGTGACTCCCCTGTTATTTCAATTTCAAGTTCTTTCTTTTCATCTTTTATAATCTTCATATCATCCCTCATATTTAGAAGAAAGTTTTCTAGTCTCTTTGCTACCGCAATTAGGGCATTCAACCTGATTTTTACCAGTTTTGTTCATGAAATAACGGCATTTAGTGCACATAGCTTTTAAAACACCTAATTCATCTTCTGACGTAGTCAGGTCTGCATTGTCAATTCCCAAAACTTTAGTTACCTTTGCTTGTATGAGATCCCCAATACGGAAGTCGTCGGTCAACTTATCCACGTAGCCTTTTTGGGCCTGAGATATGTGTATACCTCCCACACAAGATATGGGGAGACTTCTATTGGTGTCTTTAATTCCTTCTATTTCCACCATAGCCCTTTGACCCCGGACGTCTTTTATTTGTCCTAATATTACAACACCTCTGTTCAGGATAGCTGGGGATTTAGTTTTGGGTACTATGGAAATTTTCTTGTTTTTCTGGTCTATGGATACCGTTCCTGCCACCAAGGACCTTATTTTACCTTCTTCTTCATAGGTCCATTCCGATGGGAGAAACTCCTCGGTGACCCCTAATGCGTCACCAGGGAGAACAAAGTCTCCAGATTTGGCTTTCATCTATTCACCTCGTATTATAAAACAAGTCTATACAAATTCAATATTTTAATAAGATTTTAAGTATTTTAGGAATTAATTATCTAGGAATGATTGATGATGTGATGATGGAAACATTAGTGAACTCAGAGTATGAATTAAATTAAATGATAATTTAATATTAGTAAATACCAGTTTAAGTATTCCTTTC
>Ga0187786_10000278_pt1 | contig 16275 bp, 13 predicted proteins | sample 0815_BV2_10_20_M_FD_132449 | JGI IMG/M metagenome (GOLD analysis project Ga0187786, IMG submission 132449) | Tropical peat soil microbial communities from peatlands in Department of Meta, Colombia - 0815_BV2_10_20_MG | ecosystem: Environmental > Terrestrial > Soil > Wetlands > Peat | place...
CGCAAAACAAGGTGCCGGGATATTTGCCCGGACGGCTGTCAGGAAGGGCGAACGGCTGGCAATTTTCGGGGGGAAGATCATGCTGATCGATGATATGTACCTGCTCCCCGAAGATTTGCAGCGTTTTCCCATGCAGATCGAGGACCGTTTTGTCCTGGGTCCTGCCGGGACTGAACCGGAGGATACGGATTTCTTCAATCACAGCTGCGATCCCAACAGCGGGTTCAGGGGTCAGGTCTTCCTGGTCGCGATGCGGGACATCTGTGCCGGTGAGGAGGTCACGTTCGATTATGCCATGACCGTTGCCGAGTCGGTCGGGAGCGATATGGTCTTCTCGCTGGAATGCGGGTGCGGGTCTGCCCACTGCCGAAAGCGGATCACGGAAAAAGACTGGATGCTCCCCGAACTCCAGCACCGGTACAATGGATATTTCTCGCCGTATATCCAGGAAAAGATCGAGCGTATGCACAGGCCCGGAGCACCATCCGGGAAAACTGAAGAGATCAGTATCTCCCGATCAATAAAAGCCGATCTGCACGAACTTTGCTGAATGAAGAAACCTGACCAATGCATACCCGGTCCTTTTGAAGTTCCTCACCTTTTTTGAAAGTCCCAAAACGGAGACCGTAACGCGGACTTCTAAGGGAAATTCCCGCCTGCCCATTCGAGAGGGCAATTTTGAATAAATCATAATGGATAAATACCGGACAAGCGGGGTACAAGTGAGGGATACTGATGCCCCAGACATCTTGGGAGAACTATCTCAGCCCGGGCCCCGATTTTTGTCTCGATGAGAACAGCCTCCGCCTCCATGATCACGGGGCCGATATCTGGCAGGTGGAGGAGGGTTCCTTCCGCAAGCACTATACCAGTACCCGCGTTGCGGACATCGAGAAGAGAAACCGGGAGATCCTCCGCAGGATCAAACAGTTCTACTGTTCCCGGAATGTCGTCGTAGTCGTTCTCACTTCAGCCGTGCTCGGGCTGATCACCTCCACCTTCTCCATCGAAGGCCTGCTCTTCTGGAACATCCTGCTTGCGGGGCTTGTCATTGCGTTCTTCGAGATGACGGTGAAGAGAAAGGTCCGGCCTGAGTGGCGCGAGATCTGGGAAGAGATCGAGCAGATCTGATCGTCTTGTGTTCCGGCTCCTTCATGCCGGCACCGAAATACTCTCGGGTGCGAGCAAGCGGGCGGTTGTTTCCGGTTTCGTTTGTGCCACAGTTATTACTTGCCGGGTGCTACACTATCGCATGCATGCGAAGGTGCCCCTGAGCGAACTCAGCGACCGCCTCCGTCATTTTCATGAGCGGATGGCTGCCGTGGACCCGGACTGGGAGCTTGCAGTCATTACCAGTTACGTCAACCTTTACTATTTTACCGGCACGATGCAGGACGGGATCCTCCTGATCCCGCGGGATGGCGAGCCGGTCCTCTGGGTGCGGCGGAGTTTCGAGCGAGCCACGGATGAATCAACCTTTCCCCGGATCCGTCAGATGCAGAGTTACCGGAATGCTGCAGAAGCCACGGAAAAGATCCCCCGTACCGGCTGGCTCGAGACAGAGCATATCACCCTCGCCCAGTTCCAGCGGCTGAAAAAATATTTCACGTTCGACGATGTGCGTTCGGTAGACAGCGTGGTCGCGGATCTCCGATCGGTCAAGACACCCTACGAAAAGCGTCTGATGGAACGGGCCGGCACGATCCACCGCCATGTTCTCGAGGACCTTGCGCCGGCTCTCTTTCGCGAGGGCATGAGCGAGGCAGATTTCTCTGCCGAACTCTACGCGGTCATGGTGCGGGAGGGGCACCACGGGATCGTGCGCTTCGGCATCGCAGGGGCCGAGATCATGCTCGGGCTGATCGGTTTCGGAGAGAGTTCCATTTACCCGACATACCTCGACAGCCCCGGCGGTAATGCCGGGATGTCGCCTGCCGTCCCGCTACTCGGGAGCAGGGACCGGAAACTCCGGAGAGGCGACCTCATCTTCTGTGACATCGGCTGCGGGTACCACGGGTACCACACGGACAAGACCATGACCTACGTCTTTGGCGGCACCCTGCCGGACGAAGTGGTCAGGATCCACCAGCGGTGCATCGGAATCCAGGATGCCATCGTCTCCCGGCTCAGGCCGGGGGCAGTGCCCTCGCAGATATATGCGGAGGTCACGGCCGATCTCGAGCCGGCATTCCTCGAGAATTTCATGGGTTACGGGGACAGGAAGGTCCAGTTCCTCGGCCACGGGATCGGTCTCGAGATCGCCGAGAACCCGGTCATCGCCAAAGGGTTTGACAGGCCACTTGAGGACGGAATGGTCATTGCGCTCGAACCCAAGAAGGGGATCGCGGGGATCGGCATGGTGGGCACGGAGAACACGTTCGTCGTGACGCCTGCCGGCGGCCGCAGTATCACCGGGAACAATCCCGGCCTGATACCGGTAGGTTGAAACTTACCGGCAGGTCACGCTTTTTTGAGGTAATTCTCTTTCCGGGGGGTTCATAGCTGGCCCGGGGCCGCACAGCACAGTTCCTGAACAGAACCATTGCTGATGAAAGGTTGCTGCACTCGATCAGGTTACCCGGGTGTCCTCATGGTTGTTTTCGGTCCTGGCGGTACATCCAGATGGCAAGCACTTCCCACCAGAGCAGGATTATTCCCACCAGGAGACGCTGGAACAGTCCCTGCAGGTCGGGCCGGGACAGCATAACGGGTATCAGGAAAAGGACCAGAACCCCGGTGGTGACTGAGTACTGCCAGTACCCTTCCGCCTTTCCCGCAGATCGCTGGACATATGCGATGAGGAACGCGGCGAGGACTGCTGAGATTACCAGGAGCTCTCCGATCTCAAGATGGAGCAGGCCGGGCCCTGTCACCGGAATGCATCCGGCATCACACGAGAAACGGGCTTCGCCGAGATATAAGATACCGACGAGCGCGAGCAGGAGGGAGGCTCCCGTTGTACCACGAACCCCTGAGAAGGTAAGGAAGAAGGCTGCAGCAAAGGCCATGAGGAGAATTCCTGTCAGGGCAAACCCCGCAAGGTTCATGACAACTGCATAGGGGGCCCCGGTCTCACCCAGTTCGCTCATCAGCTCTGTGAGGTGACTGAACCCGGGCTGCAGGGTGCCGAGAAGAAGAACTACGATTGTGTAGGTCACCGGCCCGGCCATTCCGCACAGGGTGCCGGCTTTCCGGATGAAGGTTTTCAGAGTCGCAGCTGAACCGGGATTTTCCACGTAGTGTCGGATCGTTCTCACCCCACTCTCATAGTTCATCTCCCTGATACGGAGAGAGCCTGCCAGCCGGAACCTGTCAGGTCAGCGTATTCCAGTGTCGACGGAGATATTGAGCCACACCATCTCGTCGCTCCGGAGGGTTATGGTCTTCGGCAGATCCCGGCTCCCGCCAATACCCTGATAACGGGTATCGACAACGGTATAGGTTCCCGGTCTTAGTGAGATGGCATAACCCGTATCCGGGTCTGCGATGATGGTGGCAACAACAGGTCCGCCGGGAACAGTAACGGAGAAGGGGCGGGCAGCATAGGCCGCGACCAGCTGGTCGTGGGAGAGTCGGCATGGTTCCACCGGGCAGAGCGGGCCGATGGAAACGTTTCCGGTCAGGGTTGCGTTTTCACCCCTCGTTTCCGAAGGGATTCCACCTCCGTTCAGGGCGACTGCTACGGCGATCGTCACGATGACCAGGAGCAGAATGAAAAGGGATCGCCCCGTATCCATTCCCTTCACCGGGAAGACATAGGCCCAGGGGGGAAAAAAGGTTGTTATGAGACTAATATGCAGCCTGTTTCGCTCCCCGTGGGCAGCCTCATCATCCTTCCGACCCATATCTCCCTATGGACAAAAAAACACTCTTCGCACTCCTGTACACCCTGATCTTCCCGGCCCTCATCCTCCTGCTCTCCGGCGACCCGTTCTGGCCCGCGGGCTGGGTCTTTGGCATCTGGTTCATCCTCCTCTGCTTCTCGACAATCCTGTACCTCTCAGGAAAAGATCCGGCACTCCTTGCCGAGCGGTACCAGAAACCCGGCGCCGGTAACCAGGAAGGCTGGGACCGGTATGTGGTCTATGGGATCGTGATCGGGTTTTTGGCCTGGATCCTCATCATGCCCCTCGATGCAAAGCGGTTCGGGTGGTCCCCGCTCTTTCCGCTCTGGCTGAATGTGATCGGGGTTGTCTGCATGATCGGGTCCTTCTTCCTGTTCTTCCGGTCCTTCACGGATAATACATTCTTGTCCCCGCTGGTCAGGATCCAGGCAGAACGGAGACAAACGGTAATTTCGACGGGAGTGTACGGGTTTGTCCGTCATCCGATGTATCTTGGCGCAATCCTGATGTTTCTCGGGGTGCCCCTGCTTCTCGGATCAGTTTTGGGGGAACTGTCAGGTGTTGCCCTTACGCTGCTTCTCGCCGGAAGGATAATTGGGGAAGAGAAGATGCTCGTCAGGGAACTTGACGGGTACCGGGAGTATACACGGAATGTCCGGTACCGGCTGGTCCCCCGGCTCTGGTAAATCCGAACTGAAATTACTGCTTTGTGGAAACCTGACAGGTCTTCATTTTTGTCGCGATGATGTTTCGGGCCCCCCCCTTTTCGGGCTAAGAGGAGTCTCCTTCTCAGATTCCACCACATGTGAACCGGAATATTTTCACCAGGCCTGAATTTTTCACTCCAAAAGACCGTGCATGCTGATCCGGAGAAAACCGCTTTTCATCGAATGGGAAAACCCTCGCACCACCCCGCCGGCGGGGACACTTGCAGGAGGAGGTTCCTTTCCTTCCCACGGGGGCGCGAAAAGACCCTCTGCGTACGGGTGGTAACGTGAGTTCCAGGAATCGAGTTTGGTTATTGCCAGAGACCTTATTAATATCCCGCACAGAAATGTCCCACATTGCAGGGTACCCCCAATGTACAGCGTTCTGTATGTCGATGATGAACCGGGGCTTCTTGAACTCGGCAAGGCTTTTCTTGAGATGTCCGGCGTCATTACTGTGGAAACCGCCCTCTCCGCGGACGAGGCTCTCAGGCGCCTGAAAACCACTTCATTTGACTGTATCATTTCCGATTACCAGATGCCCGTCATGGACGGGATCAAGTTCCTCAAGCACCTGCGCCAGGAGAAGAACACCATCCCGTTTATCCTCTTTACCGGCCGCGGGCGCGAGGAGGTCGTCATCGAAGCAGTCGACAACGGGGTTGATTATTACCTGCAGAAAGGCGGGGATCCCCGTTCCCAGTTCGTGGAACTGGAACACAAGACCCTCCTTGCCATCGAACACCGGCGGACCGAGAACGAACTCAGGGAATCCCGTCAGCGGATGACCGGGATCATCGACCACCTGCCCGATGCGACACTGGCGATCTCCCTTGACGGCACCGTGATCGCGTGGAACAAGGCCATTGAGGAGATGACGGGAGTCCCCAAGGAGCAGATCCTTGGTACCAGGGACTATTCCTATTCCCTCCCCTTCTACGGCACAAGGAGACCCCTTCTCATCAACCTCGTCCTGCACGACGAGGCCGGCATCGCAAGCATGTATCCAGCCATCCAAAGGAAAGACCACACCCTCGTCTGCGAGATGCGGGCCCCCGGACTCTACGGCGGGAAAGGGGCATATCTCTGGCTGACTGCCTCCCCGCTGTACGACACCAGTGGCAGGATCGCCGGCGCGATCGAATCGATGCGGGACATTACCGGCCGCAAACTGGCTGAGGAAGCATTGCGGGAGAGCGAGGGCCGGCTCTCGGAGATCAACAGCGCATTCCTCTCCTTCACACCCGATCCGGTCAGGAATATCAACATCCTGACAGCACTTGCCGGCAGGATGCTCGGGGGGACCTGCGCCCTCTACAACCGCCTTGAGGGCGGGCTTCTCTGCTCTCTCGGCATGTGGAATACGCCTCCCGGTTTCAAGTCCTGTGATGCCCCGGACGGACATATCTGCACGGATATCATCCATGAAGGGAAGGAGGACCCCTCGATTATCCCCGACCTCCAGTCATCCTCCTATGCCGAAACAGATCCGAACGTCCGCCAGTACCAGCTCCACACTTATCTAGGGGTGCCGGTGAAGATCGGGATGCGCTTCCTGGGATCCCTCTGCGTAGTCTACCAGAAGTCGTTCTCCCCGGGTCCGCAGGACCTGGAGATCCTCACCTTCCTTGCCAAAGCAGTCTCGATAGAGGACGAACGGAGGACTGCCCTCCAGGCGCTGCACGAGAGCGAGGAACGTTACCGCGCTGTCATCGAAGACCAGACCGAATTTATCACCCGTTTCCTGCCTGACGGGACGCATGTCTTTGTCAATGAAGCCTACTGCCGGTATTTCGGGCTGACTTCCCGGGAGATTATCGGTTCGAAATTCACTCCGAATCTGTTTGAAGAGGACAAGCCACAGGTACAACAGCATCTCCGGAGCCTGACCCCCGAAAACCCTGTCGGCACGATGGAACACCGGATTATTATGCCAGACGGAAAAATCCGGTGGCAGCAGTGGAGCGATCGCGCAATCTATGACAAAAGCGAAAACCTGATCGAATTCCAGTCCGTGGGAAGGGATATCACGGACCGGAAAAAAGCCGAGGACGAGCTGCGGGAAGCCTGCGTACAAATCACCGCGACCGAAGAAGAACTGCGGAAACAATACGACGAACAGCAGAAGAGCGCAGATGCCCTGAGGGAGAGTGAGGAGAAGTACCGCACGCTCGCCGAGGCATCGAGCGACTTTATCATCCTCGTGAACAGGGACGGCACGGTTGCCTTTATCAACCGCGCCGGAGCAGCCTTCATCGGCATGACCCCGGAGGAGATCATCGGCCGGCATTCGGCTGAGCTCTCCACGCACGATGTTGTTGCATCCCATCAGCAGTCGATCGGGCACGTCTTCAAAGAGGGCAAGGGTTCCCGTGTCGAGATCGCCATCGGTCATCCGGACACCCTGAGGTGGCTGGACACCCTCCTGGTGCCAATGAAGGATGCCGACGGGAAAACAACGGCCGTTCTCGTGGTATCGAGGGAGATCACCGAGCACAAAGCAGCAGAGGCGGCCCTGCGGGAAAGTGAGGAGCAGTACCGCTCCCTGGTCAATAACCTCAACGTCGGGGTTTACCGCAACACGCCTGAGATGCCCGGCCGGTGGCTCTGGGCGAACCCGGCGTTTCTCAGGATTTTCGGGTTCGCATCGCTGGAAGAGGTCCAGGGACGACCGGTTACCGAGAGCTACGAAAACCCGGATGAGCGGCAGGCGTTCATCGACAGGATCCGCGCACAGGGTTCCGTGAAAGACTTCATCCTGCAGATGCGGCGGAAGGACGGGACGCCGATCTGGGTCTCAGTCAATGCCCAGGTCAAAAGGAACCCCCGCGGAAGCATCGACTGGATCGACGGTATCTGCGAGGACATCAGCGAGAAGCGAAAGGCTGATGAAACGCTGCGGGCATCAGCAGAGATGTACCGGACGGTACTGAACAATACCGGTTCTGCGACCATCATTATCGAAGCGGACATGACGTTATCCTTTGTCAACCCCGAATTCGAGCGGGTCATGGGCTATACCAAGGAGGAGGTCGAGGGGAAAAGATCCTGGCCTGAGCTTATTTTCGCTGATGACCTGGAGCCGATGATCCAGTATCACCGACTGAGGAGACTCGATCCCTCCAAAGCTCCCCGGAACTACGAGTTCCGGTTCATCACAAAGGGCGGGCAGGTCCGCAGCGCATTTATCACCATTGCACTCATCCCCGGGACGAAAAAGACCGTCGCCTCGTTTGTCGATATCACCGAGAGAAAGCAGGCAGAGGCGGCGCTTCGCGAGAGCGAGAGGAACTACCGCACCATCATCGAAAATATCCAGGACGCCTATTACCGGAGCGACCGGGACGGGAACATTATCATGATCAGCCCGTCTGTCCTCCGGCTGACAGGATACGGCGAAGAGAAGGAACTTCTCGGAAAAAATATTGCAGAAACGATGTATGCTGACCCGTCGGAGCGCAGGGTGCTCCTGCAGGCACTGAACAGGGACGGGTACGTCAATAATTTCGAGGTGGTGCTGAAACGGCGCGACGGTACGACCCTCATCGTAGAGACGAACAGCCATAAGTATTACGATGAGAACGGGGATTTCCTCGGGGTGGAGGGGATCTTCCGGGACATCACGGCACGAAGGGAGGCAGAGAAGGCTCTGGAAACCTCTGAAGCAATGTACCGTACAATCTTCGAGAATACCGGGACGGCCACCGTCCTCATCGAAGATACAACCATCATCTCGCTTGCCAATGCAGAATTCGAACGGCTGTCGGGATATTCACGAAAGGAAATCGAGGGAAAGAAGAGCTGGGTGGAGTTTGTCGTAATGGAAGACCGGGACCGTATGGTCGTCCAGCACAACCGGAGACGGGATCGTGGAGAACCGGCCCTGAAACACTACGAGTTCCGTTTCATCAGAAAATCGGGTGAAATCCGGAAGATCTTCCTGACAATCGACCTCATCCCGGGGACGCGGAAGTCTGTCGCATCCCTCATGGATATCACCGAGACCATCGTAGCACAGGAAAGCCTGAAACTCACCAATAAAAAACTCAACCTCATCAACAGTATCACCCGGCACGATATCGCGAACCAGCTCAGCACCCTCACCGGTTTTCTGGAACTTACGAAGCGGAAGATCACTGATCCCGAACTGCTCCGTTACCTGGAAAAAGCAGGAGATGCGGCTGCCTTTATTCACGAACAGATCGAGTTTGCCAAGAACTACGAAGCGCTCGGAACCAGGGATCCCCTGTGGCAGAAAGTCGATGCAGTCATATCCCGGGCTTCGGTCCCTCCACAGATCACCCTTATCGTGGAATGCGGCCCAGCTGAAATCCTCGGTGACCCGATGCTGCCTAAGGTCTTCTACAACCTTATCGACAACTCCCTCCGCCACGGGAAGACCGTTACGGAGATCCGGGTCTCGTGTGTACAGGAGAACAACGTGCTCTCTCTTGTGTATGAGGATAACGGGACCGGTATCCCCGCAGGCGAGAAAGAGATCATCTTCAACCGGGAATTCGGGAAGAATACCGGTCTCGGGCTCTTCCTGGCCCGTGAGATCCTTGCGATTACGGGGTTGACCATACGCGAGAACGGCACGCCCGGAGGAGGGGCGCGATTCGAGATCCGGGCACCGGAAGGCGCGTACAGAGTGGAACATCCAACGTCACCGCAGGCCTGACCCGCTGGCGGTACCGCCTTCGACCGGGTTAGCGGCGAGCCGGCATCAATGGCAAGACCTTGCACTTCTGTGTCCCGGAATCAGTCCATTGTCTACAGGGCGCTCATCATAGAGGTGAACCCCGGATTTGATGTCAGTGGGGCTCTGGCAGGAGAACTGGTGAACCGGGCAATTCCTTATATTGCCGGAGACCAGCACTAATGTGATGAGTGGAGAGAACGGGGAATCGATCCTCATTGTGGAGGACGATTTCATAGTGGCAAAGGTGATCGAGAAGAACCTTCTTGAACTCGGTTACCAGGTTGCCGGCCTGGTTGCTGACGGTGAGGAGGCTGTCGCAAAAGCAGGCAGCGAGAGACCTGACCTCGTGCTGATGGACATTCACCTGCAGGGCAGGATCGATGGCGTTTCCGCTGCCGAGCAGATCCATGCATCTCTGGATATCCCGGTCGTCTTTCTCACTGCGTTTTCCGACCAGCCGACTTTCGAGCGCGCACTGGTCGCTTCTCCCTATGGGTATATCGTCAAGCCGTTCTCCCGGAATACCCTGGGAACTACGATCCGGGTAGCGCTGAACCGGAAGAAAGCTGATCAGAAAAGGACTGACCGGCACTTCTGGCTCGACAGTACCATGAGCATGCTCTCAGAGGGGATCATCACGATCGGTTCTGATGGCAGGGTCATCCTCATCAACCAGGCGGCGGAGATGATGACAGGATGGACAAACCAGGAAGCCTATGGAAAACTCCTGGAAGAGGTCCTTACCTTCCGGGACCCCATCAGTGGGGATCTCTTCCATTATGACAGAGTCCCCATCATTCGGGAGGGCGTCATCGGGACGATTCCGGAGAACTCGCTCGTCCTTTCCCGCAGGAACGCATCTTTTCCTGTGGAAGAGAGCTTTGCAAAGCCGATCAGGACTTCGGAGAACACTCTTCGCGGGGCCGTGATCATCCTCTACCCGGCAGACGGGGGCCATTCTCCGGAGAAAGGGGGAAGGAACAGAACCATCGGGGACACTCGCTTCTCGGAGATCAGCATCGCCTTCGAGCACCAGTGCAATAAACTCCCCTCGACTGCCATCCCCGTCGACGCCGCGGGATGGGATGACCGGGGAAACTGTTGTCTTTTCCTGCGCAGGTATACCGATGCTGCCGATGCCTACCGGAATGCTGTCGCGCTCAACCCGCTCAGTTACCAGTCATGGTTCGGTCTGGGAATTGCGCTCGACAAACTCGGGCATGATACCGAGGCGTTCGAGGCATACGACAAAGCCCTCGCGATTTATCCGAGGAACCCGCGGATCCTTGATGCAAAAGGGGCACTGCTGAAAAGGGATGGCAAAGATGCAGAGGCAGAGCGTTGTTTTGAACTTGCCCGTCTCTATGCTTCCTAGCGGGTATCCGGGGGATTCATCCACGAAGCGGGAGACCGGCGAGACAGCTGTCGCGGGAGACAGCCCCCGTTTTCTTCCTGATTATAGGTCCTGCTCCTGCCGGCAGGGAAACCGCACCCGGATTGTAGTGCCGTTGCCGTGGTCAAGCTCGACCGTCCCGCGCATCTGGTGGGTTGCGAGGCCGTGGATGAGCTGGAGACCGAAAGTCTTCACCCCAAGGATGTCGAAGCCCGGGGGTACCCCGATTCCGTCATCGCTGACAACGAACTCGCAATGGTCGGCGCCTGAACCGTCCAGGCGGATCAGGATCTTCCCGTGCCGCCCATCGGGGAAGGCGTGTTTCAGGGAATTTGACAGGAGTTCATTGGCGATCAGGCCGCAGGGAATGGCGACGTCCATATCGAGCCGGGTTACCCGGAGCTGGATATCGACCGATATCTCCCCGGCACTCCTCCCGTACGAGGCAAGGAGGTACGATACCAGCTCGCGCAGGTAGGCAGAGAAATCAAGATGCACGTAGTCTTTCGAACGGTACAGGCTTTCGTGGATCAGGGCCATGGTCTTGATCCGGTTATAGGTTTCCTGGAAGAGGCGGCGGATCTCCGGGTCGGTGACCTGCGTGGACTGGAGTTCGATCAGCCCGGAGATCACCTGCATGTTGTTCTTGACGCGGTGGTGAACTTCCCGGAGAAGGATCTCCTTCTCCACGAGAGAGTGCTGCAGCTGCTCTTCGGCGGCCTTGCGGTCACGGATGTCCGTCACGTTCAGCACAAGCATGCCATCAGGCGTCCCCGCCCCGGAGATGAGGACGGGGATGCCGCTCCCGTCCTGCCGGGTCAGGGTGGTCTCGCGGGTCGGGATGTTCCATTCAGCCGGCAGCGAACCGGCAGCACGAACCCCGGGGATCGTATCGGGAAGAACTTCCGACAACGGTTTGCCGGTAAGGGTCTTCTCGAGGTATCCCAGAAGAGCCAGGGCCCGGGCATTTGCTTCGGTAATACGAAGGGCCTCCTCTTTCATCTCAGCGATGATAAGGCCGTTGTCCGAGTACGTGAAGACACCCTGGTACCGGGCCTTCTGTGCTTCCATCTTCTGGGTGAGGGACGAGATCACGAGCGTGAGCGCGATGAGAACGTAGAAACTCGCGGTTGCCGTGGTGTAGGTCAGGTTCCTGATAGCAGGGTAGCTGTAGAGATAGACGATGAGGATATTCGCTCCGCCGACGCTGACAGCGAAGAGGACAGCCCTCCGGGGAAACCAGTAGGCTGCAACGATGATCGGGATGTAGAAGAGGAGCGGCGTGATAATCAGGATATCGTTGAGCAGGCCGAGGAGGATTACTCCGAAGGCAAATACCAGCGATAGCCCGAGAATAACCAGCTTCACGGACAGGGTATCGGGAATTCGATCAACAAACGATCTCATGGGCAGATCCGTTTTCTTTCGCCTGATTCCTTGTCTGCACCGGGGTGATTTAATGGTTATGGCAAAAACGGTAAGGATCCTGCACGATCGGGTGGGTTATGATCACCCGGGTGTTCCTGAACCGGAATTTCGGTAATACTAAAGGAATCTCCATGCGCCCCCCCAATGGTCACAGGGTTGGCACAACGGCAGGACGATGGCACTCCGGGATTTTTGTTCCGGCACGGGATCGTGACGCGGCCTGAAAAATAATCGGAAAAAAAGAGCGATCCACGAGGGTTAATCGAAAAGAAAGCCGGAAGTTGACCAAAAAAATTACCGGTCCGAGACTTTCTCGACAACACGGACATTATCGCCGCGGACCGTGATCGGGATGGGAACGACACTCTCGTAGAGTTCGACGGTAATCTCTTCCTTGGCGGAATCGACCCGCTTGACGACGGCCTTTTCTCCCTTGAACGGGCCGGCGATCAGCTCAACGATCGTGCCCTCGTCGATTCCCGCTACGACCGGTTTCGGGATGAGGAAATGGCCCACTTCAGCGAGGCTTGTCTCCCCTTTGATGACGGCCCGGGCATGAGCGATCAGCTCCACCAGCTGCTCGATCCGGTTCATCTTCTCCGGGGTCTCAACAAGGACATATCCCTGCAGCTCGTTCGGGACGATGATCGCCGTAACCTTGACGTCGGTCGCCTTCGTCTCGATGGCCTTGAGGATGTTGTCGGCGACAGTCCGTTCCTGTTTCGAGGTCGTCTTGATCGCAAAGATGCGGTTGACAAAGACTTCGGGCGTCGCCGGGATCTGCGGCGCTGCCTGCGCCGGGGGGGTTTGGTGTGTCATATCGATCGAATCTAGAATCCCAGCAATACCTTGTGGTCGAAGAAGACGTAGATAATGAACCCGATCATCCCCACAACGAGGACGCCGGCTGCAGCAACGGTCGCGATCTTCCCGAACTCTTCCCGGGTCGGCGTCCGCGCAAGCTTCAGGACCCGCATGTATTTGCGGAATAATTCCTCGTGTAATACGTCGGTTTTGAAATCAGGTTTTGAAATTTCCATAGCCCATCACTTGAGAAAATCGATCTCAAACTGTTTCTGTACTTTGGGGGTAAGCTTCTCATTACGACCATATATTTGTGGCGACCGTACGCCCGTGACGACCAGGAGCGTCCGCATCTTGTTCTCCATGACGGGGTCGATCTGGGCCCCCCAGATGATGCGTGCGTTCGGGTCTACGCGGTTATAGACCTCCTGTACGACGCCTTCCGCCTCTTCCATGGTCATGTCAGGTCCGCCCACCACGTTGACCAGGGCAGCGGTCGCACCGGAGATGTCCACATCGAGAAGCGGGGAGCGGATCGCCTTCTTTACCGAATCTGCCGCTTTGTCCTCGCTGTCACTTTCGCCCATCCCGATCATTGCAACGCCGCCACGTTCCATGACCGTGCGGACATCGGCAAAGTCGAGGTTCACGAGCCCGGGCATGGTGATGAGTTCGGTGATCCCTTTGACAGCCCGCATCAGCACTTCATCAGCGACTTTGAAGGCGGCATAGAGCGGAAGCTTGGGGACGACCTCGAGCAGCTTGTCATTGGGCACAACAATGACGGTGTCTGCCACGTCACGAAGGCGTTCGAGGCCCGCCTCGGCATTCTCCATACGGATGGCCCCTTCCGCAGCAAACGGGAGGGTTACAATCGCGATGGTCAGGGCGCCCTCTTCGCGGGCTGCCTTTGCAACGACAGGGGCGACACCGGTACCGGTCCCGCCTCCGAGACCGACCGTGATGAAGACCATGTCGCAGCCGGAGACGACCGCACGGAGTTCCTGCTCGTTCTCGAGGGCCGCTTCTTCCCCGATCTGGGGGATGGATCCGGCGCCGAGACCGCGGGTCCGCTGCCTCCCGACGAGGATACGCTGGTCAGCATGGGTGCGGATAAGGTGCTGGGCATCGGTATTGATCGCGATCAGCTTTGCCCCGTGGATCCCTTCCTCCATCATGCGGGAGATGGTATTCGATCCGCCACCACCGCAGCCGATAACCGCGATCTCGGTCTTGAGCTCGGCCAGGATCTGGTCAAGGTCTTCGTTATTCTGCGATGGGGACACAGGTTCGTCCCTCGCCTTCGTGAGTGCCTCTTCAACAATTGACCTCATGGATAATTCTCCAACCCCGGGATATGGATTCTTGTCTCACTGCAGGAAGACACCATGTCGGGTTGTATGACCCTGCCGCTGATCTCGATTGCCTGACCTGTTGAAAGGTGCTTGAAGTACGGGCCCGGCGGAACCCCCAGTTCGCGCGCTTTGTGGGGATCAAACCGTACCCTGGTTATTATCAGGTGATCTTTCTCCGTTGCAGTGATCTCTTTATTACGTATGATTTTTACGCACAATGTATTTAAATCATGTATTAATTCTGACGAATGGTGCGCGTAGGTGATAAAATCCGGCAGCAGGCGGTTATCCTGTGTCGAGAGGTGGACAACCGGCAGGGAACCCAGGTTTTTGATGAAGGCTGCCTCGTCGGACCTGGCCGTCTCGCCCAGGAGCACCGGGTCAACCCGGACAAGGCAAAGGGTTCCTTCACCCTGCAGGTTATGGATAAAACACCGTGTGCCCGGTGAGATCCGGCCTGCTATCTCCCTGATGGCCTGATACGTATCCCATGCGAGATGGCCCATCGAAAGGATCTCGCTTTCCGAGAGACGGGGGATGGCAAGGGATTCGAGTAATCCCGTAATCCGTGTGAGATCCGCCCTTTCAAGTGCTTTCCGATCGATAAAAGCGGCAACTGCCCCGGTCTTGTCGTACATGAGGCGGACCATCTGTTCGTCGAGCCCTGATATCTCGCGGGAGTGAGCGATGTGCCCAAACGCTCCCCGCGAAGAGAGCGCGATCTCGGTCTCGCGTGCCGCATAATGGGTCCCGCCAAACCCGATAATCGGTACCGGGTTTGCCGGGACCGCGGACAGGACGCTCTCGGCAACGGCACGTCCAGCTTCAGGATCCATCCATTCCTTCTCCGTACTCCCTATCTCAACGAAGAAAGAAGGGAGGCGGAGGCCGGTGGGTCCGTGATGGGTCACCTCGTATGACACGCGGTAGCCCTCGGGGCAGTGTTTTGCCAGCGCCCGGAGGGTCGCCTGCATCATAGCCGGGGCAGCCGGTGCAAGGGCCCGTGGGTTGCCGCCCAGCGAGGCCGACCGGAAGTTGCCGGTGACATGGACCGTGAGCACCGGGACGGGTTGTTCACTGGAATGGCGGGAGAGAAAGATCAGGAGGTCGGCGTCGAAGTCCCGGTCAATCTCCTCGGCATAGATGAGACGCTCCCCGACATCGTGGAACTCATAGGTCCGGCCGCTCTTCCGGAAGGCCCCCTCCGGATCATTGTCGAGCATTTGCCCGATATGGTGGCGGATATTGAGCCCTGCCTTATCCTGGCGGGAGTTGACGAGCGCAACCTTCATAGAGGTTCATTGGTAGTAATGCACGATTAAGCGAACTCCCGCCCCGCTTTTTCCAGTAAACACTATGATGATGGAAAAACGATACTGTTGCCATGGATAACGACAAGATCGAACAGGCCTTCCGGGCCGAAGGAATTGAACGGGCGGTTACCTGCCCCCAGGCATTCTCCCTTGCCGAACGGTACGGCATTTCCAAAAAGGAGATCAGCGAGTATTGCAATTCCCATGGCATCAAGATCCGCGGCTGCCAGCTGGGATGCTTCAAATAACAGTGCCAGAGACCACTGCTGCACTTTCCAGAAAAAAACAGGTGCCTGATGTTCACCCGCATCGCTGCCGGTAATATCAGGTCCCTCACGGGCGTTTTTGGTTCGCGGCAGCGCCGTGCCTGGACGACGCGACCCTGACATGACCGGCAGGGAAGTGCCACTTACAATGGGACACCGGAACATTCAATAAATCTTTTTTACCTTGGAGTGAATAGACACTGGAGTACATTCCGGGGTCATCTGTTTGTCGCAATCCACTTCCATCTCCGTGCTGATCGTTGACGATGACCCCGCGGTCCTTGATTCCTTCCGGGATATCCTGATGCATGAGCCCGGCTTTGACGTCACGACCCTGAGGACCGGTGCGGAGGCCCTCGCTTCACTCGACACCCAATACTTCGACGTGATCATGGCGGATTATGCCATGCCGGATATCGACGGGATCGCTCTTCTTCGGGAGGTGCGTGCCCGGGGTTGCAG
>Ga0187786_10000279_pt1 | contig 16237 bp, 11 predicted proteins | sample 0815_BV2_10_20_M_FD_132449 | JGI IMG/M metagenome (GOLD analysis project Ga0187786, IMG submission 132449) | Tropical peat soil microbial communities from peatlands in Department of Meta, Colombia - 0815_BV2_10_20_MG | ecosystem: Environmental > Terrestrial > Soil > Wetlands > Peat | place...
AAGAAAAGACCCTACTTACAAACCCAATAATCTGCCGTTCGTTGTCATCGGCGCGGGCCTCCTGTGGTTTGGATGGTTCGGATTTAATGCAGGCTCTGCCCTGGCAGCAAACGGCCTTGCCGGCGCGGCCTTTATCAACACCAACACGGCGACTGCTATGGCAGCTGTTGCCTGGATGTGCGTTGAATGGCTGCATGCCAAGAAGCCTACCATTCTCGGTCTGGCCTCCGGTGCCGTGGCGGGTCTCGTAGCGATAACACCTGCCGCCGGTTTTGTAAACATTACGGGATCTTTGATAATTGGTATAGCGGCGGGCGTTGTCCCATACTTTGCGGTTGCGTTCCTCAAACCCAAGCTTGGATACGATGACGCACTGGATGCTTTCGGCGTACACGGGGTCGGAGGTACGCTCGGTGCGCTCTTGACCGGTGTCCTTGCTGATCCGTCGATCAATGAGGCGGGCAAAGGCCTTTTATACGGCAATCCCGGCCAGTTCATGACGCAGCTCATCGCCGTTGGAGTGACCATCGCTTATACGGCTGTCACGACGTTTGTCATCTTCATGATTATCAAGGCAATCGTCGGCATAAGGGTTGATATTGAAGAAGAGGTCACCGGACTTGACGAGACCCAGCACGGCGAACGCGCCTATAGTTCGTAACAGATAAGCATAATGGACTGGGAGGGCTTACGGGCCCTCTTCTCCTTCGAAAAATATTGGGAGGAAGTATGAAGAAGATCGAAGCAATTATCAAACCGTTCAAGCTCGATGAAGTCAAGGATGCCCTTAACGCTATGGGGATCCAGGGAATGACCGTAACCGAGGTCAAGGGCTTCGGAAGACAGAAGGGTCATGTCGAATTGTACCGGGGCGCGGAATATGAGATATCCTTTGTCCCCAAGGTCAAAGTGGAAATAGTTGTACCTGACGGCGTAGCAGATAAGGCCCTTGCAGTGGTCACCGAAAAGGCGAAGACAGGCAAGATCGGAGATGGAAAGATCTTTGTCTATTCAGTAGAACAGGCAGTCAGGATCAGGACGTCCGAGACGGGAGATTCGGCACTGTAAACCATCGTCTCGCAGTTTATTGTCGAACTTTGAGGGAAAGGCCCATGGGCCTTTCCCTTTTTTTATTACATTTCGCCTGCCCTCAATCCTGGTTAAACTTAATGAAGCACAATGAGCAGCTTGACATTTATCATATAAATGAATATAAATATATTTATGTTTGAAATCACAGAAGCCATGAAGCTGCTTTCCGACAAATCTCGATTGAGGATATTAATGCTCCTCAAAGGGCGTGAGTTGTGCGTTTGTCAGATAATGGGAGTGCTTGGGATGTCGCAGCCGCTCGTTTCGCGTAACCTGTCGCTGCTTTCAAAGGCGGGCTTTCTGGATGATCGCAGGGAAGGCAAGATGATCTTTTATACAGTGCGCAAGTCTCCGGAAAGGCTGCAGCGGCTTTTGCTTGGCGTTGTCGCGGATGCTCTTAGTAAAGACCCTGCTGTTTCCGAAGATGAACGGTCTCTCGGAGAATGCCGTGAATTTCAGAAGAGAACCGGCAAATGCGGAATGGAAACCTATCTGGCGTATATGGAAAAAAGGGCTGCGAAAGCACGAAAGATGCCGAGGCGATAAATCATGACAGAGGAGAATGTCAAATGCTGTTCTCGGAGAAGGTAATGTCATATTTCCAGCTATCGCTTGCTGCTTGCGCTGTATTTTTTACCTTTGTTCAGCCTGCAGCCGGGGTAGAGAGGGCGCTCACCCTTAAGGAATCAGTTGCGCTGGCGCTGAGCGAAAACCATGATCTGAAAGCCTTGAGCTATAATCTGGATGCCGAGGCCGAAAATGTGGGGATAGCGCGGAGCGCGTGGTTCCCGCATCTGAGTTTTGAAGAGCGTTTTATGCGGACCGATAATCCGACAGCTGCCTTTGCCGCCAAATTGAATCAGGGCAGATTCGCTCAACAGGACTTCGCAGTCGATTCCCTTAACAATCCGCGCCCTATCAACGATTTTCAGTCCTCCTTTTCCGCCGAGCAGCTCGTCTTTTCTGGGAAGGCGCTGTTCGGTCTTGATATGTCTAAAATCATGCGGGATGCAAGGAAAGAAGAATTGCTGAGAAAGAGGCACGAGATCGCATTTCAGGTTGTAAGGACGTTTCTTTCGGTGCAGACCGCAATGAAATATGTCGGGGCCGCCGAACAGGGCGTCAGAGATGCCGAAGAACACAGGAGGATCGCCCAGCTGCGCTACGATTCCGGTCTTGGTCTGTACTCTGATGTGCTCAGGGCATCTACCGGAGCTGATGCCGCGAACCAGGCCCTGGTCTCTGCCCGGACAAATATGGAGGTCGCTAAGCGGGCTCTGGGGCTACTTCTGGGCATGCCGGACCCTGTAGATGTGTCCGACGAAGCGGCTGATATCCAGCGCAGGGACATTGCAGCTTATATCAGCAATGCGTCGGTCAGAAACGATGTGAGGGCGATGGAGCTGCATCTTGAAAATGCCAGGAAGAACGTCAGTTTTGCCGGTGCCGGGTATTTGCCGGAAGTAGGGGTTGGCGGATCCTATCAACGCAATGATCACAGGCAGCCTTTGGGCGGCGAGGGAGACAGCTGGACGGTGCAGGCTTTTTTGCGCTGGAATATTTTCGACGGCTTCAAGAGAGAACACGAACGAAGCAGGGCGAAATTTCAGCTATCAGAGACCGAAGAGCGGCTTGTCTCTTTAAAGCAGGCGGTTTTGTTCAAGATCTATGAAGCTTACCTTAATGCCGAGGAAGCCAGGAAAAATGAGGAGCTGGCTGGATCGGCCCTCAAAACGGCGGAGGAGGGGAAACGGCTGGTGGAATTAAGGTATCAAAATTCACTTGCTCCCCTTGTCGATCTGCTCGATTCTCAGGCGAATCTTGACCATCAGAGGGCGGCGTATATTGCACGCTCTAACGATTACAGGCTGGCAAGCGCAAATCTCAGTTTCCAGGGCGGATTGCTGCTGCAGGACCTCGGCCTGGAGCAATAATACGGGGGAGATGTAATGAACTATCTTTCATCGGAAGAAAAGTTATTGAGGGCGGGCATGTTACCTGCTCTTTTATTCATGGCGGTGCTTTCCGTAGCGGGGTGCCATGAAAAGGTATCGCCGGGGACAGCTGAGGTAAAACGAACAGCTGTCTCAGGCGTCACGGCTGCCGAAGTGAAATTGATTCCCGTAGACGACTACTATGAAACTTCGGGCACCGTGAAGGCGAAGAATATCGGCGTCATCGCAAGCAAGATAATGGGAAGCGTAACGTCGGTTGCGGTGAAGGAAGGGCAGCGTGTCAGCCGTGGACAGATGTTGCTAACGATAGACGACAGTGATATCGCGCAGAAGGCAAAGGCGGCAGGGAACGCTGTCGAATCTGCCCGCCAGCAGAAACAACTGGCGGATGTGACCTTCTCCAGATATGCCAGGTTGTATGAGGAGAAGGCCCTGTCCAGACAGGAATTCGATCAGGTGGAAGCGCAGAAGAAGATTGCCGCAAGCGAGCTTGAGCGGGCGCAGGCAATGCTCAAAGAGGCGCGGGCCTATCAGGGATACGCCAATGTAAGGGCACCTTTTGCAGGGGTCGTTACCGGCAAGAAGATCGATCCCGGCAGTATGGCCATGCCGGGCATGCAGCTGATGACTGTTGAGGATACATCGGCATTCCTGGTGGAAGTGCCGGTGGATGAACGGTTGTCTGCACAACTGAAGCTGGGTGCTCCGGTTGATATGAGCGTTGACTCGCTTAATCTGGGCATTAAAGGGAAGGTATCGGAGATTGTGCCTTCCGTCGATCCCGTATCGCGGACATTTATCGTCAAGGTTGCCACCGGCGGCCAGGGTCTCAGGACCGGACTTTACGCCAAAGTCAGAATTCCTACGGGTAAAAGGGATGCGCTTGTCGTTCCCGCTTCGTCGATAGTTGAGAAGGGCCAGCTAAACGGCGTCTATAGCGTGGATGCGAAGGGTATTATTTCATATCGCCTGGTCCGCAGCGGCAAGCGTTTCCGCAACAATATAGAAATACTGTCAGGCCTGGATGCGGGCGATACGATTATTGTATCCGGCACGGACAGGGCGGTTGACGGCGGCGTCATGGAATCCAGCAAGCCTTCAGCCCCGGAGAAATAACGGTGACCGGAATCGGCATTTCGGGCAGGATAGCCCGTGCATTCATCAACTCCAAGCTTACGCCTTTAATGGTTGCGGCATCGCTTCTCATGGGTATTTTTGCCGTTCTGGTTACACCTCGTGAGGAAGAGCCCCAGATCGTAGTGCCCATGATCGATGTAATGGTTGCCTATCCGGGTGCAGCAGCCAAAGAGGTTGAGGCCCGTGTTACCAGGCCTATGGAGCAGTTGCTGTGGGAAATCAAGGGCGTAGAATATGTCTATTCGATTGCAAGGCCCGGTTCCAATCTGACAATCGTAAGGTTCTATGTCGGCGAAAACATGGAAGACAGCATCGTGAAGATCTACAACAAGCTGATGTCGCATTACGATATCATACCCCCGGGTGTATCGCGGCCCCTGGTCAAGCCGCGCTCAATAGATGATGTCCCTATACTGACCCTCACACTGTGGAGCAGCAACGACCGTTATTCGGGTTACGAGCTCAGGCGAATTGCAGCCGAACTGTCGAGCGAACTTAAAAAGGACCAGCATGTTTCGGAATCCTCCCTGATAGGGGGACAGCGCCGTCAGGTCCTGATCAGCATCGATCCGGAAAGGCTGCGGGCATATGGGATCTCGTCGCAGCAGATTATGGGCAATCTGCAAAAGGCGAATTTTATGCTGCCTTCAGGTTCGTTTCCCGGCGGAAACAGGAATATGATTGTCGAAACCGGCACCCTCCTGAAGAATGCCGACGAGGTCGGCAGCGTAGTTGTGGCCGCATATAATGGAAGGCCTGTATATCTGAGGGATGTTGCGAGGATCGCAGACGGACCAGAGGAGCCTGCCGATTATGTATTTATGGGTCTCGGTCCTTCTGCTGCGAAGAAAGGCATTATTGCCGGAGGGTCTGCCGAGCACGAGGCAGTGACTATAACGATCGCCAAAAAGAAAGGCGCGAATGCGAGCTTTGTCGCAAGTGAGGCATTGAATAAAACTGAAGCCCTTCGCGGCACCCTCATTCCTTCGGATGTGCAGCTGACCGTTACGCGCAATTATGGAGATACGGCAAAGGAAAAATCAGATGAGCTGCTGGAGCACATGATGATTGCGACCGTGGCAGTTGTAATACTTATAGCTTTGGCCCTCGGCTGGCATGAATCCGTAGTTGTTGCTGTAGCTGTGCCCGTTACGCTTGCGCTCACCCTGCTTATCAATTATTTGTACGGATATACGCTCAACAGGGTGACGCTCTTCGCCCTTATTTTTTCGATAGGCATACTTGTCGATGACGCCATAGTAGTGGTGGAGAACATTCACCGCCACTTCAGGCTGCATGGAGTATCTGCGGAAACTGCTGTCAGGGCGGTTGACGAGGTCGGCAATCCCACGATTCTGGCCACGTTTACTGTTATCGCCGCGCTTCTTCCAATGGCCTTCGTTTCGGGTCTGATGGGCCCGTACATGAGGCCGATCCCGGTCGGTGCGTCTGCCGCCATGCTTTTTTCGCTTCTCGTCGCCTTTATCGTAAGCCCATGGCTCGGGTTTAAGGTACTCAAGAACATCCGGCATGCTGAGGGCGAAACAGAAGGGGAGAGGATGCATGCCCTGTACAACAAAGTGCTCCGCCCCATGATCGAAAAAAGAGGCAAAAGGATGCTTGCTCTCATGTCGGTGGTGGTGCTGCTTGGACTTGCGGTATTGCTTGTTCCGCTGAAGCTGGTCACAGTCAAGATGCTTCCGTTCGACAACAAGAGCGAACTGCAGGTAATAATCGACATGCCTGAGGGCTCTGCGCTGGAAAAGACGGCGGCCCTGGCGCATGAAATGGGAGACTATTTGAAAACGGTCGCGGAAGTGACCGATTATGAATCGTATATCGGCACTGCTGCGCCTTATAATTTCAATGGACTTGTGCGCCACTATTTTCTCCGTTCGGGCGGCAATGTGGCGGACATTCAGGTGAACTTTGTCGCCAAGAACGAGCGCAGCGCCCAAAGCCATGACATTGCAAAAAGGATAAGGCCGGCGCTCAAGGCTATCGGCGACCGTTACGGAGCAAGCGTAAAAATCGCCGAGATCCCGCCGGGGCCGCCTGTCCTAGACACACTGGTTGCCGAAGTCTACGGGCCAGATCAGGCCGGCCAGATCCGTGTAGCGAAATCGGTCAAGGACGTCTTCCTGAGCACGCCTGGAGTGGTTGATGTGGACTGGTACGTGGAAGCAGATCAGAAAAAGATCACTCTGGATGTTGACCGCGACAAGGCCGCGCTCAGCGGGGTCAGCGTCGAGGCGGCAGCTCAGGCGCTGCTGACAGCCCTGAAGGGCATGGCAGCCGGTCCGGTCCATTTTGATCGCGAGAAGGAGCCGGTAGAGATTTTTGTTCGTATGCCCATTGCCGAGCGCGCTTCACTGGCATCGCTGAAGGAAGTGACTGTGCCGTCGGCGACCGGGGCTTTGGTGCCGCTTGCAGAGATTGTAACCGTCAGGGAGGGCGTTGAGGACAAGACGATATATCATAAAAATCTGAGACCGGTCACTTATGTCATCGGCGATGTCGCAGGGACGGAAGAGAGCCCGGTCTACGCGATTTTGAAGATGAAGGAGAAGATCATGCAGCTTCGCTTGCCCGAAGGCTATGAACTGCAGCAATACTCGACTGTGCAGCCTCCTCTTGACCGGACGTTTGCCATGAAATGGGATGGAGAGTGGCATATAACCTACGAAGTATTCAGGGACCTGGGTATAGCCTTTGCTGCAGTGCTTGTCCTGATATATATACTTGTAGTGGCATGGTTCAGGAGTTTTATTACCCCGCTCATCATTATGGCGCCTATTCCGCTCACGCTTGTAGGCATACTCCCGGGCCACTGGATATTCGGGGCTTTTTTCACTGCGACATCGATGATAGGCTTTATTGCGCTGTCAGGCATAATAGTACGCAATTCGATACTGCTGGTCGACTTTATACAAATGGAGTGGAGGGCCGGCCTGGACCTGAAGGAAGCTGTTATCAGGGCCGGAGCTGTGCGGTTCAGGCCGATTGTGCTTACTGCTGCGGCGGTTGTGGTCGGGTCCTTCGTTATGCTGTTTGACCCCATATTCCAGGGATTGGCGATAGCCATGATGTGCGGCGCCGTGGCTGCTACGGGGCTCACGCTGGTTGCGGTGCCGCTGCTGTATTACGAGATATATAAGAACAAGCTGGGCCCTATGTAGGGGTACAATTCATTGCGCCCTTTTGATTATGGACAGGAGGTAACAGACATGTACATTGCAAACACCGACAGCTGGTATCTGGAGCGCGCTGTTTTTCTGATCGCCGGCATATTCACGCTTTCAAGCGCTGTCCTGGCGTGGCTGCACAGCCCTTACTGGCTGATATTCACGGCCTTTATCGGAGTCAACCTTATTATCTTCGCTGCCACAGGCTTCTGCATGATGGCCAATATACTATATAAGCTCGGATTCAAGCCAAGATTGCAAAGATAGCTCCGTGCACGATAACGAATAGCGTTGGAGCCGCGTCATGGGCCGCGCCCTTTACAGGTACGCCTTTGCCTGGTTGTGTATGACAGGGTGCTCCTTATCGGAAAGAGATTCCACAATTACCTGAAGCGATCCCATGGCCTTATCTCTTAACCGAGGCCGCATGCCGCGCGCGTGCTGGAAGGTGTTCAGCAGGCGGCTGGTCGTTGTCATGTTTATCGGCGCGAGCTTTAAGATGCTGTCGGTAAGCCACTGAACACCTTGATCTGTCCAGATCATCTTGTTGTTAACGGCCATTGTCAGGAAAAGCGCCCGCGCCCAGGTCGGCTGGCTGATCTCGAAGGTCGGACGGTTTTTCTCTCTGTCTATCATGTCGAAGACATCTTCGTTCGTGCCTCCCGCTATGACACGCAGATAATTTGCATAGCCGCTTAGGTGCCGATGCCACGCTCCATAAGTTTCCTCAAGAATAGCTCGCCGGGCAGTCGCGGAACTTCTATTCAACGCCGCAAGAGCAGCCACCCTGTCGGTGGCGGTTGTTGCCCGCCGGAAATGGTCCAGTATCAGCAAATGGCTCTGTGCGCTGTCATCAATCGCTATCAGATCGAGCAGGGTATTTTTCAGCAGGCGTTCTTCTATACCATCCTTTGGCGACAGACGATTTCCCTGCGAGTAAGTATCCATTCTTTCGAACAAGGATACAAGACTATTTCGATGGGCGCTGTTTATCGTTTTCATCATCAGCTCGCGGGCAATTACCTGCTCCTGGAACCACGTTATATACGATCGGTCGAGCGGTTGCTCATCGATCCGCAGCATATACGCCTTGACAGAAGCCGGCAAAGACCCATCATTCAGCACAGCGCCGAACAGTTCGATCCAGCGGGAATCGACAGCAGCAGTCGGGTCTTCAAGCAGCCTGACACGTTCGGCATCAGTGATCCTTCGAAAGGCATCGACCTTGTTATAAAGATTCGAGTCCGACACAGCCTGCCGGGCAAGCGTCTCCTGCGATGCGCTAGCGTTTGAAAATGTGCCATAAAACGAGCAGTCCCTGTTGAAGGACGCAAAGGCTGGAGCCTCGTTCATGTCGTCGAATACCAGTTCCGCCGATGCCTCCTTGAGTTGATAGGTAATCTGCGTGCTCGCAATATCATGTCCATTGATGTCTACTAGCGCAAGGTCTATGGGCAGATGGAAAGGGTCTCCTCCGCTGCTTGGCTCCTGCGCTAATCGGATTCTGTATGTCTTAGTGGATGAATCATATGATGTTTCAGCCAGGACTTTCGGATAGCCGGCGCGGTAGAGCCATCCTTCGCGAAACTGCCTCAGCGAAATCCCCGACACCTCTTCGAAGCATGCGAAGAATTGTTCTGTATCCGCGTTGGTATTGCGGTAGCGTGAGAAGTAGAGGGACTTCCCTGCCTGAAAAACGTCATTGCCGAGGATGAGACGCAGCATCCTTATTACTTCGGCAGCCTTAACATAAGTGACGCCGTCGATAAGCTCATCCGGATCGTTGAAGCCTTCGCGGACAATGCGACCCGCATATCCGGCATCCTCGACGGCAAGCGGACCCAGAAGCGGGTTCCTTATGCTCTCGACCTGATTCAGCCTGACGAAGACCGGGTTGAAGATATCGGCCATGAAGCGGCGCTCAACATCTACGGTATATGCCTCATTCAGCCAAACGTCAAAAGGTGTCAGCATTGTGGTCTCGCTGCCGCACTGGTTGTGTTCGAACTCATGGACAATAACCGCATGGGCGTAAAGAAGGCCGGTGTCCAGTGTGTGCTCGGTTATGACTGCTGCATCAGTGACGATCGTCGTGTTGCCCACGTTCTCCATCCCGCCGAAATTGGATTTGTTCATGCAGATGGTCCTGTATGTGTCGCCGGTGTATTCGTAACCCTGGGTATTCGCGATCCACAGGACCGATTCCTTCAGGATCTCCATGGGGATGCGGACGGCATCCTTCATGCCCGGCGGGACCAGGTACTCCAGCCTGACCTTTTTCCCTGACGGATAAGTCAGCTCATCGGTCAACTCGTCCCATGTGCCTGCGCAGACAAGGAACAGGTATGGAGCCATCGGAAGTCTGTTCTCGTAAGTGATCACCTTGCGGGAAGGGTCCCCCGTCTTTGGGACCGGCTTGCCGTCAGGGTTCGTGGTGCGGCTTATATTCCCGTTGCTGATCAGATGTGTGTAGCGACTGTCGGCCTCTATTGTAGTCGTCATTGTACACTTTGCCGTGCAGTCGTCGAAAACAGGCATTATCCGCTGAAATCCCCATTGCTGGCACTGCGACATGTATTGCTGAGGGGCACCCTCAGGAGTTGTATCGCGATAAATCCCTTCCAGGACATGCCCGGAAGGGAAACAAGTGGTCGCGGTTTTCAGTCTGAGTCGTTCGCCGGGCCTGACGGTGTGATCGAGTTTTATAGTAAGCTTGCTTTTCGCTTCATCGTAAAGATAGTCGAGTGGGCGGAATGAACCATCGTCCCAATATTGATCAGCACTGCGTATAACAAGGTCTTTCGCATCGAGGATTACATTTACAAGGTCGCGGCAGGCGGTCATCTCAAGCAGATTCTCAGCCTCAACGCGGTCATCGAAAAAATTGATGTACATCGTCATATGGTCGAGATTGACCGGCAGCTCGGTAAAATCGCTGCGGAGATATTTGTACTTTCTGTCTGTCATGCTCACAGGCTTAGGACGGAATATATCAGATCTTTGACCAGCCCCGCCGTTTCAAGACGCGCAAGGACCGGGTCTAGATCGCTGGGCGATCCTGCGAGCAGATATACCCAACCGCCGGCATCAGTCTTCACAAGCTCGCTGGTGAGGAAGGATGTCTCGCCGACGACGTCGGCGGGTTTCAGCTGGCGGCTGACAAGGATCATGGCTGATTTTCTGAGGCTCTGGGATTCGTATGGGTGCTCTTCCAGCCTGGTGACCTTGCTCAGCCTGCTGATTTTGCGGACCATTCTGTCTTTTTCGTCCTCGCTGCAGCAGAATGTCAGCACGACGCTGCCATCGGTCCCTGCCAGGGCCTCAGACCCATGGCCGACTACAGTATCTATGCTTACGCCCTCGTTACTGAAGGCAGATGCGATGCTCGTCAGCGCGCCCGCCCGGTCAAGCACGTGAGCCCTGAAGACCCAGTGGTTTATCCCGTTTTCGCTCATTTTCTATCCTCCAGTGCCTTGTAGAGAATTTGCTGTTTGCGGCCGGACAGGACATCTGCGGCTCCTTCGGCAAGTGCTGCCATCTCAAGGGAACCCTCGTAGACCATAACCGGCGCCAGTCTTATTATGCGGCGCCTCACACCGTCCCTTATGGTTTTGCTCCTGGTAAGTCCGCCGGTAAGCACGATCGCTTCGACATCGCAGCCCGCTGCAACGAAGGCCTTGCCGATTTCTTTTGCAATCTGATATGTCATTGCTTCGATGACCAGAGCAGCCTGTTTGTCGCCCTTATTGATCAATTCTTCGATATGCTCCATGCGGTCGGTGCCCAGATAAGAGCGTAGGCCGCCATGCGACGTCAATTCGTCAATCAGCTCGTTACGGGTGAAGGTCCCTGAATAGCAGAGATCGATCAGATCCCCGATCGGGAGCTCGCCGGTCCTTTGTGGCGTGAACGGGCCGCCACCCAGGAGCGAAATGTTAGCATCGCTGATCCTTCCCTTGCGGATGGAAGCTACGGTTATGCCGCCCCCCAGATGGGCTACGACCAGATTCATGTCCTCGATTGGACGCCCGATCTCTCTGGCGGCGCGTCGTGACGCGGCCCTGACGCTCAAGGCATGGGATGTATTCCGGCGAGTGATTGGTTTATACCCGGATATCTCCGCTTCGGGGCTGAACTCGTCGACAACGACCGGATCAACAAGCATCGCAGGGGCATCGAGCTTTAAGGCAAGTCTCGCAGCTATCGGGGCCCCGTAATTGGCCGGGTGCATCCTTTCGGCCCGGTCGCGTACCGATGATACGATCTCTTCGTGTATGAAAATATTTCCGTCACGTCTCTCTGCGACGGCATATACACCGCCAGACAATTTCTCAGCCGGCCTCGGAAGAAAACCGCCGCGGGACGCAATGGCATCCACCCGGCTTCCGCCCCAGCGGGCCAGTATGCCCAATATCATTTGTGTAACCAGTTCTATATGGCTGTCCCGTTCTGCTGGAGTGCAGGTCATTGCAACCTCCCACGAGATCTCGTCCTGCTGCAGGCAATGTCCGTCCTCGAAAAGTGCGACCTTCAGGGAAGTAGATCCCGGGTTGACCACAAGGACTCGAAATGACTCGCCAGCCTCCGTTTTCGGAGCCTCGATGGTTTTCCTGGCTCTCCGCATATTATTGCGCTGCGCATATATCGCGCTAAGGGCAATCGAAACTATTCGTGTCTCCAGGCTGTCGGAGCGTGAGAGGATTATATACGGCATCGGAAAGCCGAGTGTAATACTTGCGAGCGAAGCCTCGCCGAATTTGTTCATTGCCGAGATCGTCTTGTATAGAGTATTGGCCGTGTCGATGCCGGGGCAGACAAGTATATCGGCATGGCCGGCCACCTCGGCAGCATGCGGAAGGTCCGGTAACCCTTTTACAGATACCGATGCTGGGTCTGTCGCCAGGTCGAACGAGAGCGGGCCGCATACAACGGCATCTGTCCAGGAACGCCTTGCAAGCTCAAGGCCGATCCATGTCGAAGGCAGCGACGGGATCTGCTTCTCGTTGGCCGACAATATGGCAACACGCGGTTTTTCGATTCCCATTACCACCTGTGCCACGTCAACGGCATTGACAACGAGGTCCTGCATGCGTCCGAAGTTGCAGACCGTTGTGACGCCCGCATCGGTCATTATCATCGGCCTTCCATTGCCGATGCTGGCGGCATCGAACACAGTGGCCAGGCTCACCGTAGAGCGGCAGGCAAGGGGCAGCATTGCACGGTTGATAATTGGCGTCGAAATCGCACCCTTTATTATTATGTCAATTCCGCCTGCCTTGATCAGCTCGACTGTCCTGGCTGCAATCACCTGGTCGCTGTCAGCCGGGACTATATCCTTCTCGTCGATATCTATGCCTATTTCGGCGATGGACTTGGCAATTCGCTCCTTGGCGCCGACAAGAATTATGCGGTCGACGATCCCATGATCGCGAGCCGATTCGACCAGTCGAAGGTCTTCAATGCGATGACCGCCGACGACAACAACGGTCGACGACGCAAGACCGCCGGCTATCTCTACGAGATCTACAACTTTTTCCAGCCGCTCAGCAGGATTCAAGGGCTTGACCTGTCGCTATTCATGGGCATTTCCATTCCGGGCCTGATGCGGGCCATAGGAGATTAAGCTTATCGTTGTTATGAGGATATCACGAGAAACACAGATTTTCAAGGAACTGCGCAAAAGCCCGGAAGTTCAGGAACAGGAACGGATGTTCTGGTGCGCGCCTGTGGAAAGGCTATTTGAATTCAGGCAGCAAGCTGTTAATCCTCCAGCCCTTTATGCCTTTTTCCTCCGAGTAGATCCATTGCTGCATATCGCGCAAAGATTTGACCTTATATGTGTACAGATTATAGTAAGACATCTCCACCTCAACCGTGGCCCGCTGCTTTTCTTCGGCATAGGCCGAATTGATGATGTGGTAGTCGATAATCCGTGTATCTTTCAGCGCAGCAGCCCTGGCCAGATAATTCGCCCTGACGCCGTCTGCGGCAAAGAGGCTTGCAGTTCCAAGCTCGTTGCTGCTCAGCATATTGTTGTATTTGGACACGCTCATATCGAATTCTTCGCGAAGGTTGTGGCTGCAGGAACTGAGAGTAAAAAGCGCCAGCAGCGATATAAGGGCAACAGGCAACTTTAAGTGCAGGGATTTCATAACGCGTATTATACAATCAGGCGGGGAAGTCCGGCAATCCGAACAGGACCAGATATATAGCAAAGATGAGAGCCAGCAGTAAATGAACTGAAATATAATTATTCAGTCGGGCTGAAACCATGAAGCGCCTCTCGTGAAATATATGAAGCACGCGACCGCCGGCGAGAGCGCCGACAGCCAGGACGATTACGCAAAGCGCATAGGTCAGCGAGGCCGGAACACTGAACTCAAAAGAGTCGAGACCAAGTCCGAACTGCCTGCCGAGAGTCGGAACGAAATCGCCCATATTGGCCAGGAGGTATTCCAGCCTGTAGGCAAGCTCTCCGGCAAAGGCCATTGGAACCAGGGCCGGCACCATAGGAGAAAAAAGTCCGAATATGTCTTTTTTAATCGGAATGAAGAAGATGGCGCCTATCCTGATAACGGCGATAAAGAACAAGAACCCGGCTGCAAGAAGAGCCGTGAATGCGATCAGATTCGAGCCGAAAAAGTAAGCCTGGACCGGGGAATATAGCTGCAGATGCTGGATGAAACGCGCCAGCTGTGATCCCATAAAAAAAGGGATAATATAGGAATAAGTGAGATACGTGCTCTTTTTTGTCGTAAGCTCCACATGGGACGTGATTTCGAGAAACGGATTTCGCAGGTAGATGGCCGGGGATCTCCGCTTGCAGAGCATCACGCAATGCCCGCACACCAGGCAGTAGAAATTGCTCCGTACATTTGAAGCGCCGAGCCCGATAGGGCATCCAGGCACATCGTCCGCCCCCAGCTTGCACGCAGCGCTTTTGCATGTGCTGCACGTGGCTTTGTCGGACCTGAACTCGGTAATGGCTATCGACGCAGCTGAACCGATGATTTTCCCGAGCGGGCAGACGTGCCTGCACCACGCCTGACCTTTGAACAGTATCCCCATCAGCGTCGCCCCCAGCAGTATGCTCAGCAGCAGATAGGCAGTTCCGGCAGGCCAGTCCTTCATATGCGTGACCGATTCAACCCATATGATCATGCCCAGCAGGATAACCGACAAGTGGGTAAAGAACTTTTGCAGAAACTTGGGCACCTCCAGGTTAAGGCCCAGCCCGTAGTGCTGAAAGAGCCGGCCTACGCCCGGAAAGGGGCAGACCCCGCACCAGAGTTTGCCGACGAAAAACCAGCTCAGAACCACGCCTGTCCACCATATCCCCCACGAAATGAAAAGAGAGATATTGCGGTCGGGGGATTGAGGGCCCAGAAGCCCTAGCAGGATCAGGAGTGTAAAGAAGACATCGCCGAATGTTCTTGCCGAGAGGATATAGTGCCTGTTAGCGAAAAAGGTCCTCAGACGCGGAAAGGTCTCGAAGAGATTGATCCTGGAATCATCGTCCGGACTAGTCAGGACCCTGAGTATCTTTTTGAAACTGAGACGACGATCGGACCTGCTCATACATCCGCCTGACAACTGATCTGTTATTAAGCCGCGCCAACGGTTGTTATGCGCACCATGCTCTATAACAATTTAACATAAAAGGCCGATATTTATTTAGTAAGCCCCTTCTCTTTTCAGGACAACCCTGACGGTCTTAAAAAGAATGACAATATCCAGCCATAACGACCAGTTCATTACATACCAGGTATCCAGGTTGACCCTGGCATCATAACCCATCATGCTCCTGCCGCTGACCTGCCATAAGCCGGTTATCCCGGGGCGTATCATGAAGTAATACTCAGCGTATTCCTTATAATATTTTTCTATTTCGGCCTGAACCACGGGCCTTGGTCCAACGAGGCTCATCTCACCTTTGAGTACATTGAATATTTGCGGAAGCTCGTCGAGCGATGTCTTTCTAAGAAAACGCCCGACTTTCGTTATTCGTGGGTCATCCTTGAGCTTAAAATATGATTCCCACTCCTGTTGGGCATCAGAGCTGTTCGTCAGAAGCTCGGTCAACCTTTCATCAGCGTCATTGAACATACTGCGGAATTTATAGATTTGCAGCGGATTGCCGTTTTTACCGATCCGCGCATGCGCATAAAAAATCGGACCGCGGGATTCAAGTTTTATCAGGGCCCCGATAACCGCGATCAGCGGTACAAGCAGCGGCATCAGCGCAAGAGAAAGAACAATATCGCATGCCCGCTTAATTGCAATATTTATTGCAGACCTTAAATTGTTGTTTATCTGTATGAGAAACAATCTCTGCGAAAGGATATGCCGGATTTCCGTATTGAATAACGCAATGCCCTGCAAATCCGGCACGAACATTATCTTCTTCGCCGATTGCTGGATCTTGTTGGTGAGAACGGACAAATCCTTGGATGGAAGAGAGGGAATTGCAATGATCACGGTATCAAAGGCGTATAAACGTATGAATTCCGGCAAATTCCTGATAGGCCCAAACACCTTTACAGAATCGACATAGGTACCTTCTTTTTCAAGATCATCGTCAAGAAATCCTATAATATCATAGCCAATGTACCTGTCGTTTCTCAGTCCCCTGAGTATTGATATCCCGGCACTGCCTGCACCCAGTATCATGGCCCGTTCTTGTCCAAATCCAAACCTGAAAAAAAACTTCTTCCCGCAGATGCGGTAAAACACAAGAAAAAAAATGGTCAGCACGCCGAACTGCGCCAGCGATATCATTAACGGTGTCTTAAAATGGCCCAACTGCATGAATAGGATTATCAGCACGATTAGGATAACCAGTAAGACAACTTTTGCAATTCGCCTGAT
>Ga0187786_10000280_pt1 | contig 16219 bp, 7 predicted proteins | sample 0815_BV2_10_20_M_FD_132449 | JGI IMG/M metagenome (GOLD analysis project Ga0187786, IMG submission 132449) | Tropical peat soil microbial communities from peatlands in Department of Meta, Colombia - 0815_BV2_10_20_MG | ecosystem: Environmental > Terrestrial > Soil > Wetlands > Peat | place...
GCTCGGTGACGATCCAATCAGATGTGACGGACGGAACCGATCTCTGGCTCGTGCGTCGAGACAAGGATCTCATCAGGGAAGGGCTTCAGACGATCTTCCGGCAGATGCGCGAGCAAGGCGGAACAGAAAAGCCGAAATTCGTCCTTCATTTCGAATGCGTCGGAAGGGGCAAGGTGGTCTTCCGCGAACATGAGAAAATCGAATTGATCACGACCCTGCAGAAGGGGGTTGGGGAAGGCGTCCCATGGCTCGGCTTTTACACCTACGGTGAAATTGCGCCGATCCGGGAACATTCCTGCTTCCATAACTTTACATCCGTTGTCGCAGCCATATACTGAGCGGCATTTATCGAAAACAATGCGCACGGGAGAATCATTGAACGACGCCGAGCTTATCGAAAACCTGAAACGCGAAAAGGCGCTGCTATCCCATCAGGTCAGCCAGCTCATCAAAGCGGAAGGAAAAATTTATCGCTATCAGGAACAGCTCGACGCCCAGCTGAAGGAATACAAAGACCTCTATGACTTGAGCCGCAGAATCGGCACCCTTTTTTCGATCGAGAAGGTCTGTGAAGAAGCGGTCAGATACGTCATCCACAATCTTGAATATGAACGGGTCGTCATTTTCGGCTTGGATGCAGGGACCGGCGACTATTCCGTCTGCGCGTTCGACGGCTATTATGATGGCGATGCCGCTTCCCGCATCGATCAGCTGGTCGTGAAGAAAGACGCCGAGATGATCCGCCGTTTATCGCAGAGCGCCGAACCGCTTATCTGCCTGATCGCCTCGCAGGATGCATTGCATGAAATTTTTCGCTGCCGACTCCTAATGGATGAATATCTGCTCTACCCGCTCGGTCCGCACGAACAGCCCCTCGCGCTCATGGCGATAGGGAATTCCATGGAAAATGCAGCATTCCACCGAAGGATCGCGAGCAACCAAAGCGAACTGCTGAGCACCGGCAATCTCGCAGGCCTGCTCTCATCGGCAATCGAAGCACAGACCATGTATGCGAATATGGAGGAGGCCCTGGAGCAGGAGCGGCTGGCGGAGGAGAAATACCGCGGCATTTTCGAAAATGCCCTCGAAGGCATCCTCCAGACTGCCGGCGACGGAAGAATTCTCAGCTGCAATCCTGCCGCTGCCGTAATGTTCGGATATGACTCCCCGAAAGAGTTTATCAGAAGCGTTGAATCGGTAGAGCATCTATATGTCTCTTCGGAGCGTCGCAGAGAACTCTACGAATTGATGCAGCGGAAGGGGGATGTAAAGAATTTCGAGATACAGGGGTACCACAAAGACGGCAGCATCCATTGGGCTCTCATCAGCACTCATCCGGTAAAAAATGAAGGCATGATAGTCACCGTCGAATCAATGATTCAAGATATAACCGAACGTAAAGAGTCGGAGGCTAACATATGTAAACTGAATGAAGAACTTGAGCAGCGCGTGAAAGACCGCACGAGCGAGCTCGAAAAGGCAAATACCGACCTGAAAGCGGTCATGCAACAACTCGAAAGTGCCTATCTTGAGGTGCGCGAAGCGCAATCACGAATCCTCCAGCAGGAAAAAATGGCCTCCATCGGCCAGCTGGCAGCCGGCGTGGCCCATGAAATAAACAACCCCATCGGATTCATCATAAGCAACCTCAACTCGCTCAAGAAATATATCGACAAGATTTCTCATTTCGTCGAGTTTCAGTCTTCATCGTTCAAAAAAAATGCTGTTGGGGAGGGCGACTCCCTGCAGGCAACGATTGAAACGGTTCGATCACAGCGACAGACGCTCAAGATTGACTTCATTCTCGGCGACCTCAACAACATCATCACGGAGTCTCTTTCAGGCGCTGATCGGGTAAAGAAGATTGTTCAGGACCTGAAGTCTTTTTCGCATGTCGATGAGACCGAATTCAAGCCGGCGGATATCAACAACGGACTGGATACTACCATCAATATCATCTGGAACGAACTGAAATATAAGGCGACCTTGCACAAGGAATATGGAGATCTTCCTCATGTTGTTTGCAATCTCGGCCAGCTTAACCAGGTCTTTCTGAATATCCTCATGAACGCAGCACATGCTATAGAGCAGCACGGCATTATCACTATAAGAACCTGGAAAGAAAACGAAAAAATCATCATAGCGATCTCCGATACCGGCTCGGGCATTCCTCCGGCTAAAATCGGCCGCATCTTCGAGCCCTTCTTCACGACCAAGGAGGTCGGCAAGGGAACCGGCCTCGGGCTGAGCATCGCCTACGACATCATCAAGAAGCATCGCGGCGAAATAAAGGTCGACAGCACAATCGGAGAGGGCACCACCTTCACCATATCGATTCCGATTACGACATGAAGCTTTGCAAACAAGTTATACCGGCTTCATTCATATAGTCAGGGGAAACGCTGGTGCAGGATCCGACCATAAATAGTGTTGGTTAACCAGCTTATGCTCAACATTCCGCGGGACGACTGTCAGAGCTTCACCCCGACTTTCAGCATCTGCTCACGTACCGCCTTGATTTTGTCGCGCACTTCAGCCGCCTTTTCGAACTCCAGCTTCTTGGCGTACTCCTTCATTTCCGCCTCCAGAGCCTTGATGGCATCTTCGCTGATGTCATAGCCGGCGGTCTCTTCAGCGGCCATTGGGACTGTGTAATAGTCCGCTTCGTAAATGGAGCCGAGGATATCCTTAATCTGGCTCTTTACGGTTTCGGGCCGGATATTCATCTCTTTGTTATACGCCGCCTGAATGGCACGGCGTCGTTCGGTCTCGTCAATCGCGCGCTGCATTGAGCCCGTCACGGTGTCGGCATAAAAGATGACCTCGCCGTTGACGTTGCGCGCAGCGCGACCCGAGGTCTGGATAAGCGAGCGCTCCGATCGGAGAAACCCTTCCTTGTCAGCATCGAATATGGCAACAAGCGACACCTCCGGCAGGTCGAGCCCTTCGCGCAATAGATTCACCCCGATGAGGACATCAAACGCGCCGAGTCGGAGGTCGCGCAGGATCTCGACCCTCTCAAGCGTATCGATGTCGGAATGAAGATAGCGTGCCCGAATGCTGAGTTCCTTGTAAAAATCAGTCACGTCTTCCGCCATTTTCTTGGTAAGGGTTGTGATAAGCACGCGCTCGCCGCGCGCGGCACGGAGACGGATTTCGGCAAGGAGGTCTTCGACCTGGCCTCGCACAGGACGAATGCTGATCTTCGGGTCCATCAGTCCGGTCGGCCGGATGACCTGTTCAACGATGCTGCCTTGCGACCGGTTCCGCTCATACTCTGCAGGGGTCGCCGAAACATAGATGACCTGCCGCGCACGCTCCTCGAACTCGGCGAAGCGAAGCGGCCGGTTGTCAAGTGCCGAAGGAAGCCGGAACCCGAAGTCTATCAGCGTCTGCTTCCGCGAGCGATCGCCTTCGTACATGCCGCCGATTTGGGGCACCGTGGCATGCGATTCATCAATCACCATCAGAAAATCTCCGTTTGACGGTCCGCTGATAAGATAATCGATGAGCGTATAGGGCGGATCTCCCTTATTGCGTCCGCTGAGGTGGCGCGAATAGTTCTCGATGCCGTGGCAGTATCCGAACTCGCGGAGCATTTCCAGGTCGAACCGGGTACGTTGTTCAAGTCGTTGCGCGAAAACAATCTCTCCGCGATTGCGGAAATATCGGCAGCGATCTTCCAGCTCAGCCCTGATCGTCGCAAATGCCCGCTCGATCTTCGACTTCGGGGTAATCCAGTGGCTGTTGGGATAAAGCACAAGGCGCGGCATTCGGCCCTTCTTCGACCCGGTCAGGGGATCAAACTCGCTGATGCTGTCCACATCGTCGCCGAAGAGTTCGATCCGGACGGCCTTATCCTGCGCAAACGCCGGGTAAACCTCGATGACATCGCCGCGCACGCGGAATGCGCCGCGCTTGAAGTCGGCGTCGGAGCGGATATAGAGCATGTCGACGAGCGAACGGATGATTGCGTCGCGTTTGATGCGCGCTCCTTCCTCCAGAAAAAGGTGCATGCCGAGATAGTCCTCCGGCGCGCCTATGCCGTAAATGCACGAAACGGAAGCAACGACAATGACGTCGGTCCGTTCAAGGATTGACATAGTCGCGGAGTGGCGCAACCGGTCTATATCGTCGTTAACCATGGCATCTTTTTCGATATAGGTGTCGGTCGTCGGGAGATATGCTTCAGGCTGGTAATAATCGTAGTAACTGACGAAAAACTCAACGGCATTGTCGGGGAAAAGTTCTTTGAACTCGCCGTAGAGCTGCGCGGCCAGAGCCTTATTGTGAGCAATGACAAGCGTCGGTTTTTGTACGTGCTGAATGACGTTGGCGACGGTGAACGTCTTGCCGGACCCGGTCACCCCAAGCAGAACCTGATGGCCTCGGTCCAGCCTGATACCTTCAGTGAGGTCGGCAATAGCCTTCGGCTGATCGCCGCTCGGTTTGAAATCTGAACGAAGTGCAAATGGCCTCATCTGTTTATGCTACAATAAATGGAGTCAGGTTGAACACGGACGCAATCGCAGAAAAAGTTTGATTTGTCTTAAGAAACATAGAGATGAACCCCTCACATCGTAAACCGCTTCCGCGGATGATGCCCCAATGCACGCGGCGTCGCCTTCCAATCTTCGACATTCATGAAGAGTGCGGAGTTTGCGGAGTGTTCGGCCATCCTGAAGCCGCAAACCTTACGTATTTGGGTCTTTATGCATTGCAGCACCGCGGACAGGAAGGCGCCGGAATCTGCTCATCGGACGGCAAAACGCTCCATCTCGAAAAGTCGATAGGCCTTGTCGCCGACATCTTCTCGGAAAAACGCCTGAAACGGCTGCCCGGACATATTGCAGTCGGCCATAACCGTTACTCCACCGCCGGCGGCGGCGGTCTGAAGAATGTCCAACCCCTCCTCGCTAACTACGCCCTCGGTTCAATCGCTGTAGCCCACAATGGCAATCTCGTAGATGCAGAACTGCTCCGCCAGCGTCTGGAGCAAAAGGGCGCCATATTCCAGTCCTCTTCCGACAGCGAGGTGATTCTTCACTACATCGCGCGGTCCAAAGAGTGCGATATTTATGAGCGTATCGCAGAGTCGCTCCGCAAGGTTGCAGGGGCATTCAGCCTGCTGTTCGCAACCGAAAAAGAACTTATCGCCGTCCGCGACCCTTACGGAGTTCGGCCGCTCGCGCTCGGAAAGGTCGATGGTGCTTATATAGTCGCTTCCGAAACGTGCGCATTCGACATCGTCAGCGCGGAATACATCCGCGACATAGAGCCGGGCGAAATGCTGATTATCAACGAGAACGGTATTACATCGCGGAAGATACTCTCTGCGGAACGGCGCGCGTTCTGCGTCTTTGAATTCATTTACTTTTCCCGGCCCGACAGCTACATTTTCAACCGGCTCAACGTCAACAAGCTCCGCAAGGCATTCGGCCATGAACTCGCAAAAGTCAGTCCTGTCGATGCGGATATTGTCATCCCGGTGCCGGACTCCGGTGTGCCGGCAGCTATAGGATTCGCGGAAGAGAGCCAGCTTCCGTTCGATTTCGGCCTTATCCGGAATCATTATGTCGGACGTACTTTTATTGAGCCCAAGCAGAGCATCCGCCATTTCGGCGTCAAGATCAAGCTCAATCCGGTTCGCCATATCCTGCGGAACAAGCGCGTCGTCGTTGTTGATGACTCGATTGTTCGCGGAACGACATCGAAAAAGATTGTGAAGATGATACGAGAGGTAGGCGAGGCCAAAGAGGTTCACATGCGCATCAGCTCGCCGCCTACCGTTTCGCCCTGTTTTTACGGTATCGATACGCCGACACGCCATGAACTCATCGCCTCATCACATATGGTCGAAGAAATCAGGAAATACATTACCGCGGACAGCCTTGCCTATCTTCCGATCCCGTCGATCAAGGCGCTGCTGCCGAATCCGCAGGATTACTGCTTCGCCTGTTTTGATAACCAATACCCCATCCATTTCCCGGGCGAAGAGAAAGAACAGATGGAATTAGTGTTTTAGGAGTTGACACCAGATGCAGCGGGAACGGAAGGCACTATGCCACGCCGATGAAATCAGGAGGCCGCTCGCATGTATTCAACAGTCATTCGTTCAATATATACCACTAATTTCGGCGTCAAGCCGAATGAAGCAATCCTTGTTTTTACCGATCTTACCCCCCCTGACGAAATTCTGACTGATTCCGAGCGCTGCCGCCGCCTCCGGTTGCGTGACATTGCGATGCTGACCGCCGAAGTCGGACGGTCTTTCAGCCGCAAGGTCTGCTATTTGGAATATGCAGCAACCGGCAGCCACGGCGTAGAACCCCCTCTTGAGCTTTGGCATGCCGCCTTCGGCCCAAAGGCTGTCGCTGCCCTTGCCAAATCAGGGCTCCTTCAGCCGGTACTGAACAAAACCGCTCCTTCTGAATTGTTGCTCGAAGCAGCTTCTATTATTAGAAAACATGCCTCTTCTGCGGTAAATATCGTAATTGCCCTGGCGAACTATTCGACAAGCCATACTCGTTTTCGAGAATTCCTCACCCGATGCTGTGGAGCACGATATGCCAGCATGCCCCTCTTCGACGCATCTATGCTCGAAGGCGCCCTACAGGTGAACTGGAAAAATCTTGCGCGCAGAACGCGCGCTATTGCAAAGACTGTAAATGAGGCCGAGTCGGTCGAGGTGACTACCCCCTTCGGCACACGCATATCTTTCTCCAAAGCCGGGAGAAAGGCCCTTCCGGATACTGGCATTCTGACAAGGCCGGACAGTTTCAGCAATCTGCCTGCAGGCGAGGTCTTTTTTGCCCCGGTGGAGGGGACTGCGAAGGGAACGCTCGTGCTTTTTTGGGGTCCGACCCGAGAATTCTCGACCCCTGTAACGCTAACCGTGAAAGATGGAAGAGTGGTGGAGATATCGGGAACCGATCCTTACGCCGATATTCTCAGGGCCAAACTTGACGAGCGGCCGGAAAACCGCAATATTGCCGAACTCGGCATTGGAACCAACGAGCGTGCCGTCAGACCGGACAACATCCTGGAGTCAGAAAAAATTCTTGGGACAATTCACATTGCCCTCGGCGACAACAGTTCGTTCGGCGGCACGGTGAAGGCCCCGTATCATCAGGATTTTGTTTTTTTCAGGCCGACAGTCACTCTCATCAGCCAGTCCGGAGCTAAATCGTTGCTGATGAAGAACGGCCTTTTCTGCGAGGCTTACCCATGATACACATGCCCCGCCGGCTGAAGAAAGACATCCTGATTGTTGTGGGCGTTATCGCGATGGTTTGGGGCTACAACCAGCTTTTTACCCCAGAATCGGCGCACAACTATCTCGACCTGTCGGTCGGGGCATATGCCCCCGACGGGGCGCGAATTAACGGCGTAGTCACGGCGGCCGACCCCGAGACCCTGACAATTCAATCCACCGCAAAGGTGGTTACCATTGCAAGAAAGCAGATCGTCGAGGTCGAGGGGAAAACGCTCCACGCCTTTGAAACAGCGCGCGCGGTGCGGGCGGTCATCGCAACAATTCTTGGAGGCCTGGTCTTCTGGCTCGGGTTGTTCGGCATTAAGTCTTGATGCTGTTCATGTAATGCTATATCAAGCGAGGGGCATCCGATGGACTACCTTGTTGTGTATGTGACAGCGCCGAATGAAGATGAGGCGGCAAAAATCGCTAAAATACTTATTGAAGAAAGACTTGCCGGATGTGTGAACATTGTGCGGTCATTGCGGTCGATATATCGATGGCAGGGGGCTATCGAAGACGAAAGCGAGGTGCTCATGATTTGCAAAACACGGCGCACCCTTTTTGAAGCGCTGGAGGCTCGTGTCAAGACCTTGCACAGCTATTCGGTCCCCGAAGTCATCGCCCTGCCGATAGTGGCGGGGTCCCGAGAATACCTGGCGTGGCTTGACGAGACCACACAATGACGCCCTCAGTAGCAACAATGCTCATCTGCAGGGAATCGTGCGCTTTTTACAAACCAGGCAGAAAAAAGACCATGCGCTGCGGAGGATACCTTTTTTTGGTTCAGAATTTTACCATTTCAGAAATCAGGGGGATGACGGCGTATCCACGTCCTCCTTCGCCTTCTGCCCGAACGTTCAGCCATCTGCAAAACCCTGCCCTTGCATCCCTCATATGCTCCAGGTGCGATTTCCGCATAGATGGTTGCGATTTCAAAGAAAACATGTCGGGCCCGCCGTGCGGCGGCTACATGTTAGCGCTATGTAACATATCGGATTTAGACCGGGAGATGTCGTAATCGGCGAGAAACGTTTGGCCCGGTGAAGGACCGAAAAAACGGTCTGTTTTGGTCTGCAGCAAGGGAGAGCCGCAGCATAAAACAGACCGTTCACTGAGGCGTCAGCGAGAGCGGCCCAGGAGTTTATCCCTATAGGGAGCTGGCAGTTCATGTGATTGGTACATGCCGAGGGCATCCACGCTCACCCAGGCCATGGCATGAGTGCCATACGCAAGCTTTATCTTTTCATCGCCGTTCCCTTGTTTAAAATACTCAAAGTGCAGTTCAAGCCCTCGTTCGTACAGTCTTTTCAAGCGCATGGTTACAACGATGCGATCAAAAGGCATGCCCTCACGCAGATGTTTTACATCACACCTGATGCATGCAAGCCGTCCGTTAAGATCCATAGCCCGATAGAACTCCGGACTCAGGGAATAAAGATATCTATCGCGCACCTGCCCCTGCCAGATGAAATAGTTAGAAAAATAGATATTCTGGGCAAGGTTCGAATGCTGCAATGTCGTATCAATCATGCTTTCCGCCAGGATATTGTCTTCCCGAAGGATATTTCCTTCGAGTATGACATTGCCGAGGTCCACTCCTGATCTGTTCAGTCCATCCGAAAAAGAGTGTCCTGCACCTTCGCTTTTCCCCTGCGGCAGGCGCCCATCACGAAGGAATTCCATAAAATATGGAGGGCAGGGAACCGGCTCAACAATCCCGTGGCCGATGACCTTAATCCACGAGACTTCGTGACGAGTGAAGGCTACGGGCAGAATTACGCCGCTGTTCATAAGCTTTCGCCATTCAAAATAAAGTGATAGTGCGGAATTATTTTGTCCAAATAAATTATGGATCCACATGCGAGCATCCACCGTCTGATCATTGGCTATCTGACCAATAATCTCAGTTGAGCTATAGTTTGTTACCATGAAATGACCGCTTGTAAATTCCTCGGCTATGTAGGATCCTATTGGTTTCAATCCGATCTCTCTTACCTTGCCAAGCCATTCAAAATATTTAGCAAAATAAATGCCTCCTCCCACTCCGGCGCTGTCTTGCAAAATAAGCGGGAATCGATAGGAGAACACATCCTGTCCTTGCGGACCGTCACCTTCAACGCGTTGACCAGCCCACATATCAACATCGGGGCTTTCCTTGTGTATCAATACATCGGCGCTTTCTGGCCCGTCGCCATTCATGTGTGAGAAAGCGAAGGCCATCATGCGCTCTCGACCACGAAGCAATTTCATCGAGAACGTCACAATAAACAGCCCGCCACCATGAAGCACCAAGTAATCGTCAATCCACTTCTCAACGCTCAACTCCCCTGCTTGCATATTTGTCGCTTTTCGTAGTGCCTCGAGGGCACACCATATCCGACTGCCTGCGCTGTCGATTGATACGTCTTTGGCACTGACCGCATGAAGAAGTCCGACCCTGGAATCGCCGAGCAGGGACAACCACTCCGCCTCGCTCCGGGCAGTTAAGATCTCAACATCACATCCCTGCCCGCCCTTCCCCGCCACGCACATGCAGAGCCTTGCATCATGGCTGCACGACAGACCGATATCAACAGCCCCGATTGCAAGGGGCTTCCCTTCTTCGCTCCATTCTACTGAGATATCTTTCGGCCAGGTGGCATCCATTTGTCGCAGCCGATGATATGCCCTTTGAAGCAGATCTCTTTGAACCACATGCCGCAAGTCGCGAACCATGTCATGCATGGTATTATTATGTTTGAGTGTAACAACAGGCGCAGGCTGTTTTAGTTTTGCAAAGATTTGTTCGATTATATTCCTAATGCGTTTTTCATCCCAATCGTCCGGATCTACCAGATCTTCAGCACGAAACGCATTCGGGATCATTTCAATAAACTTCACCTTGTATTTCTGCAATTGTTCTATTATCTTTCCGTTTTTATCAATAACCATAACGTTCGCTGTAACATCGGTTTCTGTTCTTTCGACTAATTCGGTAATGACCGTGCAGACGCTTTGCTCCGATGATGCAGGCCAGACATCCAGCCGCGCAATCCCTACCGGCAATGCAACCGCGTCGGGGAGGACAATCTGAATCGACTGCAAAAGGGTGTCGCGGAAGAATGGATCCCCTGCGCCTGTCGCTCCCAAGAAACCGCTGAACGGGTCATAGCCCGGATTTCGTTCCGATTCGAATATACAGCGGGCTGAGTTCAGAGACCTGATTGCTCGTATGCGCTGAAACACCTTGCCCTGAAAGAGGATGCCGCCGTATAGATCTTCCTCGGGGATAATCTCCAGAGCGGTCTGAGGCAGTTCTCCATCATAAGTAGCCGTTTCCCTCTGCTTGCCGAAAATAAAAGTTGCCTCAAAATGATTAGACGAAAACCTTGTTTGATCAACTCCAATGCCGACCGTAACGCGCGTTTCTTCCTCCGCACCCCGAGGCTCTTCGACCAGCGCCCTGATGCGGATTTCTGTCGCGCCGCCTCGATCAACCACAATGGGACGGCTTAGTTGAATGTTTTCGATAGTGAATTGGCTCATATCCGAAATCCCGGCAACCATCGTCGCCGCCTGCGCCATCGCCTCGATGCCGAAGACCGCAGGGAACAGATACATGCCGCGGAAGAGATGATCCTTCAGATAAGGGTCTTTATCCAGGGTCAGCAACGCCCTGATGTCTGTTTCCACGCCCTGTTCGAAGAAAAGTATCTCTTCGAGAAAACGTCTATGTCCCCTCTCAGGCATAGGGTGGCGCATAATGCCAAGGGTGCCCATTCTGCTCGTAACGACGATCTGATCATCGGGAGCCCGATACTCGACCAGGCGCATGAAATGTTCCACGCCCTGTTCCCTTGGAATCGGCAAAATGCCGAGTCTCGACAGGAACGCGAGGCTCCCCATGCGCACGCCCATGCCGACCTCATCCCAAATGCTGAATGCGCAGGTAATTACCTCTGTCTTTCTGGTTATCCGGGCAAAGCGCTGAAGCACAAGATTCAGCATCTCGTTCGAAAAACCGTACCATGCGTTGCCTGCCATACCGGTTATCCCGATGACAGAGCCAAGCCCGACGAATAACTTCGGCGGCTTTTTTCTGAGCGCTTCGCAAATATTCAAAGCGCCGAGAAGCTTCGGCCCGATTTCCTGCAGAGCCTGTTCAAGAACAACCTGATCGGCCCTGCGAGGACGGTTCAGACCGGCCCCGTGGATGACGCCGGTTATCGCACCCAGTTCCTTCTTTATACGTTTATATACTTGCTCGAAACCGCATCTATCGGAAATATCGCATGCGTAGTAGGCATGGACAATTCCCGACTGCCGGTACCGCTGCAAGGTATTTTGAATTTCTTCGTCCGCGCCGATATCGACCGTGCTGCCGACCAAGGCAAGTTGAACGCCTGTCTTCTGCGCAAAGGCGAGGGCACATTCAGCTGTAATGCCCTTTGCGCCGCCGGTCACGAGTACTACATCCTTGGCGGTCCAGCGAAGTGTTCTCCTCGGAGCGTTCTCCCAATTCACCGCCTCCATTACCGGCACGCGGCGCTCAAATGCCGTGTCGTATCCGGCTACAACAAGTTCGTCTTCAGAGCGGAGTTCCTGCAGTGCAGCTTCGAGAATAGCGGAGGGATCCCCTGCCGCCGGAAACTCCAGCACCCGAATTAGTTCCCCGGGGATTTCGAGATAAACGCTGCACAGATACGCCGACGCGCCCTTGGCGGTAAGCGACGCAGCAGGGTCACATGCATGCAGAATGCCGCTTCCAAACTGCAGAACGGCATACGACGCCTTTGGCTCATGCGTCTTTCTGGATGCAATGATCGTGCTGATCGCGTGAAGTCGCTGCGCCATTTCATAGAGCTGCTTGCCGGATAAGAGTCCGGCTTCATCCTGTTTTCCGGCCGGCAGAAGGAACAGCAGATAATCACACGGATCGAGAACAGCAGGAGCGCCTATTGCACCGTTATACGTAGTCCCGAGAGCGTGTACTCCATTGGCGGTCAGGATATCTTTCATTGCGAGAGATGCAGCGTCTGCTTCCCCGTCGGAGACAATTGCCACGTGTTTTTTCTCATTCTCAAGCAGAGCGGTCAGTTCATCCAGAGAACGGCGGTGCAGAAACGGTTTCTTCACATAAGTGATTCTGAAATCGCGCACCCAGTTCGCACCCTGCGGCACGACCGATGCGTAAGAACCGCCCCCTTCGTGCAGCTGATCGCCATCGCCGGAGGAAATCAAGAGCGCGATGCTGTCGTATATCTCCTGCAGCGAGCTGTTGACCATGGTCGACGGGTCCAGACTTCCCGATGCACCGAATGCCTTGACCGCCTTGCCGACAAATACGGCGGCCTTGATGGAATCGAGGTTCAGGTTGTCGAGCAGCCGGTGTTGCAGCGTTATCGCATCCTTCGGAAAGCCGGTCGTTTCTGCTGCAAGATCGATCAGGAACTCCGGACCGCGCACTGTGACTGTTAGCGGCTGATTGGAGACTTCCGGAACCGGCGGGGCTGTCGGCAAAGAACTTTGCACTTCAGGCTGAACAACAATATCCCCTCCTTTGCCCTGCAGCTCGGATCTGATGAGGCGCCTCATGTACTCAATTTGCTGTCCCGAAAAAAGCCCATTCGATTCTTCCGGCGAGAGAACTGCGGTATCATCAACAAAGGGGGCTTCGATGTGCAAAACAGACTGCAGCAATGCGGCTGCATCGGGTCTAAAAGGCCGCTCGCATGGATTGTCGATAAAAAGGCGCTCGCCGGCAGGAACAAACGGTCTCACAAGACGATTGGCGAACAATTCCGGCCATTCTATTTTCATCCCGTGCACATAGCATGCAGCGAGCAGTACGTTCAGCGAACGATCATCTCCGGCTCTTGCCTCGACCGGCAAGCAGAGTGGCCCCCCCCCGCCCTGGATGCCCCAAACAAGGTCAGACAGGACACGTCCCGGCCCGACTTCCACCAGAATGTCGCACTCTTTTTGCATGGCTCGGATCAGCGCGATAAAATCGACCTGGCTGACGACCTGTCGTGCAAAATGAGCCCTGAGATCCGCTCCGGGCTTTATCTCTGTGCCGTCTATGCAGGTGAAGAGTCTGCAGACCATAGTGCCGAAGAACTCGGGGATGGGAGCGTGCTGACCGATCTCTTCTGCCGCCCGCTTCATGAATCGCGAATGAAAGGCGTTCGCGACAGGAAGATATTTTGTCTTGATCCCGGAAAATAAAGCCAGCTGAACGGCACGCTCGACCGAGGCCCTGTCACCAGACACAATTGTCTGCTCCGGACTGTTGATGTTTGCAATGACAGCATACCCGTCAACCTGCTTGAGGAGTGACACGGTCCGCTCCTGAGAACAGGCGAAGCTTGCCATGATCCCGACATTGTCATTACGTGCCGAGGTTGCCCGGCCTCGAAACGCGGAGAACACCATAAGACCCTTTTCGTTAAAAGCGCCTGCGGCATGGAATGCAGTCAGTTCGCCAAGGCTGTGCCCGCCGACAATACCGGGCCGTATGCCGAGGCGATCAAGACGCTTCATCCAGAGCAACGACGCCAGGCAAATGGCGGGTTGAGCGACTTCGACCTGGGATAATGACTGCATCCACTCATCGATCTGCTTTTTATTCAGCGCTCGATCAAGCGGGCGATAGATGGAGTCCACCACCTGATCAAAACCGCCCTCATGAAGCCACGAATCTGCCGACTCCCCGAATTCTCGAACCCATGGATACCGCTCGCGAAGCACCCTTGCCATATTCAGTTGTTGGGAGCCCTGCCCCGGGAAAAGAAAGCCGATACGACGCGCCGAGCCTTCATTGCCAGCCCAGACATCGCGCTGCGGATCCGATCGGTAGCCGCCTACCGGAATTTCATTGCTTTTCAGCAACTGCTCTGACCGATTAATGCAGTCAAACAGTCCGTCCGGGCTCCCGGCAATCATCGCCAAACGGAAAGTCGCATCTGCCGGGTTAGAGTCTGCAAGATGGCTGGAAAGGTCGACCATTTCGCCGATACTGATGCCGTCTACCATGCCGCGTAGCCGATCCAGTTCTTCAAGCATCTTCTGCTGCGACTGCGCCGTCAGCATGAAGAGCTCACTCTCCTGACTTGAAACCATCAACTCCCGCTCGCCGATAGCCGGCTGCAGGCCCCTCGCCGGCTCACCCGCGGATTCTATCGTGACGTGGCAGTTGATCCCTCCGAATCCCATCCCCGAGACCCCGGCCTTAAGCAGATCGTCATCTTCGTACTGTTGACCCTGAATGACGGGATATACATTTTGCGCCTTCTCCTCGAATACCGGATTCGGTTCTTTGCAGCTTGCGGTGGGCGGGATGCACCGCCGGTTGACTGCCATAACGGCCTTTATGAACCCGCCGATGCCTGAAGCGGCTTTGGTATGTCCGATGAGGGATTTGAGTGAGGTTATGCCGCAGGAGCGAAGAGAGGCGGCTTCATGGCCGTTCATCGCGTCCGCAATGCCTTCCAGTTCGGCTTTGTCGCCAGCAACGGTCCCTGTCCCGTGACCTTCTATGAAATCGACCTCGTCAAGACCGTATCCGGCCTTTCCATAAGCCCGACGCATGGCAAGCGCCTGGGTTTCCGGCTTCGGAGCAGTTAGTCCGCCTTTGCCGTCTGATGATATACCCCAGCCTTTCAAAACCGCATAAATATAATTGTTGTGGGCAAGTGCAGTCTGAAGCCGCTTGAGAACAACAATGCCGGCGCCTTCGCCCGGAAGAAATCCGCTGGCATTGCGATCGTAGACCTTCATGTCTGCCTTCGTTAGCGCGTTCGTCTTCGCAAACCCGACCAGTTCGAAGGTATCGAGGCTGATGTCGACACCGCCCACGATGGCTACATCAAGCGTTCCGTTCGACAAGGCTCCGGCTGCGGTAGCAACCGCAATGAGCGATGAAGAACAGGCTCCGTCAACGGTATAGCCGCCCCCGTGCAGGTCGAGATAATTGCAGATGCGGCCGGCTATGGTATTGGAAAGGTTTCCGGCAAGCGTGTCTTCCGTAATCGGTGCAAATGCGGATTTATAATAGACCTCCATGGTGTCGACGAGATCGTCGATGGTATCCGACGGAAGCCTCTTGTGCTGTGCCGCAGTCTTCAGCACCTTTTTGACATAAGGCCAACGCAGGCGCATGTATTGAGATCGGGCGTGTTCGCCGGTCAGTGTATTGCCGAGAATAACGCCGGTGCGGTCACGCGGGATCTCCTGACGTGTGTAGCCGGCATCATCAAGCGCACGCAGAGCGACATCCAGCGCGAGCCAATGCACAATATCCGAAGATTCTACAACCGCTTTGGGAATGCCGCGCTTTATCCAGTCAAACTGAAATCCGTCTATCAATGCCGCTCTATCGGCATATGTTTTATCCGGCATGTAAGGATCCGGGTCATAATACTCCGCGAGCGGCAGTCTTTGATCCGGAAAGCGGCGGAACTCGCGGCGACGGGCAAGGATGTTTTCCCAGAAGGTCTTCAGATCCCCTGCGCCGGGGTAGTGACATGCCATGCCGATGACCGCTATCGCGTCGTGAGAGGTCTCCTTTTTTGCTTTGAAGTAGGCGTTCCTGTAGAGTTCGCCGAAGGCAGGCGGCGGCGAAGAGATCTCGAGTCCGATCTTGCGGGCCGAATGCTCGGAAGCGGTGGTATCGGCCCAGATTTCTCTGCATTGCAGCTGCAAGATGTCGCCATCAGGCGTTCTAAGGCTTACTTCAACGGATTCCTTGTCACGCAATGCGAAATGCCTTCCGCCCGGCGGTGCAATGAGGTAGAGCCCATTCTCGGAGAGCTCTGTTACTACAGTCTCAAAAGTCGCATGGCTCCAGGTCAGCTTCGCCTCCAGCTTTATCGGAACCCTTACGCTTGCTCTTTTTTCTACCATTCGCCTCCAAGCCCCCATGCACCTCGCATGATTACGGCAAAACTGCGCGTTGAAATAATCAGACAATCATGGACTTAC
>Ga0187786_10000281_pt1 | contig 16156 bp, 12 predicted proteins | sample 0815_BV2_10_20_M_FD_132449 | JGI IMG/M metagenome (GOLD analysis project Ga0187786, IMG submission 132449) | Tropical peat soil microbial communities from peatlands in Department of Meta, Colombia - 0815_BV2_10_20_MG | ecosystem: Environmental > Terrestrial > Soil > Wetlands > Peat | place...
AAGGAGAGGATGGAACTCGTGCAGGCCGGAGACCTGAACGTGACCGTACCGAACGAGTACCTGCAGAACTGCTGGGAGATAACAGGCTGCGTCGACAAGGAATGCCCCGCCTACGGCAAACAACGGTGCTGGACTATTTCGAATACGCGGTGCTACGGCTGCACGCAGGGAACCGCTGCCGAAAAGCTCTGCGACTGCAAGAAGTGTATCGTATATCAGGAATCGTGCGGCGACGAAGTAGGAGAACTGGTCGAGGTGTTCAACCAGATGATCGGCGATCTGAAAAGGAACCTGGCTGCGCTTGACGAGGCGAAGCAAGAAAAATTCAGGCTTGACCGGCTTTCCGCTATCGGCCAGATTGCAGCAGGCGTCGCGCATGAGATCAACAATCCCCTCGGAGGGATCAGCCTGTGCTTCAACAATCTGATGAAGACGAAAATGGATGAGGCCACACGACAGCAGCACATCGATGTCATCAACTCGGGATTCGAACGCATTCAGAGCACAGTGAAGCACCTGCTCGATTTTTCGAAGAACACATCTCTCAGTGTGACGCGTCTTTCCGTCAACAGCGTGATCGGCAGCGTCCTGAAACTTGCCGAATATACGATTACCAAGAAAGGGATCAAGCTCGTCGAGAAACTCGCCCCGAGCGAACCCCACGTCGTTGCCGACTCAGGCAAGCTCGAGCAGGTATTTTTGAATCTGATCATCAACGCGGTCCAGGCCATGGACGGCAAAGGACAGCTGAGCATCAAGACCGCGCAGAGCGATTCGGAGTGCCTCATCATGATCAGCGACACAGGACCCGGCATATCCCGCGATATCCTGCCGCGGATTTTTGACCCTTTTTTTACAACCAAGGGCCCGCGGGAAGGAACGGGGCTGGGTCTGTCCGTGAGCAAGGCGATCATCGAGCAGCACAAGGGGGAAATCACGGTGGAGACCTCGGACCGAGGCTCGACGTTTACCGTGCATCTTCCCCTGGCGCCATAGGTCAGCCGGCCGGGCCGAAGAAAGGCGACGTCATTTTGAAAAAACGCATACTTATCATCGAAGACGATCCGATCATGCGCCTCGGCATGAATCATTTTCTGGCGTACCAGGGATATGACATCTCCCTGGCTGCGGACGGCAAGGAAGGCCTGAGCGCTGTCGACAGCGGCGCCTTCGAACTGATCATCTCCGATCTGAAACTGCCGCACCACGATGGATTCGAAGTTCTCGAAAAAGCGCGGGCTGGTGCACCCAAGACGGGAGTGATCATCATCACGGGTCATGCTGATGTGAAAAGCGCGGTGCAGGCGATGAAGATGGGCGCATTCGACTACATCGCAAAACCCTTTGCGAATGAGGAATTGCTGATAACAATCGAACGGTTCTTCAACTTTCAGAAGCTCGAGGATGAAGTAAGCATTCTCAAGGAGACACTGCGGGAGAAAACGGAGTTCGACGAGATAGTCGGGGAAAGCTCACTTATCAAGGCTGTATTTGACAGGATATCGGCTGTTGCGGGAACGGACGTTCCTGTATTGATTCTCGGCGAGAGCGGAACGGGCAAGGAGCTCGTTGCGAATGCCGTCCACCGGTTGAGCTCCAGAAACTCGCAACCCTTCGTAAAAATAAACTGTGCGGCCATCCCCGAGACACTGTTCGAGTCCGAACTGTTCGGGCATGAAAAAGGGGCGTTCACCGGCGCCACGGAGTCACGGAAGGGCAAGTTCGAGTTCGCAGACGGGGGAAGCATCTTTTTCGATGAAATCGGAGACATCCCGATGTCGCTTCAGCCGCGGCTGCTTCGCGTTCTGGAGGACGGAGCAGTGACGAGGCTCGGCAGTAATATTCCGATCCGCGTGAGTGTACGGGGCATTTATGCAACGAGCAAAAACCTGAAGGAGCAGATCGCTGCGGGCACCTTCCGCGAGGATCTGTTCTACCGCATCAATGTCGTGCCGATCACCATTCCACCGCTCAGAGAGCGGAGCGAGGACATCCCGTACCTGATCGACCATTTCCTCAAGCACTTCAAGGAGCGTTATGCTCGCCCGGACCTGACCATGAGCAGGGCTGCCTTTGACGCGCTGCTGTCACACACGTATGTCGGCAATGTGCGGGAGCTGAAGCATGCGGTCGAACGCGCCGTCGTTCTGTCGAAAAATGACGCCGTCATCGAACGCCGGCATCTGCCCGATGAAATGAACGGAATACCGGCCGGCAGCCCCTGTTCGACGGAGAACCTGTCCCTTGATGAGAGCGTCCGGTGTTTCGAAAAGCATCTGCTCCTGACCGCCCTGCACGAGACCGGCGGCAGGAAAATCGAGGCCGCCCAGAAACTCGGCATCAGCAGAAAAGTGCTCTGGAAGAAGCTCAAGGAATATAATATTGACGGATAACTCACTCAGCCGCGCGAAGCGTGTTCCGGCATGATGCACATCATAGTCGTTCAGCGCGCCGCTGCGGTATCGTAAAACCCTTGCTTCGGAGCCGCCATGCGCATCAATCTGAGCTTAAAACTGGCTGTAACAATCACCGTCGTCCTGCTGCCCGCCATGGGACTGATGTCCTGGTCCCTGCTGAAGAAACACGAGCAGATGGCCACGGCACAGGTTGAACAGCAGGCGAAGGCGCTCTTTAAACAGGTTGTCCTGACCCGTCGCTGGGTGGCTGAACACGGGGGCGTATTCATCGAGAAGCTTCCCTGGGTCGAAGCAAATCCGTATCTTCGCAATTCCACGATCACCGACATGGCGGGCAGGCGCTACGTGAAGGAAAACCCGGCCATGGTGACGAAACAGCTGTCCCGCTATGCGGAACGGGAACAGCTTTACATTTTTCACATCACCAGCCTCAAGATGCTGAATCCTGAGAACGCTCCCGACGAATTCGAAATGCGGGCGCTTCAAGATTTTGAAGCGAACCGAAAAACAGAAGCATCCTCAATTGAAACGATCGGGCCGGCGGTCTATTACCGCTATATTGCCCCGCTGTTCGTGGAGCGATCGTGCCTCGAATGCCACGGAAAGCAGGGCTACACGGTAGGAAATGTGCGGGGGGCAATCAGCGTTTCGATCCCCATGGATCATGTCAGGTCTATGATCGATGCGGAGCGACGCTTCCTGATCGCAGGCATGTCGGTAATCAGCCTCTTTCTTATTGCCATCCTGTTTCTTGCAGCCCGGCGCATCGTCATAACGCCGATCAAAAAAATTCAGGACCAGATGGCCCGCTTTGCCGGCGCTTCCGCTCATGACCCGGTTCTGATCGCCACGGGAGATGAAATCGAGGACCTGAGCAGGCAGTTTCGGACCATGGCGCGGGATATCCGCGAATACAACGACTGCCTGCAGCAGAAGATCGACGCAGCGACACACGAATTGGCAGAGCAGAACGAAGCTCTCGTCCGTTCGTATCATGCAAAATCGGATTTCATTGCGAAAACTTCGCACGAGCTGCGGACGCCGCTCACCTCCATTAAAGGAGCGATGGACTACCTGTCGGTCAAGCTCCGACAACGCGGAGAGGGCAGTGATGACGTTCATATTTTCTTTGAGATGATCAAAAAAAATGCCGAGCGTCTTATCAGGCTGGTAAACACGATACTCGATTTTGAACGAATCAACCTCGGCGCCTTTGAGATGCATTTCCGTGATGTGAACCTGCGGGATGTATTTCATGAAGTCGCGGCCGGATTCCTCCCCCTCGCGACGCAGAAAAACGTCGTTATCAACGTCGATGCAGCCGAAGTCACCGCATGCGTTGATGAAGACCGCATCAAACAGGTGCTGACCAATCTCCTGTCGAACGCCCTCAACTTCAGCCGGGAGTCGTCGCACATCACGGTGACGCTGGAAAACCTCAACGGAGAGGTCCGGGCTGCCGTGCAGGACACCGGAAGCGGCGTCCCGGAAAGCGAACGCGAGGTGATTTTCAAACAGTTCTACACCAGGGATGTGAAGGACGGGACCGGACTCGGCCTCGCGATCTGCAAGGGCATTGTCGAAGCGCACGGAGGGAGCATAGGCGTGGAAACGGCAGAGGGCGGGGGAAGCCGGTTCTGGTTCCATATTCCGGCAAGCCGGAAGGAGCAGGTTCATGACGGAAAAGAAACTTCTTGTCGTTGACGACGATCCCGATATTCTCCGCGTGCTGAAAGCCAACCTGGAACTGTACGGTTTCGAAGCCCTGGTCGCGCCGTCATGGGGGGTTGCGCGGGAAATCCTGCAGAGCACTCCGCCGGACCTTCTCGTTCTCGACCTGGGCCTTCCGGATGGAGACGGCATTTCAATCTGCGGACAGTTAAAGACGGACTATCCGGCGATGCCCGTAATCATGCTCACCGCGCGAGACCGCGTATCGGACAAGGTCACGGGTCTCGAAAGCGGCGCCGATGATTATATTGTCAAGCCATTTGAGACACTGGAGCTGGTTGCACGAATCAAGGCTTGCTTGAGGCGGAGCGGGACCGGAGCGGAGCAGACGATCATCAAGGACATCACGCTCGACAGGCGCTCCCGCACGGTGCAGGTACGGGGGCGCGCCGTGGAACTGACGCCCAAGGAATATGAACTGCTCTGCCTGTTCATCGACAACCGCGGTGCGGTCATTACGCGGGAGTTCATAAGAAAAAGCATATGGAAGTCCGCGAAACTGTACTCCTGGAGCAGGGTGATCGACGTCCACATCCAGCACCTTCGGCGCAAAATCGAGGCAAATCCCGTTGAACCTGAGTATATTCTCACAGCACCGGGTGCGGGGTACCGGTTCACCGCATAAAGAGGGAGGAGGGGGCAGGCGCCGCCGCTAGGCGTCCAATATTTCCCTGACGCGGCGGAGAAGTTCGGCTGGAAGGATGGGCTTCGAGATGATGTTCTGCATGTCTTCGCGGATATTTTTCTTTTCAAAGACGTCGGCCGCATAACCGCTCATGAACAGCGCCTTGACACCCGGGTGTGTTCGCTTGATTTCTTCGAGCGCTTCCTTGCCGTTTTTCTTCGGCATGATGACATCAAGGATAAGCAGGTCCACGCTGTCGCGGTTTTGCAGAAACAGTTCGACTGCCTGTTCCCCGTCCACGGCATCCAGCACCTGGTAGCCTGCTTCGGAGAGGAGCGTTTTCGTGAGTTTCCGCACCACCTCGTCATCTTCCGCGAGGAGCAGCGTTTCTGTTCCTCCCTGGATGCGGGCCGGAGGGGTGTCGGCATGGCTTTCATTTGTCTCGCTGGCGAGGGGCATATAAATCCTGAACGTCGTACCTGCGCCGGGCACGCTGTCGACGGTAATGAAGCCTTCATGCTGCTTCACAATACCGTAAACCACGGACATGCCGAGCCCTGTTCCCTTGCCCAGCTCCTTGGTCGTGAAAAAAGGCTCATAAATTCGTTCCTTCGTTATGCGGTCCATTCCGCTTCCCGTATCAGTGACTGAAAGCAGCGCGTACAACCCCTCTGTTCCATATCCATGCGTGGCAATAAAATCCTGTGAAAGCTCGATAGGTTCGGTCTTGATGGCCAGGACCCCGCCCTCGGTCATGGCGTCGCGGGCGTTTGTGGCGAGGTTCATAAGCACTTGTTCAATCTGACTCTGGTCGGCGAAGATCGTCATGGGCCGTCCGTCGAGTTCCATGCGCAATTCGATGTCCTCGCCGATGAGCCGCGTAAGCAGCTTCCCTACTCCGACGATGATTTCATTGATGTTGACCGGCTTGGGATTGATAATCTGCTTTCTGCTGAAGGCGAGCAGGCTGTGTGTCAAGTTTGCGGCCCGGTCTGCCGAAACCAGTATCTGGTCCACATAGGAAGCCACTGGGTCGTCCGTGGTCAGCTTCATTTTCGCCAGATTGCCGTAGCCGATAATTGCCGTCAGGATGTTGTTGAAATCATGTGCAATGCCGCCTGCAAGGAGACCCACCGCCTCCATTTTGTGCGCTTGCCGGAATTGATCTTCCAGTTTTTTCCTCTCCGTGATGTCATATGCCGTGCCGAGGGCAGCTGGTTTGCCGTCGAACTCGATTGTCCCGGATTTGAAATCAACCCACCGTTCTTCACCGTTTTTTGTGATGAGCTTGAATTCATACGCAGTCGGGACAACTTCACCTCGCTGTCGCGCCAGTCCGCGCTCTCGTACGACATCGCGGAAATCGGGATGCGCGATATCCCAGAAATTCATGCCAAGAAGTTCACGCCGCGTGTACCCCGTCATATGTTCGGCAGTGGAATTCATGTATTTGAACGTTGTCCCTTGATAAATGAAAATGGCGGCAGCCGTGGTTTCCGCCAGCATGCGGAATTTTTTTTCTCCCTCGCGGAGCGATGCTTCGGCGCGTTCGTGCTCGGCCAGAAGAATGGCGTTCTCCATGGCGACAGCGGCGCCGGCTGCGAGTCCTTCAAGGATTTCCCTGTCCTGATCGGTGAACGGCAGGCGGTCTGCCGTGTTATGGATCTCGAAGCAACCGAGAAGCCGTCCGCCGCGGTCGAAGATGGGGACGTCGATGAGATTATCGAATCCCCACCGCTCCCGGATTTCCGGCACGACGAGCGGATCACTCTTCGCGTCGTTGGTAAGGTAGGTTCGTTTCTGCACCATGATCCAGCCCGGAACGCCGTGCCCCGGGGTGAAGGCATAGTCGATGGGAATGAACTCGCCGTGTGAGCAGTACTCCCGGAAGACTATGGTTTCGCCTTCCACCAGCCCCGCAGTCCCCCCGGCTGCATCAGTGACCGCGAGGGCCGTCCGCACCAGCGTGCGCATGATCACCTGAACTTCAAGCACGGTGTTGATCTGCCGGTTGCTGTTCGAGAGAAGTTCGAGCTGGCGGCTCCGCCAGGCGAGCATGGTATCCTTGCGCCGGTGCTCGCTGACGTCGCGCTCGATTGCCAAAAATCTGCCGTCCTTCAGCATTTTGCTGCTTATCTCAGCCGGGAACACGACCCCATCTTTGCGACTGATGCGCCGGTCGCTCATGATCGTCATGCCTGCCATGAGATCGGCAAAGCGGATGGGTTGTGCGACAAGGTCATCGGCGAGGAAAAAGTCTTTGATGTTGAGTTTGAGCATCTCTTCTTCAGTGTACCCGATGGACTGGCAGGCGAGCGCATTTGCCGCCAGCAGTTTGCCTTCGCGGTCGAAGATGACAATGCCGTCCGAGGCCTGCTCCATCAGCGAGCGGTATCTCAGTTCACTTGCAAGGTTCTCATTCTGGAAACGGGAGATCAGCAGGTAAAGAAGGGCGGCGGTGGCGGCGACATACATCCCGCCTTTGAGCATTGCAATTTTGATCAGCACGTCGGGGTTATGAACAAGCAGATTCAGGAGGTAGTCGGAGAAAAATATCCAGAGGCAGCCAATGACAGCATAGACGAGCACGATTCTGAGCGGTGTCAGCTCGAGGAAGGATTTATTTTCACTCGTGTCTTTCATGGCAGATCAGGGAACGACAGCCTTCATTGGCAATTGCATTGTGCAGCTGGCTCACGGGAGCGGTTTTATGTTTGCTGAAAACTACATTTACGAGCGGACGGCTTCATTCGCGGATGTCGCGAAAAAAAAGCCGATTTCCCGTTCCACTTCCCGTAGCGTTGAAAGACGATTGACCCTTGTTCGGAATTCGGCCCCGTGCTGCAACCCCTTGGAATACCAGCACAGGTGCTTTCTTATCTCCTGTATTCCTGCGTGCTCCCCGGCAAACAGCACCATGTCGCGCACGTGGCGCAGCATCGTCGCCTGACGTTCGTGCGGAGTCGGAGGGGAAAGCAGCACGCCGGTATTCAGAAAATGGAGCGCCTCGCGGAAGACCCAGGGATTGCCCTGCACCGCACGCCCGATCATGACGCCGTTACAGCCTGTTTCCTCCAGCAGTCTGCGTGCGTCCGATGCGGTCCTGACGTCGCCGTTGCCGATTACGGGTATCGCTACCGCGTTTCTCACGTCTTTGATCACACTCCAGTCTGCTGCACCGGAAAAGCCCTGTGCCTTCGTGCGACCGTGAACGGTTATTGCTGCAATACCGGCGGCTTCCGCGGCCCGCGCCATGTCTACGGCAATAATACTTTTGGCGTCCCAGCCAAGACGGATCTTGACAAGCACGGGTACGCGCGATGCTGCAATCACCGCCGACATGATCTCCCGTGCAAGCCCGAGATCGCGCAGAAGAGCTGATCCGGAGCCTGATTTTACAACCTTCGGCACGGGGCATCCCATGTTGATGTCAAGGTAGTCGATGTCGCCCTGTGATATGACGCGCGCCGCTTCCGCCATGGACGAGGGTTTGGATCCGAAGATCTGGAACACGACCGGCCGCTCAGCGGGGGATGAGCGGAGCATGGTGTGTGTCCGCGTATGCGAACGGATGAGCGCCTCGGCGCTCACCATCTCCGAAAAAACAAGGCCGGCGCCCAGTTCCCTGCAGATGAGACGAAAGGGGAGGTCCGTAATGCCTGCCATGGGGGCAAGAACAAGAGGGTTGGCGCTCAGAAGGGCTCCGATGTCCATGGCATAATTATAACCAAAGCGGATTCGAATGCGAAGTTTTTTTCTGTGTTTTAAGCGGCAGGACAGCGGCTTCCTGCACCCGTGGAACGTGCTTTTTTTTCACATGGGATTCGACATCCTGCCGCATTTACATTATAATGGAGATCATTCTAGAAGCCGAGGACAGCATGCCGTTGACCCCGATGTTCGGACAATTCATCTCGACGAATTCATGCAGCGGGTAGGCCTGGCCTTCGTCCTCCCGCAAGAAAAAAGGAGAAACCGTGTCGAACACGCCTGATACTCCGCTCCCGGTGAGGAAAGCGGATACGGACGCCTGCCCCTGCGGATCCGGAGCGGGCTACGATGCCTGTTGCGGACCGATCATCAGGGGAAGCCGGCCGGCACGAACAGCCGAAGACCTCATGCGCTCCCGGTACAGCGCATATGTGAAAAAGGAGATGGCTTACCTTCTTACTTCGCTCCATCGTGATTTCAGGAGTGATTATGACGAAAAGAGCAGCCGCGCCTGGGCGGAACGGGCTGAATGGAAAGGGATTGAAATCATCAATACGCTCCGCGGCGGTCCCGACGACGACGAGGGCCAGGTCGAATTCAACGTCGTCTTCATCGAAAACGGGATCAAACAGGAGCATCATGAACTGTCCTCGTTCAAGAAGGAGAACGGCGTGTGGTTTTTTACGAACGGCAGGGTGCTGCTCCCGCGGCAGGTCGTCCATCAGGCTCCAAAAACCGGGCGCAACGATCCCTGCCCCTGCGGAAGCGGGAAAAAATACAAGAAGTGCTGCGGGCAGTGAGCAATCGTGACACGGATGCTTGAAGCGTGGAGCGTATTATTTATGGTTAAAGAACAATAACAATTGAATGCGTATGATGTTGAGTAAAGCTCCGGTAATGGCGATCGCTTTGAGCCTGGCTGCCTGCCGGTATTTGTGGACGTGACCATGAAGACATCACCGGGAAACAATGACTACGATTTTGTTGTCATCGGGTCGGGATTCGGCGGATCCGTATCCGCGCTCAGGCTTGCGGAAAAAGGCTATAAAGTTCTGGTGCTTGAAAAAGGGAAGAGACTTGGCGCCAAGGATTTCCCGCGAACAAACTGGAACGTAAAAAGATGGTTCTGGCTGCCTGCGCTTCGGTTTTTCGGCTTCTTCAAGCTCAACTGGTTCCGGCACATCACGATTCTCTCGGGCGTGGGAGTGGGCGGGGGATCGCTTGTTTATGCGAATACCCTGCCCGTCCCGAAAAAGTCGTTTTTCCAGTCGCCGAGCTGGTCACATCTGGCGGATTGGGAACAGGAGCTGAAGGGGTTCTACCCTCTTGCCTCATCCATGCTCGGAGCAACCATCTACCCGCGGCTTGAAACCGGCGACAAAGCCCTTCGATCCCTGGCGATGGAGATCGGCAAAGCCGATCAATTCGAACCGACGCGGGTGGCGGTGTTCTTCGGTGAGCCGGAGAAAACCGTTGCGGATCCGTATTTCAACGGCAAAGGGCCGGAACGAAGCGGCTGTACGTTCTGCGGCGGCTGCATGGTCGGATGCCGCTTCAACGCAAAAAACACATTGGATAAAAACTATCTGTACCAGGCTGAAAAACGGGGTGTCGTAATACAGCCGGAGTCAGAGGTCGTTGACGTGCACCCGCTGGGACGCGAGGACGGGGCGAACGGATATCGCGTGCGCTGGAAGGAGTCAACGACATTTGTTCGCAAGCGAGGCGCAACCACCTGCCGGGGCGTCGTCTTCAGCGGCGGCGTGCTCGGCACGGTCGACCTGCTGCTCCGACTCAAGGGCTCGTCCCTGCCACGCCTGTCGGACACCGTGGGCTGCCATGTGCGCACCAACTCGGAGAGCCTCCTCGGCGTCACAGCGTTCGACCGGAAATCGATCTTCTCGGACGGTGTTGCGATTACGTCGATCCTGCATACCGACGAGCACAGCCATCTTGAACCGGTGCGTTATCCCCCGGGATCCGGATTCTGGCGGCTGCTCGGTTCTCCGGCAGTAGGGGGGAAAACTATCCTTGCGAGGGCGCTCAATATTGCCCGCGAACTCATCCTGCATCCGGTAAGAAATGCAAAAGTCTATTTTACGGATGATTGGGCGAAGCGAACGCAAATTCTTCTTTTTATGCAGACCATCGACGGCACGCTGCGCTTCACGCGCAGCATGTTCGGGATGAAGTCTTCGGAAGAACAAGGCAAGGCCCCCGAGGCGCTCCTGCCGGAAGCCCGGGACCTGGCAGACCGCTATGGACGCATAATCAACGGCAAGCCGGTGGCACTTCTTTCCGAGTCGCTTCTCGGCATACCCACGACCGCACACATCCTCGGCGGATGCGTCATGGGCCGAGATAAGGACGAAGGGGTCATCGACCGGGACAACCGCGTTTTCGGGTACGAGAACATGTATGTCTGCGATGGATCCATGATTTCGGCAAATCCAGGGGTGAATCCGTCTCTCACTATAACGGCGCTGACGGAGCGGGCGATGAGCCTTATTCCGGAACGAGACGGCTGAGCGCCGGTTCCCTTGTGGTTTCCGCACTCCGGCGGCAAATGGATTTCCCGATCTGCATCGTGCTTGACTATTGGCGGTCAATTGCTTAAACTAATGTTGTGAAGGCTTATTCCCGTATACTGAGGTTCTCAATGACATGAGTGCCGACCAGCCCGCTCTTATCCGTTGTTCCAACTGCCTCACGCTCAACCGGATACCCGAAAGCAAACTCGGGAGCAAGATCTCCTGCGGAAATTGCAAAGAAACGCTGGATATCCCCCGCAAGCCTGTCTATGTCAAGCAGGATAACTTTGACCGGGCCGTGGCCCACTGGGCGGAGACCCTTCTTGTCGAGTTCGTGGCGCCATTCTGCGTCTATTGCAAGATATTTGATCCGGTGGTGAAAAAACTCGCTGAGGAACGGGCCGGCAGGCTCAAGGTCATGCAGGTCGATATAGAATCCGACGCCTATCTGGCACAGCGTTTCAAAATCACCAAAACCCCCACCTTCATCGTCTATCGCAACGGAACTGAACTGATCCGCGTCGACGGTCCGCCGAAGGACAAAATCGACCTCGTGAAATGGATTGATAATCTCATCAAAGCTCCAAATGTGTAGCGTCGCAATATGCCTCTCTCGCTGCTTGTGAAATAGCATCCTGATACGCCCGGCATTGCCCTTTTCACACCGCGGCGGCCAACCAGCCCGCTTGTTCTCGTTTTACAGCGGCATTTCCTGTGAAATACCGCGGCAATATACCTGTAGAATCACTCGTGCGGATATCGCAGCTAGTTTACCATTAACAACGATCAGACATGTTGAAGAGGTGATGGCCCTGAACGGGTCTGCAGCCGAATCTGCGCCGAAGATCGGCACGAAGGTGGGGACGGATTTGTCAACGGCACGGGCAGGCGCGATGATGATGCGTTCCTTCCTGCTGGGTATCGGTCGCAGGTTCTCGGTCGATGATAGGGAAACAGCGCAAGACGGAAACAGAAACCCGCCCGAAAGCCGGCAGCTAACCGGCTTCCAGATTCGGATTGCCGTCGATGAATTTGTGGTTGTACTTGAACCGGTCGATCCTCCAGGTCCCTGATACAGCGGTAAGGTGTACATCATAGCTTCCCACGAACACCCGTGTGTTACGGTTCGTTTTGTTCGGCAGGTAATGCCAGGCAGTACCGTAGCAGAATACAAAGGCTTCGTTTTCGTCTATTTCGACGAGATAGTTCCCCGCCTGATGGTGAATGGCCTGGAGTGGCCGGAGGCCTTTTTCCCACGCATCGGTTATTTCCTGCGGCGTAATGGTCGCAGGCTCCCCGCCTGCCAGCGAAGTCATGTCGAACAGGACGCGGGGAGCAAACAGCGCCCTGACACGGGGCCAATCCCGGTTGTCCGTATCGATGAAGAGTTGGTTCACTGTTTCGATCACCTGGTTCTTGTCCGTAAGATCTACCATGTCGAGTCACCTCCCGCATGTTTCAAAGTATACCTGCAATTACCACAGGACACAGAGGATGCCGGGAACGGCTGAAACGGAATACTCGACGCTCGCCATCATCCTTCTCCCTTGAGACGCCTCATGTCTGTCACGACCGGTACTTTCGGTGTCTTCTGCAAGATAATAATTTATATTCCTTCACGGTCCTAATCCAGGTTAAATCTTCTTCCGCGGTCCATGCACTTCAGTATACCGAAAAATGCATGCATCTGCAGCCCATTTTCCGGTTGCCTTTTCACCGGGATTGACGAATAATGTACCTACGCGACGGCAACAGGAAGACCAGCCGGGGGCAACCGCATGACCACCTTCCAGCTTTTCATAGATCTGATCGGCAGGCTTGGAATTTTTGCAATCATTCTTATTTTCCTCCTGCGCTTCACCGTGGTGAAAAAGCTGATCACGGGACGGGCGTCCCGCCGTGAAAAACTCATGCTCGCGGCCCTGTTCGGCACGTTCGGCATCGCGGGTACCTACCTCGGCGTTCCCGTGCAGAATGCCATTGCGAATTCCCGGGTTGTGGGCGTGGCCATGGGCGGTATCCTTGGCGGCCCGTTCGTGGGGTTTGTTGCCGGACTCCTTGCAGGAGGCCATCGGTTTCTGATCGATATCGGCGGGTTCACTGCGATTGCCTGCGGGATCGCGACGGTCGTGGAGGGGCTGGCAGGCGGTTTCCTCTATCATCAGCTCAAGCGGCGGCCGTTCGACGCGGGCGTGGCTTTTTTCTCAGGGATTGTCGTCGAAGTGATCCAGATGCTGATCATCCTTCTGCTCGCGAAGCCGTTTGACGCTGCGCTGAACCTGGTGAAACTTATCGCGGGCCCGATGATCGTTGTGAATTCCGTGGGACTCGCCGTTTTCGTCGAGATGGTGGCTTCCGTGTCGCGGGAGCAGGAACGCATTGGCGCGTACCAGGCGCAGACGGCGCTCAAGATCGCCCTGCGCACGCTGCCGTATCTGCGCAGTGGCCTGAACGAGCGGTCTGCCGGCGAAACGGCGCGCATCATTCTCGAAATGACGGACCTCGACGCGGTTGCGATCACCGATGAAACGAAGATCCTTGCCCACGCAGGCGCGGAAGAGGACCACCACAAGGCAGGGGACCGCATCCTTACCTCAGCGACCAAGAAGGCGCTGCATAACGGCACGTTTCAGGTGCCCTCGACGAAGAGCGAGATCGGGTGCACGTATGTGAAGTGCAGGCTCGGCTCCGCGATCATCGTTCCGCTCAACCGCAGGGACAAGACCGTAGGCGCACTCAAGATGTACCGGATCAAGGAAAACGGCATCAGTGTGCTGGACATGGAGCTGGCAAACGGCCTGGCGCATTTGTTCTCCAACCAGCTCGAACTGGCTGATGTTGAGAACCAGCGCAAGCTCGTTGCCGACGCAGAGATACGTGCGCTCCAGTCCCAGATTAAACCCCACTTTCTGTTCAACGCGATCAATACGATCGTGAGCTACACCCGGACCGATCCCAAAACAGCTTCCGAGCTTCTGCTCAAGCTGGCCGAATTCTTCCGCAAGAACATCAACCCGGGCACGGAGAACGTTCCTCTCTCTACGGAGCTCGAACACTGCAAGGCCTACATGGCCATTGAAACCGCACGGTTCGAGGACCGTGTGAGCGTCGGATTCGAGGTGGACAATGCGGCGCTTGACTGCCGCGTTCCGCCGCTGATTCTGCAGCCCCTTGTCGAGAATGCGTTGAAGCACGGCATCCTTCCGAAGGAAGAGGGCGGCTGCATCACAATCAATGCCCGGCGGGACAACGGCTTCGTCAGCATTGCCGTGGCGGACGACGGAGTGGGCATGACGGCGGAGCACCTTGCCGCGCTTTTTTCGGAACGATCGCAGACCCGGAATGCGTCCGGCGCCGGCATTGCGCTCAAGAATGTCAAGATGCGCCTCACCGCCCTCTACGGCAACGACCACCGCCTGAAGATCGAAAGCACACTGAATAAGGGGACGATTGTCTCCTTTGTTGTTCCGGCGTGAGTTTTTCGATTTTAACATCGTTTTGACGGGGGATGCCGGGATTGACAGGACCGGAAAGCCTCCGAACGCCGTTTTCGCTGTATGCCGGTGTCCTGTGCGACCTGTATCGACCTTGTTTATGAAAGTGTGCATTATCGACGACGAGGCGCCGTCGCGGCGCGAGCTTAAATATCTCCTATCCCAGATCGACGGGGTGGAGGTCGCGGGTGAAGCATCCACGGGGGCCGCAGGTCTGAAGAGCATCTGCGAAACCGACGCTGACGTGGCTTTTCTGGACATCCAGATGCCGGGGCTCAACGGACTGGAGGTATCGCGCATCCTGTCCGAGATGACACGGAGGCCGCTCGTTATCTTTACGACGGCGTTCCAGAACTACGCGGTCGAGGCGTTCGAAGTGGAAGCGTTCGATTACATCCTCAAACCCTACTCCCAGGAGCGCGTGCGCAAGGCAATTGCAAAAGTGGAAAATTTCCTGAGCCGTCCCGCGCTCAAGGCGGCGGATCTGTTGCGGAACCCGGCGGGAACCGCGGGGACGGCTGCCGGGAAGCGGATATCCCTCATCAAGGGTGAAAAAATCATTCCCACACAACCGGACAAAATCCTGTTCGTCAGGTGCCATGACGGCGAGCTGTCCGTGCATACAACAGAAGGCAAATTCAAGGCCAAGGCTACGCTGCAGGAACTGGAGCAGAAGCTTTCTTCCTTTGGATTCATCAGGACGCACCGGAGTTTTCTCGCCAACATCAACCACGTCTCCGAGGTGGTCCCCTGGTTCAACGGAAGCTACAAACTGATCATGGATGACAAGGAAAAAACCGAGGTGTTGGTCAGCAGGTATAACGCGAAGGATCTGAAACAGTATTTTGATCTGTAAAGCCATGTGAGGGGGTTTTCGCTGATGAACGCTGATCGGAATAAAAGTGAAAACCAGGCCGGAAATCTGCAAACATTCCTCACCTCGCTTTCTGGAAAAGGTGTCATGCCGTTCACCCGTAAAAAACCGCCATTCAGTCTCCTCTCCATGCCGTTCACTTGTATATGATTGCCATCTGACGGTTTCTTAAGTATACTTTTTTTGTAGTGTTATCCAGTCGCTTTATCCGGTTATGTTATCTCATCGGCAGCGCGATCCGTACATATTGCGTGCCCGGTTCCAAACCGGGTTCAACAAGAATAATAAATCAATAACTAAGGAGGAACGTGTATGAATGCATTGACCCTGGTATTCGTCTCAATGTGCGTGTTTGCGCTGGCGTACCGTTTTTACGGGCTCTTCATCGCGAACAAGGTGCTGAACCTGCAGGCGGAACGGCTGACGCCCGCGGTGACCATGGCTGATGGCCATGACTACCACAAGACGAACAAATACGTTCTCTTCGGTCACCACTTCGCCGCTATCGCTGCTGCCGGACCCCTGCTCGGGCCTGTGCTGGCTGCGCAGTACGGGTACCTTCCCGGAGCGCTCTGGATCCTGATCGGCGCGGTGATCGCGGGTGCGGTGCATGACATGGTTGTGCTCTTCGCGTCGGTGCGTCACAAAGGGCAGAGCCTGTCGAAGATCGCTGAAAGCGAAGTCGGCAAGGTGGCAGGAGGCGTGGCATCGGTTGCGTTTCTGTTCATCCTGATCCTGACCCTCGCAGGGCTCTCCATCGCGGTCGTGAACGC
>Ga0187786_10000282_pt1 | contig 16005 bp, 14 predicted proteins | sample 0815_BV2_10_20_M_FD_132449 | JGI IMG/M metagenome (GOLD analysis project Ga0187786, IMG submission 132449) | Tropical peat soil microbial communities from peatlands in Department of Meta, Colombia - 0815_BV2_10_20_MG | ecosystem: Environmental > Terrestrial > Soil > Wetlands > Peat | place...
AAGACAGATGATCACCTTTGACATGAGAGACTTTGCGAGGATTCGGACACTGTGCTTGGTGAGATGAAGCGTTAAGCAGCAGCAACTGTCTGAGCCGCGAAGTGGCGAGTTTTGCTGCTGTAGCGGAATGAACCTAGCACAGTCGAACAACAGCGCAGGAGCGAAGGGCAGAGGAGATCATGACTAACTTTCGTTAACTTGTAGCAATTTAAGATTGAGGTCACGCCATGAAGATCAAGATCTGCGGAATAACAAATCTGCAAGACGCCCTCGCCGCTGTCGATTACGGGACTGATGCGCTGGGTTTCGTCTTTTTTCCAAAGAGCCCTCGATATATTTCTCCAGAAAAAGCTCTGCAGATTACTTCTCATCTGCCTCCCTTTATAACTACGGTGGGAGTATTTGTGAATGAGGAATCTGCAAAGATCAAAGAGATCATGCTATCGACTCATATGCGAGTGCTTCAGTTACACGGCGATGAGGACCCTTCGGTTTGCTCGACCTGGAAGCCTGTTGTCAAGGCCTTCAGGGTTAAAGACTTTGTTGATCTTAAACCTCTGGAAAGATACACCGGCTTATCAGCTTACCTGATCGATACCTATGCTCCGTCCGCATACGGCGGAACGGGCCAGATATTCAACTGGGATATCGCAGTCGAGGCAAAAAGGTTCGGTCGAATAATCCTGTCAGGCGGATTGACACCTGATAACATCGAAAAAGCGGTTGATTGGGTTAAACCATATGCTGTGGATGTCAGCAGCGGCGTCGAAGCTGATAAGGGCAAGAAAGACCTGAAGAAAATGAGAGAATTTATCGAGAAGGCACGTGTCGCTGCTTCGAAGCAACCCTGACCACTGTTTTCACGTTACCCCTCGGATTGAAATCGCCAATCACTTCGAGAAACCTAGGTTTGAGCGCCTTTTGAAGTTCGCCGAAGATCAGGTTCGTCACTTCCTCGTGAGAAATGTGCCTGTCACGGAATGAGTTCAGCCAAAGCTTCAGCGCCTTAAGCTCCACGATTTTCTTTGCCGGAACATAAACTATTTTGATGGTCGCAAAGTCGGGATATCCGGACCTCGGGCAGAGGCATGTAAACTCTGGAAATGATATATTGATCTCGTAGTCGCGCTCGAGATTCGGATTTGGCCAAATTTCCAGCTCAGCTTTCGCTACTGTCTTTTCACCGTATTTCATACTTTAGACTCCTGTTGCGATTCTGTATCCTGAAACTGCATATTATAAAGTTCCTTATACAGACCCCCTTGAGCGAGCAGTCCTTGATGTGTGCCTTCCTGGATTATCCTGCCGCCGCTCATCACCGCAATGCGAGTAGCCTTCTGGACCGTCGACAGACGATGGGCAATAACTATGGTCGTTCGCCCAACCATCAATTGTTCCAGCGCCCTCTGCACCTGCTGCTCTGATTCAGTGTCGAGTGATGACGTAGCTTCGTCCAAGATCAGTATGGAAGGATTCCTGATAATCGCACGCGCAATAGTGATCCTCTGTTTCTGTCCGCCTGATAGTCTCACGCCCCGTTCGCCAATCTGCGTCTCATATCCTTCAGGCAGCTCCATAATGAAATCGTGCGCGAACGCTGCCTTGGCCGCCTCTATGACCTCGTCGTCTGTCGCCTTCGGCCGCCCGAAACGAATATTGGCTTTGACGGTATCGTCAAACAACATGATATCCTGCGTTACCGTTCCGATACTGCTTCTCAGAGACTGCAACGACACTATTTTGATATCTTTTCCATCGATGCAGACCCTGCCTTCTGTTGGGTCCCAGAATCCTGCAATGAGGTCCACCAGAGTGCTCTTCCCGGCGCCGCTATAACCCACAAGAGCAACAATCTCTCCATGGTTTACTGCAAGATCAACTCCGCTTAGCGCATTGTGCTGCGATTGCGGATATCTGAAAGAAACGCTGTCGAAAAGAATATCTCCTCTAACTGAAATATCCTCTCCTCCTTGTCTTTCCTGTGTGGCGGACACAATACCGCCTATCCTCTCAATCACGTTGCGTCCCTGCTGGAAATTATTGTGTACACGGCTTAGACGTTTAAGAGGGGCCAGCATCAACAGCACTGCAGCAACAAATGAGAAAAAATCTCCCGACGTGATCTTATCAGCCAGTACCAGACTGCCTCCGTAAAAAACAATTACGGCAATTCCGATGCCGGAGATTATGTCGGCGTTAAAAGACGAAAACTCGTTGATCCTTGTCTCCCGCATGGTGTTGCGATAGAATTCGGTCAGCGCATGTTCATTCCTTGACTTAAGCTCTCTCTCCATAGTAAATGCCTTGATGACCTTGATACCTTGCAGGCTTTCGTTGATGATGGTTGTAATATTGGCGATGAGCACCCGGCTTTTCATTCCTGTTCTTTTCATTCTCTTGCCAAGCCGGCTTATGCTGTAGACAATTAATGGGATTACGATGAAAGAGACAAGGGCCAGGTCCCATTTCCGAGATATCGCCACACCTGCCAGGACAACAACAGTGCCGCTCTCTACCAGGAAATCCTTGATAGTAAACCCCACGGTATTTTGCAGCACACCTATGTCGTTCAGTATTTTCGAAACCACGGCACCACTTGAAGTCTCATTGTGAAAGGAGATGGGAAGGGCGATTACCTTTCCGTAAATCTCGTGCCGGATCGACCTTACTATTTTGGCCCCGATAGAAGACATGAGATAATTGTTGAAGAATGTGAAAAGCCCTCGCAGGACAAACAGGGCAATTACACCGATAGGCAAAAGGTAGAGATACTCAGCCTGCTTCATGACAAAAATAGAGTCCAGTGCGGGCTTGACGCTCCATGCTATGGCACCGTTTATACCTGACAATATCAGGCTGCATAGCCCGGCAGCAGCGAGCCGTGCGTTATACGGCTTCGAAAGGAACCAGAATATGGCAAGGTCGTCTTTCCACGAGCCGCTCTCCCGGTTCCTGAATATTGCTTCAAGAGACATAATACTGTTGTGTTCCTTTCTTAGAGTAAAAAAAGCAGCGCTTTATTATATATCAGATAATGCAATAGCGACAGAATTCAGGAGCTTGCACCCATCATAGATAGGCGATTTTGTGTATTGTCACCCAAATTGATAATATCTTGTGTAAATATATAAGGTCGCAATCGAAAGGAACACCGTCAACAGAACAAGATGAACTTTGATCAGCGTCCTGACACCGCATTTCATTTTCGAATTCGTCCACAATTTCATTTTCTCAGGGATTATAAGATATATGCCAACAAGGAAAGGAAATAGAATTCTCACAAAGTACCTGCCCTGCATACCTAATATCTTGCCATCAGGTTTTTGACGTTCTATTAGATACATGCTGATATGATATGCGGTCCATATCAGAAATATGAATGCGACAATCGCCAAGCCGGTTTTTCTGAACTTAGCGGTTTTGTCACTTATCCCCATATCAGTGACAAAGAGCGGCCATAGCAGGAGGGCGGTAAATACTATCAGAAAAATAACCGGCAATCTGACATCAGTCCAACCGAGCCAAAATGTAGATTTAGCCAGATAGACCGAAAACATGGTCTCAAAATAGACCCTGTAAAGAATATGCATAGGATTCAAATCCCTGCCCGGCACTATGCCTGTTATTTGATTTACCGTCGGCGCCGCTATCAAATGAACCTGAAACATCTTCCATGCCGCCGCAAAGATCAGGCCAAATATAATCATACCGAATCCTCCGACCCAATATAGAACGCCTGATCTGAATTTTTCCCGTGGAATCATGATGAAATACAGAAGCGCCAAAACTATGTACGACCCCTTGGTAAGTGCTATCAGTGCGCATAATAAATATAGCATAGCTAAATCCTTGATACCGACTACCTTTTCTTCCTCCCTAAAAGCTATATTTACCGCGTGACAAGCCAGCATAAGTAGCAAAATAATAGTGACGCAGTCCGCACTCACAATTATGCCTTGCTGTATGCTGATAGGCATAAGAGCGATCGTGAGCAGTGGAAGTTGCAGAATGCGCACATGTTTAATCAGCAGGCACATCGCTGCAATAAAGAAGATCAAGCTGCCGAAACGCCCCGTATAATACACGCAGAGAATCGGCAATTCCATCAATCTCGCAATCGTGATGGTAGCGACTTGGGGAGCATATGCGACCGGCGAATAATTTACGATGTCATCATAAAACAGCTTTGACTGAGGGTTCAGTTCGATTTTTAAGGATCCGACCATTGCAGCAAAATCCTGTTTAACATCTTTATGTCCGACTATTTTGCGGGATTGCAGCGCATCTTCTAGTTGCTTAATACTGGCGGGAAGATAACTTCCGATACGCCCGGTACCCGGTTCGGAATCTAACTGAAGCTTACCCTCGGACAACATGTAAGCCCGGCGGAAATGACCGAACTCATCCGGCCCCTGAAAAGGAGGGAGCAGGAAAAGCCAGATGATTCCAAAAAAAAGGCCCAGCACCAGGAAAATTCTGTGGTACGCAAACTCCTGTTCAATGCATTCCTTCATTATCTGATAATATTACCTCTCCTGATATAAGCTGCTTAAGAAGATATTCTTGACAAGACGTCGTCGACACTAATATTCGAAATGTTTCCGTCAGCTCCGACAAGAGGAATGTGAACAAATCCCTTGTTGGGAGAAGGAACACCCTGCTTCAATACGCCCTGACTGGCATCGCCCCATAAGGATACGACCCTTATCTGGAAATATACATCGATATAGTATGTCAGGGATAGAATACCACCATCAGGTGCAATAAGGGTGTGGCATCTGTTCTTAATAATTGAGAGCAGTTCCAGCAACCCTGTCTCTCCTCTCAAATCCGTGACCGACGGGATATTGAAATCTCCGGTCTTGCTGTTTCCGAACAAGACTATCCTGACATCTCCGCTTTTGTAGAGACTGTCAAAAAGTTGCCTCCAGTTTTCGGGCGGCCAGTCCTTCTGGTATTTATAAAATTTTCCTGTTTCGGAATTCAAGTGAACACCTATGCAATTCTTTCCTTCGGGCAGCAGAAACCGTTCACAATATTTGTCGTATTCTCCATTCCACCTGAGCCTGGGGACAAGCTTACCTATCTGCCACGAAAGCCATCTGGTTGGATCAACCTTCTCCATGATTATGTCAAAGTCTGACTCCTTTATATTCAACCTTACCAATGAATCCTTGAGATCGAACGGAACGCCTCTCTTCATCCGGTCGGCAGTGATTATCTCGACTCCGCCTAGCAACCTGAAACCTTCTTCGAGGTCTTTTCTGGTAATAAAAGTTATTTGAGCTGCTGGGATCAGATTCTTAATCCTGTACACCAACGCAAAAAGTCCCAGTGCAATGTCTCCCAGACCACGGTTCCATATAATAAGAAATCTTTCTTTCCTCTCTTTTGCCGATTTTTTCAGCAGTCGGTCTAATTCATTGCCTTTAAGCAACTTTAGAAAACTAAACATCCTTTCTCCTCGCGCAGGCAACCATATACCGGCTAGTAAGAAAACCGTCAAGTCTGTTGAAAACAAATGAATTCAACTTTCTCAGGATCTTGCCGACCTCCTTTTTCCTTTCGATTCTGCTGATTTCATAGCCGGATATAGTCAGGAGATTTTCTATTGTTGCCAGTGAAAAGAATCTGAGGTGTTCCCATGCCAGGGCCCCTTCTGCCCTATAGAGCCATCTGTTCAGAACTATATCCTTTATCACCTTGTGATATTGTATATTTGGAAAGTTTGCGACCAGAGTCCCATGATCGGCCATTATCTGACGACAGTTTCGCAGAAAAGCCCATGGGTTCCTTAAGTCTGCCAGCACATCATCACAAATAATGCAGTCAAAAAGTTCCCTGCTGTCAATGAGGGATTCAGCGTTTTCGATATTACAGATGATAACCTTGTCTAGCTTTCTACCAGCCTCCTCGGCAAGCTCAGCATTCCATTCAATTCCCCATACCGTCCGCTCAGGCAAAGCCTCCTTTAATTTTCCACCAACCATACCGCTTTTGCAGCCAATGTGCAAAATGAATTTTGCCCCAAGCGGCACTAGGCCTGCTACATCCTGCCTGCCATCATGATAATATTCGTATGGTTTCATACCGGAGAAATCATTGGGAAGCCTGAACTGATTCAGCATAGAACCCCATCTGCGCATAAATAATTTCCTGTTCCGCCGTGTCGTTTTTTTCTTGTAATGGCTCCCCTGATCTTTTAAAGATATCTGTTCGTAATGTGTAACAACGCTGTCCGGACAATACATTACCTTTAATCCGAGCTTTCTCACCTTAAGGCATAGGTCGATATCTTCAGATCCGTGCATGTATCCTTCATCAAATCCACCAACGGCCTTGAAAATCTCTTTTCTCATCAGCATGCATGCTCCGGTAACAGCCTCGCGTTCTCCAGCGGGCAGGGCCTCTCTAAAATCTGCCGCGTATCTCTTGAACGGATGCACGCAATTGCCCTTATGGTCAAAGGCAACACCCACATGCTGAATGGTATTGTCGGGATAGAGTAATTTACTTCCAACAATCCCGCATTTCGGATAGGCTTCAATCATATTGACCATAGCATCCAGCCACTTGTCATGTACTACCGTGTCGTTATTCAGAAACAGGATCAGATCACCTTCCGCAGCTTCAGCTGCCCTGTTGTTGCCCTTTGCAAATCCCAGATTCTGAGGGCTCCTGATGACCTTATGCCTGATCGACGACAGGAATATATCGGTTCCGGGTTCAGTGGACCCATTGTCGAATAATATGATTTCGTAAGCAGGGTAATGTGTACACTGCTCTATCGAGGCTATACAATTTTGCGTATAGTACAATTTGTTCCAGTTAAGTATTATTATGCTTACTTTTTGATATTCCATTAACCGTTTTCCTGCCTGTCCAGACTTATCTGCGACTGCCAAATTGGCCGACCGCGGCCAGCAGTTTTTCAGCACGATGATTATACGTGTGTTCCCTTAAGATTCTATTATATGCGTTCTCAGCGATTCTCCGTCTCTCATCAGACCTTCCCACATAGTATAGAATTTTTTTCATACAATCATTGATGTCCCGGAACATCACTATTTCGTCATCTTCGATGAAATCGTCTTTTGCATGTATTCTTTCATCCGTGAGCAAAAAGCCGCCGCATACCGGTACGCCATAAGCCCTTTCGGGTAGGCCCCAGCTCTTGTTGTTGTCTTTATCAGCGGCGCAGCCCACATTAATATTGATCCTGCTTCTCTGGATTAGATCGATTTGCGCAGAAAAATCCATGAACCTGCTATCCTCAAATTTGAATGTTAGACCCTCTTTTTGGAGCAGTCCGGCGAGCTCATTGAGGAAACTCGTTCGCTGCAAATGTTCTCGGTGCTTTGCAGAATCAATATTGCCAACAAATGATACATCGACGTCATACCTTCCGGGATCACTGAGATCCTCAAAGGAGACACTGCCCATATTATACCTGCTGATCCAGGCAGCATTCGGAAGATATATCAGCCTGCTTTTCAGGCCACGCATGGCATCAAGCCCTTGCATTGAATGGGTTGCAAAGATATCTATAAGCCCTAACTTCAGTATAGCTACAAGCTTCCATGGACTGGCCCCGATATTCGGCATATCAAGACACCATGTGAAGCTTGGTATGCGGGCCTTTTTCAGCCCATAAGCTAGTCTTGCAAATCTCCATTCTTCCTTCAGAATCTGCTTGAACTCAAAATAGACGGCAGCTGGGCTACGGCGCGTTATTCCATCGATGTCCCATATATTGTACTCAACTGAATGGCCAAGATTATTCAGCGCCTCCTCGAGTCTCTCATGCCTATGACGGCAGTTCATGACAAGGTTCATCCAGCATCCTCACCCAGCATAGTCTTTGCGGCATCGATGACATCTCCGGAGGTAATCTGTTCCAGGCAAACCGGGTTCTCGCATCTTTTACCGATGCACGGCGAACAGATCTCTTCAGCCTTTATTACTGTCACATTCTCAACCCTGCAGGGTCCGCAGAGTCTCGGGTCCGTCGGTCCGAATATGGCAATGACTGGAGCTTTTAAGGCAAAGGCCATGTGCATCGGACCTGTATCGTTAGTGATGAACAAAGACATTTTCCTGATAAGTGCTGCCGTGCCTCTCAGAGAAAGACGTCCGGCTGCCGATACAGCCCCCCCTATTCCCGATCTAACCCGATCTGCCAAGTCTTTTTCAGCTGCATTCCCGGTTATGACAATCCTGTATCTATCTTTAAAAAAATTGCCCACCTCCGAATAGTTTTTAGCAGGCCAGCATTTAAACGGCTTTTGAGCTCCAGGGTGAATACCTATCAGCAACTCGTTTGACGCTATTCCATTTTTTTCCAGAAACGCCTCTGCTTCACGTCTGTCTTCTTCTGTCAGGTATAAAGATAGAGTCTCATCATTCCTATCTACCCAGGCATTTGCAAGCATCCTGAACCTATTTTCAACTCCATGAAGAGGCTCCTTGACGCTTACAATTCTTGTGAGAATATAATCCAGGCCCTTACTTTGACCTGCAAATCCGATTATCTCAGAAGCGCATGAAAGGGCAATTATGGGCCAAATAATGCGGTCTGAAGCATGGAAAATAAAGGCTGATCCTAATCTTCTATTCCGGAGCGCACGAATCAGAAAAGGTAGGTTGATTATGCCTGATATCCCTCTTCTGAAAACGAAAACTTCATTTATTGTCGGATTGCCTTTCAGGATATCGGCGCCTAGAGGATTTGTAAGGATCCCTATGTAACTGTCGGGATATGTTCTGCGCAGAGCATTTAGCGCCGGCGTACCCCAAAGAGTGTCTCCGACACCGGTCGTACTGACCACCAGAAAGCGATTCTGAGTCCCGGGGGTTCGCCTGCACACATACCTATTCGCGGCCACTACTGCGCGTATGAAGCTGTTCTTCAAAGACATTGATCGATATTTCCTTTTCCCGTGACTCTGTCCTCAAAGCCCACGAGTTGATAGACATTAACAGTTATTAATCTACGCTATGGCTGAAATCACTCTTTCGACAGTTATAGACTTGATATCGCCGTCCGCAGCCTTAAGTGAAATATACCACTCACCTTATGGGCTCCAGGCTATTATGAGATCGGAATCCGCCTCTGACTCATATTGCAATGTCATAGTCATTGCCCTGAAGGGCCTTTCTCATGTTTAACAGCTTATTGCCGCATTTACTGTTATGCCTGCTGTAAACAAGAACTCTGTCCATATTATGGTTCATGCCTGATCACTTCTGCACCTGCAGCTTCTGCGAGAACCGAAAGCCTTGCTGCCGTAAATTCCTTCCTGAGGGTCTTCGGCAAGGTTATTGTGCAGATCATATCCCCTATCCTGTTCATTCTTTTATCACAAAGATACTTTTGATATCTTGCTCTAACAACCGCTGCTATGCATTATCGGCCACCGTCGACTTCAGCCCCAATTTGGCTTCGATTATACTGGTCACCTCTTCAGGTTTTATCGCTTCGAGACATCTCCTAACCTTGACTCCTTCTCTGGTACATTGTCCGCATACTTTGCATCCCAGCTTCTTGATAAGAGTGGCATGTCCCTCACCCCATGGTCTCCACTGCTCTTCGCCGCTAGGCCCGAATAGCGCTGTTACTGGGGTGTTCACTGCAGCGGCAATATGCATCGGTGCAGAATCGACCCCGAAAAACAGATCAGATCTTGCAGCAATAGCTGCAAGTTGCTTGAGAGTCGTAACGCCGCAAAGATCAATTACTTCTGTACGTCTATTTACAAGAGAGAGGATATGACGCGCCCTTTCCATTTCATTGCCTACAGGGGAAGATGTCATTATCACTCTGATATTATTTTGAAGAAGCCAGTCAATAACCTGGGCCATATACTCATCTTTCCAGCATTTGAACAACCATCTGGATGTTGGGTGTATATGAATTGAGACATCAGATTCTTTTATTGAATTCTTCTTGAAAATTTCATCAGCGTATTTCTTTGCATCTTCAGAGATGAAAAAATCTACAGTAAGGTCTTCAGTGGAGATTCCGAATTGTCTGATTACATCAAGATTCTGCAGGACCATATGCAAACTTCCATCCTTCATTGCACGATGAGTATACAGATATCTTTTTCCTGCAAATCCGCCTTCCGGGTTATATGCAATTCTGTATCTTGCTCCAGACATAATGCTCAAAATAGCCGCCCGGTCTCCGCTGGTCAGGTCAACCGTCATATCAAACCCCATTGCGCGGATTTTTCTAAGGAATGCAAACTCCTTCATCAATTTATAGAGAGCCGCTTCAGTCTTGACTTTCCTGTCGAAAACGATGATTTCATCGATCAGTTTATTGCCGGCAAGCACTTCCTGCGTCCCTGAATTTACAAGTGCAGATATTTTTGCATCAGGGAAATTCTGACGCAGAGCGCGAAATACCGGAACCGTCAAAAGCACATCTCCGATATGGCGCAGTTTTATTACGAGGATATTCTTTACGTCTTTGAATTCACGCATTCTCAGACAGTTCCCGGTAAAGGGCCTCTATCATATCCAGCATGATATCTATTGAATGACTCTGTAGAACCATTTTTCTCCCATTTTCTCCAAATTTCCTTCCGAGATCGCGACTGTTATAGATCTCTACGATCTTTTCAGAAATAAGCCCTGGATTCTTAGGCTCGATAAGAAACCCTGTGATATGATCTTTTATTATCTCTTTGATTGCACCAGCGTCGGATGCAACTACAGGTTTCTTCATCGCAAGTGCTTGCAATAGGGACTGGGGTATCCCTTCACCTGCATATGATGGGTGCACTATCACATCGAGCGCTGCCATTATCTCAGGGATGTCCTCCCGATGACCAAGCAGAGAGATCTTGTCCTGAAGCGACATATCCTTTATGATCCTTTCGATATTCCCTCGCTGTGGCCCATCACCCACTATATAAAAATGAGCTTTCGGAATCCGATTCACTACAGCCGGTATTGCTTGCAACAAATAAACATGCCCCTTCCAGCTTCGCAGCACACCCACCATGCCGACGCTGAAATGACCTTTACTGAATGCAGGTTTGACCTTTTCGGGATCATATCGTGACAGATCAATACCTGTAGGTATCGAATATATGCGCGATGAATTGAAGCCGTTGACTTGAATCATACCTCGCCTGATCTCCTCACCGGTTGTCATTACCGCATCGGGTAGAAGGTCATAAATCAGGCGGCTTGTAAATGCTCGGCTTATCGGAGTAGAAAGATGCCTAGTCCTTATTATTTTAGGTTTTTTCCGGGAGAGCTTTGCAGCTATTGTAGCAACCCAGCTGTCCGAGGAACTGTGAGTATTTATTATATCAGGCCTGATCCGGTCTATCAGGGACATCGCCCCAAAAACAGTTAGCGGGTTCTTCTTGCTGAATTCGGTTGCCGAAACTTCCAGCCCCTCTTCTCTAGCCCTTCTGAAGATTTTGCTTCGTTCAGGCGCGGCGATGATTACACGATAACCCCGCGCAGACATTCCGGCAGATTCCTGGACGATTCTTATTTCCTGGCCTCCCCATCCCATTGATGATTCGGTATGCAAAATGGTCAACATTTAATATTTTAACTTATTAAACCTGCTATTTTGCCAGAAAGCGATGAGGAGATGATTTAAACGATATATAAAAGGCAAATCTATATTCTTTGAGCTCCTATGAGCGCTGCAAATCTCTGTGCTGCATCTTCTATCGAAAATTCTTCTGCTCTTGCCCTTGCCCGCATACCCATATTCACGGCATCGTTCAGTGAAAGGACGACCTTGTCCGCCAGCTCTGAAGAGTCTGTAATGGAAGATGTGACGAAGCCTTCCTTTCCCTCTTCAATTATTTCGGCAGCCCCGTTGTTCCGAGTGGTGACGACTGGGAGTCCAGACGCCATGGCTTCCAGACAGGCATTGCTGAAAGGGTCATAAACAGTGGGCAATACAAAGATATCGGCGGCAGCGTAAAACTTTTCTATTCCGGAACGCGGACCAAGGAACAGAATGTTGTCTCTGGCGTCAAGACGCGTGGCGGTCTCTGTGTAAGAACTGCTATCACCCTTCCCGATCACGACAACGACAATTCGCTCGCCCTTGAATGCCTTCTTCACTGCGGGCAGAGCATTTATCAGCATTTCAAGCCCTTTCCGCCTGAAGCCCGATCCGACAAACAGGATGACCCTAGCAGCATCGGCAATACCGAGCTCACTGCGAATTCTGAGTCGCCATTCAGAACGATTAGCGGGAGTGAATTTCGTAAGATCGACACCGTTATAGGCAACCGCAATCTTGTCAAGCGAGGTTCCGTAATATCTATGTATCTGCTCTCGGACCATATTTGAATTGGCAACAATGAGCGGCGTATTTTTAAATATCTTTTCTTCAAGAGAAAGCATATAACGGTGCAGCGGATTGAGCTTGAAAGTCAGTTTTTTGTGCGCAGGCTCGATTTCGCTGCGCAGATCGAGCCAGGCCCTGTGGCACCCCTCGCCCGCCCTGTAAATATCCTGGTATTCAGTGCGCTCAAAGCTGACTATGCAGTCGAATTTCTCTCTCCTCAGCGTCTTCGCCGAATTCCTGCTGAACGACCTGACAGACATATAGGAGCCGGCCTTAATTATATCGATCTTATGGAATTTGACACCAGGCTCATCGGTCCAGCTGTTTGCAAAGACATGAAGATCATGCCCTTCCTTGCGCAGTGCACCAAGAAGGGTTTTAAGATAGAGCTCTGCGCCGCCATGAAGGGAAAAGCGCTTTTTCACAAATGCAAGCCGCATCAGACATTTTCCTTGTTCTTTCCGACCGCGCACATTTCCCACAGCTTAGCATATTTTAAAAAGGTCTGGAAGCTATAGAGCACCGCCAGCAAGAAACCATGCACGCCGTCAAGAAATCCGCGCCGGAGAATATACATTTTGATAAAAGTGCTTGCTGGATTGACTATAAGGGATTTGAGGGAGGGCCTTCTATTTTCTCTGATGTATGTCTTTGCGGAAAGCGTGGCGTACGATTCCATCTTTTTTATGTATTCAGACAGGGATCTGTAGCTATAATGTTCGAGCGGTTCCGCAAGAGTCCGGACCACTCCTTTCACCACAACCTTCTCGTGTACTTCTCGCAGATCGAAGGCGCCCGACTTTTTCCTGAATAGCCGGAGGACCTCATCAGGCCACCAGCCGCCATGACGAATCCATTTGCCCAAAAAGAAATTCTTCCTCGGAATGAGAAACCCGTCATTGCCCAGCGCTAAAATAGCCGCCTGGATTTCTTTCTTAAGGTCCGGGGGCACTCTCTCATCGGCATCAAGGACCAGCACCCACTCGTTTCGTGCGTAGTCAACAGCAGTCTGCTTCTGCCTCGCAAAGCCCTGCCATTCATGCTGATAAATTCTCTCAGTGTATTTGCGCGCGATATCTAGCGTCTTATCGCTGCTAAAGGAATCTACAACTACAATATCGCCAAATTCGCTTACACTGGCAAGCGCATCACCTATATTCAACTCTTCGTTATGAGTGATTATCGCAACAGAGATGGGAATGCCTTTGTTCATCGAATGCTATCAAGACGCCCCTTCATCACAGGGTTCCACATAAAAAATTATAACACAAGTACTACATACAGCTTGATTGAAACGGGGGAAGCAAACAAATTCCGATATATTTAGTCGATCTGAAGAAAAAGTAGAAGTACCCCGGCTGCGCGACACCGGGGTACTTGGATGTTTAAGCTGCCGCAGCTTCCTTCTCTTTCTTCGCCTTCTGCTTGGCTATCCTGATCTGCTCAGCATTAAATGTACCATCGATAGCCTGAACAGGGCATTTGATTGCACAAATACCGCAGCCGATGCATTTCTGCTGATCAACAGAATGTTTCTTCTTATTCTCACCGGTTATAGCATCGACCGGACAGGCCTTTGCGCAGATCTGGCAACCTATGCAGTTATCAAGCACAAGGGCTTTCGGACGCGGCTCGATGAAATCTTCGATGGCCTTGGTCGGGCATTTTGTCACGCAAAGCCCGCATACCCTGCATTTGTCCAGATCAATCCTGGCCAGATTCTTGTCTATCTTAGGCGCGTCGAACGGGCATACCTTGACGCACATGCCGCACGCAATGCAACCGACCTTGCAGAATTTGCGGACATCGGCACCCTTGTCGCGCGAGTGGCAGGCAACGAGCACGGCCTTGGCAGCCGGCAGGACCTCTATCACTTTCTTCGGGCACGCTGCCTCACACTTTCTGCAAGCAGTGCATTTGTCTTTGTCAATAATCGGCAGACTGTCACTTCCCATTTTGATGGCATCAAAAGGGCATACTCTTTCGCACGTACCGTAACCGAGACATCCATAAATGCAAGACTTGTCGCCTCCGCCAGCCAGCACCGCGGCGCGGCAATCGAGGACGCCTTCGTAAGCATACTTCTTCTGCGATTTATCCAAGCCTCCCTGGCACATCAACCTGGCCAGTTCTTTCTCTTTTAGCTCGGCCTTCTTGCCTGTGATCTCGGCAACCTTCAGGGCAGCTTTCTCTCCTGCCGGAATGCAAAGGCTGGGCGATACATTCGGATCCTTTACAACCGCTTCCGCATATTGTTCGCAGCCCGCATAGCCACAGGCGCCGCAATGGGCATGCGCCAGAACATCATTGACCTGTTCAACCCTCGGATCAATCTTTACCGCAAATTTCTTTGCCGCAAAGGCCAGCACGAAACCAAAGACCGTGCTCATCCCGGCGAGGAAAATCAGCGTATATTTGATAAGCGGTGCCATTGCTATAGCTTCTTTAGCCTCGATCTCTGCGCCGACTCCTACTTTAGGCAGCAGAAACTGAGATATATCCGCAAACTGGAAAAGTCCCAGCAAGTCTGTCACAATCCTGTGTACCTCAAACATCGAACTACCTCCGTAAATTTCTGCCCTTTACAGGCATAAAATATTTTAACATTTCAACACAGAGACAGCCCCGATCAGTGCTTTATCAGGCCCGCGAACCCGGTGAATGCGAGCGCTATCATGCCGGTGACGATGAAGGCCATCGGCAGTCCTTTAAAATGCTTCGGCACATCCGCCAGTTCCAGTTTTTCTCTTATGCTGGCCATGATTATCAGCGCCAGAGAAAACCCGACGCCCGATCCGAAGGCAAAAGCCAGGCTCTCGATGAATGTGTATTTATTGCCGACATTCATCAACGGCACAGCAAGAATTATGCAGTTAGTCGAAATCAGGGCCAAATAGATTCCAAGCTTGTAATAGAGAGCCGGCGCGACTTTCCGCATAATCGTATCAGAACCTTGAACCAAGCCGGCAACGATGCCGATGAAGACTATAATCATCAGGAATTCTATGTTGAGCGGTACCATGATGAATTTATAAACAACCCAGCTTATAGCTGCGCTGATCATCATGACGGCGGTGAAGGTTACACTCATGCCGAGGGCCGTCTCCATTTTTTTCGAAACCCCGAAAAATATGCAGAGGCCGAGAAACCAGGTAAACACAAAATTATTGACTAATGATGCCGAGATTATCAGTTCAAAGAGTTTCACGAATTCGTTCATATTTCAGTCTCCCCGGCCTCAGTGAGAATGGCCTTTTGTGAAATATTTCGCATACATCCAGTTGAACGCTGCCATAAGAATTCCGACCGCAAAAAAACCGCCGGCAGGCAGGATAAGTATCAGCAGCGGCTTTGCATTGATGATTGGAACTCCCCATAGCATTCCTTTGCCGATAAGCTCTCGGAAAAAGCTTATCGTAATGAGTGCAACCATGAAACCCAATCCCATGCCGATACCGTCGAACATCGACGGCATAATAGTGTTCTTGCTTGCAAACATCTCGGCGCGGGCCAGAATCGATGCAAACGCAACTATTAGCTGTATATACAGACCGACCGATCTGTATACATCCGGGACCAGGGCGTCCATGCCGAGATTGACGACCGTAACCCAGCCTGAAATGACAAGCATGAAAATAGGCAGACGGATTCTGGGATGGATGAACTTGCGCATC
>Ga0187786_10000283_pt1 | contig 15914 bp, 17 predicted proteins | sample 0815_BV2_10_20_M_FD_132449 | JGI IMG/M metagenome (GOLD analysis project Ga0187786, IMG submission 132449) | Tropical peat soil microbial communities from peatlands in Department of Meta, Colombia - 0815_BV2_10_20_MG | ecosystem: Environmental > Terrestrial > Soil > Wetlands > Peat | place...
AGCGGATGGTCCTCAACCGCAACCGCCAGACGCCTGATGCCGGGGCGTGGCGGTAACCCCTTGGGAACTGCCCATGACTTCAGCACGCCGTCCTGCTCCAGGCGGAGATCATAGTGAAGGCGCATCGCGTGGTGCCTGTGCAGAACGAAAGCGGTATCAGTCCCATCGGCGATTGCAGGTCGGGGTTCGGGCGTCTCGTCGAAATGGCGTTTAAGTGAGTACGGGACAAGTTTACCATCAGGGTTGCGCTTGCCGGAATGTTCAGCGGTCCTTGTGCCGCGCATTGTGTGAAGAGCGACCGAATATGCGGCGATCCCTTCCCACGCGTCGCCGTTTTGCCGCACCAGCTCCGGGACATTGCGGAGATTGAAACCGGAACCGGCCGTAACCTTTTCCAGTTCGTCCCATCTTACAGGCATGGATACAGGCGCTCCGGGAAGCCCGCGCACGCTGTATGCGGAGACGATGCTCTGATAAGTCCTGTTGCGATAGATATCGATGAGCACGCGCCCCTTGCGGTACTCATTCTTGATGAACATTGTAGTTGTCTGGCTGTGAGCCTGCACGAACTGGGAGGCCAGTCCTTTCGCGGCCTCAAAGACCTGCTCGAATGACCAGCGGGGCTCCACAGGAACGACAATATGCAGGCCTTTGCGTCCGGTTGTTTTTACGAAGGTCTGATAGCCGAAGGCCTCGATGTGCTCTCTGAGCTTATGGGCGATTTCAACTATGTCCACGAATTTGTATGTCTCGGGCGGGTCGAGGTCGAAAACGAAATAATCAGGCCTGTCGAAGTGCGGAGATCGGCAATGCATCTGGTGCAGCTCGATGCTCGCAAGGTTTGCGAGCCAGACCAGGGAGGCATCCTCGGTTGCGATAATGTAATCCACAGCCTCATCCTTTTCTCCCCCCAGTCTCGCATGTTCGAGCCATTCCGGGGCCCATTCAGGCCTGTTCTTCTGGAAGAAGCGCTCGCCAACGATGCCGTCGGGAAAGCGCACGAGCGAAAGTGGACGGCCTCTCAGGTGCGACAGGATTGCAGGCGCGAGCTGCAGATAATACTCGATCAGTTCGGCCTTCGTTATCAGATCGTCAGGGTAAAGGGCCTTGTCGAGGTTCGAAAGCTCGATGGTCCTTTTACCAACGCGTACATTCTGGGATTTCTTCGGCATAGATAGAAGCTTATTAAGAGTTATTCCAAATGGCAAGCATTGCGCTGCGGCAGACAGCCAGTTTGATTAAAAAGAGTTGATAAGCTCGCCGAAGTCCCTGATGACGGTGAAGCCGCTATGCGGACTATCTCCTTTTCTGGAGCTAGCTCTTGTCTTATGGAGCAGATACCTGATGCCATAATAACGAGCCGTCTCCAGTATTTCAGGCAAGTCGTCTATGAACAGGGTTTTTTCTTTTTCAAAGTGAATGACTTTTTCAAGATTTTTCCAGAATTCGATGTTCTCTTTCGGATGTCCCAGCTCGTTGGACGTTATGCACTTGTCGAAATATTTACCTATATCGGTTTTCTTCAGCTTAAGGTCAAGGACTTTATAGTGGGCATTGGTCACCATATAGACCTTCTTGCGATGCTTTTTAAGGGCGCTTAGGAATTCGATCACGTGAGGATGAACGTCTATCAGGTGTCTGATCTGCTCCTTTAGCGCCGGGATATCAAGCTTAAGCTCCCGAGACCAGAAATCTATGTCGGTCCAGTTCAGCGTTCCTTCATGCGCCTTGTATTTGGAAAGCAGCTCTTCTTTGGCTCTCCCGAAACTCAAGTCATGTCTTTCAGCATATCTTTCGGGCACGAGATGTTCCCAAAAGTAGTCATCGAAATACTTGTCCAGCAGCGTGCCGTCCATGTCCAGGAGGACATACTTAATATCCTTTAGTGGGATCATCTTCTCCTCTGTACCAGGATTGATCGATGTTGTACTTTGTCTTTTCATAGACAAGATCCATGATTCCACGTAGTTCTTCGAACACGCTGTCAAGGGTATCGTTATCAATCAGATCTTCTGGATTCAGGTCGTATGCGTATGAGAGCTCGTATTCCTTAGTCGGTTCGCCTGCACCGAAGTATTCTTTTATGAGAAGAACAGGTTCCGACTCGGGATACTGTTTTTCTATATCACGCATCAGACCCTCAATGTCCGGATAGCCCTCCATAATTGGCAGCCTGATTACAATGTCCAGTTCGAGTGTGTTTTCTGCCGGTACGCCGTCTTCCTCGGTCTTTACGTCATCGTACATTGACATGCTTGTCTGGAAGACATCATAAGTCAGGGATACTGTAGCTGATACGGGATGAGGATCCTCCATTCCCGGCAGCGCTAGGGAAAATCTACTCTCTCTTGTCAGAGAAAATTGCTCGATGAAAACCTGTATGTTAAATACTTCAAGATGACCCTTTGCAGCCTCGGCCATCTTCATCTGTACTTCTTCAAATCTTGTCATAGCGCCTCCGAATGTTCCAAAATATCAATAATTATACCATTGCGAATCTATCGGAGGCCATGAAGAGAAAGGTTGCCATAGTCAGCGGAGGCGCAGCCGGATTAGGACGGCAGATCGTTGCGGCATTAGTGGAAGCTGGATTTTTTGTATGTGCGAATTATCATTCGTCACGCAAGTCTGCAGATAAGCTTATAGACGAGATAGGAGATAATGCTATGGCGGTGCGCGCTGATGTGTGCAGTCGTGATGAGGTGTCGGAAATGGTGAAGTCTGTACTGGAGAAGTGGCGAAGGTTGGACGTAGTAGTAAATAACGCTGGCATCGCCAGAGATGCACTATTATTAAGACAGAGTGAAGCAGATTGGGATGCCGTGCTTGGAACGAATGTGAAGGGTGTTTTCAATATGACGCAGGTGTGCGCGCCCTATATGAAGAACGGAAGTCACATTGTAAACATATCATCTTATGCTGGTCTGAAAGGTAAGAAGGGTCAGGCAGCATACAGTGCATCAAAGGCTGCATTGCTTGGTTTGACGAAGACTGCCGCAGTGGAGCTGGCATCTCAGGGCATCAGGGTTAACGCTGTCCTTCCGGGATATATGCCTACCGGTATGGGTACTGCGGCCTCTGACGCTTTACGTGCGGCTAGTAAGGAAAGCCTGCTGCAGACGCTTTCTGATCCGCATGAGGTGGCACGTTTTATCTCATATTTAGTAACGACCAATACAATTACCGGACAGACTTTTGTTTTTGACAGCAGGATAATTTGATGCCTTATAAAAGATTTTAGCGGAGTAACAATGACAAAAGGAATATTCGTAACCGGCACTGATACCGGTGTCGGTAAAACCGTTGTTTCAGCGCTGATCATTGCGGCACTGAAGCGGCAGGGCATCAAAGTCGGCGCTATGAAGCCCGTAGAGACGGGATGTGAAAGGCGGGGCAATGTTCTTTTGCCTGCTGATGGTTTATTTTTGAGGACTGTATCGAGTATGAGTGATCCTTTAGAACTGATCACTCCGGTGCGTTATGAATTACCGCTGGCGCCATTTGTCGCAGAATCTGAAGAGGGAATGACCCTGGATCTGCACAACGTATTTGACGCATATAAAGCCCTCTCGTCGAAATATGAGTTCATGGTCGTTGAAGGCGTTGGAGGTGTGATGGTGCCTCTGACAAGAAGAAATGGAAGCTTCGGCAGTGCATATTTTGTTGCTGACTTGATTGCTGACCTGGGACTGCAGGCAGTCGTAGTAGGCAGGCCTGTGCTTGGCACTATAAACCATATACTTGTAACAGTGTCCTGCTTGCTTGCAAGGGGAATCCGCGTAGCAGGAGTGATTATAAGTTATGGTTCCCCACCGGACGGATCTGTGGCGGAAAGAACGAATCCTCAGGCCCTTAAGGACCTCTGTCCGGTTCCGATAATCGGCACTATCCCTCACATTAGCGATGTCTCTCCGGAGGCAGTTTGGAATCTAGATGTGTTTATCGACATTGAAACGCTCAAACAATAATATATACGCAGTTTGCTAAGTATTAATAAAATAAGATTTGGATGTATTAATTGGTGATTAATCTAGCTTTGGAGGTATAGATGGGCCTTATTGAATGGACAGAGGAAATGTCCGTAGGCATTGAGGAGTTCGATACTCATCATAAGCGGATAGTCTCTATAATCAACCACCTTGATGTATTGCTGGAAACCCGTGATAACAGGGATCAGATCGAAACTATATTGGCTGAACTTTCGAATTATTGTCTGTACCACTTTTTTGCGGAAGAAGACGCCATGACAAGATTCAACTATAAAATGTACGCTGAGCACAAAAAAGAGCATCTCATATTTACTGAAAAAATATTTCAATTTCTTGAGGATATGCATAGCGGCAAGGAGGATATTAGCAGGAATCTTCTTGCATTTTTGTGGGCCTGGCTGAAAAATCATATCTTGGTAACTGACAAACAGTATAGTGCCGATCTGAGGGCCGGAGGGATTTCGTGAAGTGAGCAATTCTGTCGTTAATAGCGTGATTCTCTGTGTGAACGAAGATTCAGCGTCCTACATTAAATGGTCTCTCCAACAATACAGGCTGCCGTTGAAAATAACCGGCTGTGCTAGAATTGGCGGTGCAGGAAAATCCTGCGAATCCAAAGGCACGAAAGTCCTCATTGTCGAGTCCACAGCCATGGCCGAACCTGCAATTTCATATTTAACAAAGATGCGTCAGGAACATGAGAATTTGAAGATAATTATGATTATTCCACCTACGATAAAGAAGGAGCAGGTGGTTCAAATCATAAGAGAGAGGCTTGTCGAAGGTATGCTAGTGCAGCCATATTCGACAGAAGTGCTTTGGAATTATCTGGACAAGATATACTCTTATATTAAATCCTGAGTATTTATTAAATCTACTGCACTCTTACAAATTTTCTTTTGCCGGCTTTAATAAGATATTGGCCTTTTATGAATTTCTGATCAGGCGTATTGATTTTTACATTATCGACGCTCACTGCGCCCTGTTTTATCAAACGCATGGCCTCTGCTGTGCTGGCTACCAGCCCGGCAAGCTTCATGATCTTGGGCAGCCACATTTCTTCCTCGGTCCACTGAAGTTCAAACACAGGAATATCGTCCGGCAATCCCTTGTCTTTAAATACCTTGTCAAACTCTTCTTTCGCATGACAAGCTGCCTCCTTGCCCCAATAGCGCTCGACAAGCTCCATCGCAAGATCTTCTTTAGCCTTCTTCGGATGTACGCTTCCGTTTATTAAGCCGTCTTTGAGCGTCTTGAGTTCGGCAACGCTGATGTGACTGAGCAGCTCATAATATTTGATCATCAATTCGTCGCTTATAGAAAGGGATTTACCATAAATATCTTTCGGCTGTTCTGAAATGCCTATGTAATTGCCGAGGCTCTTAGACATCTTCTTCACGCCATCGAGTCCTTCCAACAAAGGCAATATGACGATAGCCTGCGGTTCCTGTCCGAATTCCTTCTGAAGCTCCCTGCCCATCAGCAGATTGAAACGCTGATCTGTGCCGCCAAGTTCCACATCTGCACTCAGCGCCACAGAATCATAGCCCTGCAGGAGCGGATATATGAATTCGTGTATTCCAATGGGAGTCTGGCTGTGGAAGCGCTGCTTAAAGTCTTCTCGTTCGAGCATCCGCGCTACTGTCTGTTTTGCCTGCAGCCTGATTAGCTCTATAGCCGTGAGGCGCTCCAGCCATGCACTGTTGAACATTATTTTTGTCTTGTTGGAATCTAATATTTTAAAGACTTGTTCTTTATATGTTTCAGCATTTCTCAGCACATCCTCTTTGGACAATGGTTTTCTTGTCTCGGACTTGCCTGTAGGGTCGCCGATCATTCCGGTAAAATCGCCGATCAGGAATATAACCTCATGACCCAGCTCCTGGAACTGGCGTAGTTTTTCAATGAGCACTGTGTGGCCGACATGAATGTCCGGCGCAGTGGGATCAAAGCCGGCCTTGATTTTCAGTGGCGCATCTTTTCTGGCTGATTTTTCGAGTTTCTGGAGAAGTTCCCTCTCCTGTATGATCTCGATGGTGCCTCTTTTGATTATTTCCAGCTGTTTATCCGGTGCAAGCATGGCAGATATATTAAAACGGAAACAGACGCCCGGTCAAATCTGAAGAATAGAATGTCTGCAAACATAGACTGTTTTGGGGAAAATGATTTGCCGCAAGAGCGATGGCTGTCGGCATGGCCACAAATATCTGTGCTGCTAAGTACTCTTTATCTGAGTACATCGTACCATGTCAAGCTTGATGAATCTCATGCAGTTATTGCATGAGATGCAGTCCGCGCGTTCTTTACCCTGCATGAATTTCAGAGGCAGATCCGGCTCGCGTATCAGCGGACGCGAAATTGAAATTAGGTCGGCCTCATTTTTTTGCAGGATATCTTCGGCGACACTTCTGGATCTGATGCCTCCAACGATCATGACGGGTATAGATAGTTTGCCAGTAAACATACCTGTAGCCGCCCTGAAGTAAGCCTCCTGCTCAATCGTCTCTATATTTGGCCTGACGGTCATCTTTCCAGCTTCGAACATTCCACCGCTGATCTCTACCGCGCCTATGCCAAGCGACTGGAATCTCCCAGCTATCCTGAGTGCCTCCGGCAATTTAAGTCCGCCCTCTATGAAGTCGTCGCCATTCATCTTGATCATAATCGGAAATGTACTCACGACCTCTTTCCTTATGGCCTCGTATATTTCTTCGATGAAGTGGAATCGCCTTTCTTCGTCGCCGCCCCAATAGTCATCGCGTCTGTTAGTGTGCGGCGATAGGAACTCGCTCACAAGATAGCCATGCGCTGCATGTATTTGTATGCCGTCAAATCCAGCGTACATTGCTCTGCGCGCGGCATCTGCAAAGGCGTATATCAGCGTCCATATTTCAGCATCGTCCATTGCCCGAGGAGCAATCTTTGTGGAAGGATCGTATACAGCCGACGGAGCAATGGGCTGACCACCGCCGAGCAGGGATGGAAAACATTGCCTGCCGCCGTGCGAAAGCTGCATGACTATTTTGCAATCATGAGAATGCACGATATCAGTCAACCTCTTGAGTCCGTCGACATAGTGGTCATTATGTATACATATTGCCTGCGGGACAGACCTGCCGGATGGATGAACCAGAGCATTGCCGGTAATGATCAGGCCTGCGCCACCATCGGCAAGTTCCCTGTACATATCAACAAGCGAATCTGTCACAAAACCATCAACGTCAGCACGTTTTTCGTATGTGGCCGAGCGTACTATACGATTCCTGAGCTTCATGCCAGCCAAGGAGAATTGCTCGAATAGTTTCAAATTTTCTTGCCTCCCAGTATCACGGCAAGCTTGATTGCCTCAATCATGCTGGACGGATCGGCAATGCCCTTCCATGCAATATCGTAGGCTGTTCCGTGGTCTGGTGATGTCCTGATAAAAGGCAGCCCAACGGTCACGTTTACCCCTTTATCGAATGCAATCATCTTAAGCGGAACAAGTCCCTGATCATGATACATACATACTACCATGTCAAATTCTCCTTTATATGCTTTGTGAAAAAGAGCATCAGCAGGATAGGGGCCGGAAACTGGTATATCCATGGCCTGTGCTTCCTTAATGGCAGGCGCAATCATAGTTGTTTCCTCATGACCGAAGATACCGGCTTCCCCTGCATGAGGGTTCAGGCCTGTAACCGCTATTTTTGGGCTTTCAATTCCCATCAGTTTGCAAGCCTTGTATGCCAGTATGATCGTTTTCATGATTCTTTCATGGGTCAGCATATCAGGCACATTTCTAAGTGCAGTATGGATGGTAGCCAATATTACCCTGAGAGGTCCGCCGCAAAGAACCATTGCGTAATCTTTCGTATTTGTAAGATCAGCCAGCATCTCAGTATGGCCCGGCCATGTAACGCCAGCCAGTTTCAGAGATTCTTTGGATATCGGGGCGGTGACAACTGCATCGACGATCTTCAGCAAGGCGAGTTCTGCCGCCTTCCTGATATAAGAGACACAGTCTCTGCCCCCTTTTGCCGTTGCCTGCCCTCTGGCAAAATTACTGGCTTTGATTTCCCCCGTGTCCAGGATGTCGTATTGGCGGTGATCGAATGCAATGCCGAGTTTCTCAGATGCTTCTGCGATCACGGACCGAGAGCCTATAATCAGCGGATTACATATCCTCACCATCTCATAATCAATTAGAGACTTGAGGACAATCTCAGGGCCAATGCCGGCCGGATCACCCATAGTAATAGCTATTCTTACACGGTTTGCCATAGATTCATTTTACGACATGATTATAATCATTGAACACTGGTTTTGTCTCTTGGGCGGCACTGAAAGGATAGTAAACCAGCAGACTCATGTTAAAATGAAGCAATGCATGGCACAAAGACAGATTGCAACATAATAATAGCTTGGAAATACTGGAATGACACACATTTGATTAGTTTCCGTAGTTATTATATGGGATTACTGGATTGACATTGATATGGGGAGAGGAGTTCGCAAAGATCTGATAAAGACTGATAAGGACCAGCGACTTTGTAATGAAATGATTAATGATCGACGGTTTGGAAAGAACAGCCCTGCCGATTTAAGCGTCCTGCTTATAGAAGACGAAGAGTCTGACGCCTATCTGATCAAGGAGTTATTATCAGAGGCTCCAATCCGCGTCAATGTTAGTCATGCCGGCAGGCTTTCGGTCGCTCTGCAACTTATGTCGGAGACAAGATTTGATGTCATCCTGACGGATCTTGGACTGCCGGATAGCCAAGGTCTTGCTACTTTTTACAAGGTTCGCGACACAGCTTTGAATACCCCGATTATCTTATTGACGGGCTTTGCTGATGACGAGTTTGCCATGAGTACTGTTCAAGAGGGTGCACAGGATTATTTGGTGAAGGGGCGGTTCGATTCCCTGTCATTGTCGAAAGCCATACGTTATGCGATCGAGAGACATAAGCTGCTGGATGAGCTTGAAAGCAGGCTAATGGAAATCGGCAAGCTTGAGCGTGAACGTAAAAACATTCTGTCTATGCTTGCCCATGATATGAAGAACTCAATTGTGCCTTCGATCCGGCTTTTGCAGGGGGTTGTTGACGGAGATACAGAAGATTTTAAATCCAGTCTCCAAATGGTTCTTGATGAGCTCAAGACCGTAAATAGCCTCGCGACAAATTTTATGGATTTTTCGAGAGTGGATATGAAGGAATATGTGCCGGCTCTAAGTGAGTTTGACATAACGTCTGTGATCAACAGACAGGTTGAGATATCCAAAGTGAAGGCTGAGGTCAAGAACATAAGTATATCCCTTGAATCAGATCAAGGGGTGCGCAAAAACGTGACTGCTGATAAGGATATGATCCATAGAATGGTTGCCAATCTTCTTGACAACGCTGTGAAGTATACGGGAGAAAACGGGTCGGTAATAGTAAAATTTGCAAACTATGGTGATGATCTTCTGGTTGAGGTCAAGGATACGGGCGCCGGCATGTCACCTGAATATATTCCATTCTTGTTCGACGCTTTCTATCGTGCCGACAATGAACACAGGGGGTCCGGTCTTGGTCTGGCCATTGCCAAGAGAATCGTGGAAGCCCACGGCGGAAAGATATGGGTGACCAGCGAGCCGGGGACAGGAAGCATATTCAGCTTTACGCTGCCCAGACAAGGCTGACTATTTTTTAAATGGCTGCGCCCAGAATATAGAATTGATCATTGTTGTACTCGAACATGCCGAGCGGTTTCATGCCAAGTTTGATATGGGCGTTGAAAGAACGTCTGTTTTTTTCAGAAATAAACAAAACGCAAAATCTGTAATGAGGTGCGACTATGCGCTTGAGTTCACCATAGAGGCCCGTGAGCAGACCTGTCCCTCTCATCGATTTTGCTATACACACTGGACCATAGACAAAAGTATTACCGGCTGCCGGATGTTTTCTTTCTATGGTCAGTTCGTGCAACTTGCTGAGCATGCTTCTCAGAATGGGAAAGTGCAAGCTATAGGAATATGAGGTTGCGCAGAGGTAACCGCTCAGTACGTCATCCAAAATAGCAACAGCAATGCCCAAGCCCGTATTTATTTTTTCAAATTGCCATTCGTCCATTTCTACTGACAGGAAGCCGTCTTCAGCTTCGGCGCTGCTGAGGTTGCCAATGAGGTTAATCTTTTGCAGCGCTAATAAGGCAGGATAGTCAGCCTTGATCGCTCGCCTATAGATGATATCAGTCATGCCGCGCGCTATCTGTCGAGCACTGCTGCATTCTTGGGCGGACTGAAGCTGAAGACAGAGTTCTTAATGCCTGTATTGATTTTCACATTATTGAGCTGTATCTCTATTTTATTGGAGAGATTATCGACAATTATTAAAGTCTTAATGGGAAATGCTGCGCCGGATGGTACTATCTCCAGGTGCTCGACATTGCCCATAGGCTTCCTGGGCTTCAATACTATCAAATCCGGCTTGCTGGAAATGATGTCAAACTCTTCCCTGATATGTCCTAATCCTGCAAGGAGGGTTATCGGCGCCTGCCCGTATGTGGCACGGTCGAATTTTGACCGTATTACCTGATTCTCTTTTTTCTGGAATACGATTATTTCACTGCCGGTCACGTATATCACCTGTGGTTTGTCTCCGGAATATTCCCATCTCATCTTCGGAGGCTTTATAAAAAAGCGTCCATTATATACATCTGTTCGTTTGAGGTCTTTAACGAAGCTTTTCTGGACAAAGCTGCCCGTGAGATCCTTGATGGTTTCGTATGCCTTCTGTATTTTCGCGACTTCATCTTGTTCCGCCTGAGACGGCAAAACTGCGGCGATAAAAAAAGCTAAGGCAAGAAAAATAATCCGAAATATTTTCATTACTGTCTCCTCCGGATAAAATCACGTGGTTTGCCGGCACCCTTGGGAGGACCGACGAAACCGTCTTCTTCAAGAAGTTCCATAATGGTAGCAGCCTTGTTGTATCCTATTTTGAAACGGCGCTGTATGGATGATATCGATACCTCACCAACTGATTCTGCGAAGTCAACCACGTTTTGATACATTTCATCTCTCTCATCGCCGCCAGGCCCGCCCTTCTGGTTATCGGCAACTACTATGCTTTCAAATGCCGCGTAGTCCGGCACGCCCTGGTTCTTCACGAACTTGGTGATATCCTTGACTTCGGTGTCACTTATAAAGGCTCCGTGAATACGAACTATCTTTACACCCGGAATCATATATAACATATCTCCCATGCCTAACAGTTTCTCAGCACCCATAGAGTCAAGTATGGTGCGCGAATCTATTTTAGAAGTTACCTGGAAAGATATTCTCGCCGGGAAATTGGCTTTGATCAGACCGGTAATTACATCAACAGACGGCCGCTGCGTCGCCAGAATAAGATGGATGCCTGAGGCGCGGGCCATCTGTGCAAGCCTTGCTATTGCGTTTTCAACATCTGCGGGCGCTGTGAACATCAGATCCGCGAGCTCATCGATGAATACCACTATGTAGGGAAGCCGTTCCGACGGCTCGACCTGCCTATTGAATGCCTCAATGTTTCTTGTTCCCTGCTCGGCCAGCAACCTGTACCTGCGCTCCATTTCGAGGACCATTTTCTTGAGCGCCTCTGACGCCTCCTTAGGGCTTGTGATGACAGGTGAGATAAGGTGGGGGATGTCGGAATACGCTGAAAGCTCAAGCAGCTTTGGATCTATCATGAGCATCTTGACTTCGTTCGGCGTAGCCTTGTAGAGCAGGCTGGTAATCATCGTATTAATTGATACGCTTTTGCCTGATCCGGTTGCACCTGCAACTAACAGATGTGGCATTCTGGCCAGATCCGAAACAACCGGATTGCCGAAAATATCTTTGCCCAAGGCAAGCGTCAGCTGGGATGAGCTTTTCTGGAAAGTCTCGGACGAGATTATTTCTTTCAGGACTACGGTCGCTCTCTGCCGGTTTGGTACTTCCAGTCCGATAGTCGCTTTGCCCGGAATTGGATATACACGAATGCTTGGTGCGCGGAGAGCCAGCGCAAGGTCATCAGCAAGCGATACTATCCTGTTTATCTTGACGCCCGGCGCAGGCTCGAATTCAAACATGGTAACCACCGGACCCGGGTGTGCCTGCTTAATCTTTCCACTTACGCCAAAATCAGCCATCTTTCGCTCAAGGCCCGATGCAGCTGATATCAGTTCATCTTTGGTCGGCCCTTCAACATCATCTGCATCTTTCAAAAAATCAACAGATGGCAGCTGATAGCCGGATTCATCTGACTTCCTGACGACAGGACGCGTTTGCATGACCGGCTTGGGACGCATTTCCCGTATTGTGAATTCTTGGGGATCGTCCTCGTAAAAATCCGGCTCTACCTCTTCAGCCGGCTCCGGCGGCGGCTCTTTAACCACTCGTTTTTTCTTTAGCTGGTCAATGAAAGAATAGAGAGACACCGGGCTTAATAAGACAATCGATACAGCGATAAGAGCTGCGCAAAAAATGTATGCTCCGACAATAGAAAACATTCCACGGAAGATCTCGGCAAGCAGAACTCCGATAAGGCCGCCGGCTGGGTCAAAGGAATGCGATGATGTTTTGGAGATCAGATCCATAAGCATTGCAAGCGCAGGAATGAACAGTAGTGATCCCAAAACATGGAGCATGCTGCGCTGGCTGCCCATAATCTTTCTTAGGCCATATATGAATAAGAACAAAGGCAGCAAATACCCGGGCAGGCCTGCAAGGGCCATGATCAGGTCTGCAACATAAGCGCCCACAGGGCCGCCATAATTCCGCACAGGCCTGTCTGAAAAAGTGAAGAAGGATGGATCCCATTTATTGAAGGAAATAAGAGATATCGTCAGGTAAATGCCTGCCAGAACGGCAAGGATACCGACTATGATCCTTAGCTTGCGATGTTCATGAACATCGCTTCTGCCGCTCGGCAAAGCCGACCTCCGGCCGCGCGACGGCTGGTATGAATAATCGTCTTTTGCTTCCGACACTACCCTTTGAGCCATAGCAGTATTATAACACCGGGTATGCGGCAGCAGTTATAATGTCAACCCCGACATCATAGAATATGCGAGGAAGAAAGCGCCCAGAACGATACGGTAATAGCCGAAATGTTTGAATCCGTATTTTGGCACTAATGAAATGAACACTTTTACTGCGATCAACGCAGAGAAAAAAGCGATAATGCCGCCTATCAGCAAAAGCATCCAGGCATTGCTGTTGAAGCCGGCAGAGCTTTTAAGAAGATCGTAGCCTGTGGCAGCGAACATGGTTGGTATAGCCAGCAGAAAAGAAAACTCAGTGGCCTGTTTGCGGTCGAGGCCTGCAAGCAGTCCGCCGAAGATGGATGCCGCAGCACGTGAAACTCCTGGAATCATAGCCAGACACTGCACAAATCCTACCAGAGCCGCTCCGGCAAATGAGATTTTTTCGGATGATGCATAGCGGGATTTTCTCGTTTTAGTCCACTGGTTTAGGACAATCAGTAAAATACCGCCCACTACTAAAGTTGTGCTCACAACATATGGATTAAACAAATACTGCTTGATGGTTTTGTATGCAAGAAGGCCTATCACCCCGGTCGGAATGAACCCGACGGCAAGTTTAAGATAGATCTCTGTGCTTACAAGGAATCGCCGATAATATAGGATTACAACTGAAAGAATAGCGCCGAGCTGAATGGCAATTTCAAAAGTCTTCACAAATGCATCACTCCCAATCCCCATAACAGCTGATGCAAGTATCATATGTCCTGTTGATGAGACCGGCAGAAATTCAGTGAGACCCTCGATTATGCCGAGAATAACAGTATCTAGAATTGTCACAATTCGCCTCCGGGTAAAAAAGAAAAGCTCTCATCATGGAAAATCGTATTGAGTTCCCTTGAGGAGATAATCACAAATGTGATGATTGATATTTTATCAGTATAGCCCGAAAATTGTATAGCCGTAATGAGGTTGTAAGCACGAAGATCTCTGAGATCGTCAGGCATCACGTCCTGCAGATGGACGGTGAAGCAATACTTATGTTGGAAGGTGCATGATATGGTTGCTCAGAGAATCTTTTATCGGCGGAACGAACCATAAGGTGGAGATGTCATCTTCAAGTCCTCATATCAACTATGGTATCAAGAATGATGTTTTCAAAAAATAACTATCAGCAGCGGAATGTCTGATGCCGAGCGAAAAAACATTTGAGCGGACCCGTCGTTTACCTCATACAATTTAATTATAAAAACCCCGGCAAACTGCATCTAAGGAGGCGTCATCGTGAATATTCAAAATGGCATAGACCTCTTCCTGCAACATCAGAAGAGCACCGTTAAGAAAAGCACGCTTAAAAGCTATGGAAAGTTCCTCCAACAAATTGGAATGAGGTTTTCCGCATATGAAGTCGAGGCTGTTTCGTCAGAGTCTATCGGCAAGTTCCTTGAGGAATCTACCGAAGGTCTGATTAAGGCCACTCGTCATCTCCGCTACTCTCAGGTAAAGGCGCTATTTAATTATATTATTGAAGCGTCCAACCTGAATATCAAGAACCCTTGCAATTCCGGCCCTATGTTTAAAACATTTAAGACCACTGCTCACCGGCCCAGAAAAATTCGGGACAAGGAAACGGTAGACGAGTTGATCTTCTATTCTAGAAATATCAGAGATCGACTCATACTGGAATTGCAGGCCAGGTGCGGGATGAGAATCGGCGAAGTTCTCAATCTACGCGTCGCTGATGTTTCAGGCAGGAAGCTCACAATCCAGGAACCCAAATCAGGTCGAGATGCAGAGGTCGCCTTCATGCCCAAAAAAGCACTTTATGCGCCAAAAAAAAAGCAGCTTATGCGTCAGAAATCGCACTATATGCGTCGAACATATTGCCACGCGACTGACAGAGTATATACAGACGAGGCAATTGTCACCGACCGACAGAGTATTCCCAGTCTGTTACACTTCTGTAAGGAACCTTGTTTCCGACTTAGGGAAGAAGCTAAACATAAAAATTGCGCCCCACGATCTGCGCCGACACTCAGCCACATATGCCAGCAGAAATGGAGTTCCTCTGGAGATTATTTCCAAAGTCATTCTGAGGCATCAGGATCTGAAGACAACCCAGGTTTATCTGGGCAAGATCAGCGATACTGAAGCCATCCGGTGGATGGACGTTTTGCACGGGAAATAATAAGTATCAACCAGTAATTTAAGCGCCTGGGTTGTATGCATTGGCTCGTTAAATCGCTAACTAACCCAAGCCTGCGCCTCCGGTTTATTGTGGAGGCAATGGAGAATGGGGCAGATAGAGTGGAATATAAAGCCTGATGTTTACAGTTGTTTACATCTTTAGAAGAACCACTTCATTGGACTTCTTCTTATAGTATCAATAATAGTACCATGTCAATTATTATCCGGGCGTTTCTCAGGATGCAAACACCACCATTGGGAGAGGATATTCGCGCATTATGCGATTAACACGATAATCCGAACGCTCCAGAATTACAGAGAGTCCTTCAGGCTCTTGCCGGCTGTGAACTTGACCGACTTGCTGGCCGCGATCTTAATTGCCTCGCCAGTCTTGGGATTCCTGCCCTTTCTGGCTTTCCTCTTGGAGAGGGAAAAGGTGCCAAAGCCGACCAGGGTAAGCTTGCCGCCCTTCTTTGTCGTTTTGGCAACGGCATCGATAAGAGATTTGATAGCAGCGTCAGCCTGAGATTTGGTAATCTCAGCGTCTTTTGCCATTTTGTCTATAAGTTCTGCTTTTGTCATGAGAGCCTCCGGGGGAAGTGATGAGAAAGAGTATACCATAAACATAAGATCGTATAGGATAAGGTGTATTGCCTCAGGAGATAGCGTATTCCTCAGTACGGAATGCGGAGAGATATCCCTGATCGCAAATATAACCTACGATATACGCGAAGGCACAGTACATGCGCCATCGGGCGGAGGCGG
>Ga0187786_10000284_pt1 | contig 15908 bp, 11 predicted proteins | sample 0815_BV2_10_20_M_FD_132449 | JGI IMG/M metagenome (GOLD analysis project Ga0187786, IMG submission 132449) | Tropical peat soil microbial communities from peatlands in Department of Meta, Colombia - 0815_BV2_10_20_MG | ecosystem: Environmental > Terrestrial > Soil > Wetlands > Peat | place...
GCGAGTATGTATGGCTCACGAGTGAACCTTGGGGATGGGCACCCTATCACTACGGCAGATGGGCATATGTCGCCCGTTTTGGCTGGTGCTGGGTGCCGCCGGCAACGGGAGCAGTCTACTGGGGGCCGGGATATGTCGGGTGGGTCAGGACGAACGATTATATTGCATGGGTTCCACTCGCGCCGGGTGAAACCTACTACGGCCGCGGATATTATGGTCCGCACAGCGTCAATATAGTAAATGTGGCAGTTCGACGCGACGTCCCGCATGCCTATCAAAATATAACGGTTGTCAATGGTGCGACCGTCGTATATCACAACACGTTCGGGACGACAGTGCCGAGACAGGCTCAGTTCAATCACGACACTATCAGAAGGCACGTTTTCACGGGAAACAACCTGGTAATCGGGGCGCCGGCGATACAGCCGCATCGATCGGCGTTCGTTTCATCCGACCTGTCGGTCCCGGCGCAAAAAATGCCGCCGAAAAATGTTCAGGCGCTTTCTCCCCAGAATATCAAACGCTCTCGTCCGTTTATCAGAGAACAGGATAGATCGGCATTTCATCCCGGCTTCACCCCTAAAACCCTGCCGGTCAGCAAGTCCGATACCCCTCAACAGCGGCACGAAAGTAGTGCGCGTCAGCAATCAAGTGCTGTCCGTCCGACAGTGCGACCGCAGGAATCGGAACAACGCAACAACCAATTATATTCGTCCGGTGGACATGAGACTCGTATTGAAAGAAAACGTGAGCCACAACCTGAACGAATAAACGCGATGAACCAGAAAGGCTTTACTGATCCGCGGAATGACCATGGCAGTGCAGCCGGTCCAGGCCGTCCGGGGCCGCGCATGGAAGCGGCAAAAAATAGCGAGCACCTGAACAATAATGCCTCGCATCAGCTGAATACCATCGCCGTCGCGGCTCCGCCGACAAGGCCGCAATCCGCTCCTGAAAGGGTCATAACGGCAGCTCCTGTCGATACAAATCGCACGACCCGCGAGGTAAAGAAGGGTGGGACCAGAGACAGGGCGACACCAGAGGTCATACGCGAACGACAACTGAGCGACAAGCAGACTGTCCGCGGCGAGCAAGAACGTCAGATCGGACCGAACAATAGATCACCGGAGAAACGAGAGTCGGGCAGAGGCAAGGCTCCTGCGGCACAGGCTGAAAACGTAAAGCCTAAAGCAAGGGAAATACATGCGCAAAATGTTGGCCAACAGCGCGTCGACAGGAACGATAAAAAAGAACGCGAGAAAAAAGAGCATCCCCGAAAAGAAGAACGGGGCGGATAATTCCGCCCCCGTTCTTTACCGTCTAGTAACCGAAGATCGCCAGAATGACGCCTGCCGCCACGACAGAGCCGACCTGACCGGCAACGTTCGCCCCAAGGGCATGCATCAGGAGAAAGTTATGCGGGTCATACTGCAGGCCGAGCTTGTTCGAGACACGGGCGGCCATCGGGAATGCGGAAACTCCGGCGGAACCGATCAGCGGATTTACCGGATTTGACGGACTCAGCTTGTTCATTATCTTCGCGGTAATAACGCCGCCGGCCGTACCGAGCGAGAATGCCAGCAGCCCAAGCAGAAGGATGCCGAGTGTCTGAAGATTCATGAACTTGTCGGCGGACATCTGCATGCCGACGCCGAGCCCGAGGAAGATCGTCGAGAGGTTCATCAGTTCATTTTGCATAGTCTTTGAAAGCCGATCGATGCAGCCGCTTTCCTTGACGAAGTTCCCGAAGGCAAAACAACCCATAAGCGGCAACGCCGAGGGCAAGATAAAGACGCAGAGACCAAGCACGAGGAGCGGGAACATCAGTTTTTCCGCCGGGTGCACCTCGCGCAGGTCATGCCGCATTTTGATGAGGCGTTCTTCCTTCGTTGTAAGCAGCTTCATAATCGGCGGCTGGATAATCGGAACCATCGACATGTACGAATATGCCGCAACCGCAATCGAGCCCATCAGATTCGGGGCGAAAAGGGACGACACGTAGATTGAAGTCGGACCGTCTGCGCCGCCTATGACCGCGATGGCACATGCCTCCTTGAGCGAAAAATTGAAGCCCGGTATCAGGTTCAGCGCCATAACGCCGAGCAGCGTGCCGAACACGCCGAACTGCGCTGCAGCGCCGAGAATCGCAACTCGGGGATTGGCAAGCATCGGACCGAAGTCTGACATCGCTCCAATCCCGACAAAAACCAGCAGTGGCAAAAGCTCATTTTCGATGCCGTACTTGAAAATCAGATAGAGCATCCCGTGAGGCCCTTCGCCCATACCCGCTCCTGTAACATTAACGAAGATGGTCCCGAATGCGATCGGTACCATCAGGAGCGGCTCGAAATCCTTCACAACGCCGAGATAGATCATGATGCACCCGATAATGACCATGAGAAGCGATTTCCAGCCGGTGCCGCTTGCGAATGCGTGGATACCGGTATTTTTTGCGATGCTTATCATACCGTTGACAAACGACACCTCGTCCGTGTTCCCTTTCTGTTGCGGAACTGCAACGCCGGCCGCAGCAGCAGGCACGGGCGCCTGCAAACCGGGTGCAGGCGCATCTGCGGGTCCCTGCGACGCAGATAACTTATTCTGAAAGAAACCGGAGTAGAGCCCAAGCCCTCCGATGATCATCATACTGCCGATGATTGCGATTATGAGCTTCTTCAATGAGTACCGCATGACGATACTCCTCACTGAACCTTGGCGAGTACTTGCCCTGCTGCGACACTCGCGCCGGTCTCGCATACAAATGTTACGGTTCCCGCTGTTTTGGATTTGATTTCGAGTTCCATTTTCATCGATTCCATAATCAGCACGGTTTCATCCTTCTCGACGCGCTCCCCGTTTGCCTTGACGTATTTCAGCACGATGCCCGAGACCGGGGCCTCGACCGGCACACCGCCTTCAGGAACGGGAGCACATACGGCCGGTGCCGGGGTCGTCGCAGCAGGAGCAGAAACGAGGACCGTGCCTTCCTCGCGCACAATCACCTTGTAGTCCCTGTTATCGACATTGACGATATAAGAAGCCGGGCCTGATGCCGCAGCAGACGCTGGCTTCGGAACTTCGACAGGTTCGTCAAATGAGACGGGCCCTTTCGGACGGGTCTCGAAAAACTTCAATGCCACCTGCGGGAACATTGCATAGATGAGCACGTCATCGATAGTGACGGAAGAAACGCCCAGCTTCTGTTTCAGTTCGGCCTCGATCTTGTCGAGTTCGTTCGGAATGAGGTCAGCAGGCCGGCACTCGACCGGTTTTTCCATGTTGAGACCCTTCAACGCCATCTTGACAAGCTCAGGATCCGGCTTTGCCGGGGTCCGGCCGTAATTCCCGACGAGCAGGTTCATCGACTCAGCCGTCATTCTCTTATAACGGCCGAGCAGAACATTCAGGACCGCCTGCGTTCCGACAATTTGCGATGTCGGCGTTACAAGGGGAGGATATCCGAATTCCTTCTGGACCTGCGCGTTCTCCTTGAGCACTTCGGCAATACGGTGGCCGGCATTCTGCTCTTTCAATTGGCTTTCAAGGTTAGAGAGCATTCCGCCCGGTATCTGAGCCGCCAGAATGCGCGTGTCGGCGCCGAGGAAGGAGCTTTCAAACTTTTTGTATTTCGGGCGGACATCGGTACGGAAATATTCGGCTATTTCGAGCAGGAGATTGATGTCGAGGCCGGTGTCGTATTCAGTGCCGCGGAAGATCTCGACCATCGTTTCGGTCGGCGAGTGGCTGGTCCCCATCGCCATTGACGATATGGCGGTATCGAGGATGTCGGCTCCGGCCTCGGCGGACTTCACAAGCGTTGCCACCGACATGCCGGTCGTCGCGTGCGAATGGACATGTATCGGGAGATCGACTGCCTTTTTTATCGCCTTGACCAGACTGTATGCATCGTAAGGCTTGAGGAGGGAAGCCATATCCTTGATGCAGATGGTGTCAGCACCCATGGCTGCAAGTTCCTTCGCCAGCTCCACATATCCTTCGACAGTATGCACCGGCGAAACAGCATAGCTGATAGCGGCTTGCGCATGCTTGCCGGCCTTTTTTACCGCCTTCATAGGAACCATGAAGTTGCGCGGGTCGTTCAACGCATCGAAGACACGGAAGACATCGACTCCGTTGACAGCCATGCGTTCGACGCATTTCTCGACGACATCGTCGGCATAGTTGCGATACCCGAGAATCGTCTGGCCGCGAAGCAGCATCTGCTGCGGCGTTTTCGGCATCGCTTTTTTAAGCCGGCGAATTCTCTCCCAGGGGTCTTCATTCAGAAAGCGTATACATGAATCAAACGTTGCGCCGCCCCACGTCTCAAGAGACCAGTACCCGACTCGGTCAAGTTTCTCGGCAATCGGGAGCATGTGGCTTGTAAGCATGCGCGTGGCATGCAGGGATTGATGGGCGTCTCTGAGGACGAGATCACAGATTTTTACTTTTGCCATGAATGCCTCCTATTGTTTCTTGTCTTTTCTGTCAGCATGATATTTCTTTGCCGCCATCGTGATGGCCGCAACAATGGCGCCCTCATCCCTGACTGAAGCCGCCACGGCAGCCGGTGCGGCCGGAAGCGGCTTAGGGGCGGGCGCGTATTTGGCGACAATCTTTGCCGTCAGATGAATGGCGAAAATCAGGGTTCCAAGAAAGGCGAACGTCACCCCCATGCCGAGAATCATTATTACTGCCGCCTGTATGAAATCCTGCAACCAGTTCATTCGAACCTCCCCGATCTGCCTAAACGCCGATTATCTTCGTAAGCGAGCGTACGGCTTCAACCGATTTTGCGAAGTCGGCGCTTTCCTGCTCGTTCAGCTTCAGCTCGACAATCTTCTCGACGCCGTTCCTGCCAAGCACGGTCGGCACGCCAACGCACACGCCGTCGAGACCGTAGACGCCCTTCACATAAGGAGAACAAGGCAGCAACCTCTGCTCGTCAAGAAGAATAGCCTTGACCATCTGGAAGGTCGATGCCGCGGGGGCGTAGTAAGCACTGCCGGTCTTCAGCAGGCCGACGATCTCGGCACCACCCGTCCGGGTACGCTGGACAAGGGCATCAATACGATCCCGATGAATCAATTCGGTAATCGAGACCCCTTTTACCGTGGTAAACCGCGGCATCGGAACCATCAGGTCGCCGTGACCGCCCAGCACCTGAGCCTCGACATCCTGAACCGACACGCCGAGTTCCATAGCAACAAAGGCGCGGAACCGGGCCGAATCGAGGATGCCGCCCATCCCGATGACCTTGCTCCCTTTGAAGCCGGTCACCTTCAGGGTAAGTTGAGCCATGACATCCATCGGGTTCGTGACAACAACGACCACCGCGTCCGGCGAGAGCTTCGCACTTTTCTCCGCCACGTCGCCGACAATCTTTGCATTGGCCATCAAGAGATCGTCGCGGCTCATTCCGGGTTTACGCGCCAGCCCAGCAGTAATCACGATGACGTCTGAGTTCGCCGTCGGACCGAATTCATTGGTGCCCTTGCAAACGGACGCCGAACCGTAAAGAGGACATGCCTCCGCAAGGTCCAGCGCCTTGCCCTGCGGCATGCCTTCGACAACGTCAAACAGAACAACATCGGCAAGCCCGGACGCAGCGACAAGCTGCGCAGTCGACGCGCCGACGTTTCCTCCGCCGATAACCGTTACTTTCTTTTCCATGCAATGCTCCTTTCGGTTTAATTGATAAATAGCTTCGTCACAAGCAGGAAAACAGGGATCAAGACCGCAAACGCCCAGATGCAATATCCGAAGAAAGAAGGCATCTGCACGCCGGTCTCTTCGGCGATCGCCTTGACCATCATATTGGGGGCATTGCCGATATACGACAACGCACCCATGAATGATGCCCCTGCGGTGATCGCCAGGAGTGTGGGCTCCGCAGCGGTCATCATGAATTGCGCCGGATTCTGCGCCTCGCACGAGGCAGTATTGAAAAAGACGAGGTAGGCAGGTGCGCTGTCCAGAAATCCGGACAGCAGCCCGGAAAACCAGAAATACAGGGCATTCACCGGCTTGCCGGCGCTGTCCGAAAGGCTGCGGATGATAAATCCGACCGGCCCGTCGGCGCCTGCCTTCAGCATTGCGATCAGCGGCTCCATGGTGATGAATATCCCGGCAAACAACTTTGCAACTTCCTGAATCGGATGCCAGGTAAAACCGTTCCGTTTGCGCGTCTCTCTGTTCGTCAGTTTCATCGATAACAGAGCTATCCCGAGCAAGGCAGTCACCTCGCCGATGAGGGACAGAGACACATCGATATGAAACAAAGTGAAGACGATGCCGAGATCATAACTTGATATAAACGCCACCCCAACAATAAGCGGAACGAAAGCAAGGTTTTGAGCCCCCTCAATCGAAAACGGCACATGGCGGGTTTTTATCAGCTCATTCTTCGGTTCGTTCCGGTAAATATAAGTGTCGAGGGCATAATAAACGGCGAGCACGACAGCAACGGCAAAGACCGTGGGCGGCAAGAGCTTTATCGTCGGCCAGAAGAAATCCACTTTCTTGATGAAGCCCATCAGGAGAGGAGGATTGCCGACCGGCGTAAGACTGCCTCCGATATTGCCGACAATGAAAATAAAAAAGAGGATTGTATGAACCTTCCTCAGCCGCCACGCGTTTGCCTGCAGCAGCGGCCTGATGAGCAGCACCGCCGCGCCGGTCGTGCCGATGATATTGGAAAGTACGGCACCCAGGAGCATAATCGCGATATTCACCGATGGCGCGCCGGAAAAAGTGCCGTGAAATTTGATGCCGCCGGTAACGGTAAACAGCGCCAGGAGCAGACAAATAAAAGGAAGAAACGTGTTCATCATGGTATCAAGCGCCCCATGCAGGCTCACGGAAAATCCCTGGACGAAAGCAATTCCTATGATCGTCACCAGGCTCCAGAAGAGGGCCACTTTTCCATAATGGCGCACCCAGAAACGACCGCAGGTCAGCGGCATAACAGCAATGGAAATCAGAATACCGAGAAATGGGATCGCCCAGAAGGGAGAGAGCGATTTCCCGTCAAGTTCCGGGACTGCCGCTTCAGCCCCGCTTCCCGATGACCACGCAGGCGTTATGCCGAGCAACGCTGAGCAAAGGAATAAAAAGAGAAGCTGCCTCGACATCGCACATGCGGCAGAGGATTTCATCATTCTCTGTTTGGATCTCCCTTCTCTTCATATCGTTTTCGTGTAGCAACTTTCGCTCCGTCATCGCGGTGCCGCTCATATGAGGAGGTCTGCATCGAATGTGCAGCCCCCTCACGTCTTATATTTTCTTCCTATTTTGCCAGACCGACCAGCGGAAGCAATATATAAAGTCCGCCCCATATGACCAGCCCGCCGAGAATGTCAAAGAAAATGCCCGCCCTGATCATCGAGGTTATCGGAACCATGCCGGAACCATACACAATCGCGTTCGGAGGCGTCGATACCGGCAGCATGAAGCCCCAGCTTGCGCCGAGCGTCGCGCCAATTGCAGGCGGTATCGGATCGACACCCGCGGCCTGCGCAAGCGCTATCATCACCGGGACGACCATGTTGGCCGACGCGGTATTTGAAGAGGCTTCGCTGACGAGTATCGAAATATAAATCGCGCCGAACGTTATCCCCCATGTTGTAGAGGCACCGCTCATAGCAAGCAGATTTCTGCCGATGACTTCGGCAAGCTTTGTTTCAAACATAAGGGTGCCGAGGGTGATGCCTCCGCCGAAGAGAAGCAAGGTTCCCCAGTCAATCCTTGTCGCCTGTTTCCAGGTGATCGTAAACTCGCGCTCCTTCCAGTTCGTCGGAAGGAGAAACAGGAGCGTCGCCCCGATTAGAGCGGCAACGCCTTCGGGCATTAATGTGGCATAGTTCTTCGAGATCGGAGCATCGTCGCCATATATGACGGCGAGGAACCCAGGAACGAGCCATAGCGTTACGGTTACGAGAAACGCAAACAGGGCATTCTTTTCTCCGCGCTTCCAGGATCCTAATTTCTTGCGCTCCGCTGCAACATAGGCGGTGCCGCCCTCGACGCGGGCAATCTCGGGTTTAAAAAGAAAATACATGATAAGAAACAGCAAGCCGAAAAGCATGATGAGCAGCGGAACGGCAAACGACATCCAGTGGAAAAATGCAATCTTGACTCCAAGTGTCTTTTCTATAAGGGCTATGCCGATAAGGTTCGGCGGCGTGCCGACCGGCGTGCCGATACCGCCGGTTGATGCGCCGTATGCGGCAATAAGCATCATGCCGGTTCCAAAGCGGAGTTTCAAGGGATCAACCGTGCCCTTCCCCTGCTGCTTGGCCATTATCTCAGCCATTGCGTATACAATGCCGAGCGCTATCGGAAACATCATAGCTGTTGCCGCAGTATTGCTGATCCACATCGAAAGGAATGCACAGATAAAACCAAATGCAATAAGAATGCGGCCTGTGCTGTTGCCGATGAGTTTATTAGACATAATTGCGTACGCAAAACGCTTGTCCAAGCCATGAATAGCCATAGCTTCGGCAAGCATGAAGCTTCCGAGGAAGAGATAAATGATCGGATCGGCATACGGGGCGAAGACCTTTTTAACGCCGTCGACACTGAAGACGACGCATAGGATTGAACTGACAAGCGCAGACATGGCAAGCGGGATCGGTTCGCAAATCCACCAGACGACCGTCATGCTCAGGATTGCAGCCAGTACGTGCGCCTTGCTGCTCAGTTGCGGCATGTCGATAAAATAAACGAGGAGCCCTACCAGAGGCCCGAGAAAAAGACCTATTGTATTGCGCCACTTTTCAAACTTTTCTTCCCCTTTCGACAGGGTGCCTTCTTCCGAGATTGTCTTGGGAACTTGCGCCTCAGCCATTGCTTTTTAACCTCCTCGATGAGAAATTGGCGACGGGTCGAGGTGTCGAAGCAAGGAACATACCACATTTGTAACACGTATGTCATTGATGAGCATGTTATTTTTCGGGAGAACGCCGTGAAAGGTATAACAAAAATTATAATTTATGAGATTATGAATACTTATAGCCCAACAGGATCATGCGGGGAGGAATCAGTCTTCTTCACGAACTCCCGACTGCATGTTCTTGATCCTCCTGCTGAGCGCTGGCTGTGAAATACCGAGCAGCCTGCATGCGACCGACTGATTTCCATTTGCCCGCTGCATCGCTGAGTTAATCAGAAGGCTGACCGCCTGATGAATGGTAGGCAGAGATTCCACAGCGTCAAAGACATTTCCGGTGTGTCCCTTCGGCATCAGAAGTGAATGGGCGAGCGCATGCTGAAACGGCTCGGTCGAGATGACCGATGCGGCATTGCGGGCGACGGCATCGTAAACCATCGACCGGAGTTCCCGCACATTTCCCGGATAGTCATAGCGTTCTAGGAGACGGCGCAGTTCAAAGGTCGGATCCGGCTTGCGTTTGCCGAGCTCGCGGGAAGCCTCCTCGAGAAAATAATCGAGCAGCGCCGGAATGTCTTCTTTGCGTTCCCGCAAGGGCGGAAGATGAATATGATGGGTCTTCAGGCGATAATAGAGGTCCTTTCTGACCGCTCCCTGCGCCTGTTTTTCCGACAGATTCTGATGGGTGGAGGCTATGACGCGCGCCTTGAGGCGTTTGGGCTGATCACTGCCGAGCGGGAAATAATCTCCCTCCTGCAGGAGTCGCAGGAGCTTGACCTGCGATGCATTGCTGAGGTCGCCGATCTCGTCGAGAAAGAGGGTGCCGTTGGCCGCTTTTTCTATCATGCCGCTTCTGGCCTGATCTGCGCCGGTAAATGCGCCCTTCACATGCCCAAAGAGCGTATCGGTGAACATGGTATCGTCGAGACCGCCCACATTGACCGATATCAATTCTCCCTTGCACCCGCTCAGTTCATGCACAACCTTTGCAATAAGTCCCTTGCCCACGCCGCTTTCTCCCGTGATGAGGAGCGGCTGATTACTCTTTGCTACGGCTTCAACATATTGAAAAATGGAACGCATGGTTTTATTGATGGTTATAATGCCCGAGAAGGCCTCTGGATTCTGGATAGTATCCGACAGGAAACGACGACTCATTTCGCTGTTTTCTCTCTGCATCTCGATAAGACGGATTGCGTGCTGGATTACCGTTATGATGCGATCTTCCTCCGCGGTCTTTACGACATAATCGAATGCACCCTGTTTCATGCAGCGGACCGCGGTCTCGATCTGGTTCATGCCGCTGACGATAATGACAATCGCCTCGGGATACTGCTCCCCGATCATTGTCAGCAGTTCTTCGCCGGAGAGGTGCGGCATGGTGAGATCCAGAAGAACGATGCCGCATTCGTGCAATGACAGGAGATTCATCACCTCACGGCTGTCCTGGCATGTCAGGACATTGGTAATCCCAGCAAGTCGCGCAAGAGAAATGCGCATCGATCTCAGCCAAGCCGGTTCGTCATCGACGACGAGAACACCGAAGGCCGGATAGAAATCCTCGTTCACTCTTTGACCTCCTGAACTGCCGCCGGAAGCGTCACGATGACGGTTGTGCCCTTCCCCGCAATCGACTCAAAGCGCATGGTTCCTCCATGCTCACGAACGATGCCGTCGGAAATGGCGAGACCGAGTCCCGTACCGCCCGTTTCGCGCTTCGTCGTAAAAAAAGGGTCCGTAAGGCGCGAGAGGTGTTCGGGCGGGATCCCCGCCCCCTCATCTGCAACCTGAACGCTCACTCCTCGCCGGCCTGCATCATATGCCGTCGACACAAATATGCCTTTGTCGGGATCCTCCAATGCCTGAGAGGCATTCAGGATCAGGTTGACAACCACCTGTTCGAGCCGCTGGGAATTGCCGCGCACCGGCGGCAAATCTCCCTCATAGCGGACATTATAATTGTTCGTCGCCTTTCTGAGCGAATTATCCACAAGCCGCATTGATGTCTGAACGACAGTGTTCAGATCGACCAGTTCATCAAAATTGGCGTCGCTGCGACGCGAGAAGTGTTTCAGGTCTTCGACGATACGCCTGATGCGGCGGGCGGCGTCCTGCATCTCATCCAGCATGAGCGGCACTTCCCGGCGCATCTTCGAGTATGCAAGGCCGCCCATTGCAAAATCGCCGTGCTGATGATAATGCCGCTGCAGGATCGGATCGGCATCCCTGATAACCTCGGCGATTGTCGGGAGATTGAGACTGATAAGACCGTTCGGGTTATTGATTTCATGTGCCATCCCGGATACCAGCACGCCGAGTGCCGCCATTTTATCGGCCTGGACGAGCTGCTGCTGCTGAAGCTTCAATTCTTCAGCTGCGCGCTTGCGTTTTTCGACTTCGGTTTGAAGCGCCGCGGTCCGAAGTGCGACCTGCCTCTTCAGCATCCGCGACCAAACTATCGACGCAATAAGCCCCAGCGCAAGAAATCCGACAATGATCAATCCGTGCTGAGCCAACCATGGATTCGTTTCGGATGTCGGCAGCCACTTGTCCTGTAGCTCCTTGTATCGACCGCTCCGCTTCAGCCGGCTCAGCCCTTCCGAAAAAAGTCCGATCACGGCCTGATTGCCCTCTTTGACGGCATAGCAATATTTCTTTGTGTCGATGCCGCGGGTGACTATTGTGACGTCATCGATGCCGAGGGCATCCAGCGTATAGCGGGCGGGAAGCGTTGCGAGCACTGCATAGTCATACCTCCCGGATGCGAGCATTTTCAGGGCTTCGGCGATGGTGGCCGCAGGAACAACGTTAATTTGGATACCGCTCTGCGCAAAGGAGTCATGCATGATGCCCCTCCCGAGGAGCACGACGTCATGCCCGCGCAGTTCTTCCAGTGAGTGAACAGGCTTCGCATGCTTGTGGGCAAAGATGGAATGCGATATATAGGAGTGAGGCGGCGAAAAATCGAGTATTTTGTCGCGCTCTTCCGAATAGGAAATGCCCTGCAGGATATCAATCTCGCCCTGCTCGAGCGCGGTGCGCATATCGGTCCACGATTCGCCGAGAACGATCCGCACCTCGAAGCCCATCACCTTGGCTATTTCATGGGTCAGATCGACAACGAAACCCGCAGGCTTTCCGTCTTTGTCGATATATTCATACGGAGGGTATGCGCTGTTTCCTCCGACAACGATAAGATTTTCCCCATCGTTGCTCTGCCCCGCGGCAACAGCCGCTGCAGAAAGAACAAGGAAGAGCACAACGCAGAAAAATCGCACAAGCATGATCATCTTGTCTTATCCGTCACGACTGCATCAGACTACATCAGCCCGTGCATGGGCCGGTGCTATTGCTCCCGCCGCTTCTCTACAGCCGCTTTTATGTGTTCCGGAGAGTAGCCAGGAATGATTATGCCCTCCACATCGATCACCGGCACACCCCGCCGTCCCGCCTTCCGCATGCTTTCCGCAGCTTTGTCCTTGTCGCGCTCGACGTTGTACTCGACCAGCTTCACACCGAGGGACTTGATGTATGCACGCGCCTTTACACAGTATGGGCACCAGTCGGTCATGTACATGACAACCGTGATATCCGAATAGGGGCGTGCCGCATCGGCCTTGGTCGGCCATCCCAAGACAATCTGTGCAAGCAGAGCGACGATTGCAACGAGCAACGCAGTCTGTTTCATCCGATTCATCATTTCCCTTCTCCCTTCTTTCCCGCAGCAGCTTTGTCGCCATCCATAAAATAGTTGAACAGGGCACCGAAATCGATGCCCCCGATGACGACGGCACGGTATTTTTCGGGGAGTGAAGTCCTGCACTCCTCGAGCGGCCGGGACGTAATCCCGTGGCGGATTGAGAGCGAAGCCTCAACAAATGCCGCAAAGTGGTCGCATGCCTTGAGAATGCTCCCGTCAACCGGATCAAATTCGTCGCGATTATAATGCCCCTGAATTTCATCGAACAGAACGTCACTCCGAACGCATCCGTTCAGCCTCATCTTGTTTGCGAACTCGTCCTCGACGAAATAACGGAACTCGTCATGCCACGACGACGGCAGGAGCGGCATAATCTTCTCATCCATCTGAATATGTTCATACTCCTTGATCACGCTGTCGAGTCCGGCCACGGACGTCTTAACCGGCGAGACGATGTCCCGCGTCAGCACCTCCGGCAGGTCGTGAAAGAGCGCTGCAAAGAAATTGTTATAGAGCCTGCGGTTGCAGGCCGCTATTTCGAGCGAACAGCAATACGAAAGAACGGCTACGATCAACATGTGCCCCAGTACCGAGGTCTTCGGAATGCGCGGCGACTGTGCCCACCGTTGTTGGAATCGCAGCTGTCCGCAGAGGTCCACAAACCCGTATGATTTTTTGCCGAGGGTAATCTTCTGAACGCCGATGAGATCATAATGATCCTCAATCTGGTTTTCGATCTCTTCCTTGGTACGCTCTATGCCGTAAATAAAAGGGCTGGCATTATAGATAATCTTGAACTCCCAATTGGTCGCAAGATAATGCGCTGCCCGGAGAATACGTTTCTCGAGTCGGGCATAGTCGGGTTCGAAGAAGTAGCGGTGCATCCGTTCGCTGAACCCTGCTCCGATAGGATCAATATCGGGTGCAAGCTGCGATAGCGCCCATTGGTTGAGTTCATGTCCCTTGCGTGCCATCAGCTGGTGAAAGACCGGGGCCTTGATGTCGGTCAGAATCACCCTCTGGAAGAACTCGAAAACGCCGCCTTCAATGAGAAGGCTCCAATCGATGTCAGCCTCCCGCTCGGTCTCTTCGAACCTCCCGATGACATAGGCAATTACCATCTTATGTGCCTGTTTGTCGAGCTCGACAAACTCGACAGGCCGCACATGATCGTTCCAGCGCTGTATGCTCGCCGCCTCGAACAAACGTTCGACAAGTCCACGGGTAATCATCGCACCTCCTGGCCGGCACGTTTCCAGCGGCGGTGAATCCAGAGCCACTGTTCCGGATGCTCGCGGATATATCCTTCGACAAAGCTGCTCAGCCGCTGCGTATCGGCTCTGAGAGCCTGCTCGTCATTGATTTCACCGGAAAGGACCAGCGGCGGATGGATGGTAACAACATGCCGCCCGCCTTCGCGATGGATAAAAGCAGGGACTATCGCTGTCCCCGTTTTACGCCCGAGAACCGCAGGGATCTTCATAGTCCATGCCGGTCTGCCGAGAAAATTGATGATATACCCTTCGTCCGGCACGACCGCCTGATCCATGAGCAGACCGACTCCGCGGTTCTTGCGGAGTTCGGCCACAATATTCCTCAATGCGCCTTTTTTATATATTACGCTGTTGCCGAATTTCTTGCGTATGCGTTCTACAAGGCGGGTCAGATAAGGATTGTTCTGGGCGCGCGCAACTACGGCAAACGGCTCATACCGAAGACTGTAGACCAGTGCAACGAGCTCCCAGTTCCCGCAATGCCCCGTCAACAGAATGAGTCCCTTCCCGCCCGCCTTAGCCTTTTCAATATGCTCGAAGCCGCGTAGCTCAACGGATTCTAGGATACGGCGGCCCCTGCCGCAGTAAATCTTGGCCAGCTCGACCACTGAACGGCCGAGATGCCGGAAAAAAGCCTGTACGATCTGTTCAGGGTCCAGATGTTTCGGAAGGGCATCCGCGGCAATCGTTCTTCTGACATTCTCAACAGCAATGCGTCTCCTTCGGCCCCAGCACGCGTGCACAATGCTTCCCAGCACCTCGCCTGCCCGCAGAGGAAGAAAGGCAAGCGGAAAAACAACCAGCAGGACGGCGGAGAGTTCGAGCAACCAGAGCAGACGTTTCATTCCACACGAAACTCAAACAGGATATCGTTCAGCAACGCCGTCGGAACGTCTTCCGTTACACATCGTCGGAATCGTTTTTCTTTTTCCCGTCGTTCTTATCGTCGTCCTTGTCCCTCTTTTTTTCGAGGGCTGAGGAAATTTCATCCAGGCGTTTTACCACGAGGGCGTTGATCGTCCCTTCTGCATACGTGCCGTCTTCGTGCAGTTTGCCGGCCTGCATCCCGGTAAGAATCTCCAGACCTTCTTCCATGACGTCAATAGCGTATATCGAAAACGTACCGCCGCGGACCGCATCGACGATCTCCTTTTTCAGCATGAGATTCTTGACGTTGCGGCGCGGAATGATAACACCATGCGATCCGTCGAGACCGCGAAGCTTGCAGAGGCCGAAAAATCCTTCTATTTTTTCGTTGACTCCGCCGATAGGCTGCACCTCGCCGTTCTGATCCATGGACCCCGTTATGGCGAAACTCTGTTTGAGCGGAACACCGGAAATGCTGCTCAGAAGCGCATACAGCTCGGCGCAGGTTGCGCTGTCGCCTTCGATCATCTCGTACAACTGCTCGAACGTCAGTGAAGCGGATAGCGAGATCGGCTTCTTCCGGGCATACGTGCTCCCGAGATAATTGCTGATGATCATCATCGCCTTTTCGTGAATCTTACCGCTCATTTTCGTCTCGCGCTCGATGTTGACGACACCAGCCTTGCCGACGAACGTCTTGGCCGTAATTCTCGACGGCTTGCCGAAGCTGTAGTCTCCAAGGTCCAGCACGGCCAGTCCGTTTATCTGACCGACGGCAGTCCCGGTCGTGCTGACTATGAACGTATCATCGAGCATGAGCTCGCGAAGCCTTTCTTCGATCCTGTTCGATCGATACACTTTCTTTTCAAGCGCGGTGACGACATGATCCGAAGACACGACCGATGCACCGCTCCGCTTTGCCCAATAGTGCGATTCGCGTACAATATCAGCTACCGTACTGAAACGGGTCGAAAGCTTGTCCCGCTGGCCTGCAATCCTTGCGCCGTATTCAACGACACGGGCGACACCGCTCCGGTCAAAGGGCAGCAGGTGCTCTTCACGCTGGCACGATGCGATGAACTCCGCATATCGCTGCATGCCTTCGGGCGTAAGCTCCATACGGCTGTCGAAGTCTGCCTTTACCTTGAAGAGATCCCGATATTCGTCGTCCAAA
>Ga0187786_10000285_pt1 | contig 15902 bp, 14 predicted proteins | sample 0815_BV2_10_20_M_FD_132449 | JGI IMG/M metagenome (GOLD analysis project Ga0187786, IMG submission 132449) | Tropical peat soil microbial communities from peatlands in Department of Meta, Colombia - 0815_BV2_10_20_MG | ecosystem: Environmental > Terrestrial > Soil > Wetlands > Peat | place...
GAGGTCCTGATCCTGAACCTTTCCAAATGCCGCATGCCCCATACGTGCCCGCACGGCAGGCCCACGATCATCCGTTTCTCGATGGAAGAGATCAAAAAGATGTTCAAGAGGACATGAGAACGAACAGCGTCCTCCAAACGGAACAACCGGAAAGAAAAGGCGGCACGCGGCATGATTTTCAACAGAACATCCCGGCGTTCTCCGAAATTTCAGATGAATTTCTCTCTTCGAACGTGGTACTATAGCACCTTCCTGAACAGAGTACCCTCTCGCTCGTGAAACCATGCAGGAAACGATGATAACAGAAGATTCCCGGGGAACAGCTCTTCGCGTATTGCTCGCCTTTGTGCTGGCTCTGGCCCTGTCCGGATGCGCTGCGGGGATCGCCCGCGACGATCTGTTCGTGCGCCTCCGTGACGGCACCGCGCCCATGATCGTGGACGTGCGCACGCAGGGGGAGTACGACCGCGACCATATCCCCGGAGCAGTGCGGATCCCGTTTTACGCGATCGGCACCAGGCTGGAGGAAATGGGGGTCCCGAAAACGGAGCCGGTGGTGCTGTACTGCGAACACGGGCCGCGTGCGGGCATCGGCGCGTTCTTGCTGAGGCTTGCGGGCTATGAGAGCGTTTACTCCCTTGACGGACATATGAAGGGCTGGCGAATCCATTCCCTGCCCCGGGAAACAAGGGAGCCGGAGCCCGCGGCCGGGACGCAGAGGAAGTCGTCGTCCGTCGACCCGTTCAATACGGTCGACGGCAGCCTGGAAATCGTGCAGGAGCCGATATTCGGCGGACGGGCAGCGGTCTATGAGGCTGGGAGGGGGCATGCCAGAAGCGTTGTGCTCATCCACGGACTCGGGGACAACGGCATGCAGGACTGGAGCAGGCTTATTCCCGTGCTGGCACGGAAATATCATGTCGTTGCCTTCGACCTGCCGGGTTTCGGGCGGTCCAGCAGGCAGAACGCGCTGTATTCTCCCGAACGATATGCGGATTTTGTGAACTGGATCGTGCGGAAATATGTGCAGGGGCCGTTCATTGCAGTCGGACACTCCCTCGGCGGGGCTGTGGCGTTGAAGTTCGCCGCAGCCGCGCCGGAAGGCCTCGAGCGCCTCGTTGTCGTGGATGCGGCGGGTATCCTCCACCGTGTTGCGCTCAGCAAGTGTTTGCTGCGCATCGGAGAAAACAACGGAACGAGCGGGTCCGCGGAGAAGGTCAATGATCTCACCCGGGCCATGCTCGACGCCATGGAAACGAAAAGCGTTACGGCCGGCATCGAAAACGTGCTGGCCGATCCCGCGCTGCGCCTGGCCGTGCTCGGCGGGAGTCCCGCCCGGATCGCGTCGCTTGCATTGATCAGCGACGATTTCAGCGCCGAGCTCGACCGCATACGCGTTCCCGTTCTCATCCTCTGGGGGGAGCGCGACGCCGTATCGCCCGTGCGCACGGCAAAAGTCCTCGCAGCGCGTCTTCCGTCGGCGCGGTTTGAACTGATACGCAATGCGGGCCACAGCCCCATGCTGGATCAGCCCGAGCGCTTCAACGATCTCCTCCTGGCCGAGTTCGAGAGCGGCGGCGACAGCGCCCCCAAGCCCGTCCCTCCCGCGGACGGGAGCAGCCGCACCGGCGTCTGCTCGGGAAAGCAGGGGATGCGCTTCACCGGCGACTATGACCTCCTTTCTCTGAAGAACTGCAGGGGCGTGGAGATCAGGGATGCATCGGTCAGAAGGCTCGAGGCGTCGGGTTCCGAGGCGGTGATCGAGAATACAAAAATCGCCGGGGAGGACGCGGGGCTCAGGGCATTCCGGTCCGAACTTACCCTGACGAACGTGGACATCACGGGCAATGTCGCGCTGAAGGCGTCGCGCAGCAGGCTTGACCTCGCGGGCGTACGACTGGAAGGCCGGACGTCCGCGGTCACGGTGGAGAAAGAGTCGTTCCTCGTGTTTTCCGTGAGCCGGACCGACAGCCCTGTCAGGAAAGGATATATGCACGGCTCCTCCACCGTGCAGAATACGTCATACTGATGACGAGCCAGAATCCCATACTCATCATCGCCGGCCCCACGGCCGTGGGCAAGACCGAGGCTTCCCTCCTGCTCGCCAGGGAATGGGGCGCTGAAATCGTGAACGCGGACTCCATGCAAATCTACCGGGGCATGAACATCGGCACGGCAAAACCAACGCCCGAACAGCGCAAAGCGGTCTATCATCACCTGCTCGATGTCGTGGAACCGAACCAGCCCTACAGCGTCGGCGATTATCTGCGTGACGCCCGTGCGGCAATCGATGCGATTATCAAATCCGGAAGCGTCCCCATCGTCGTGGGAGGCACGGGCCTCTATATCCGCGCGCTCATGCGCGGCCTGTTCCACGGCCCTCCCGCGGATGTGGAGTTGAGGGGGCGGCTGCTGCGCCGCGAGTCGGAGGGGCCTGCGGGCATCCTCTATTCCGACCTCGTGAAGGCGGACCCCGAAGCGGCGATCAAGATCCATCCCAACGATCTGCGCCGCACCATCCGGGCGCTCGAGGTTTATTATCTCCGGGACCGCAGAATATCCGATTTCCACCAGGAGCACCGGTTCGCGGAAAGAACGCACGAATTCCGACTCGTTTTTCTCGTGCGTGCCAGGCATGAATTGTACAAGCGGATCGAGACGCGTGTCGACGAGATGATCGACTGCGGGCTCGAAGCCGAGGTGCGGTCGCTCATGGACCGCGGATTCGGTCCGGAGCTCGCCTCCATGCAGGCGCTGGGATACAAGCACGTCATGGACCACTTCCTCGGCAGGATCGAGCGGGACGAAGCAGTGGCGCTGCTCAAACGGGACACGCGGCGCTTCGCGAAGCGTCAGTTCACGTGGTTTCGGCGGGAACCCGATGCGCGGTGGATAGACATTTCCGGCCTCAAAGATGCCGCGGATATCGTGGAACGCATAAAGAAATGCATTGAAATTTCAAAGTAAGTAGTATAAGATTACAAAAAATTTTGTACTGGCTGTCGGCGCCGAACTGCCCGCAGGGGAAGCACGGAGGGGTGGATGGGAAAATCGCAGGTCAATCTGCAGGATATTTTCTTGAATCAGATGCGCAAGGAAAAAATCCCCGTGACCATGTATCTGGTCAACGGCGCACGGCTGACGGGCACCATCAAGGGCTTTGATAACTTCGTCATTCTGCTCAAGCAGGACAGCCAGCAGCTCGTGTACAAGCACGCCATCTCCACGATCATTCCCGACAAGCCGGTGGAATTTATGGAAGCCCTGGAAGCGAAGAAGCCGGAGCAGGAACAACCAGCGCAGGCGTAGCGCTCAACAGGCGCTCGGCCACAGGTACTCTTTTCGCACGCAACTACCCGGTGAAGGAAAAACCATACCTTCTATGTCCATGACATCCGCACGCAGCGCAAAGATGAAGAAAGCCCAGATCGGCGTTATCGGAGGCAGCGGCCTCTATGAAATCGAAGGAATGACCCGGATTCGCACCGTCAGGATCGCGACACCCTTCGGCCGGCCTTCGGACGACTTCGTGATCGGCGAGCTGTTCGGGAAGGCAGTGGCTTTCCTGCCCCGCCACGGCCGCGGACATCGCGTCATGCCGACGGACATCAACTACCGGGCCAACATCTACGGCATGAAGAAGCTCGGCGTCGAGCGGATCATCTCGGTGAGCGCCGTGGGCAGCATGAAAGAGGACATCAAGCCCGGCGACATCGTGATCCCGTCCCAGTTCTACGATCACACGAAACACCGGCGGAGCACATTTTTCGGCAACGGCGTCGTGGCCCATGTCGGCATGGCCGAGCCCGTCTGCGCGGATCTCGGCAGGGTGCTGGCGCAGGCCGGCGACCGCGTGGGAGCGGTCCTGCACCGCGGCGGGACCTATCTCTGCATGGAAGGCCCGCAGTTCTCGACGATTGCCGAATCGCAGCTCTACCGCACATGGAATGTGGACGTTATCGGCATGACGAACGCCACAGAGGCGAAGCTCGCGCGCGAGGCGGAGCTCTGCTACAGCACCATCGCCCTGGCGACGGACTACGACTGCTGGCATCACAGTGAAGAAGCAGTGACGGTCGAGGCCGTCCTTGCCGTCATGAAAAAGAACATCGAAACATCGAAGGCCATGATCCGTGAGGCGGTGGCTCTGCTCGCCCCCGATCGGACCTGCTCCTGCGGCGAATCGCTCCGGAACACGATCATGACGCCCGAGAAGCTGATCCCCGCGAAAACGAAGAAGGACCTCGAGCCGCTCATCGGCAGATACCTCAAAGGCCGGAAGGTTCGGTAGTTCAGAGTTCATCGTTCAACCCGCGGAGCCCGAGGCAGGGTGCAGGACGGAGAAAAGCACGTATTCCGCAGTGCTATCGGATCCCGCGGAAGGCGGGAAAAGCGATTTTGATTTTCTGACGTGTTGTTCACTCTGCGTGAATCCCGCGACGTGCAATCCCCCGGCTCCTGCCGGAGGGGGGCTCCACGCTGCGTTCAGCCGCGGCCATACGGAGTGATTAATTTTCTTTTCGGAGGCTTGTTGTGAGTTTGCTGGTGGTCGGCACCGTTGCTCTTGACTCGGTCAAAACGCCCTTCGGCCATGTAGACAATGCCTTGGGCGGCTCCGCCACGTATTTTTCCATATCGGCGAGCTACTTCACCGATGTCAGGCTTGTTGCGGTGATCGGCGAGGACTTTCCCAAGGAACACATCCAGTTCCTCAAAAGCAAGAGCATCGATACGCGCGGCCTCGAAGTGCAGAACGGGGAGACGTTCCGCTGGAAGGGCGAATACGGATATGATCTGAACGAAGCCAGGACCCTTGCAACGCACCTGAACGTGCTGGCCACGTTCAAACCGACCATAGCCGAGGACTACCAGAGCACGGATGTCGTGTTCCTCGCCAACGTGGACCCCGAGATTCAGATCGACGTCCTGCACCAGGTCCGGAAGCCGAAGCTGGTGGCGTGCGACACCATGAACTACTGGATCGCGAGCAAGCCGGACGCACTGAAGCGCACGCTGAACGAGGTCGATCTCCTTACCATCAACGAGGCCGAGATCAGGCAGCTTGCCGGCGAGGCGAGCCTGGTCAAGGCGGCGAAGACCGTGCAGGCCATGGGACCGAAAACGATCGTGGTCAAGCAGGGCAGCTACGGCGCCATCATGTTCAACGGCCATAGCGTCTTCAGCGCACCCGCCTACCCGCTGGAAACCGTATTCGACCCCACGGGGGCGGGCGACACGTTTGCCGGCGGCTTTATGGGATATCTCGCAAGCACGATGAACTTCGGGGAGGAGAGCATGCGCAAGGCCGTCATTTTCGGCAGTGTCATGGCGTCGTTGAACGTGGAAGCATTCAGCATGGACCGGCTGCGCAGCCTCGATTACCGGGAAATTGAAGGCCGCTACCGGGAATTCAAGAGCTTGACACATTTCGAGGACATTTAGAGGGGGCACGCAGTCCGGATTGCGGTGACCGCGCGGAACCATGTTCTCCATTGATAAAAATATAGAGGACCTGAGCATCAGGGAACGGAAGATCATCAAGGTCTTTTTCTCCATGAACAACCATCAGGTTGCGACTCCGGAGATGATGCTTGAGGAAGCGCGGAGCTACATCCTTTTTTTCCGCGAAGAGCGGGGTATTTCCGCCTACATCGCACTGCATCTGCTGCTCACGGACCGCAAACTCTACTATGCCCACTCGTCCAACCCTTTTGATGCCGGCAAGTTGAATGGGGTGCAGGAAGAGGCCCTGGTGTTTGCTGAAGGCCTTGGCGCAATGCTCGATGAACTGGATTTTTCAAAGCTCTCCGACCTCGAGCAGGAATCCTGGATCGACTCCCAGGAAATTTTCACACCAAAACCGAAAACCGTACCCGAGGCCGAACCTCAGCAGAAAGAGGAGTCGGCACCCGAGGACGCTGTCCCCGCAACGCAGGAAGAAAATGCAGTTGAAGCTCCGGAGGCGGCTGCCGCACCCTCGATACCGCCACAACCGCACCAGCCTGCACAGCCGACACCACTGGATATTTTCCCGACACAGCCCCAGACAGCCGCGGCGCCTCCTGCTCCGCCGGCTGCACCGCCGGTCGCTCAGTACGTTCAACAGCAGCCTCCGGTCGCTCCGCCGGCGCCGCCTCAGCAGACTGCGCCGCCTGTTCAGGTCCAGCCCCAGGCCCCGGTTGTACAGCCGACTCAGGCTGCTCCCGGCACCCAGCCGGCGGTTTCGCCTCCGGCGCCGCAGCACGAAGCTGTCCAATATGCGCCGGCCGTCATGCATGCCCCGATAGAGCAGCAGCCGGTTCAGCCGGCACCTCCGCAGCCGGTGTATCAACAGCCGCATCAGACCCCTGTTCAGCCGGGTGGGCAGCAGCCCCCCCCGCCGGGATATGCGGCACTGCAGCCGCCGCATCAGAAGCCGGCACCGCCGTATGCCGCTCCTGAAGCTTCTCCACAATTCCCGCGGGAATACGTGCAGCATCAGGAGATTGTTCAATCAGCCGGACGGCAGGCTGCATCGAGAAACGCAGTACCCGCGCCCGCAGCCAGGCCTGCCCAGCCTGCGAGCCACCCACCGGCGGCCAGACCAGGCGTGCAATCGCCGCCAGCTCAGAGCATATCCGCGTCATCTCAGCAGGCGCCGGGCGAGGGCGGCATCAGGCGGCAGCGGACAGTGCCGGGAAAAGACGCCAAAACAGGCGAGGGATACGTGAGCCGGGACCGGGAGGCATTGGCCCGCCTGCTTGCGTCGTTTTGAAAGGAGCTTGAATGAAACGGTTGATGCTGCTCGCGATCATTGCCCTGGCCGGGTGTGTCACCACGGGGCCCGCTCCGATCGACAAATCGAAGATGGCGGAAGGATATTTTCAAAAAGGCCTGGCTTTTTTCCAGGAGAAAAACCTTGAGATGGCCGCCGTGGAATTCAATCGCTCCATCCAGACCGACCGGTCATACAAAATGTCCTATTACTATCTCGGCGTGATTTGCGACTCTCAGGGGAAGCTGCAGGATGCCATCAAGTATTATATGGACGCAATCGACCAGGACGGAAAATTTTCCGAGGCGTATAACGCATTGGGCGCGGTCTATTCAAAGCAGGGGATGTGGGATGAGGCGCTGAAGAATTACAAGAAAGCGCTTGAGAACAAACTTTATACGACACCCCATGTCCCTTACTTTAATATGGGACGCGTCTATATGGCGCAAAAAAAATACACGCAGGCTATTGAGTCGTTCCGCAACGCAAAGGCCTACGTCAAGCAGGATTTCATCATCTATGAACTTGGCAATGCCCTGTTTGAGGCGGGGCAGATCAAGGATGCGATCAGGGAATTCCAGGAAGGCATCGAGATCGCGCCGAAGAATGCGTCTCTCCGCTACGGTCGTGCCCTTGCGCTGCTGAAGGACGGCAATAGAAAGGCCTCGGTGCAGGAATTCAAAAAAGTCATAGAACTTGAGCCCAAGAGTGAACTTGCTCTGAAGGCCCAGGACTATCTCAAACTGTTGAGGTGACGGATGAGCACGTTGGGACCGCTGCTGCGTGAAGCACGCACGGCGCGCGGGATCGATCTGCGCGAGGCGGCGCAGCAGACACGCATCAGCCTGCAGTATCTGCAGGCGCTCGAAGACGAGGATTTCGCAAAACTGCCGGGCGAGGTGTTCGTCAAGGGATTTCTCAAGAATTACAGCAGATTCCTTCAGCTGGATGAAACGCTGGTCATGCAGAAATACGGGGAACTGGCGGGTCAGAAGCCGGAAGCGCCGGCTGCCGCTCCCGCTTCACCCGTCGCGGCGCTGCCGAAGCACGCCCGTCCGGAGCAGGAATCCGAGCCGACGTCCTCTTCGAAACTGCCGATCGAACCGTTTATCTGGGGAGCCGGCATTATCGCGTTCCTGATCGTCTTCCTGTTCGTTGCGCTTCCTTCGCGTCGATCGCACAAGACAGATACGCAGCCGCATGCGCCGCTCACTGCCGCAACGACAACGACGCTCGCGGCAGGCCCGACCTCCTCTGCGCCGAAGGCGGAGAAGTTGTATCTTGAGGTGGCCGCCCTGGAAAACACATGGATCCTCGTGAGGACCGATGCCAGTCCGCAGAAGAAAGCCACGCTCGTCAAAGGCGAAAGCCTTACCTGGAGCGCTGATGAACGGTTTATCGTGAGCTATGGGAGCGCAGGCGCACTGAAACTCGTGCTGAACGGCAGGGAACTCACCGTGGATGAACCGAAGAATGCTGTTGTGCGCGATATGACCATCATTGCTGCGGGCATCATCAACAAAAAAATTACGGGAGACGCCGCCAGTCAGCCGAAGCCCCGGCCGAGAACAGCCCCTTCCGGGACCATGCAACCTCAGGTCCAGCGAAAACCAGGGGAAGGGAAACCCGTATCAGCACCTGCAGGATCCGTGCTGCCTCAGATCCAGCGCAAATCCGTGGATACGAATCCGACACTGACGCCTTCAGCTCCGCCCCCCCCTCCCGCGAGGGAACCGGAGAGGAGACCCGGGGAGGAGAGACCCGTTTCGCAGCCTATAGCGCCCCTTTTCCAATAGTTTCATCCTTCTCCTGAAGCGGGAGTGTCCGCATCAGGTCGTAGATTCGTCCCTGCAGGTTGGCAGGTTGCAGTTCCCTTTCCTGCAGCTCCTCACCCGGGTCTGATGAAAAAACAAGACCACGGTCATCAGTCTCACCTACCGCTTCTTTGAACTCGGCGGCGCATGTTCCATGCCCCGGCACCGTTCATCGGTGACGGGCTTTTTTTGCGCTTCCCTCGTCGTTCTTCATCCTGCGGACATGCGAGCCCTTCCAGTAGACTTTTCCGCAGCCGCTGCAGCGCTGGAATTCACGATGCCGTGCGTAGACAAAGGGCGGCACCAGGTCGCGGACCTGATTCTTATCGATCGATGCAAGGGGCGCGTTGCAGAGGGAACAGCGAACCAGCGGCCGCGGCTCCAGTCGGAGCGACGCCAGCACCTGCGACGCCTGTTCCTGCACGTGGTCGCTTTCGATCAGAATGTGGTTCGATGCCAGGGGCCGTTTTGCCAGGGCGCGGTCGCGCGTGAGGATGACGCGGTCCTGCCGGAGCGCCCGGTCGAGGACCGCGTTGTCGTCCAGCGTGTCATCGTACAGCACATCAAAGCCCAGCAGCCGGAGGCGCCTGGCCAGGCGTCCGAGCATCACGTCGGCGATGAATTTCACTGAATCGGCGGCAGCCATATCCGTGTCCGGGTGCAGCGGTTTTACCGGAATTTTCTCAGCCTGAGAGAATTCGACACGACGCTGACGGAGCTGAAGGCCATGGCAGCAGATGCGAACATGGGATTCAGCAGCCCTTGCGTCCCAAAAAACGGAAAGAGCACCCCTGCGGCTACGGGGATGCCGATGACGTTGTAGAAAAAGGCCCAGAACAGATTCATCTTGATCGTGCGCACGGTGCGGCGCGAAAGCCGCATCGCCGCGGCCACCACGCGAAGGTCGTCTTTGATGAGCGTCACGTCGGACGCTTCGATTGCCACGTCCGTGCCCGTACCCACGGCAATGCCCACGTCGGCCTGCGTCAGGGCAGGGGCGTCGTTGATGCCGTCGCCTACCATGGCAACGACGCGGCCTTCAGCCTGGAGTTTCTTCACCGTATCCATCTTGTCATGCGGCAGGACCTCGGCGAGCACGCGCGAAATCCCGAGTTGGCCGGCAATGGCCTGGGCCGTGCGCTGATTGTCGCCCGTAAGCATCACGACCTGGAGGCCGAGGGCATGCAGAAGCGCCACAGCCTCGCCGGAGTGCTCTTTCAGCGTGTCCGCAACGACAATGACTCCCGCAACCGTGGAGTTCACGGAGACGAACATCGGCGTTTTTCCGTTCGCGGAAAGCTCTTCCGCCTTGCCTGCCAGGGGGCCGAAGTCGATGCCGTTGTCCGCCATGAGGCGCGCGTTTCCGAGGAGGACGGTTTTTCCCGCCACCGAAGCGCGCACGCCGTGGCCGGGCAGTGCTTCGAACCCGTCGGCGTCGTCGAGCGGGATGGCGCGATCAACAGCCGCCCGCACGATGGCGCCTGCCAGGGGGTGCTCCGATCCACGCTCAGCTGATGCCGCGACGCGAAGCAGGTCCCGCTCCCCCAGTGTTCCGGGAAGGACGTCCGTCACTGCGGGCTCCCCGCGCGTGAGCGTTCCGGTCTTGTCGAGCACGACCGTGTCGATCTGCTGGGCCCGCTCCAGGCTTTCCGCGTTCTTGAACAGGATGCCGCTCTCCGCGCCCTTTCCCGTGCCGACCATGATGGCCGTGGGAGTCGCGAGCCCCATGGCGCAGGGGCAGGCGATGATGAGCACGGCGATGAAATTGAGGAGCGCGAAGGTGAATTTGGTCTCTGCAGGACCGAACAGGTACCATATTGCGAACGTCACCACGCCGATGCCGATAACCGCGGGAACGAAGATGCTCGAAATGGAGTCGGCGAGCCGCTGGATGGGCGCTTTGGAGCCCTGTGCCTCCTGGACCATGCGGATGATCTGGGACAGCATGGTGTCCTTGCCGACCTTGGTCGCCTCGAACGTGAAGGACCCCGTCTTGTTGATCGTGGCGCCGATGACGCTGTCGCCGGTCTTTTTATCGGCAGGCAGGCTCTCGCCCGTGAGCATGGATTCGTCGACGGTGGAGGAGCCGCTTCGAACCACGCCGTCCACCGGGATTTTTTCCCCGGGCCTGACGACGATCAGTTCTCCCGCCTCCACGTCCTCGATGGGGATATCCTGCTCCCGGCCGTCACGGACGACGCGTGCTGTGCGCGGCTGCAGCCCCATCAGTTTCTTGATCGCTTCTCCCGCACGGGTCTTGGCGCGTGCTTCGAGATACTTCCCGAACAGGATCAGGGTGATGATCATCGTCGCCGTGTCGTAATATGCTCCTCCGTGTGCCCCCACATGCCCGAAGACCGAGGGGAAAAACGTGAGAATGACGCTGTACCCATAGGCTGACGACGTCCCGACCACGACAAGCGTGTTCATGTTCATGCTTCCGTGCCTGAACGAGGCCCACGCGTTCTGGTAAAAATTCCGGCCGGCCCAGAACTGCACGGGCGTTGCCAGGAGGAACAGCAGGAACAGCATGATACGCTGCGGCACGAGGGCGGGCATCGGCAGCATGTCCTGGAAGCTGCCGATCATCACCAGCGCCGACAGAACCGCGCTTATGACGAGCTTCCTGCGAAGCTCGGCAAGCTCCTTTTCCCGCGCTTCTTTTTCTATTTCCAGCGCCGAGCGGCCTTCCTCCTGCCGGGGGATGCGGAACCCGGACTTTTCAACAGTCCGGCGGATGTCGCGCAGCCCGATCTGTCCGGGCACATACTCCAGCTCGACGGTTCCGGCAGTGGCGTTGACCGATGACTTCAAAACGCCTTCGACGCCCGCGAGAACCTGCTCGAGTTCCCGCACGCGTGAAACGTCGAGATCAATGACGGGGATCGTCACGCTTTCCGTGACCGCTCTGTACCCCAGCTCGTTGATAGTCGTAATAAACTGCCCGAGCCCCACGGCCGCGGGATCGAACTCCACGACCGCCTTTTCATTCGCATAGTTTACATTCGCATGCTTGACGCCGGTGAGTTTTGCAATGTCCTTCTGGATCGCCGCGGCGCAATTCACGCAGGTCATGCCTTTGACCGGGATGACGGCTTTTTTCGTGTCCATAGCGGTATATTACCACAGCAGCAGGGATTCGACAAAAGGAAGAGTGCTTTGAAGGCGGAATAGAACGTTTTTTTAGCGAGGATGATGCTGCGGCAGACTACCGCTGTACACCCACAATATTAGGGATCGGCAGCTGCACCATGTCGCCATCTTCGCGGATGCCGTTTTCCCGGCTGCCGGACAGATGCAGGCGAAGGCTGTCAGCGCACAGCGAAAGACTTGCTTCGGAGCCGCCTTCGGCATGCATGGCGCGGACCACACCGAGGCCGGCAGCCAGAATCCGACTGTTGAACTCGTGCATGGACAGGGGCTTCTGGAGGAAGAGAAACAGGATGTTGCCAAATGCATCCTCGGCGATGGCTGCTTCGCTCCACGTTTTCTGCTGTTCACGCCAGACATTCACACCGGGATGCTTGATGAGCCGCAAGTTCTGGATCACCGTGCCGAAGGACCGGAGCGTCGATTCGTTCACCTCGGAGCGGTCGAGGATCCTCGCCGGAGGGCGGCCGGGTGAAAGGCCGTCCAGCAGCAGGATGCTCTCGTACACGCTGTTCCAACGCCGGCTGTTCACCGAAGCAGGGGTGCGCATGTAGCCGACATGCGTTGTTGCGTCCACGTCGTACATGCCCGCGTTGATGACTGCGAGCAGATTGAACTCGTTACACCACTGGCGCGCGGTCCTGCTGCGTTTACCGTGGTCGTTTCCGCTCAGGGCAATGATCTTCGCGCGGCGGGGATCGATCCGGACGACATGCAGGCTGTCGGCGAGCTTCTTCCCGCCGAACAGCGGAATATGCACATAATCGACGCCCGGGGCGAGACTGTGCCAGTGCAGGTCATTTCCCCGCGCTTGCTGCGCGGGTGCGGGGGAGGTGAAGACAACACCGGCTGCAAGGATGAGGCTGATGAGGACAGATCGAAACACGTCGGTTCACTCCCGCGCTGCAGCCACTGAAGATTCTGCAGGGTCAGAAAATGACGGGACGCTGGAACGTCCCGCGTACGAACGCACGTCACGTCTTCCCGTATCTACCAGGGGCTCGAGGCGTGCCGGTTTCCGCTCACCTGCACTGACGATGCCGCCCGGCTGGAGCGAACCCGGCGAAGAGCGGAGGCCGGTGTCCACGGTCAGGGTTTATTTTTTTTTGGGGAAGAAGGGAAGTTCGACGATTCTGGCAGCGACCTCGCGCTCGCGGACCTCGATCTCGATTTCCTGGCCCGGCTGCGCATAGCGCCTTGCCACGTAACCCAGGCCGATGCCCGTGCGCAAAGCCGGCGACTGCACCGCGCTCGTCACGACTCCGATCTCCCGATTCTCCGAATAAATGCTGCTGCCGGTCTTCGGAAGCCCCTTGTCCAGGAGCGCGAATCCGGCAAGCTGCCGCTCCCTGCCTTTGTCCTTCATTTGCAGCAGCGCTTCTTTTGCTGCGAAATTTTTCCTGAAATCAATGAAGGAAGACAAACCGGCTTCGATAGGCGTGCGCGATTCATCAATATCGATGCCGTACAGAAGACGCCCCCGTTCGGTGCGCAGGATGTCCCGGACGGCAAAACCGCACGGACGCACCCCGGCATCGCGGCCCGCCTGCAGAATCGCCTCCCAGAGTGCGGGCGCATCCGCCGCGGGTACGATCAATTCATATACGTGCTCGCCCGTGCTGCCGGTGCGCGCGACCGTCGTCGCAATCCCGGAAAGCGGCAGTTCCCGGACCGCACGGGGTTTCAGCTTCCTAAAGCCCTGCCCGGCCATGCCTTCGAGGAGGGCGGCGGTCTTCGGACCCTGCAACGCCAGGTGGGCCAGAACTGCCGACCGGTCATCCACGACGATGCTCGTGCCGCCGCGCCGCCGCAGCAGCTCGGCGACCTTGCCGGTGTTCATGGGGATCGAGGTCAGCAGGTAACGGCCGCCGCCCCGGGGTGAAGCAAGATGGAAAATGACAGGATCGTCGAAGAGGGTACCGGACGTATTGCAAAGCAATCCGTAACGACATGATCCTTCAGGGAGCTTCGTTATATCAATCGTGCACAGGTCCTGCAGCAGCGCTTCCGCGCCCGGGCCGCGCACCTCGAGCCTTCCCAGGAACCCGATGTCGAAGAGGCCCGCAGCCGCGCGGACGGCTTGATACTCATCCTGCACGGCGGTAAACACCTGCGGCACCTGCCAACCCTGGAATTCCGCCATCTTTGCATGTACTGCTTCATGTGCGGGGTGGAGAATGGTCTGTTTCATGAATCCCTCCGTGAAAGTTGTGCGGAGTTCGGTGTCCGGGCTTCCGGATGCTGCACGTGCGGTGCATTCGATGCATTATGAGCGCGGTTGAGCAGGCACCGCGTATTCATCTCCACTGCTATTTGAGCCTGATAACTTCCGGATCGAGAGAGCCGTCGGCGAGCTTGTGCAGATCTCTGGGGTGGAATGCGCCCTGTTCCGTTATGATGGCGCTTATATAGCGCGCAGGAGTCACGTCAAAAGCCGGGTTGGCGACTGCGACGCCGTCCGGTGCGATCTGGACCTTGCCGAAGATGTGGGTAACTTCACGCGGATTGCGTTCTTCGATGGGGATCAAAGAGCCAGATGCCATGGCGAAATCGACAGTGGAAAGCGGCGCAGCAACATAGAACGGGATGCCGTGCTCCCTGCAGAGAACAGCCAGCCCGTAGGTGCCGATCTTGTTCGCCACATCACCGTTCCGGGCGATCCGGTCCGCGCCCACGATCGCGAGGTCGATCATGTCGCGGTACATGAAATAGCCGGCCATATTGTCCGTGATCAGCGTGCAGGGGATGTGCTCCTGCATGAGTTCCCAGGCCGTGAGCCGCGCTCCCTGGAGCACGGGGCGCGTCTCGTCTACATAGACGTGGATCTTCTTGCCCGCCTCCACGGCTGCGCGCATGACTCCTTCCGCCGTGCCGTACCCCGCGGTGGCGATGGAGCCCGCGTTGCAGTGGGTGATAATGTTGTCGCCGTCGGACACGAACGCCGCGCCGTATGCCCCCATTTTCCTGTTTGCGACGATGTCCTCGTCCAGGATGCGCTGGGACTCCTCGACGAGCAGGCTGCGGATTTCATCGAGGCTTTTCGTTCTGCTGGCAAGGACCAGTCTCTTGATCCGGTCGATTGCCCAGAAGAGGTTCACGGCAGTCGGCCGGGTGGAAGCCATGAACGAGCATATTTCCTCGAACTTCGGCCAGAATTCGTCGAAGGATGCCGCCGTAATCTGCCGCGCGCCGAGGGCAAGCCCCATTGCTGCGGACACGCCGATGGCAGGAGCGCCGCGCACCCACAATTCCCTTATTCCCCGCGCAACAGTCTGGTAGTCCGCGCAGTCGTTATAGACCGTTTCAAGGGGCAGTCTTGTCTGGTCCAGCATCCTGACGATGCCGCGGTTCCATTCAACGGTCGGAATCATTGATTCTCCTCAGAAGGGGGAAAGCAGTCTCCCTTCTTTACTATAAAGGAACGGCATATGATTGTCAAAAAGATTCTCGCGGCAGTTTTTTCAGCGGCACTTGCCGCAGGCACGGTAAGTGGTATAATGAACACTGCTGTTCACCGGGTCTGCCGTGCGTGCAAAGGAGCCGCTGCGGGCGGGAAAGGGGTCGTCATGGAGCAAGCGAAAAAGGATTTCAATAAGGAAGCCGCGCAGTGGGATGAAAACCCGGGGCGGGTCAGGCTGGCAAACGACATAGCCGAGGCGATGATCCGTGAGACAGCTCCCTCACCGGACATGGACGTCCTCGATTTCGGATGCGGCACCGGACTCGTGACGCTGCGGCTGCAGCCGTTCGTGCGCAGCATCCTGGGAGCGGACAGCTCGGAAGGGATGCTGCGCGTACTCCAGGGGAAAATTGCGGAAAAGGGCATCGTGAACGTGAACACGCAGATCGTTGATTTCGAGAAGGGGGACCGCGTCGCAGGCGCATTCCACCTCATTGTGAGCAGCATGACGCTCCATCACGTGCCCGATCCCGCGGCGCTGTTCCGGCAGTGGCGGGACCTGCTCCTTCCGGCCGGCAGGATCTGCTTTGCCGATCTCGATACGGAGGACGGTTCGTTCCATTCCGACAACACCGGCGTGTTTCATGAGGGGTTTGACCGAGTGCACCTCAAGCGGCTTCTGCAGGATGCGGGTTTCAGCAGCATCCGGGACACGACAGCCGCGGCGGTGAAACGCGAGGGCGGGCGCGAGTATCCCGTATTTCTGATCCTGGCCCGGAAGTGA
>Ga0187786_10000286_pt1 | contig 15888 bp, 13 predicted proteins | sample 0815_BV2_10_20_M_FD_132449 | JGI IMG/M metagenome (GOLD analysis project Ga0187786, IMG submission 132449) | Tropical peat soil microbial communities from peatlands in Department of Meta, Colombia - 0815_BV2_10_20_MG | ecosystem: Environmental > Terrestrial > Soil > Wetlands > Peat | place...
ATGTCCCTTCTGGCCGAGGCGCGCGGCACCGAGACGGTGAAGAAGGAGCTGCCGCCGGAGCGCGATGTTTCCGGAGAGGCGCCGCGCATCGGCGTATTCGTATGCCACTGCGGAACAAATATCTCCTCCACGGTCGAGATTGACAGGGTGGTGGAGGCGGTCAAGAAGGAAAAAGGCGTGGTGTACGCCACGAACACGATTTACGCATGCGCGCAGGACAACCAGGACGTGATCAAGCAGACGATCAAGGAGCAGAACCTGAATCGGGTCGTGATCGCATCCTGCACCCCGCGCACGCACGAGCCGCTGTTTCAGGAAACGATCCGCGAGGCGGGGCTGAACAAGTACCTCTTCGATCTGGCCGACATCCGCGAGCAGTGCTCATGGTGCCACAAAGGCCAGAACGAAGTTGCCACAAAGAAGGCTGTCAAGATCGTGAAGATGGCTGTTGCGAAGTCCCGCCTCCAGGAGCCGCTCAAGAGCGAGTCCGTGGGGGTGACGCCTTCCTGCCTGGTGATCGGCGGCGGTGTTGCGGGCATGACCTCGGCTCTTGCGCTCGCTGACCAGGGCTTCCCGGTGAATCTCGTGGAGAAGGAAGACACCCTCGGCGGCCTGGCCAGAAACGTGTACCGCGTGCTCGACGGCTCGGACGTTCAGAAATACCTTGCCGCGAAAATCGCCGAGGTGAAGGCGCACCCGAAAATCACCGTGCACACCTCCGCTGAAGTGAAAAAGACGGACGGGTTCGTGGGAAACTTTGAGACCACGCTCACGAACGGCAAGGCGGTCAAGCACGGAGCAATCGTGCTGGCCACGGGCGGGGTCGAGTACAAGCCCACAGAGTATCTCGCAGGCCAGAGCCCGAATGTAATCACCCAGCGCGACCTGGAAAAGAAGCTGTTCAGCGAAAACCTCGCCCCGAAGTCCGGCGAGCGCTATGTCATGATCCAGTGCGTGGGTTCGCGCGAGCAGAACGCGCAGTACTGTTCGCGCGTCTGCTGCCAGGACGCGATCAAGAATGCGGTCGCAATCAAGGAGCGAAACCCCGCCGCCGAAGTCGTCATCATCTACCGCGACATCAGGACCTACGGCCTGCGCGAAGACTACTATAAGAAAGCACGCGACCTGGGCGTTCTGTTCATACGCTATGACGTTGAGAAGAAGCCCGTTGTGGAGCAGGCGGGGAGCAAGGTCCGGGTGAGAACCTGGGACTACATGCTGAACCGCGATGTGCAGTTCGACGCGGACCAGCTCGTACTGTCCACGGGACTGCGGCCCCACCCCACGACCGATGCCGTGGGCGCCATGTACAAGGTGACGCGTAATCCCGATGGCTTCTACCTCGAAGCACACGTGAAGCTCCGGCCCGTGGACTTCCCGAGCGAGGGCCTCTTCGTGGCCGGTCTGGGCCACGCGCCCAAGAATCTCGACGAGACCATTGCCCAGGCGCTCGCCGCGGCGGGAAGAGCCGGCGTGGTCCTGTCTCACGAGAAGCTTGCCGTGTCCGGCATCATTGCCAAGCACAAGCGGGAGCTCTGCATGTCGTGTCTTTCGTGCCTGCGGGTCTGCCCCTTCGGTTCGCCGTACATCGCCGAAGACGGGAAGATCGCCCACAACGAGATCAAATGCATGGGCTGCGGCATCTGCGCGGGCATATGTCCGGCAAAGGCGTTCCAGGTGAACAACTTCCGGGACGACCAGATTCTCGCCATGATCGACGCAGCCGTGGAGTCGGAAGCGGGAGTGATGGGGTAGCAGGATATTCAGCGTGCCGACCATGGTATATCGGTATCTATTATTGAAAGGAGCACTTGCATGGCTGTAGCAACGGTAGCACCGGAAAAAGTCGCTGCTCCACCCATCGAGAAGCCGCACGAAACGCCGGAGGGGTGGGAGCCGAACGTTATTGCTTTCGCGTGCCACTACTGCGCGTTCGCGGCAGCGGACCTCGCGGGCGTGATGCGGCTGTCCTATTCGCCGAACGTCAAGATCATCCGCCTTCCCTGCACGGGAAAGCTCGACCATATCCACATTCTCCGGGCGTTCGAAAAGGGCGTTGACGGCATCTTTGCCGCCGGCTGACTCAAAGGCCAATGCCATTACCTGGAAGGTAATCTGTTTGCGGAACGAAGAATCAATTATGTGAAAACCCTGCTGAAGAAGGTCGGCATCGACCCGTCGCGCCTCGAGATGTACAACCTGTCCGCGGCCATGGGACCGCGCTGGGCAGAGATGTGCAACGAGTTCGTGGAGAGAATCCGCACGCTCGGGCCGTCGCCGGTCACCAGCGCACTCAAAAAGAAGTGCTGACGTTGCTGTTGATAACATACAAAACATTCCATAAAGGAGTGGCGAACCAATGATAGTCGGTCAACAAAAGCCATTTGATGAAATCTGGGGCATGGTGAAGGGCTTCAAGAAGGTGCTCGTTTTCGGCTGCAACACCTGTGTGGCGATCAGCCACGCGGGCGGAGGCAAGGAGGCCGAGATTCTGGCATCCATGATCAGGATGAAGGCAACGCAGGAAGGCGTGGACATGCAGGTCGACAACGCGGCCATCGAGCGCCACTGCGAGCCCGAGTTCTTCGAGCCGGTGATGGAGAAGGCGCGGTCCTACGATCTCGTGCTCTCCACAGCCTGCGGAGTCGGCGTGAACTTCCTCTCCGAGCGGATCGGCAAGGTGCCGGTGTATCCCGGAGTGAACACGGCCTTCTACGGCGCCGTGCCGAAGGCCGGTTTCTTCGTAGAGCTCTGCGGCGGGTGCGGCAACTGCATCCTGCACCTTACCGGCGGCATCTGCCCGGTGGTGCGCTGCTCCAAGTCGCTCATGAACGGGCCGTGCGGCGGCACGGACAAGGGCAAATGCGAGGTGAGCAAGGAGATCGACTGCGCCTGGTACTTGATCGTCGAGCGCATGAAGCAGCTTGGGAAGCTCGAAGAGCTTTTCAAGGTACAGCCGCCGCGCAACTGGTCCCCGGGCACCCACGGCGGCCCGCGCCGGCTCGTGTACGAACACATCATGGATCTCGAGGCGGAGAAGAAAACCCAGTAAAAAAAGCAGCAAGTAGCAAGGGGCAAGTAGCAAGGAATTTCAAAGCCAAAGGTTTCCTTGCTACATGCTACATGACCCTTGACCCTAGTTTTTTTCGTTTGGAGGAACACATTCATGAAAAGCGGAAGCAACCTGGAAAAAGTCATCGCAAGCGGAAAACCGGCGGTCACGGCGGAGCTCGGGCCGCCCATGAGCGCGGATGCGCATGAAGTCGTTGAGAAGGCACACAAACTCAAGGGCTTTTGCGACGCGGCGAACATCACCGACTGCCAGACTGCCGTTGTGCGGATCTCCAGCATCGCAGCGGCCTTCATCGCATTTCGCGAGGGGCTTGAACCGGTCATGCAGATGACCTGCAGGGACCGCAACCGCATTGCCATGCAGGCGGACCTGCTCGGCGCCGCGGCCCTGGGTCTCAAGAACTGCCTCTGCATAGCCGGCGACCACCAGAAGTTCAGTGCCGCGGGAAAACTCAAGGGACATCCCGGCGCGAAGAACGTGTACGACGTGGACACGTGCCAGCTCGTGGGCATCATGAAGAAGATGCGCGACGAGGGACTGCAGGAGGGCGGGGACAAACTCGAGGTCGCGCCGAAGTTCTTTGTCGGCGCATCGTGGACTCCGATGGGGGACCCCATCGACTTCCGGCCTTACAACCTCAAAAAGAAAGTTGATGCGGGCGCGGACTTCATCCAGACGCAGGGCATCTACGATGTTGAAATCTTCAAGTCCCAGATGGAGAAAGCTCGCAACCTCGGGCTTCATGAGCGAACCGCGGTCCTGGGCGGCATCATCGTGCCGCGGAGCGCTATGATGCTGAAGTACATGGATTCCTCCGTTGCGGGCGTGACCGTGCCGAAAGCGCTTATCGACAGGATGAACAAGGCCAAGGAAGCGGCAGGCGAGGACAAGAAAAAAGCCCGCGAACTGCAGGAGGCCGAGGGCCTCAAGATCACGGTAGAGCTCATCCACCAGATTCTCGAGATCCCGGGCGTCAAGGGCGTGCACATCCAGGCCATTGAATGGGAAAGCGCGATCGAAGGGATCGTAAAAGCCGCGGGATTATATCCGAGGCCGGCAGTGTAGGACAGGCAGGAGCGCCGGGCAAAGGAGAGCGCGAGAGCATTCTCACCCGGTCCGATGCGCTCTGCTCCTTACGGTTTTTCGGAAGGTCATCATGCCGAAAACAACCATTCCCGACATCTACAAAAAAAAGGCCGAGGGCAAGAAGATCACCATGCTCACGGCCTATGACTATCCCACAGCCCAGATCGTTGACCAGGCCGGGCTCGACATGATCCTTGTAGGCGATTCGCTCGGAAACGTGGTGCAGGGTGTGGCGAATACGCTTCCCGTTACCATGGACGAGATGATCTACCACACGAAGATGGTGTCGCGCGCGGCGCAATCCGCCATGGTCGTTGGCGATATGCCGTTTCTCTCCTATCAAACGCACAAGGCGGAGGCGATTCGAAACGCCGGCAGGTTCCTGAAAGAAGGCGGCGCCGAGGCGGTGAAGCTTGAAGGCGGAAGCCAGATGGCGGAAACGATCCGGGCTATCGTTGACATCGGGATCCCGGTCATGGCGCACATCGGGCTCACGCCGCAATACGTGCACGCGCTCGGAGGGTTCAAGGTCCAGGGGAGGGATGAAGTAGCCAGGGAGCGCGTTCTTGCCGATGCCCGCGCAATCCAGGATGCAGGCGCGTTTTCCGTCGTACTAGAAGCTATTCCCGTCTCTCTGACAAAAGCGATCCAGGACGTTTTGCATATTCCTACCATAGGCATCGGCGCCGGACCCGACTGCGACGGCCAGGTGCTGGTCCTTCACGATCTGCTCGGCCTGTTCGACCGGTTCACGCCGAAGTTCGTCAAAAAGTACGCGAACCTCAAGGAACACGCCCTGAGTGCGGTCAGGGAATATAAGATGGATGTTGAAACAGGAGCATTTCCTGCTGAAGGACACTGTTTCAAGTAGTAGAATTATCCGGCGATTTTTGCATGATGTTTCCGCGCGAGCCGAATAACCTAAGTTCGCGACTAAAAATATTTTATAGCCCGATAAAGTAATATTAACGTTCGGGGACCTCATTTTTCTTGACTCTCAAGATGAGTGGCGGATATAATAAATCTCCTTGTAATATCCAGTAATCTCATCATATTCCAGATTTTGCAACAAAACACATTAATTATTTCAGACACTTCCGGAAGGCGGGAGCCAGCGGTTCACCATGGGTTTTGCGATTGCAGTGGCGGGCAAGGGCGGCACGGGCAAGACGAGTCTTTGCGGCCTGACTATACGGTATCTAACGGAAAAAAAGCGTGGTGCGGTGCTGGCGGTAGACGCTGATGCCAACGCCAACCTGCATGATGTGCTGGGTGTCAAGGTCCATGCAACCGTGGGCTCGCTTCGTGAGACTTCGCTCGAAGCGATCAAATCCACGGCGCCGCGGCCCGGCGGCATGAGCATGGAGCAGCTCTTCGACTACCAGATCCAGCAGGCACTGATCGAATCAAAGGGTTTCGACCTGCTCGTCATGGGAAGGCCCGAAGGGGCGGGGTGCTACTGCGCGGCGAACAACATCATCCGCAAGTACATGGATAAGCTTGCGGACAATTACCCGTTCACGGTGATGGACAATGAGGCCGGTCTGGAGCACCTGTCACGCCGCACGACACAGGACACGGACCTGCTGCTCATCATCAGCGACTCATCGGTGCGGGGCGTCATGACGGCGGGACGCATCGCCGAACTGGTCAAGGAACTGAACCTCAACGTCAAGCGCACCGCCCTGATCATAAACCGCGTGCTGGAGGGAACGGACAACGACCCTTCACTGCGGCAGGCAATCGAGCTGCAGGGGGTCGAATTCGCGGGGTTTGTTCCCGCAGACGACTTGATTTTTGAATATGATTTAAACGGCAAGCCGCTCGTCCAGTTGCCGGCTGATTCGAAGGCGTTGATGAGTTTTTTTTCCATTTTAGACAGGCTGATCCCGTAATCAACAGCTTCGAGTTTCCCGCGCAACCGGGGGGCGATCATCCACGCAGCGCGGGGAAAGCTTTGAGGAGCGCTCCTGTTGACCGGAAAAACGGCAGTGATCATCGGCGCCGGCCGCGTGGGCGGTTCCATCGGCTATCTGCTCAAGGAAGCCGGCATTGCAATCGGGGCAGTGGTGACCAGGTCCCTGCAATCCGCGGAGCAGGCGGCCCTCTTTATCGGCGAAGGCGATCCGATGGTGGATGCGGCAGCGGCTGCGAAACGCGCTGACCTCGTGTTCATTACGACTCCCGACCGGAGCATCAAGCAGGTATGCAGCGCAATCGCCGGGGCCGGCGCATTCAAGCGCGACGCGCTCGTTGTCCACATGTCCGGCGTTCATTCCCTCGATATCCTCGAGGACGCGCGAACGGCGGGTGCCCGGCGTGCTGTGATCCACCCGCTCCAGTCGTTGGCGGACCGGGAGCAGGGAATCAAGATGATCCCCGGTTCATTTTTCCGTATCGAAGCGGATCCCGAAGCGCTGGAAGAAGCGCGGTCCCTTGTGGAGATTCTGGGCGGAGCGGAGCTGGAGCTGCCCGGGTGGAAGGGAGACCGGGATTCGGTTGCACTCTATCACGCAGGCGCGGTTGTTGTTTCTAACTTTTTCGTGGCGCTCGTGGATTACGGACTGAACTTCTACGAAGCCCTGGGTGCGGACCGCCGTGAAGCGCTCCAGGCAGTGCTTCCCCTGATTCAGGGCACGCTGCGCAATATCGAGTCGCTCGGCATCCCCGCAGCATTGACCGGCCCGATCGTTCGGGGTGATGTACAGACGGTGCAGGATCATCTGGACGCCATGAAGCACAGAACGCCCGGGCTCATCAGCCTTTATAAAGAGCTTGCCCGCAAGACCGTCGCCGTGGCACGGAAAAGGGAAAGTATATCAGAACAAACTGCTCAGGAGCTGCTTCACCTGCTTTCGCCGTAAATACAGCGCATCCCGTGTGGTTTGCGGGAGGTGCAAGCGGTTAATAAAATTCGATTGCGAAAGGAGACATGGAGGGGATGATAATAATCGGAGAAAAAATAAGTGTTATGGCAAAAAAGGTTCGCGAAGCGCTCATGAAGCGCGAGGCGAAACCGCTCCAGGAGCTCGCCGTTGCGCAGGACAAGGCAGGAGCGCACTACATCGACGTCTCCATCGGCCCTGCCGAGGACGACGGCCCCCAGCTCATGGACTGGGCAGTCAAGGTCGTGCAGGAAGTCGTCCAGAAACCGCTTTGTCTCGATACGACGAATGTGAAGGCCATGGAAGCGGGCATCAAGGCGCACAAGAATTCGTGGGGTCTCCCGCTCATCAACTCCACGTCCAACGAACCCGAACGCTTCCCGATGCTGGAACTGGCAGGTAAATACGGCGCAAAGGTGATCGCACTCACCCTCGGCAAAGGCGGACTTCCCGCTGACGCAGAGGACCGCTGCGTCATCGCCTCGGAGATCATGGCGCGCGCCATGGAGTTCGGCGTGCCCATGGAGAACATCCTCCTGGATCCGCTGATTCTCCAAATCGCGACCATGCAGAACCAGGCCATTCAGTCCGCACGGGCCATCAAAATGTTCCGCGAGTTGAATGATCCGCCTATGAACACCGTGGTCGGCCTTTCGAACATCTCGAACGGAGCGCCCAAGCACGTGCGCCACATCATCAACAGGAACTACATCACCATGCTTCTCATGGAAGGCCTTACGCACGCCATCATTGATCCGCTCGATAAGGACATGATGGACACCGTTAAAACCGTTGAGATGATCATGGGACGGACCATGTATGCACACTCTTACCTGGAAATGTAGTAATGGAGGGAGGCGAAATTTCGCCCCCCGTGCTGCATGCCTTTAGGATGATTATTCGAAAAAGGCGGAAATTGCTGTATAAACGTTACTAATAGTTATATTTACCTGTTGTTTTCAAGGCCCAAATCTGATAACATGTGCAACACTTTTCGAGGAGGCTATAACGTATGGCACTCGCTATTCCCAAGGAAACATACAGCGGAAAGATTTACAACGTGCAGATCGGCAGCGGCGCCAAAGCGGTAACTATTGGCGGGGCAAATGCCTTGCCGTATCTGGCGTTCGAAGGAACGTTTCCGAACAAGCCGGCTATTGCGATGGAAATAACCGATATCGAGCCCAGCGATTGGCCGGAGACCATCAAGAAAGCCGTGGGCAGCGCCGGATCGAGCCCGGTCCAGTGGGCCAAGTTCTGCCAGCAAAGCGGAGCCGATATTGTAGCCCTCCGGCTGATCGGAACGCACCCTGACCAGAAGAATAAGAGCGCTGATGACGCGGTCAAGGCAGCTTCGGACGTCGCAGCGGCCACGGACCTGCCGCTCGTCGTTCTTGGCAGCGGCCATGTGGAAAAGGACGCTCAGGTGCTCCAGACCGTTGCAGCGGCCCTGCGCGGAAAAAACTGCGCGATCGGAAAAGCAGTGGAAGAAAATTACAAGACTATTGCCGCCGCGGCCATGGCAAACGACCATAAGTTGATCGCTATGAGCCAGCTCGATGTGAACCTCGCCAAACAGCTCAATATCCTGCTGACCCAGATGGGATTCGACAAGGAGAGGATCATCATGGATCCCATGTCCTCCGCCCTTGGGTACGGCCTCGAATATACCTACAGCGTGATGGAACGCATCCGGCTCGCCGCCCTTCTGCAGAACGATCCCATGATGCAGACACCGGTCGTCTGCGACATCGGCGCGAACGTGTGGAAGGTCAAGGAGACCATTGCACCGGATGCAGAGGTGCCGGAGTGGGGCGGCCTGGAAGACCGGGCTCTTGCCTGGGAAGCGGTCACCGCCTCGGCCATGATCACTGCCGGTGCTGACATGCTCATTATGCGCCATCCCGGCGCGGTTGCTAAGGCGAAGGAAGTCATTGCCGAACTGATGTAACATCGGCTTCGGAGGGTTGCATCTCCGGGTCCCCGGCGCATGCCCTGGGCGGAGCCGATGGGAAAAAAAATTCCTGACAGTCTTTTCCGAAAGGAGCATCACCATGGCACTCTCTGGTGTTGAAATTTTCAAGTACCTCCCCAAAACAAACTGCAAAAAATGCGGTCACCCCACGTGTCTTGCCTTTGCCATGAAGCTTGCCGCAAAGCAGGCCAGCCTCGATGCATGCCCGGATGCATCCGATGATGCCAAAAAAGTTCTGGGTGAAGCAGCCGCGCCCCCGATCCGGGGAGTTTCGATCGGCGCGGGCGACAAGGCCGTGAAAGTGGGCGAAGAGATCTGCATGTTCCGCCACGAAAAAAAGTTTTTCAACCCCAATGTCTTTGCCGTCGCGATCAAGGCGTCCGAAGCGGGTGACGGCGCCGCGAAAAAGATCGAGGCAGTCAAGGCCTCCGAGATCGACCGCGTGGGCCAGAAGCTGCGTGTCGATGCGATCGCCGTGACGGATGAAGGCGGGGATGCTGCGAAATTTGCCTCGGTTGTCAAGCAGGTCGTGGACGGCGCTCCCGGCGTGCCGCTCATCCTGGTGAGCAAGAATCCCGCGGTCATTGAAGCAGGCATCGCGCACTGTGCCGACAAGAAGCCGCTCATTTACGCGGCAACCGCTGAAAATGCCGAAGCAATGGCGAAGATCGCCAAAGAGAAAAAGGCCTCCCTCGCCGTGGCTGCCGACGGACTGGATGCACTCACCGCCCTGTCCGAGAAAGTGAAGGGGCTCGGCGTCGACAATCTCGTCCTCGATTCGGGCGCACGCAAGGCCAAGGACATGATCGAGCATTATACGATCATCCGTCGGGCAGCGATCAAGAAGAATTTCAAAGCTCTGGGGTACCCCATCATCAGCTTCGCAACCCGCGACAATTCGCTCTCTGAAACCGTTGCCGCCGCAATCGGCACCATGAAGTATGCCTCCATCATCATCGTGAACAGCGTCGAGAAGTGGAAGATGCTGGCGCTCCTGTCGCTCCGGCAGAACATCTACACGGACCCGCAGGTCCCGATGCAGGTGGCTCAGAATATCTACAAGGTCGGCGACGCCAAGGAAACCTCGCCGCTCATGATTACGACGAATTTCTCGCTCTCCTACTTCATCGTCCGCGGCGAAGTGGAAAACAGCAAGGTCCCGTCCTGGCTTGCGGTTATGGACAACGAAGGTCTTTCCGTGCTCACGGCGTGGGCAGCCGGAAAATTTACGGCAGGCAAGATCGCCCAGTTCATCACGGAAAGCGGCGTGGACAAAAGCATCAGTCACAAGGAGCTCATTATTCCGGGGTATGTAGCCGTACTCTCCGGAGCGCTCGAAGAAAAGCTGCCGGGCTGGAAAATTACCGTGGGCCCGCGCGAGGCAAACCAGCTTCCGACGTTCCTCAAAGCCAGAGCATAAACCTGTTCCCGCAGGGGATGCGGCGCTGACTGAATGCGGCACACGCTCTCCCTGCGACCTCCGCGATATCCGCGGTGGATATTTGTTACGATAAGGAGTTGACCCATGTCGAAGATCATCGCCACCGGCGCCATCCTGGGCGCGCACTACTATGTAAAGCAGGCAGAAGCCCTTGTTGAGAAGGCTGTTACCGAGAAGGGGGCTGACTTCAAGTTCGAGTTCCCGGACACGGGATACTTCCTTCCGCAGCTCTTTGCCATGACCGGTTTCGAGGTCCGGACAACGGGCGACATGAAGACGGCGCTGGAAAAGCACGTGAAGCCCATGCTCACGGATGCGCCTGAGGAAACGCACTATAAACCGTACCTCGGCGAGGCGCTCGATGCGGGCATGGCCGCGCTCTTTGCGCAGGAAATGATCATGGCCATCCGGTATATCTACGGCGAAGAGCCGGTAAAGGATGATTCTATCGGCCTCACCTATAACGGGTTCATCTCCGACACGATCCTGCGCAATCTCGGCGTTCAGCTCGTGGACGGTTCCATGCCGGGCTATGTCTGCATCATCGGCGCTGCGAACGACGACGACCATGCCCTGGAAATCGCCCGCGACCTCCAGCAGAAGAACATCCTGACCCTCATGTGCGGCAACGTAAACGGCGACAGCATGACAAAGCAGCTCCTCCGGAAGGGCGTGCAGCTCGGCTGGGACACGCGCCTTGTTCCGCTCGGTCCCGAGGTCGAACACGCAATCTATGCCCTGAACTGGGCAGCCCGCGCGGGCATTACCTTCGGCGGCATGAAGGGCGGTGATTTCAAGAGGATCCTCAAGTACTCCAAGGACAAGGTGTTCGCCTTCGCCATGGTGCTGGGGCCGCTGAACGACCGCATCTGGACCACGGGCGCGGGCGCCATCAACATGGGGTTCCCCGCAATCGCCAACACGGACATCCCCGTCGTGCATCCGACCGGCGTTACGATCTATGAAGAGGTCGAGAAAGAGCTCGATCCCAAGAAGATCGTGGAGCGCTGCATCGAGGTGCGCGGGCTCAAGATCACGGTCTCCAAGCCGCCCATCCCGGTGGCGTTCGGCCCGGCCTTCGAAGGCGAGCGCATCCGCAAGGAGGACATGCACATCGAGTTCGGCGGGCAGCGAACGCCGGCCTTCGAGTGGCTGCATGCCGTGGATCTGGACAAGGTCGAGGACGGCAAGGTCATGATCGTGGGCACCGACGCCGAGGAGCGGTACAAGAAAGGCGGCATGATGCCGCTGGGCGTCTACATCGAGGTTGCCGGCCGCAAGATGCAGAAGGATTTCGAGCCGGTGCTCGAGCGGAAGATCCACCACTTTGTGAACGAGGCGCAGGGCATCTGGCACATGGGCCAGCGCGACCAGAACTGGTTCCGCGTCAGCAAGGCGGCCCTTGGCGAGGGATACGAGCTCCGGCATTTCGGCGACATCCTGACGACGCAGCTCAAGCACAAGTTTAACAACATCGTGGACAAGGTCCAGGTGACGCTGCTTGTTGACGAGAAGGATGTGAAGGAAAAGCTCGAGGAGGCGCGCAAGGCATATCTCGAACGCGATGTCCGCCTCGCATCCATGACCGACGAGTCGGTGGACACCTACTATTCGTGCATCCTCTGCCAGAGCTTCGCACCGAACCATGTCTGCGTGGTTTCGCCCGAGCGGCTCGGACTATGCGGCGCATACAACTGGCTTGATGCGAAGGCTGCATTCGAAATAGATCCAAATGGCGCCAACCAGCCGGTCCAGAAGGGCGCGACGCTCGACGCGGTCAAGGGCCGCTGGAAGGGTGTCGACGAGTACGTGTACACGAACTCGCACCAGGCGCTGGAGTACTTCAATGCGTACAGTATCATGGATGCGCCCATGACCTCATGCGGTTGCTTCGAGTGCATCGTGGCCATCGTTCCCGAAGCGAACGGTGTCATGGTAGTGAATCGTGGCTACACCGGCATGACTCCTATCGGCATGAAATTCTCGACCCTGGCCGGGACCGTGGGCGGCGGAGCTCAGACCGCAGGTTTCATGGGTGTGGGCCGGTTCTTCCTGACCAGCAAGAAATTCCTGTTCGCCGAGGGCGGATTCAAGCGCATCGTCTGGATGACGAAGAACTTGAAGGAATCCTTTGCGGATGCATTCAAGGAGCGCGCGCAGGAAGAGGGCGTACCCGATCTTATGGACAGGATCGCTGACGAAACAGTGGCGGAAGATTCCGACAAGCTCATGGCGTATCTGACCGAAAAGGGACACCCGGCGCTTACCATGGATCCCATGTTCTAAATCGCTGCCATAGAGCGCGGCGCGAGGCCGCGTTCGAGGCTCACGAGGTTTGATTTCGAGTTCTGACCCGAGCCGCCGAGGCAAAATCCGGCGGCTCGTGTTGTCTGTGCAGCGGGGGGCTCCCATGATCAGGGAAAACGTTCTGAACAAGCTGCTGAGCGAGTACCGCAGCAGGGAGAACCTCATTCTCCTCCTGCAGAGAATCCAGGAGACCTTCGGCTACATTTCCGACGAGAACGTCGACTGGTTCGCCGAGAAGCTGGATATTCCCGCAAGCAAATTCTTCGGCGTCATCACCTTCTATCCCAAGTTCCGCATGAAGCCGCAGGGCAAAAACACCCTCACCGTGTGCTGCGGCGCCGCCTGCCATATCAAGGGCTCCGACAAGATCATGGATAAGGCACGCGAGATACTGGCCCTCTCCGGGGACGAGGATACAGCAAAAGACATGAGCTTTACGCTCCAGAAAGCCACCTGCATCGGCGCGTGCAGTATCGCCCCCGTGGTTATATTGAACAAACAGGTGCACAGCGACATGGATGCTGTGAAGGTTTCGAAACTCATCAAAGGGTACGAACGCGAGGATTTCCTCGGGTATTTGTGATGCATACATGTCGAATGAAACAATCACCATAAAAGTCTGCCTGGGCACATCGGGCAACGCATCCGGCGGCGAGGAAGTGATGCGGCAGTTCAAGCGCCACTTCCTCGAACAGGAGATTGAAGCCCGGATGGAACGGCGCTGCTCCTATTCCAAGGTGGGCTGCCGCGGGTTCTGCTCCAAGGATGTGCTCGTCGACGTGATCGTGGACAACGAACGCACGACCTACCAGAACGTGACGCCGATCATGGTCGAGCGCATCGTGAAAGACCACATCATCGGAAACACGCCGGTCGCCGAATGGACGGTCAAGGACGACTACGCCGCCTTTCACGAGAAACAGTACAAGGTCGTGCTCGGGCCCTGCGGAGACATCGACCCTGAAAGCATCGACGACTATATCAAGATGAACGGCTACCGCGCGGCGCGAAAGGCGCTGACGAACATGATCCCGGGTGAGGTCATCGAGGCGGTCATGCTCTCGGGTCTCCGCGGCCGGGGCGGGAGCGGATTTTCAACCGGAGAGAAGTGGGGTATCTGCCGGAACGAGCTGCGCACGCCGCGCTACATTGTCTGCAACGTCGGTGAAGTGAACCGTCCGCTTGCGGAAGGCAATCCGCACGCGATCATCGAAGGACTGCTGATCGGCGGATATGCCATCAGCGCCGCGAAAGGGTATATCTACATCCGCGAGCGGTATCATCTTTCCGTCGAGCGTCTGTGGACCGCCATCGAACAGGCGCGCGAAAAGGGATTTTTCGGAAAGAATATCTTCGGCTCCGGGTTCGATTTCGACATCGAGTTCAGCTTCGGCACCGAGGCGTTCATCTGCGGCGAGGAAACGGCTCTCATGGAATCCATTGAGGGCAAGCGCGCCATGCCCCGCGTGCGGCCGCCGTTTCCGGCCCAGCGCGGCCTCTGGGGGCAGCCTACGGTCGTAAACAACGCCGAGACGCTGTCGAATATTCCGCTCATCATCGGCAAAGGCGCGGCCTGGTATTCCTCCATTGGCACGGACGAGAGCAAAGGGACCAAGGTCTTCACGCTGTCCGGCAAGGTGCGCAATAACGGCCTTGTCGAGATTCCCATGGGCATGCCGCTCCGGGAGATCGTGTTCGGAATAGGCGGCGGCATTGGCGGTGACAAGGCGCTCAAGGCAGTGCAGGTCGGCGGCCCATCGGGCGGACTCGTTCCGGCGACTATGATCGACATGGGCCTCGACTACGAAAGCCTGCGCAAAGTGGGCAGTATCGTGGGCTCGGGCGGCATGGTCGTGTTCGACGAGGACGACTGCATTGTATCCGTCGTCAAGTTCTACATGGAATTTCTCCAGCGCGAATCCTGCGGCAAGTGCACGCCCTGCCGTCTGGGCACGAAGCGCATGCTCGAGCTCTTGACGAAAATCACCGAGGGCAGGGGCGAGGACAACGATATAAAGATACTCGACCGCCTGAGCAGCGTCATGGCCTCGACGTCGCTCTGCGGCCTCGGCAGAACAGCGCCGAACCCGTTCATCACGAGCTATAACCACTTCCGGGACGAGTACCTGGCGCATATCCGGGAGAAAAAATGTCCGGCCGGTGTATGCACGGCGCTCATCTCCTTCGAAGTGATCAGCGACAAGTGCAAGGCCTGCGGACTGTGCAGGCGCGCGTGTCCGGCCGAGGCGATCGCCGGCGCTCCAAAACAGGTGCATGTCATCGACAGGAAAAAATGCATCAAGTGCGGGGCGTGTTACAAGGCGTGCAAGTTCAAGGCGATTAAAAAAGGGTAAGTGTGGATACTGTCTTTCCCATGAAAAACGTTTCGCTCAAAATAGACGGGCAGCCGATATCGGTTCCCGCGGGCACGACCATTCTTGACGCTGCACGGCGTCTGGGCATCAACATTCCCGTGCTGTGCCATCACCCGAAGCTCTCGATGACCGGAGCGTGCCGGGTGTGCATCGTCGAAGTGGGCGGGCAACCGGTGACGTCGTGCACGACCGTGGCGGAGAACAGGATGGAGGTCACGACTGCGTCGCCGTACATCGAGGGGCTCCGGCGGGATATCGTGGACCTGATCCTGTCCGATCATCCCTATGACTGCATGGTCTGCGAGCGGGCGGGAGACTGCGAACTGCAGGAACTGGCGTACAAGTACCAGATCAGGACGCCGGTATTCAGCGGCCAGCGGCGCATCTATACGAAACGCGACGGCAATCCGTTCATTGAGCGCGATATGGAGAAATGCATCCTCTGCGGGCGGTGCGTAAAGGTGTGCGACGAGGTGCAGGGCGTTGGTGCGATCGACTATGCCTACCGCGGGTTCGAGACGAAAATCTGCCCGCCCTTCGAGCGCGACCTGAACTGCGAGTTCTGCGGGCAGTGTATTTCCGTGTGTCCCACGGGCGCTCTGGTGAGCAAGCCCGCCCTCTGCAAAGGCCGTACGCGCGATGTCCGTTCGGTGGAGAGCATCTGCCCCTATTGCGGGTGCGGATGTTCGATCACGTATGATGTAGTCAAAAACGAAGTGATCCGCGCGTCATCCCGGCCTGATACC
>Ga0187786_10000287_pt1 | contig 15864 bp, 13 predicted proteins | sample 0815_BV2_10_20_M_FD_132449 | JGI IMG/M metagenome (GOLD analysis project Ga0187786, IMG submission 132449) | Tropical peat soil microbial communities from peatlands in Department of Meta, Colombia - 0815_BV2_10_20_MG | ecosystem: Environmental > Terrestrial > Soil > Wetlands > Peat | place...
GTCGATGGCCGAAGCCGCAGCGGCCTCGGGGCTGCCGCTGGAAAAGATCGAAGTGCACAAGATGATGCTCGGCGGCGGTTTCGGCCGCCGTGGTGGACCGCAGGATTTCGTCCGCCAGGGCGTGCTGATCGCCAGGGCCATGCCCGGCGTGCCGGTGAAGCTGATGTGGTCGCGCGAGGAGGACATGCAGCACGGCTTCTATCGGCCGGCCAGCATCGTCCGGATGAAGGCGGGCCTCGACCAGCAGGGCCGGCTGGTGGCGATGCAGACCAAGATCGCCTGCCCGTCGATCCTCAAGGTGCTCATGCCGAAGATGCTGCGCGACGACGGTATCGACTTCACCGCGGTGCGCACCCTGAGCGACATGCCGTATGCGATTACGCACCAGCGGGTGGAGTACGCTGCCCGCAACGGCCATGTGCCGGTTGGCTTTTGGCGTGCGCCGGGCCAGCAGAATGGTTTCTACCGCGAGTGCTTCATCGACGAGCTGGCCCATATTGCCGGCCAGGACCCGGTGGCATACCGCCTTGGCATGCTCGATGTTGGTGACAAGAATCGCCTGGTGCTCGAAGCCGTGGCGAAGGCAGCGAAGTGGGGAACGCCGCTGCCGAAAGGCATCCATCGCGGCGTGGCGGTGGTCGATGGCTTCGGCAGCTATGCCGCGGCGGTGGCCGAGGTTTCCGTCAGTGCAGTGGGCGAACCCAAGGTGCGCCGCATCGTCGTCGCCATCGACTCCGGTTACGTGGTCAATCCCGATACCTGCCGCGCGCAGGCAGAGAGCAACGTCATCTACGGCCTCGGCCCGGTGCTCTACCAGGACATCAACATCAGGAACGGCCGCGTGGTCGAGTCGAACTTCAGGAATTTCCGCCTGCCGGAAATCTCCGAGATGCCGAAGGTGGAAACCGTACTCGTGCCTACTGGCGGCTTCTGGGGTGGCCATGGCGAGCCGGCCATCCTGCCGCTGGCGCCGGCCATCTGCAACGCCATCTTCGTCGCCACCGGCAAACGGGTGCGTTCTCTGCCGCTGAAGTACCACGATCTGCGCAACGCTTGAGCATGACTGAGATGAGCGGGTATTGCGGCCTCCTGCTCGCGGCGGGCCGGTCGACGCGCTTCGGCAGCGACAAGCTGCTGCATCCCCTGGCGGATGGAACCCCGATCGCTCTCGCCAGCGCCAGGATCATGAAGGCAGCAATGCCACGGGTCGTGGCCGTTGTCGATGCGAGGAATTCGACGCTGTGCGAGCTTCTCGGGTTGGCGGGGGTCGAGATTGTTCAGGCGTCCACCGTCGACGAAGGCATGGGCACCAGCCTGTCGGCGGGGATCGCGGCAACAATGAATACCAGGGGCTGGATCGTCGCGCTCGCCGATATGCCTTTCGTTTCTCCCGCAACGGTGGCTCGCGTTTACGCCGCGCTGGTGGCGGGATTGCCCTTGGCTGCACCGGTCTATCGTGGCCGGCGGGGCCATCCGGTCGGCTTCGACCGTCGTTTCCGCGAGGACCTGCTCGCCCTGCGAGGCGACGAAGGGGCGCGGCATCTTCTCAGCCAGCATCGGCAACGACTTGAGTTGATCGAATGCGACGACCCCGGCGTGCTTCATGATGTCGACACGCCGGAGGATCTCGCCATGGTGCGACCGCAGCCCGATTCGTAGCCAAAGTCAGTGATGGCGGGACGCCACGCAATCTCGCGGTGCAAATCGATTCTCGTCGACTATGCTTGATTCATGCCCGAGGCAGGCAGCGCGGGTATCTTCGACATCACGACAATCGACGACGACAACCTCATCCAACAGAGGAGACTGACCATGGCAACGTTCATATCGCTTACCAACTTTACGGACCAGGGAATCAGGAATATCAAGGAGTCGCCGGATCGCTTTGGTGCGGTCAAGGCAATGGCGGAGAAACTCGGCCTCACCGTGAAGAGCTTTTATTACACGGTCGGACAGTACGACATGGTCCTCGTGATCGAGGGCAACGAGGATGCGGCGACGACCCTGATGGTTAAAGTGGCTTCGCTCGGCAACGTCCGGACGCAGACCATGCGCGCCCATTCCGTGGACGAGATGCGGAAGATCCTCGACAAGATGCCGTAAAAGCGGCTGATGGACCTCGCGGCCGGGAACTATGCCGACCGCGAGGTGTCGCAATGATGCGACAGTTGCCCGGTAGTGTCGTGCCGGCAATACTTGCAGCATCCCCCCGAATGCTTGTCTTGCCGCTTTGGCGTGCGGGGGCCATTTTTTTCCGAGCAGGAGAATTGCCATGATTACAGCGCTGATCGATCTCATGGGCGCCTACTACCAGGCCGGAAATCTGCCGCAGATGGCGGTCATTGCGCGCAGCATCCTGGCTTCAATTCCGGAGGACGTCGTTGCCCTGCAGTTTCTCGGCCTGGCGCTCTATCAGATGGGGCGCATCGAAGCTGCGCGCCACGTATTCAAGCGGGTTTGCACGAAGAGCAATGCGGTACTAACGAACGATCTGGTCACCACCGGGGAATCGGCGGCGACGACGATTCTTCGGCTGGCGAAGGCTCCAGCGTCCGGTCTCAGCGAAGCCTGGCAGCATATCGCACATGCCATGCACAGCCTAGGCTTCGGGAACGCGGCAACACAGGCCTACGAAACATCTTTGGCTGCCAAAGGGCTGGTTCTGCAGGGCGGTACTGCGACGGTAGCGGTATCGGGAAAGACGCATCGCCGTGGGCGATGAGTGGCTAGCCTCCCGCGATCGGCGGCCAGATGGCGAGGGTTTCGCCGTCCTTGAGTGCCCGCTCCGTGCGCTCGGTGGGTGGCACGAAGTTGCCGTCGATCAGCACCAGGTGACAGGACTTTAGCGGCAGGCCAAAGCGCTCGATGACCTGGACGATGGTGGTGTCCTCGTCCAGACTTAGTGTCAGCGTGTTGTCCTTTCTCGCTTCCAGCGGCAGGTAGTCCTGCAGCATGGCGAATAGCTTGAAGGTTACCTTCACGAGGGAGGCCCCTCCGGTAGCCGTCATGCCGCCTTCTGCGCGGCGGCGAGATAGGCCGCCATGAAGCCGGTCGGATCGGCCAGCAGGCGATCCTTCCAGGCGCCGAGCCGCGCGCGGGTCTGGATCAGGCCGCGCAGGACGCCGACGTGCTCGGTCCAGCCGATGCTGGTGGCGCCGATCAGGACGTCATCCTTGAACTGCAGCGACAGATAACGGTGATTGCCTTCGTCGACCAGTTCAACGCCCATGCCGCCGTCCTTCTTCTCCGCGCCCCACCACTGGCCAAAGGAGGACGAGATCAGGCCCAGCGTATCTAGCACATTGATGGCGAGGCTGCCTTGCGAGACTGACGCATCACCGGCCATGTTGTGGGCAGCGATGCGTGCCTGGTCGGCTGCGTTGGGCTGGATCGCATTTACCTCCGGCTGGCCGGAGTGGAAGCCGATGGCTTCAGTGACGTCGCCGGCGGCATAGATGTCGGGTACCGACGTCTGCATCCGGTTGTCAACGCGGATGCCGCGCCCCATGTCGATGCCGCTGCCGGCGAGGAAACCAATGTTGGGCCGCACGCCGGCGGCGCAGATGACCAGGTCGGCAGCCAGCGTGGTGCCATCGCTGACTTTCACGGCGAGTTCATTGCCCTTCGCCTCGATGGCGGTGATCGCCGCATTGACATGCACTGCGACGCCCTGCTTCTCGACCCAGCGCCGGATCATGCCGCCGGCCTTCTCCGTCATCATGCGCGGCACCATGCGGTCACCCATTTCGACCACGGTCAGCTTGACACCACGCGCGGCGAGCGCCTCCATGATGATGCAGCCGATGAAGCCGGCGCCGAGTTGCAGCACGCGGCTGCCGGGAATCGCCTTGGCGGCGATGTCGCGCGCGTCGTCGAGCGTCCAGCAGGTATGCACGTTGGGCAGATCGATGCCGGGCACGTCCGGCCGGATGGGATGCGAGCCGGTGGCGATCAGCAGCTTGTCATAGGCGAGGCGTTTGCCGTCGGCGAAGTCGATGTGTTTTGCCCCTGGATCGACGCGCGCGACGCGGCCCTGGACGAGATGGATGTTGCGCTTCGCGTAGTGGTCGCTTTCCTTGCGCAGGTGCGTACCTTCGATGGCGATGTTGCCTTGCAGGAAATAGGGGATCGCCATGCGCGAATAGGGCGGCTCCGCCTCGTCGCCGATTAGGGCGATCTCGGCCTGCGGTTGCAGGCGGCGCAGGGTTTCAGCGGCGACCAGGCCGGTGGGGCCATTGCCGATGATGATGTGCTTCATGTTCTCGCTCCTCAGACAAGAAGGGGACCGGCGCAGCCGGTCCCCCATGCTTGCTTGCCGAACTACAGTCCCAGACGACCGAGCGTGTCCTTGGTCGGCACGCCGTTGGCGTCCCAGCCGCGGACCTTGTAGTACTCCGGCCGCATCTTGTCGATACCGTTGACCAGGCCCTTGGCCGGACCGACCTTGGCCGGCTCGGTCTTCAGCCGCGGCGGCAAGTCGTCGTCCTTGGCGGTGAAGCCGGCGGCGAGGTTGAACTGGCGCTCCATGTTCCAGATGCGTTCGCCCACTTCGTTCAACTTGTCCATGGTCCAGTTGCCTTCGCAGGCGGCGTCGATCTGCGGCTGGATGTCGGCCAGCGACCAGGCGAACGAGGTGAAGATGCACAGGCCGGCGGAATCGAACACCGCCGTGGCGTCCTGGAAGGCCTTGACCAGATCGGCCTTGCCGTCGGTGACCAGCGGATCGGTCTTGACCGGGATGCCCAGCACTTCCGAGGCCACGGTGTAGCTGCGCAGGTGGCAGGCGCCGCGGTTGGAGGTGGCATAGGTGAGGCCCATGCCCTGGATGCCGCGTGAATCGTAGGCCGGGAACTCCTGCTTCTTCACCGACATCGACAGTTCGGGTCTTCCGTATTTGGCGCACATGCGCGCCGAACCCTGGCCGAGTTCCTTGCCGAAGCCTTCGCCCTTGGCGGTCATTTGCGCCAGCTCACACAGGGCCTTGGCCGAGCCGAAGGGCGCATCCATGCCGATCTGGTCCTTCTTCAGGATGCCGAGTTCATAGAGCTCCATCGCCGCGCCGACGGTAGCGCCAAAGGAGATCGGGTCCATGCCGTCCTCGTTGCAGATCAGGTTGGCAAACTGCAACGCTTCGAGGTCGCCGACGCCGTTGGCGGCGCCCAGTGCCCAGGCGGCTTCATATTCGAGACCGCCGCTGGCGCCCCAGTACTCGGGCTTGTTCACCACGCTGAAGTGGGTCTCGTCGATCTTCGCTACGCGGCCACAGGCGATGGTGCAGCCGAAGCAGGCGGCGTTGGTGACGAGGTGCGACTTGCCGTCGGTCGGGCGCTTCTCGGCCATCGCCTCGGCGGAGATCTTGCGCGCCTCCTCGAACTGCACGTCGCGATGGTTGCGGGTCGGCAGCGCACCCATTTCGTTGATGACGTTCATCAACACCTGGGTGCCGTAGGTAGGCAGTCCCTGTCCAGTGACGGCGTTTTCCTTGAGGACTTTCTTGCCGGCGGCGGTCGCGGCCATGAATGCCTTCGGGTCCTTGACGCCGGCGTTGCCCAGCGTGCCGCGAATCGCAACGGCCTTGAGGTTCTTCGAACCCATGACGGTGCCAACGCCGGAGCGGCCGGCGGCGCGATGCAGATCGTTAATCACGCATGCATAGAGCACGCCGTTCTCGCCGGCGCGGCCGATGCTGGCAACGCGGACTTGCGGGTCCTGATGCGCCTTCTTGATCGTTTCTTCGGTGTGCCAGGTGGTCGTGCCCCAGAGATGGCTGGCGTCGCGCAGCTCGGCCTTGTCGTTCTCGATCCAGAGATAGACGGGTTTCGGGCTCTTGCCTTCGAAGATGATCATGTCCCAGCCGGCGAACTTCATCTCGGCGCCGAAGAAGCCGCCCGAGTTCGAACAGGCGATGGCGCCGGTCAGCGGGCCCTTGGTTACCACTGAATAACGTCCGCCGGTCGAGGCGCAGGTGCCGGTCAGCGGGCCGGTGGTCATGATCAGCTTGTTGGCGGGCGACAGTGGATCGACCTTGGGATCGACCTCGCTGACGAAGTACTTGGTCGCCAGGCCGCGCTGGCCAAGGTATTGCTGCGCCCACTCCATGTTGAGGGGCTCTGCCTTGCACGTGCCCTTGGTCAGGTCAACGCGCAGGATTTTACGGGTCCATGCCATGATGTTCTCTCCTTCGATCAGGCGCTGGCGCGCGCGGCGTTGTCGGTCTTGCCGGCCCAGGCGCGCATCTTGTCGAGGCCCGTCCAGTCGGCGTCGATATAGGTGATGGCGCCGGTCGGGCAGGCTTCGGCGCAGGCCGGATTGCCGCCGCAGAGGTCGCACTTCTGCACCTTGCCGCTGTCGGCGACGTAATTGACGGTGCCGAACGGGCATGCGATGGTGCAGACCTTGCAGCCGACGCAGATCGCTTCGTTCACCACCTTGGCACCCGTCGCAAGGTCGACGCGGATGGCATCGACCGGACAGGCGTGCATGCACCATGCTTCTGCGCACTGCGTGCAGGTGTAGGGCACCTTGCGGCCTTCGTGCTCGAAGTTGAATACCTTGATGCGGGACTTGGCGGGATTGAAGAGGCCGTAGTTTTCAAAGGAACACGCCATTTCGCACTGCAGGCAGCCGGTGCATTTGTTGGCGTCGATGTACAGCGACTTGTGCATATCGAACTCCTCGGGTGGATTTGTTGTTCTGCCGACACCTCGACGAATCAGATGCCGGATATGCACAAGCTAGCATATTGAGCCGCCGGCATCAATATGCTGTATCGCCCCATTAACAATAACTAGGATAGGGTCATCGCTGACGGCCAACGAGGATGGCATGGCGGAAGCGTGCCGGGGCGTGAGCGAAGATGGCCGAACCGGCAACGACGAACCAGAAGAGGGCCAGGCGCGACGATGCGTCCACCGCCATCCAGCCGACGAGAACAAGTTTCGCCAGCACGGACAGTCCTGATGCTTCGCGCAAATGATCAGGTTTGCTCCACGTATCCATCGCCAGCATCGCAAGGCCGGTTACCCCGACAGCGATCACGGCCTGGTCGGCGGCAACCGGGGCGCCCAGCAGCCCGGCGCCGAATAGGATGACGGCCACCAAGTGCAGGCCGCGCAGGGCTACGTTGAGCCAGCGCTGCCCGGGAAAATTTCTTCGGTCCATGATCGAAACTCGCCTGTCGAAATCGGCTTGCGCCTTTCTGCCATGCGTGGTCCGCCTAACCGAGCTCGACCAGCAGGTCCTTCGGCTCGACCCGGTCGCCGGGCGATACCAGCACCTTGATGACCGTGGCATCGCGCTCGGCGGTGACGGCGGTTTCCATCTTCATCGCCTCGATCGAGATCAGCGGGCTGCCGCGACTGACTTTCTGGCCAGCTTTGACCGACACCGTCGCCACCGCTCCGGGCATGGGCGCGGCAACGTGGTTCGGGTTGCCTTCCTCGGCCTTGGCATGAGTCTTCTTCGTCGCCAGGCCGGCCTTCTCGATGTGCGTCGGGCGCGGCTGGCCGTTGAGTTCGAAGAAGAGATGCGCGACGCCTTCCCCGTCGTCGTCCTGGCGGCCGGTGAGCTGGATCACCAGCGTCTTGCCGGGGTCGATGTCGACAGCGACTTCTTCCTTCTCGTGCAGGCCGTAGAAGAAGACCGGTGTCGGCAGCGCCGAGATGTTGCCGTAATGGCGGTGGTGCTCGGCATATTCGGTGAAGACCTTCGGGTACATCAGGTAGGACGCCAGATCGTTGTCGTCGATCTGCCGGCCGGCGGCCTTCTCGGCGGCAGTGCGCGTCGCTTCGAGGTCGACGTCGGGCAGATGGGCGCCGACCCGTCCCACCACAGCTGACTTTCCCTTGAGGATCTTCTTCTGCAAGGCTGGCGGGAAGCCATCGGCCGGGTAGCCCATCTCGCCGCGGAACATCGAGACGACGGAGTCGGGGAAGGAGACTTCCTTGTCCGGATCCGCAACTTCAGCCGGCGTCAGGCCGTTGGCGACCATGAACAGCGCCATGTCGCCGACCACTTTCGACGACGGCGTCACTTTGACAATGTCGCCGAACAGTTGATTGACGTCGGCGTAGGCCTGTGCCACGTCCGACCAACGGGCGTCGAGGCCCATCGAGCGGGCCTGCTCGCGCAGGTTGGTGTATTGGCCGCCGGGCATCTCGTGGCGATAAACGTCGGAGGTGCCGGCGCGGATCTCGGCCTCGAATGGCGCGTAGTAGTGGCGCACGCCTTCCCAGTAGCGGGCGAAGGGCTGGATGTCGCGATGGGTGAAAGCCGGTGCGCGCCCGGTGTTCTCCAGCGCGGCGAGGATGGCGCCCATGCTTGGCTGCGAAGTGAGGCCGCTCATCGAGTCCATCGCCGCGTCGACTGCGTCCACGCCGGCCTCGATTGCCGCCAGCACCGAGGCGACGCTGCCGCCGCTGGTGTCGTGGGTGTGCAGGTGGATGGGCAGGCCGACTTCATCGCGCAGGGCCTTGACCAGTGCGCGCGCCGCCGGCGGCCGGCAGACACCCGCCATGTCCTTGATGCCGATGATATGGGCGCCAGCCTTCTCCAGCTGCTTCGCCATGTCGACGTAGTACTTGAGGTTGTACTTCGGCCGCGACGCATCGAACAGGTCACCGGTGTAGCAGATCGCCGCTTCGCAGATCGCGCCGTTCTCGACCACCGCGTCCATGGCCACGCGCATGTTCTCGACCCAATTGAGAGAGTCGAAAACGCGGAAGATGTCCATGCCGTTTTCCGCAGCCCGCTTGACGAAGTAGCGCACCACGTTGTCCGCATAGTTGGTGTAGCCGACCGCATTGGAGGCGCGCAGCAGCATCTGGAACAGGATGTTGGGCGTCGCCTCGCGCAGCTTTGCCAGCCGTTCCCAAGGGTCCTCCTTGAGGAAGCGCATGGCAACGTCGAAGGTGGCGCCGCCCCAGCATTCCATCGAGAAGAGTTGCGGCAGCAGACGTGCGTAGTGCGGCGCGATGGCGACCATGTCGGCGGTGCGCATGCGCGTCGCGAACAGCGACTGGTGTGCGTCGCGCATGGTGGTGTCGGTGACCAGCACCTGCTTCTGCGCGCGCATCCACTCGGCGAACTTCTTTGCGCCGAGCTGCTTGAATCGGTCGCGGCTGCCAGCAGGCGGTTCGCTGACCAGATCAACCTTCGGCTTGAGGGCCATCGGCAGCGGCTGATGCGGCATCGACCGGCCCTTCATCTCCGGGTTACCGTTGACCTCGACGTCGCCGATGAACTTGAGCAGCCTTGTCGCGCGGTCGCGGTGCTTCTTGAAGGTAAACAGTTCCGGCGTGGTGTCGATGAAGCGCGTCGTGCATTCGCCGCTCTTGAACGCCGGATGCAGGATGATGTTCTCGAGGAAAGTCAGGTTCGACGACACGCCGCGCACGCGGAACTCGCGCAGCGCACGGTTCATGCGGCGGATCGCCTCTTCGGGATCGTGGCCCTTGGCCGTCACCTTGACCAGCAGTGAGTCGTAGAAGGGCGTGATCACCGCGCCGGTGTAGGCGGTGCCGGCGTCTAGGCGGATGCCGGCACCCGAAGCACTGCGGTAGGCGGTGAGCTTGCCGTAGTCGGGCGTGAAGTTCTTCTCCGGGTCCTCGGTGGTGACGCGGCATTGCAGTGCGTGGCCCTGCAGGCGAATGTCCGCCTGCGCCGGCAGGTAGGAATCGCCGGCGCCAATCTTCGCACCTTCGGTGACGCGGATCTGCGCCTTGACGATGTCGAGCCCGGTGACTTCCTCGGTGACCGTGTGCTCGACCTGGATGCGCGGATTGACCTCGATGAAGTAGAACTTGCCAGAGTCGGCATCCATCAGGAACTCGACCGTGCCGGCGTGCGTGTAATCGACACCGCGCGCCAGCTTCAGCGCCGACTGGCAGAGCGACTCGCGCTGTTCTGATGTCAGGTAGGGCGCGGGTGCGCGTTCCACGACCTTCTGGTTGCGCCGCTGCACCGAGCAGTCGCGCTCGAACAGATGCACCAAGTTACCGTGCGTGTCGCCGAGCACCTGCACCTCGACGTGGCGGGCGCGCACGACCATCTTCTCCAGATAGACCTCGTCGTTGCCGAAGGCCGCGGCCGCCTCGCGGCGCGCCACTTCGATGGCGGGCGCGAGTTCGGCCTCGTTGTTGATGGCGCGCATGCCGCGGCCGCCGCCGCCCCAGCTGGCTTTCAGCATCAGCGGATAGCCGATTCTCGCCGCCTGCCTGCGACATTCCTCGATATCGTCCGGCAGGGCGCCTGTGGCCGGCACCACCGGCACACCGACCCGCTCGGCCAGCGCGCGCGCAGCGACCTTGTTGCCCAGTTCGCGCATCACCTCCGGCTTCGGGCCGATGAAAGCGATGCCCGACTTGGCGCAGGCATCGGCGAAATCGGGGTTCTCGGACAAGAAGCCGTAGCCTGGGTGGATGGCGTCCACTCTCGCCAGTCTGGCGACGCGGATGATGTCATCGATGTCCAGATAGGCCTGGATCGGCTTCCTGCCTTCGCCGACCAGATAGCTTTCATCCGCCTTTGAGCGGTGCAGCGCGAAGCGGTCTTCGTTCGAGTAGATGCCGACGGTGCGGATGCCTAGTTCGCTGGCCGCGCGCATGACGCGGATGGCGATTTCGGATCGGTTGGCGACGAGGATGCTGCGGATGTGCTTGATGCTCATGGTGGTCGGCCCATTATCCGTTTGCGTTGCAGCAATTTTGCCCGAAAGAACGATCATGGTCACATGAAAGGGATTTATCGTCCGCTTGATTCCATTTTGCTGCGACGCAGCAATATGCTAGCCTTGCCGCAAGAAATCGGCTTTCGTGCCGATATCGTCGTACAAACCAGACATCGGACATGACGCCCGTCGAACTCAAGAATTTTTTGCTGAAAAAAGTGGCCCTGTTTGAGGATTTCGATCCCGAACAGGTGGACCGTATCGTCGCCGAGAGCGAGTTGAACACCTTCGAAGGCAGCGAGGCCATCGTCGAGTGCGGCGACGAGGGCAGTTTCTTCGGTATCCTCGTCAGCGGTCATGCCGAGGTATCGGTGGCCGACAGCACCGGCGGCCGCGTGTCGCTGAGCAAGCTGGAAGCCGGCGACGTGTTCGGCGAGATGTCGCTGCTCACGGGTGATCGCACGGTGGCGGATGTCATCGCCGGCAATCGCTGCTTCGTCCTGATGATTCCGCAGGAGGTTTTCAGTTCGCGCATTCTGGCCAACCCGCGGGCGATCACCTTCCTGTCCAAACTGCTGGCCGATCGTTCGCGAGCCCTTGCCGTCGATATCAACAGCCGCCAACTGCACGACCAAGCGCTGACGCACTCCGCCGATCCTTATGCGCTCAGCTTGCGCACCGAGGTGCCGGGCAAGATCCTGGCGTTGAATGTCGGTCTCTCGCAGATCCGGTTCGGGGTGTACGACACCCATGACGACAGCCGCGACGTGCATGGCGTCATCGATTGCGGCGATGGCGAGCACGCCTACATCACGCTGACGGCCGGGGGCGTCGTCACGACGCGCGAACGGCCCGTCTGCCATCTCGACCAGTTGTTCCCCGTGCTGTTCGAGTCGATGCTCTCGCTTGGCGACCACTATCTGTTCACGCCGTACGAAGTGGTCGCTGTCGGCCATCGTGTCGTGCATGGCGGCAACAAATTCTCGAGCTCGGTGGTGATTACGCCCCAGGTGCTGGCCGACATCGAGGCGCTGTCGGTGTTTGCGCCGCTGCACAATCCGATCAACCTCGAGGGCATCCGGCAAGCGAAGAATTTCCTGCCCAACGTGCCGCACGTAGCGGTGTTCGATACGGCCTTCCATCAGACCCTGCCGACGTACGCCTACATGTACGGCCTGCCGTACGACTGGTACAAGAAGGAAGGCATCCGCCGCTACGGCTTCCATGGCACTTCGCACCGCTTCGTGTCGCTGAAGTCAGCCGAGATCGTGCGCCGGCCGCTCGGCGAGCTGGAAATCGTCTCCTGCCATCTTGGCCTCGGCGCGTCGATCTGCGCCATCGACCATGGCCGCTCGGTCGATACCACCATGGGCATGACGCCCTCGGACGGCCTGATCATGCCCAGCCGAGCCGGCAGCATCGATCCGGCGGTGATCACCCACCTGATGCGCCAGTACAAGATGGGGCCAGGCGAAATCGAACGGCTGATCAACAGCGAAAGCGGTCTCAAGGGTATCTCCGGAATTTCCAGCGACATCCACGAGATCGAGGCGGCAGCAAGCGAAGGCCACCACCGCGCGCTGCTGGCGCACAAGGCTTTCTGCTACCAGATACGCAAGAACATCGGTGCCTACGTCGCCGCGATGGGCGGCGTGGATGTGCTCGCCTTCACCGGTGCGGTTGGTGAATCCAGTCCGACGGTCCGCAGCCTTGCCTGCCAGGGCCTCTCCTACATGGGCATCAAGCTCGACGAGGAAAAGAACCGCAAGCTCGGTTCCGCCCGTTCGCACGCGGTTATTTCGGCCGACGACTCGCCGGTGAAGATCTTGGTCGTCGTCAACAACGACGAACGCCTGCTGGCCTGGGAAACGCTGCGCGCCATCGAGCGCAGCGAGATCACGCTGGCCATCAAGGACCAGCAGAACGAGCCCATTCCCATCGAGGTTTCGGCCCACCATGTACACCTGTCGCAGGCCGATGTCGACAAGTTGTTTGGCGCTGGCCACGAGCTGACGCCGGAGCACGAGTTGTCGCAACCCGGCCAGTTCGCCTGCAAGGAGCAGGTCAATCTCGTCGGTCCCAAGGGCAAGATCAGCAAGGTTCGCGTGCTCGGCCCGACACGCAAGGAAACCCAGGTCGAGATCGCCATGACCGAGCAGTTCAAGCTCGGCATCCAGGCGCCGATCCGCGAATCGGGCGATCTGACCAACACCCCCGGCATCGTACTCGAGGGCGCGGTCGGCCCCGTCGCCATTCCGCGCGGGGTCATCTGCGCCCAGCGTCACATCCACATGTCGCCAGACGATGCCATGCGTTTCCGCCTACGCGACAAGTACGTCGTGCGCGTGCGGGTGGAAGGGGAACGCGAACTGATCTTCGGCGACGTTGTCGTGCGCGTCAACCCGAACTATCGGCTGGCCATGCACATCGATACCGACGAAGGTAACGCCGCCAACATCCGTACCGGGATGCTCGGTTACATCGAGGAAATCCAGAGCCGCAACTAGACGGGCTTGCGCGCGACTAGGTCGATCACCGCCGACCGGCCTCGATGGCCGCTGCCTTCCTCCAGCTCGTCCTCGTATTCCCCGAGGTCCAGCACCTCGAATTCTACGAAGGCCTCGCGCAGCATGTTCGCCGTGTAGAGGTTCTCGACCGCCGAAGGACCGCCGGTCTTGTACTCGATCTGCTTCGGCGTATAGCCGTGCAGCAGGAGCAATCCGCCGGGCTTCGTTGCCGCCTTGAGGCGGGCGAACTGGATGCCGCGCTCGGCGGGGCCGACGAACTGGATGAAGATGGCGACGACGAAATCGTAGGTCGCCGGCGGCCAATCCTCGGCCATGATGTCGGTGAGCACGAAGTTCACCTCGACGCCGCGACCGCGCGCCAGCCGGTGTGCCTTTTCGAGCGCGACGGGCGAGATTTCCAGCGCCGTTACCTCCAGACCCTGTTCCGCCAGCCAGACGCTGTTGCGGCCCTCGCCGTCCGCCACCGAGAGCGCCGTCGCCCCAGTGTCGAACAGGTGGCGATGGGCTTCAAGGAAGCGGTTGGGGGCGACACCGAAGAGATAATCGTCGCCGGCATCGCGATAGCGCTGCGACCAGAGCGCTTCCTGGTCGGGCTTGGTCATCGGTTGTCAGCGGCCTTCAGCCGCTTTTGCCATCGCCTCTTCCAGCTTCGCGGCGGGCATGTAGCCGGGGATGCGGGTGCCGTCGGCCAGGAAAATGGCTGGCGTGCCGCGAATGCTGAGTTTGCGCGCCAGCGCCATCGACTTGTCGAGCGCTGCAGTATCGCACTTGCCGGCGGCCGGCATGACGCCATTCAGCATGGCGTCGGTCCAGGCCTTGGCACGGTCGGGGGCGCACCAGATGCTCTTTGACTTGTCCAGCGAATCCTGCGACAGGATGGGATGCAGGAAGGTGTAGACGGTGATGTCGTTGAGGCCTTGCAACTCTTTCGCCAGCTTCTTGCAGTAGGTGCAGTTGGGGTCCTCGAACGTGGCGATGGTGCGCTTGCCGTTGCCGCCGTTACCCTTGACGATCTTGATCGCCACGTCCAGCGGCAGGTCCGAGAACTTGATCTGCGAGAGCTTGTCGAGCCGCTCCTGGGTCAGGTCCTTGCGGGTCTTGGGATCGATGATGTGGCCGACGATGACGTGGGTTGCCTTGTCGTCGGTATACAGGATCTCGCCGCCGATCAGCACTTCATAAAGGCCGAGCGCACCGGCCTTGCGCACACTGTCGACCTTGGCACCGTCGCCGAGCGCCGTCTCGACATTCTTCTTGACGACGGCTTCGCTGCCCTGCGCGATGGCAGTTGTTGCCAGCGCGACGGCACACACGGCTGTGAAAAGATGTTTGATCATGGTGTCTCCGATGGAGGGATCTATCGTTCAGCCCATGGCGTAGCGGACCAGGATGTCCTTTACGACAGGCAGATGATGGGTGAAGTTCAGGCCGGCATTGCGCAGCAATGAAAGCGGCTGGCCAGACTGCGAAAACAGTCTCTGCAGGCCGTCAGTAGCGGATTGTAGCGCGACCACTTCCTCCTTGCGGGCGCGCTCGTAGCGGCGCAGCCAGCCGTGATCGCCGCAGTCGACATGTTCCGGTCGCGTGGCGAAAGTCTTTGCCAGCACACGCGCATCCTGAAAGCCGAGATTGATGCCATGGCCCGACAACGGATGGATCGCATGGCCCGCATCGCCGATCAGGGCCAGGCGCGGCGCCACCATGCGCGGCGCGCGCATCAAGCGCAGCGGAAAGCCGGCTGGCGGCGTCACCAGCGACAGGGCGCCGAAACGACGCTCGCCGGCATCCGCCACCCGCTCGCAGAACGCCTCCGGCGTCAGGGCCAGCAGTTCGGCGGCATGTTCAGCCGGCGTGGACCAGACGATGGAAATCAGGTTGCCCGGTAGTGGCAGATAGGCCAACACACCGTCGGCGCGGAACCACTGGCAGGCGATGCCGCGGTGAGGCTTCTCAATTGCGAAGTTGGCCACCACACCGTGCTGGCCGTAGGGCTTGAAGCTGACTTCGATGCCGGCTGCCGCGCGAGTCCATGAGTCGGCACCATCGGCGGCGACGACCAGTCGGCTGGTCAGCGGTCGGCCGTCGGCAAGGGTCAGGGTCGCGGCTTCCTCGCCCAAAGTCAGTGTTCGTGGCACGGCGGGGCAGAACAACGTCACGTTGCCCTGACGTCGCACCGTCTCCCAAAGCTCCCGCTGCATCAGCGAGGCTTCAATGATCCAGGCCAGTTCGGCAACGCCGGCGTCGTAGGCGGAGAAGTCCAGACGGCCGCCGGCGTCGCCACGAACCTCCATCGTTGCCACCGGCTCGATGCGGGTCACATCAAGATCGCCCCAGATGCCAATCTCGCCGAGGAAGCGCGCGTTCGCCGGGCTGATGGCGTAGATGCGGGCATCCCAGCCTTCTGGCCGCACGGGTGCCCGCCCTTCGATCACGGCGATGGACAGGCGACTCTTCTTTAGCGCGACGGTCAGCGCCAGACCGGCCAGACCACCACCGACGATAACGACATCGAAATCCATGAACTGTCCGAAACCCAGTGTTTTCCTTGACAAGAAAGGCGCCGGCACCTGATAATCGCGGCCCTTCGCACCATGGTGATGTAGCTCAGCTGGTTAGAGCGACGGATTCATAATCCGTAGGTCGAGGGTTCAAGTCCCCCCATCACCACCA
>Ga0187786_10000288_pt1 | contig 15744 bp, 13 predicted proteins | sample 0815_BV2_10_20_M_FD_132449 | JGI IMG/M metagenome (GOLD analysis project Ga0187786, IMG submission 132449) | Tropical peat soil microbial communities from peatlands in Department of Meta, Colombia - 0815_BV2_10_20_MG | ecosystem: Environmental > Terrestrial > Soil > Wetlands > Peat | place...
CATCCCAGACTTCGTAAACTTCCTTCGGAATCTCGAAGGGGCCGAAATGCCAACCGATGTGCGGCCGGGTGAGAGAGATCTCGATGTCGCCGAGGGGCGCGCCGTGAACATCATGCGTCCCCTGCTTGTTGGGCGAGCCGGCACCGATCACCGTCTTGCAACAGATCAGCGTCGGCTTGTCGGTGACTGCCTTGGCTGCTTCAATTGCAGCATGAAGGGCTTCGGGATCGTGACCGTTGACGTTCGGCACGACGTGCCAGCCGTAGGCCTCGAAACGCTTGGGCGTATCGTCGGTGAACCAGCCTTCGACGTGGCCGTCGATGGAGATGCCGTTATCGTCCCAGAAGGCGGTCAACTTGCCCAGGCCCCAGGTACCGGCCAGCGCGCAGGCTTCGTGGGAGATGCCTTCCATCAGGCAGCCATCGCCGAGGAAGACGTAGGTACGGTGATCGACGATGTCGTGGCCGGGTTTGTTGAACTGGTCGGCGAGCAGTTTCTCGGCCATGGCCATGCCGACGGCGTTGGTGATGCCCTGTCCGAGCGGGCCGGTGGTGGTCTCGACGCCCGGGGTATAACCGTATTCCGGGTGACCCGGAGTGCGCGAGTGCAGTTGGCGGAACTGCTTGAGGTCGTCGATCGATAGATCGTAGCCGGTCAGGTGCAGCAGGGCGTAGATCAGCATCGAGCCGTGGCCGTTGGAGAGTACGAAACGGTCGCGGTTCGCCCACTTGGGGTTGTTGGGGTTGTGGCGCATGTGGTGGTTCCACAGCACCTCGGCAATCTCGGCCATGCCCATGGGCGCGCCGGGGTGGCCGGAGTTGGCCTTCTGCACGGCGTCCATGGCCAGGGCGCGGATCGCGCTGGTCAGGTTATTGAACACGGGGGGGTCGAAATCGCTGAAAGTGGACATCGTATTTCCTCGTCGATTATTGCCGGAGAAAGCCGATGATTATCGGCGAAACCCGGTCCATTGTGTTGTTGGTGATGGGGGCCGGTGCGGGACCGGCCCTGGTGGAACCCGGCAGCCCTTATTTAGAGCTGCGCTTCCACTTTTTTTCCATGAGGTCCAGCATGATTGGCGACAGCACCAGTTGCATCGCCAGTTCCATCTTGCCGCCCGGCACGACCATGATGTTCGGCCGCGACATGAAGGAGTCGTGGATCATGGTCAGCAGGTAGGGGAAATCGACACCGTGCGGGTCGCGGAAGCGGATGACGACCATGGATTCGTCCAGGGTCGGAATGTCGCGGGCGATGAAGGGGTTGGAAGTGTCGACGATCGGCACGCGCTGGAAGTTGATATGGGTGCGCGAAAACTGCGGGCATATGAAATTGACGTAGTCGTGCATCCGGCGCAGGATGGTTTGGGTCACGGCCTCGACCGAATAGCCGCGGCCGGCCGTGTCGCGGTGGATCTTCTGGATCCACTCGAGGTTCACCACCGGCACTACACCGATGGCCAGGTCCACGTGCTGGGCGACGTCGGCGTCATCACCGACATAGGCGCCATGCAGGCCCTCGTAGAAGAGAAGGTCGGTATGCTCGGGCAAGTTCTCCCAAGGGGTGAAGGTGCCGGGCTGCTGGCCGTAGGGCGCGGCCTCTTCGTCGTTGTGCAGGTAGAAGCGGCGCTTGCCGTGGCCGGTTTCGCCGTAGTTCTTGAAGATGCCTTCGAGTTCCGCCAGTTCATTGGCATCGGGGCCGAAGTGGGTCGGGGCGCGTTCATTGCGAGCTTCGGCTTCGGCAACGACCTTCTTCATCTCGGAACGGTCGTAGCGATGCATGCTGTCGCCCTCGATGACCGCTGCCGTGATCTTTTCACGGCGGAAGATGTGCTCGAAGGACCGCTTGACCGTGGTGGTACCGGCGCCGGAGGAGCCTGTGACCGCGATGATCGGATGCTTGATGGACATGGTGTCTCCCCTCTAATGAAAATTCTTCTTGCGTATCAGCCCGCCCGCCAATCCGGCGCGGCGTTCCGTGATGATGTTCTTGTTCCGGGTGTCCGTTCCGCCAACTTTCCCCGGCCGCCTCTGTCAAGAAAATCCCCACCCCCTTGTGGGGGGCGGGGCCAATCTGGCTGTAACGCCAGAGGGAGTGGAGAAGTACGGGGCGCGGAAACCACGACCCGACGGGCGAAATGTAATCCCCGATACCCATAAGCGCCATTCACTTTTTCTTATCATTGGAATAAGAGGCTCGTTATTGCTATGCAGCATGCTGACTGGGTAATCCAAGCCTATTTCGTCAGCGCCATAAACAATTCTGGCAGCCTTTGCGGCAGGCGCTCGACGTTGTCGATGACCGAATGTCGCTTGCCGAATATATCCGCCACGTATTCGTCGGCGCGCGGATCGAGGCTGATGCAATAGGGGAAGATGCCCTTTCGGTCCAGTTCCCTGACTGCCTGACGGGCATCCTCGATCAGCTGCCGCTCGTCCGGACTGTCCACATCCGACGGCCGGCCGTCGGTGAGGATCAGCATGAGCTTCTTGTCGGCTTGTTTCGCGCCGAGGTAATGGCCGGCATGGCGCATGGCGGCGCCCATACGCGTCGAATAGCCGGCCTCCATGGAGGCGAGTCTGCCCTTGACGCCGTCGTCCCATTTCTCGGAAAAGCCCTTGATGTGCTGGTAGCGCACCTGATGGCGGGTGTCCGAGTGGAAGCCGCCAATGGCGAATGGGTCGCCGAGCCGGTCGATGGCCCAGGCCAGCAGCGACACGGCTTCCTGCGAGAGTTCGAGAATGGTCTGCTCGCCGCCCGGCGTCCTTTCGTTCAGCGACTCGGAAAGGTCGAGCAGCAGCAGCACCGCGATGTCGCGGCCGCTGGTGCGGTGGCTCATGTTGATGCGCGGGTCGGGGGTGCTGCCGCTCCTGAAGTCGATCAGCGAACGCAGCGCGATGTCGAGGTCGAGTTCCGAGCCTTCCTCCTGGTAACGGATGCGCACCTTGTCCTGTGGTTTCAGAAGGTCGAGCAGGCGCTTCAATTGCTTGGCGAGCGCCGAATGCTTGGCCAGCAGGCGGTCGATCTTCGCCGAGCTGCCGGAGGGATGCAGCGCCTCGTAAAGGCTGACCCAGTCGGGACGGTAGGTCTGGCTCTGGTAGTCCCACTCGTGATAGTGCCGTGGCGGCAGTCCCTGTTGTTCTTCGCTCTTCTGCAACTGTCGCGGCTCGTCGAAGGCCTCCTCTTCGTCTCCTTCTTCGATGAATTTCCAGAGCTGCCGATTGTCGTCGCGGTAGCCGACGACGGTGTCGTCGAAATGCACCTGGGCGTACTGGTCGGACGCGCACCGCGTGCGGGCGACGTAGGCGAGCGCCAGGCCGGCAATGTCGCTGGTGCTTGAGGCGCCCCCCTTGAGCAGGTCCTGGAAGCGGGCGACGAAGTCGTCGAGGATGGGATCGTCGTAGCCATGTTCCGGGTCCAGAAAGGCGCGCGAAAGCATGGCCAGCCGATGGCGCAGGCAGGAGGTTGTTGCCGGGTCGCAGGCGCTGGCCACAGGCTTTGGATGGAGGGCAAGGAAGATGCGCCGCAAGCCCGGATACTCGCGCATCAGCAGGATGTCGATGCGCGCGTCCTCAAAGAATTCGACCGCCATGCGCTGGAACGGACTCCAGTTATCGGCCACCTGAGCTTCACTCCAGCGCCGATGGCCGACCATGTGGGCGAGCACGGCACGGTAGCGATCGATGCCGGCCACGCCGGCAACGTCATCGAAGACGTCCGGGACCCGCATGCCGAGCTTGTCGTAGTAGGGGACCGGCTGCCGCAATTCGTGAAACGCCGTCGAGTATGGAATCAGCACATCAGGGTCGTTCCACAGCGCGCGCAGAGTGAGGTCGAGCTTGCGTTCGACGTCATGAAACAGTGTGCCGTGCCGCTCGCGTTGCAGTACGGCGCGGCTGTCGGCCGAAGTCAGGCTGAAATATTCCTGCTGTCGTTCGGGATGGTTGCCGTAATTGCGGATGCCATATTCGGTCCAGTTCTTGAGGCCTGCCAATGTCAGCAGTTCGACCAGCCTGGGTGCTTGGGCAAGGAATTCGGGTAGGCCCGGACTCGGAATCGTCTGATGAAAACCGTGGATGGAGCCGGTCGTGCGCACCATGAGGTCGCGCGCGATATCGATGTAACGCTGCAACCGGTCGAGCGACTGCAAGCGGCGCGCAACCGCCGCCAGTGTTTGCAGGAAAGGCGCAATCGCCGGGCCGTTGGGCGACTTCTGCATGGCGCGGACGAAATCCATCACCACCGCCAGTGGATCTCCCTTGGTTGCCGCGACGACGCTCGGCCATTCTTCGAGGAAGGCCAGCATCGGTTCGGGGCCGCGACCGAGCTTGCCGAGCACGCGCGCGCCTTCCAGGTAAGCCTTCATCTGCGGCCGCGAGAAGACCGCGAGCGCCTCGTAGACGCATTCCTCAAACACCTCGGCGACCTGCTGGAAGCCGCAGTCGAGCTCGTACCAGTAGGTCTGCACCTGCGGGTGCATCATCACCCGCTTGCGGATGTCGTTGCCGGTGCTCATCGGCGTGTCACCACGGCTGACTTTGGAGCGCTCAGGCGAAGACGGCGTCGATGGCGTGGTCGAGCGTTTCGCGGATGTCGGCGTCGTCGGTGATGGGTCGCACCAGCGCCATGCGGCAGGCATCGACTGGCGCCACGCCGCGCTGGATCAGCGTCGCCGCATAGACCAGCAGACGGGTCGAGATGCCTTCGTCGAGGCCGTGACCCTTGAGGTTGCGGGCGGTCTGGCCAATCTTGATCAGCCTGGTGGTCTGCTCACGCCCGAGCCCGGTTTCCCTGGCAACGATGTCGGCCTCGAGTTCGGCCTCCGGATAGTCGAAGTCGAAGCCCGTGAAGCGCTGCTTGGTCGACTGCTTCAGATCCTTCATCAGCGACTGGTAGCCGGGATTGTAGGAGATGACCAGCTGGAAGTCGGGATGCGCTTCGATCAGTTCGCCCTTCTTGTCCAGCGGCAGCGTGCGGCGATGATCGGTCAGCGGGTGGATCACCACGGTGGTGTCCTGGCGCGCCTCGACGATCTCGTCGAGGTAGCAGATCGCGCCGATGCGCGCGGCGGTGGTCAGCGGCCCATCGAGCCAGCGCGTGCCGTTGGCGTCAAGTAGGTAGCGGCCGACGAGGTCGCTCGCCGTCATGTCCTCGTTGCAGGCGACGGTGATCAGCGGTTTGCCCAGCTTCCAGGCCATGTACTCGACGAAGCGCGACTTGCCGCAGCCGGTCGGTCCCTTGATCATCACCGGCAGGCGGGCGCCGTAGGCGGCCTCGTAGAGCGCGACTTCGTTGCCCTGGGGCTGGTAGAACGGTTCCTGCTTGACGACGTATTGCGTCTTGTCGGTCATGGTTCTATCCGATCAAACAAGTCAGGTTTAGTCGGCCAAAAAAGCCCCGCCGAAGCGGGGCTTTCATCTAAGCGCAGATTACTTGTGCACACCCAGCTTTTCGCGCCAGCCGGGGAACAGCTTGTCGGCGTCCTTCGGGAAGGATTCGAAGGCACGCGCGAATTCCTTGTGTTCCTTGGCCCACTGAATCGGGTCGGCACCGGCCTTCCAGCAGTCGTAGGCCTGGCGCAGCGAGATGGCACCGGCGGCCGGGGAATCGATGTGGCCGTAAGAGCCGCCGCCGGCTGTGTTGATGACGTTGCCGTGGCCAAGGTTCTCGAAGAAACCGGGCAGGCGCAGGGCGTTCATGCCGCCGGAGATGATCGGCGTGGTCGGCTTCATGCCGAACCACTTCTGGAAGTAGACCGGGCCCTGGCACTCGTCGCGCTCGATCATGTAGGCGATGATCTTGTCGTCGCCTTCGCCTTCCATCTTGCCGTAGCCCATGGTGCCGACGTGGATGCCGGAAGCGCCCTGCAGGCGCGACATCTTGGCCAGCACGAAGGCGGTGTAGCCGCGCTTGGCGGACGGCGAAGTGACGGCGCCGTGGCCGGCGCGGTGATAGTGCAGGTATTGGTTCGGGTACTGGCGGCGGGCGGTGGTGACCATGCCGGGGCCGCCGACGTAGCCGTCGACCAGGAAGGCCAGCTTGTCGGCATCGGGGCCGAAGGTTTCCAGCGCGAAGTCGGCGCGGGCGCACATTTCGTAGTGGTCGTCGGCAGTGATGTTCATGGAGAACAGCTTGGCCTGGCCGGTTTCGTCCTGGGCACGCTTGAGCGAGTCATAAACCAGCGGCAGGACCTTCTTGATCGGGGCGAAGACCTGGTTGCCTTGGGGCTCGTCATTCTTGATGAAGTCGCCGCCGAGCCAGAATTGGTAGGCGGCCTTGGCGAAGGGCTCGGGACGCAGGCCGAGCTTGGGCTTGATGATGGTGCCGGAGATATAGCCACCATCCTTGACCGGACGGCCGAGGATGCGCCACAGGTCGGAGATGTCCTTGGCCGGACCGTCGAACATCTGGATGACGCGATCGGGCATGTAGAAGTCGATCATCTTGGCGTGTTCGATGTCGCCCATGCCCTGGTTGTTGCCGATGGCCAGGGTCAGGAAGGAGACCAGCATGAAGCGGCCGTCGGTGACGTTGCGGTCGAACAGTTCGAGCGGGTAGGCGATGCGCATGTCTTCGCTCGCCTCGTCGATGTGATAGACCAGTGCATCGACGCCCTTGGTGAAATCATCGGTCGTCGATACTTCGACGTTGGTGCCGGTGGAGGACTCGGCGGCAAAGTGAGCGGCAGCTTCCAGATAACCGGTGCCGGCCCTGGGCTTCATCTTGTAGGCGACCAGGATGTGCTTGCCACCCTTGATGAGGTCTTCTTCCTTGAGGCTGAGATCGGCGTAGCGTGCTGATTGATCCATGGTCTGCTCCTTTGTCTGATGTGTCTGTGGTTATGCGTGATTCCGAAAGTGGCGCCATCTTAGACGCCTGAAATCATAAAAAACATTAAGATTTTTTGATCCGATGCATAAGCTGGATGTCGGTCAGACGGGTCTCGGCCAAGTCCGGCAACACGGCTTGGGCACCCGTGAAGTCTTCGCCCGTCGTGTAGACGCTGGTTGTGATCAGCGTCGGCAGGCGTGCCGCCATGGCTGACTTCAGGCCGTTGGCCGAATCCTCGATCGCCAGGCATTCCTCCGGCGCCAGGCCCAGCCTCTCCAGTACCCAGTCGTAGATGTCAGGCGCCGGTTTCTTCTTCGGCACGATGTCGCCAGCGCCGATCACTTCGAACCAGTTGGCGGAATCCGGCGCGAGACTCGCCTTCAGCAGGGTCGTGACGTTTTCGGGTGTGGTGGTCGTGGCGATAGCGAGGCGAAGGCCGACAGCGCGCGCTTCGTCGATCAGGCGGGCGACGCCGGGCCGCAGGGGAATGCCGCCCTCTTCGAGCAGGGTCAGATAGTGCCGCGTCTTGGCCGCATGCAGTACCTTGATGCGCTCGTCGGCATCCGGCTGCTTGAGAAAGTCCGGGTCATGGCGTTCGCAATAGAAGCGCATGCGCTCCTTGCCGCCGGTGACAGCGAGCAGTTCGCCGTAGAGTGGCACGTCCCAGTGCCAGGCCAGGCCGGCCTCGGCGAAAGCATCGTTGAAGGCGGGCCGGTGGCCGTCGCGCTCGGTGTCGGCGAGCGTGCCATCGACGTCGAAGATCAGGGCTTGAAGTTCCATGGGCACGCAGCGTAGCCGCGCGGACCTATAAGCGCCAGTCACAATTATTTATGCTGATGATAAGATGGTCCTGCCATGAAAAACGTCACCCTGCGCCAGCTCAAGGTTTTCGAGGCCGTCGCCAACCATCTGTCCTTTTCCCGTGCCGCCGAGGAGTTGCACCTGACGCAGCCGGCCGTATCGATGCAGGTACAGGCCCTGGCCGAGCAGGCCGGCGTGCCGCTGTTCGAGCAACTGGGCAAGAAGATCTACCTGACCTCCGCCGGCGAGGAACTGCTGCGCCATGTCCGGCGCATCGCCCAGCAGTTGCGCGAGGCCGGCGATGCGCTGGCGGCGATTCGCGGCGCCAAGGGCGGAAGGCTGACCCTTGGCGTCGTCTCGACGGCCAAGTATTTCGCACCGCGGCTGCTGGTGGCCTTCCGCAAGCTGCATCCGGAGGCCGAACTGCATCTGGGTGTCTTCAACCGCGAAGCCTTGGTACACCAACTGGCGGACAACCAGATCGACCTCGCCATCATGGGCGCGCCGCCGAATGACTTCGAGACGGTATCGTCAGTGTTTGCCGACCATCCGCACGTCATCATCGCCGCCGCCGATCATCCGCTGGCGAGCCGGAAACGCATGGATCCGGCCGATTTGGTCAACGAGCCGTTCCTGATCCGCGAGTCCGGCTCCGGCACGCGCGGCGCCATGGAACGGTTCTTCGCCGGCTACGGCGTGCAGTTGGCGAACACGATCGAGATGGGCAGCAACGAAACCATCAAGCAGGCGGTCATGGCCGGCATGGGCCTGTCGTTCATCTCTGAACACACCATCGGCCTCGAACTGGCCGCCGGCCGCCTTGTTCGCCTGCCGGTGGCCGGCACGCCGGTGATGCGCCAGTGGTATGTGGTGCATCGCGCCGACAAGCAGTTGCTGCCGATGACCACCGCCTTTCTCGACTTCATGCGCTCGGAAGGGCCGCGCCTGACCGTCGAACAGGCGCCTATCGTGCCGGTCGCGGTGGCTCAGGCCAAGAAGGTCAGGCGTCCCGCCATTTGATCGAGCAGCCCATGCTCGGTATCTGTTCCGCCGGGCCCCGGCCGGTCAGGGCTACCTGCTTCATGGCCTCGAACAGGTCGCGGCGTACACCTTCGGGTGCCGTGTCTTTGCGTGATTCGTCGAGCCGGCCGCGGTATTGCAGCTTCATGTCGGCGTTGAAGCCGAAGAAATCGGGCGTGCAGACGGCACCGTAGGCCTTGGCGATTTCCTGCGTTTCATCGCGGACGTAGGGGAAGGGGAAGTTCATCCGCCTCGCCACCTGGACCATGTGGTCCCAGGAATCTTCCGGGTAGTCGGTTGGATCGTTGCTCATGATGGCGATGCTGCCTATGCCCAGCGTCTTGAGTTGCGCGGTGTCGCGCACAATGCGGGCGAGCACGGCCTTCACATAGGGGCAGTGGTTGCAGATGAACATTACCAGCAGGCCCTTGGGGCCGCGCGCGGAAGCGAGCGAATGGCGCTTGCCGTCGACGCCGGGCAGGTCGAAGTCGATGGCGTTCCAGCCGAAATCGCAAACCGGTGTCGGGGTGCTGGCCATGATGTCTCCTCGTGGTCTTGTGAAATAATGACTCAATGATACCGCGCTTCCATTGCCCGTTTCTGCTGGCGCCCGGTGCCCACGTCGACCTGCCTGACGAAGCGGCGCACCATGCGACCAAGGTGCTGCGCATGAGCGAGGGCGACGAGGTGACGCTGTTCGACGGTCGTGGCGGTGAATGGCTCGGCCGTCTGAAGCGAGCCGGCAAGGCAGTGACCGTCACGCTGGAATCGTTTGATGCCGCAGACCACGAACCGCCGCTGGTGATTACGCTGGTTCAGGGCTTGCCCGCAGCCGACAAGATGGACTGGATCGTGCAGAAGGCCGTCGAACTGGGCGTGGCGGCCATTCGGCCAGTGGCTGCGCGGCGCAGCGTGATCCGCCTGTCCGGCGAGCGCATGGAACGACGGGTGGCGCACTGGCAGGCAGTCGCGATCGCTGCCTGTGAGCAATGCGGGCGCAATCGCGTGCCAGGGGTAAGCCCCCTCGTTGATCTGCCTCAGTTTCTGGGCGAACTGCCGATAGCGAATGAATTGCGCCTGATGCTGGCGCCCGGCACCGTTCAGAGCCTCGCCGGGTTGCCCAGACCGACGGGTCCGGTGACGCTGCTGATCGGCCCCGAAGGCGGCTTCGAGGAAGGCGAGTTTGCGGCCGCCTCGGTGGCGGGCTTCAAGGCTGTCAGTCTGGGGCCGCGCATCCTGCGCACCGAGACGGCGGGCATCGCCGCGCTGGCGGCGATGATGACGCTGTGGGGAGATTTCTAGGGAGAGGGTCATGTTCGAATCAGCTGAACTGGGCCACAGGATCGACAAGGAAACCTGGCGCAAGACCGTGCCCGAATTGCGCTCGGCGCTGCTCGATGTGCAGTTTGACCTCAAGGAGCAGAACAAAATTCCCGTCGTCGTTCTGGTCAGCGGCCAGGATGGCGCCGGCAAAGGCGAGACCATCAACGTCCTCTACGAGTGGATGGACCCGCGCTTCATCTCGACCCTGGCCTTCTCCAAGCCGACCGACGAGGAGCGCGAGCGGCCCGAGATGTGGCGCTACTGGCGCGCATTGCCGCCCAAGGGCCGCATCGGCATCTTCGCCGGCTCCTGGTACTCGGACCCGATCCACGATTCCATCGAGGACACGCTCTCCAAGTATGCGCTCGACCAGCGCATCGACCAGATCAACCGCTTTGAGGCCATGCTGGTGAACGAGGGCGCGCTGGTACTCAAGTTCTGGTTCCACCTGACCAAGGAGGGCCAGCGGCAGCGCCTGAAGGCGCTGGAGAAGGACCCGAAGACGGCCTGGCGCGTCACCAAGTGGAACTGGGACCGGCTCAAGACCTACGACAAGCTCCAGGATGTCGCCGGCCACGTGCTGCGCCTGACCAACACGCCCTGGGCGCCGTGGATCATCGTCGAAGGCCTCGACGACCGCTACCGTTCCCTCACCGTCGGCAAGATCATTCTCGACTCGTTGAAGCAGCGGCTGGCCGACACGAAGAAGCGGGCCACGCCGGTGGCGCCGCCGGTGCCGCCGAACATCGATGGCCGCGACGTGCTCTCCGAACTCGATCTGACGCACAAACTGACGAAGAAGTCCTACGAGACCGAACTGGCAAAGTGGCAGGGCAAACTCTCGGAACTGGTGCGCCATCCACGCTTCAACGAGCGCTCGCTGATCTGCGTATTCGAAGGCGCGGACGCAGCGGGCAAGGGCGGCAGCATCCGGCGCATCGGCGCGGCGATGGATGCGCGCCAGTACCAGATCGTGCCGATCGCCGCGCCGACCGAGGAGGAGCGGGCGCAGCCCTACCTCTGGCGCTTCTGGCGGCATGTGCCGAGAAATGGCCGGGTGACGATCTTCGATCGCTCCTGGTACGGCCGCGTGCTGGTCGAGCGCGTCGAAGGCTTCTGCGCCGAGGCCGACTGGCTGCGCGCCTACACCGAGATCAACGATTTCGAGCACGAGCTGGCCAAGGCCGGCGCCATCGTTATCAAGTTCTGGTTGCAGATCACCCAGGACGAACAGCTCAAGCGCTTCAAGGAGCGGGAGAAGATCGAGTTCAAGCGCTTCAAGATCACGCCCGAGGACTGGCGCAACCGCGAGAAGTGGGACGCTTACCATCGCGCCATCTGCGACATGGTCGACCGCACCAGCACCGGCAACGCGCCGTGGACGCTGGTCGAGGCCAACGACAAGAACTACGCGCGGGTGAAGATCCTGCGAACGGTCTGCGAGCGGCTGGAGGCGGCGCTGAAGAAAAAGAAGTAGGTACCACCGCTGCTGCGCGGCGTATCGCCACGACTGACTTTTGCCGCGCTGTGGTCGCGGCGAGATCAAAAAAAGCTATGATTGCCGGGTTCAACTTGCCCACGATGCCACGATCATGACCGAGCAGCAGAATGCCCCCGCCACCGATACCCGGCTGGTCGCCTGGGTGCGCCAGGCGGCGCCCTACATCCATGCCTTCCGTGGCAAGACTTTTGTCATCGCCTTCGGCGGCGAAGTGCTCCAGACCGAGGCCGCGCAGGCGCTGATTCACGACATCGCTCTGCTCGACAGCATGGGCATCCGCCTGGTGCTGGTGCACGGCGCGCGGCCGCAGATCGACATCGAAATGAAGAGCCGCGGCCTGACGCCGCGCTTCCACAATGGCTTGCGCGTGACCGACGCCGAGGCGCTGGAATGCGTCAAGCGCGCCATGGGCGTGACGCGCATCGAGATCGAGGCCATGCTTTCGCAGGGCCTGCCGAACACGCCGCTGGCCGGCGGCTTCCTGCGCGTGACGGGTGGCAATTTCATCACCGCCAAGCCGGTGGGCGTCGATGACGGCGTCGATTTCCAGTTCACCGGCGCGGTGCGCAAGGTGGTGGCGGAGGAGATCCAGGCCGATCTGGCGCAGGAGAACGTCGTGCTGATCACGCCCATCGGCGCCTCGCCGACCGGCGAGATATTCAACCTCGCCTGGGAAGAGGTGGCCGAGTCGGTCGCTACCGCCGTGCACGCCGACAAGCTGATCTATCTGTGCGCGGCGCCGGGCCTGGTGGACCGGAAGAACAACCTGATCGATGCGCTGACCGCCGACGAGGCGCAGGCACTGCTGACCAGGAAGACGGCGGTGCAAGCGGCAGATGTCGCCCGTGTCCTGCCGGGGGCGGTGCGGGCCTGCCGCGCCGGCGTCGGCCGGGTGCATTTCCTCGACTACCGCTCCGATGGCGCCATGCTGATGGAGTTCTTCACCCGCGAGGGCATCGGCACGGTGTTGACCACGGCGCCGCTGGCGACATTGCGCAATGCTACGCACGAGGATGTCGGCGGCATCCTGGCGCTGATTGCGCCGCTGGAGGCCGACGGCACGCTGGTGCGGCGCGGCCGCGAGCGGCTGGAGATGGAGATCGACCGCTTTTCGGTGCTCGATCTCGATGGCATTATCGTTGGCTGCGCGGCGCTTTATCCGATGTCGGCGAGCAAGGGCGAAGCCAGGGCGGCGGAACTCGCCTGCCTGGCCGTGATGCCGGAATACCGGCGGGCCGGCTACGGTGACCAGTTGCGCAGCCATATCGAGCAGCGGGCGGCGAAGATGAGGCTGAAGAAACTGTTCGTCCTGACGACGCGCACGGCGCACTGGTTCATCGAGCGCGGATTTGTCGAAACCAGCGTGGACAGCATGCCGGCGGGCAAGCGTGAGCTCTACAACTTCCAGCGGCGCTCGAAGGTGCTGGTCAAGGCACTGTAACTCGCCCGCCCCAAAGTCAGCCGTGGCGGTACGCCGCCTGGCGCTACAATCATCGCTTTGCAACCCCGGAGAGAATACATATGGCCCGCATGGTGAAATGCGTCAAGCTAGGCCGCGAAGCGGAAGGCATGGACTTCGCGCCGATGCCCGGCGAACTCGGCAAGCGCCTGTACGAGAACGTATCCAAGGAAGCCTGGCAGCAATGGATCCGCTACCAGACGATGCTGATCAACGAGAACCGGCTCAACTTGGCCGATCCGCGCGCCCGGCAGTACCTGGCCGAACAGGTCGAGAAGCATTTCTTCGGCGAAGGTGCCGCTGCCGTGTCGGGCTTCGTGCCGCCGCAGTCCTGACGGAGCGTTGCCGCAAGCAGAAAGGGCCGCGATCGCGGCCCTTTTCGTTGCTGCGCGGTGTGTTTCCTACTGCCCGACTTCCTGCTCGATGCCCTCGATGCCGATGTGGCGCACGTCACGGCCCTTCGCCATGTAGACGACGTACTCGGAGACGTTCTTGGCGTGGTCGCCGATGCGCTCGATCGATTTGGCGATGAACAGCACGTCGAGCGAAGACGAAATAGTGCGCGGGTCTTCCATCATGAAGGTGATCAACTGGCGCATGATGGACTTGAACTCGGCATCGACTTCCTTGTCCTGGCGGGCGATCAGTGCAGCGGCGCTGACGTCCTGGCGGGCGAAGGCATCGAGCGCCTTGCGCAGCATGTCGAGGGCCAGCGAAGCGGCGTGCTGGAGCGGCACCCGCGCCTTGAACGGGGTGTCCGCGGCGTGCAGCGCGCGCGCCTTCTTGGCGATCTTCTTGGCCTCGTCGCCGATGCGTTCCAGGTCGGTGATGGTCTTGATGACCATCATGACGGTACGCAGGTCGGAGGCCGTCGGCTGCCGGCGGGCGATGATGTGAGTGCAGGCCTCGTCCAGTTCGACTTCATGGCGGTTGACCAGGTGGTCCTGGTCGATGACCTGATCGGCCAGCGCCAGATCGCCCTTGTCCAGAGCCGCCATGGCATCGACGATCTGCTGCTCGACCTGGCCGCCCATCTGCAGCACCCGCGTGCGGATGTTGTCGAGGTCGACGTCGAATTGCTTGGTGATGTGTGTGTTCATGTTCACGGATTTCCCAGTCGTCGTAGCCGACCAGTGTAGGACGGCAATGTGACGAAAATGTTTCAGCTCAGCGCGTCATGGTCCTGACACCGTCCGGCGTCGCCAGCAGCAGCACGTCGGCACCGCGGCGGGCGAACAGTCCGTTGGTGACGACACCGACGATGTGGTTGATTGTCGTTTCCAGCCCGGCCGGATCGGTGATCGCCAGGCCATGCACGTCGAGGATGAGGTTGCCGTTGTCGGTGACGAAGCCTTCGCGCAGCCTCGGCTGGCCGCCCAGTTTCTCCAGTTCGCGGGCGACGTAGGCGCGCGCCATCGGAATCACCTCCACCGGCAGCGGGAACTTGCCCATGGTATCCACCAGCTTGCTCTGGTCGCAGACGCAGACGAAAGTCGTGGCCACCGCGGCGACGATCTTTTCGCGCGTCAACGCGCCGCCGCCACCCTTGATCATGGCCAGTCCGGGCGTGATCTCGTCGGCGCCATCGACATACACCGGCATCGCGGCAACCTCGTTGAGGTCGAGCACCTTGATGCCGTGGCCTTCGAGCCGCTTCCTGGTCGCTTCGGAGCTGGCGACGGTGGCGGCGATGCGGTGCTTGATGGCGGCTAGCTCGTCGATGAAGAGGTTGGCCGTCGAGCCGGTGCCGACGCCTATGATGCTGCCCGCCGGCACCTTGGCCGCCACGTAGTCGCGGGCGGCGCGAGCCACGGCCTGCTTGAGTTCGTCCTGGGTCATGATCACTGTCTCCGAAAAAAACGCCCGGTCGGGCCGGGCTTGTCTGTTGCGTATGTCGGCAGTATAGCTATTTCCCGCTATTTCTTCCGGCTGGGGGGCAGGTCGGTGCAGGTGCCCTCTGCCATTTCGGCGGCCAGACCGATGCTCTCGCCCAAGGTCGGGTGCGGGTGGATGGTCTTGCCGATATCGATGGCGTCGCAACCCATCTCGATGGCCAGGGCGATTTCGCCGATCATGTCGCCGGCGATCGGCCCGACGATGCTGCCACCGACGATGCGATGGCTTTCGGCATCGAACACCAGCTTGGTGAAACCGTATTCGGCGCCGTTGGCGATCGCGCGGCCCGAGGCAGCCCAGGGGAACTTCGCCGTCGTCACCTTGCGGCCGGCCTTTTTCGCCTCGTCCTCGCCCAGGCCGACCCAGGCGACCTCCGGATGCGTGTAGGCGACGCCGGGGATCACGTTGGCGTCGAAATGCGCCTTCTGCCCCGCCGCGGCCTCGGCGGCGACGTGCCCCTCATGCACCGCCTTGTGCGCCAGCATCGGCTGGCCGACGAGATCGCCGATGGCGAAGATGTGCGGCACGTTGGTGCGCATCTGGCTGTCGACCGTAATGAAGCCGCGCTCGGTGACCGCGACGCCGGCCTTGTCGGCGCCGATCTTGAGGCCGTTCGGGCTGCGGCCGGCAGCCTGGAGAATCAGGTCGTAGCGTTGTGGTTCCGCCGGCGCCGCCTCACCCTCGAAGCGGACCCAGAGACCGTCGTCCTTCACCTCGACCGCGGCCGTCTTCGTCTTCAGCATGATCTTCTCGAATCGGTGGGCATTCTGCTTCTCCCACACCTTGACGAGGTCGCGGTCCGGCCCCTGCATCAGGCCGTCGAGCATTTCGACGACATCCACTTTCGCGCCCAGTGTCGAGTACACCGTCGCCATCTCCAGGCCGATGATGCCGCCACCAATCACCAGCATGC
>Ga0187786_10000289_pt1 | contig 15684 bp, 10 predicted proteins | sample 0815_BV2_10_20_M_FD_132449 | JGI IMG/M metagenome (GOLD analysis project Ga0187786, IMG submission 132449) | Tropical peat soil microbial communities from peatlands in Department of Meta, Colombia - 0815_BV2_10_20_MG | ecosystem: Environmental > Terrestrial > Soil > Wetlands > Peat | place...
CCGCCCCTGGCGCGCAGCCCGCCACGAAGAAAATCGCGGGCTTTATGGATATCCTGCACGGCGAACTGTCGAGGCGCCTCGTGGACACTGCGGAATGGATGGATTCGTTCTTTGCAGACGAGAATTACATCAAGGAAAAAAACCAGTCCTATGCCGTATACAGAAACGATTTTTTCAAGGAAGAGCGGGCAAATATCACCTACAAGCCCGCATTCAGCATGCGCCTCGCAATGCCGGAGTTCGAACGGAAGACCCACCTCATCCTCTCCGCCGAGCCGCGCAACACCGAAACAGCGAACGCTCCGGCTCAAACAGCGGGCGAGCGTTTCGGCACCACTGACCAGCGCAGCCTCACAACCGCTGTCCATTATATTTTCCGGTCAACGGCACAGGAAAATTTCTTTGTCAGGACCGGACTGCAGTTCAGCCAGTTTTCCCCGGTTGTTCTGCTCGAACCGCGGTACCGCGTTTTGTTCCCCCTGGATCCCTGGAATCTCCGCTTCACCCAGGATGTCCTCTGGAAGTCAAATACAAGCTGGCAGACGGACACGCGCTTCGAGCTCGAGCGGCTCCTGCCCCGCGACTATTTTTTCCGCACCTCGCTCGACGGCATCTGGTCCGCCAAGGTCGACGGATACATCTACAGCCTTGCTTTTTCCATCCGGCAGCCGTTGACGCCCACGCGCGCCCTCGATTACGCATGGATCAACACCTACTGGACCAGGCCGACGGGCAAATTCATGGATACGTCGTTCGTGGTGCGATACCGGCACAGCATCTGGCGCAACTGGCTTTTCTACGAGTTCGCCCCTCAGGTGCGCTTCTCACGCCCGCAGAATTTCCGGAGCATCCCGGGAATCCTGTTCAGGCTCGAAATGTTCTTCGGCCAATAATGAATCAGCGCCCCTATTTCTTCTTATCTTGGGTCAACTCCTTTTCGAGTGGGCGTAATGATTCTTTTTGCACATCCCTTTCGCATCCTGAATAAAATTTCTGCCCGTCTTAAGCCACATCCGTTCGCCCGCGCAAATGGCCTGTATTCGCGCTTCGCACTCATAAACACGGGCCACAGGCTCGTCAGCACCTTCGGCCTCAGACATGCGCGTGCACCCTTCGGGACGTTGCCTTAGGCCGAAACGGGTCCCCAGAAATTTCATAGGGACGCTCCCGGGACTGCGGGGTTGATTTTAACCCCCATGCGTAAATCTAGGCAGGCGACCCGAGGACGAGGGTTAAACATTTCGGACTGTCTGAGCCCGTAGGGCGAGTTTCCGAAATGTACCGAGGACGACCGAGCCTGCCGTTAAGGATTTTCGCCGGGTGCCCTTCTTGGGCGTCACCTTTCTTGGGCACGCAAGAAAGGTGACAAGGAGAGCAAATGCATGTGATTTACCCACTCATCCGGGAGGGGTTCACGCATTCCTACCTGAATAATTGATTGCTTTTTTGAGCACATCCCACTATAATTGCGCCATGTTTTATTTACGAATAAATCCTCTTTCCCCTGGAGGTGCTTAGATGAATGCCGCAAAGTATCTTCCACCCCGGCCCATGCGCGTTCTAGAACGCGAGCGCCTTTTAAACAGACTCCTCGAGTGGGAAGACAGCAGGCTGGTTATCATCCACGGCCCCGCAGGCCAGGGCAAGAGCACGCTTGCGGCCACCTTTGCCAGGACGCTCGGATCGCCTTTCGTATGGTATAACATCGACCAGGATGACGACAACACTTCCTTTTTTCTTTCCTCCTTCCTGCAGGCAATTCAACTGACCTGGCCGCAGCGCGCTTCCGGCATTCCCCCTGTTCCTCAGGACCGCTACGGTCGCAGAGAACACTGCCAGGCGCTCGATCAGTGGTTTGGCCAGGTCCTGGCTGCGGTCCCGCCGTCCGGCCTTCTCATCCTCGATGACTGCAACAATGCCCCAACTTCTTTTTCGCTGAACGCCCTGCTCGCCGCCGTTGTTGCCAACCAATCCCACCGCGCCCGGGTCATCATGATATCGCGCGTCCGGCCGGAATGCGGGACGGTCCGGCTTCGCGCCGACCGCTCGGTCGCGGAACTGGGCGGCGAGGAGTTGCGCTTCACCGACGCCGAGGTGCAGGAGCTTTTCAGCATCGTGTTCCGTATGCAGATTTCGGCGAACGAGGCGGCTCTCATCAACGCGACGACGGAAGGCTGGCCTGCGGGCCTGGTGCTCATGCACGGGTACCTCGCGTCGCTCCCTCCGGGAGAACGCGCCCTGGCGATTGCCGACCGCAGGGCAGCCGGATTCAGGACGCACGTGTTCGATTACCTCGCGCAGGAGGTGTTCTTCCACCTGCCGGCTGAGATGCAGCGCTTTCTTCTCCGCACGTCCATTGTCGACTACCTGTCGTTGCCGCTCATCGAACTGCTCACCGGACTGCCGGCCGCGCCCGCGCCGGGCGGGAAGCCGTCAGCGGCAGCGCACATGGTAAACGACCTGAGGAAGCGGAACCTGTTCGTCACGGCGATGAATTCCGACTCCACCGTGGTCCGCTACCATGCCCTGTTCCGCGAATTTCTGCGCAGGAAGCTGTCGGCGCAGACGCGGCCGCTGGAGCTGAAGCGCCTCTATTCATCAGCGGCTGCCCATTTTCATGCAGCCGGCGACGTGGTGCGGAGCATCGATCTGCTGCTTGCCTCCGGCCAGTTCGCCCGGGCCGTCGCGCAGATGGAGCAGTGCGGCGAAGCGCTGATTGCCAGCGGCCGGACGAACACCTGCATACGCTGGATCGAATCGCTGCCGCTCGATTATGCCGACCGGCCCTGGTTTCTGTTCTTCCGCGCGCTCGCCTGCCGGTTCACCGATCCCCGGACAGCCCTCGCTTTTTTCGAGTCGGCATACCGGGGATTCCGGTCCGGCGGAGCGGACGGAAAACGGACGGTCGGCCTGATGCTGTCGCTCTGCGGCATCATCGAGGCAAGTTTTTATTCGAAGGGCGACTTCAAACGCATGGGCCGCGCTGCCGCCACGGCCAAGACGCTTCTTGCGCACGCCGGAAAGAGGCTGTCCGGCGCGCGTGCCCGGCTGCTCCTGGCCGTGGGCATGGCGTGGTTCTTCATCGGCAGGCTCAGGCACGGGTCGGAGGCGCTCCGGCAGGCGCTCGACCTGTTCCGCAGGCAGGGCGAGCGCTACTACGAGATCACCTGCGCCATGTACCTGGCACCCTGCGCGCTGTACCAGGGCGACTTCCGGCTCGCCCGGGAGGCGGTGCAAAAAGGCGTCGAGGCGAACGCGGCGCTCAAGGATGATGCCGGGGGCCAGGCCGCGCTTTCCCTTGTGGCCGCCATGACGGCGCTGTTCGAGGGCAGGTTCGCCGATGCGCAGGAGTGCATCGACCAATGCAGGAATCTGGCGGATATCCACGCGCTGGAAACCATGGAGTATCTTTCCCTCGACATTGGCGGATGGCTCAAAATTGCCCAGGGAGATTACCGGGGGGCGGAACAGCTGCTGCAGGAGTGCAAGCGCAGGGGGGCGGATTCGCAGAACTTCTTTTTCAGCGCCTCTGCTGCCCATCTCCTGGCGATTGCCCATCTGTTCCAGGGGCGGCCCCAGCGCGCCAAGGCCGAATCGGACTACGCCCTTGCAATTCAGTCCCGCTCCGGGAGCAAGCTGTTTCATGCGATCTATCTCATTGCAAGCGGTGCGATTCACCTGAAGCTCCGTCGGCTGCGCCGCGCGGAACGGGAGCTGCTCACCGCGGTCTCGATGCTTCAGGAGATCAGGGCGGAACAGCAGGAGGCGAATGCCCACCTCGTGCTTGCGCAGCTCTACGAGGCAAGCAACGAGGAGAAAAGCCTGGGCCATCTTGAACAGGGCTTTTCCATCGGCCAAAAATGCGGCTTCCGGTACTACGCATTGTTCACTGCTGCGGAACTCGCGGATATGGCCCGGACCGCGGTCGGCCGCGGCATTTGCATCGACTACTGCAGCGGCCTCCTGAGCGGCGGCGCTTCGGCACCGACGGCACCGCGGCTCAAAGCCTATTGCTTGGGGGGATTCAAGGTGTACCGGGACAACGAGCCCGTCTCGGATGCAGCGTGGAAGAGCAGGCGTGCGAAGACCCTGTTCAAGATCCTCATTGCCCAGGAGGGCTGGAGACTCCCGCGCGAACAGGCGGTGGACCTGCTCTGGCCCGGCGACCGGTCCGGCGGCTCCCGCGCGGCGTTCAATTCCCTGCTGCACCGCGCGAGAAAAGTACTGGAGCCGGAAACAGCCGTGGAGTGCTCCTGCATCAGGCAGCAGGAGGAGATGCTCGTCCTGGACAACGAGCGCGTCTGGACGGATGCGGGACAGTTTCTCGCGTGCATGGAGGCGGCGCGGTCACTGCGGGCGGCCAGGAAGCCCGAAGCGGCGCTCAAGGAATACGAGAAGGCGATGCAGCTCTATCAGGGGGACTTTCTGCCCGAGGACATGTACGACGACTGGTCGGCCCCCCTGCGGGATCGCCTCCGCATGCACTACCTGAAGGCCCTGAAGGAAGCCGCAGACGCGGCGGAAACAACAGGATCCCTAGACCGGTCGCTGGCGTTTCATGAACGGCTTTTTCTGTCGGACCCCTGCAATGAAAAGGCGTGCTGCTGGCTCATGATGCGCTATCACACCGACGGCCGCCGCAATGACGCGATCAGGACCTATGAACGGTGCGAACGGTCGATGCTGGCGGAACTGGACCTGGAGCCGGGTGCGGAGACGAAGAAAGTCTACCGGAGCATCATCACGGTATAAGGGAACCGGGGGAGAGGCTGCGAGTGCGTTCGGGACGGTTGAGCAGCCCGGCCGCGATTAGCGTATGCACGGCTGACCGGCAGGTGCGGAGCGATCACAATTCATGCGCCGTCAAAGAAGCGGTTATTTCTTTTTCACCAGGAAATACAACTCCCCTTCCTGCTTAAGGTTTCCTGCGGTCAATTCCGCCTCCGCTCCCTCCCCGCAGAACAGATCAACCCTGCCAGTGCCTTTGATCGCGCCGCCCGTATCCTGGTTCACCACGAAGCGTGCGAAGGGGACCCACGCCCTGATTGCACCGTTCTCGATTACGGGCTTCTGGGAGGCGATGAAGGCAAGAGCGCCCTTGGGGAACAGGGTGCTGTCGGTTGCAATGGAGCGGCCCGGCGTCAGCGCAACACCGATGTTGCCCACCGGCGGCCCCGTGTCGATCCTGAAAAACACGTAGCTCTGATTTTGATTCAGAACATCGGATTGCTTGTCCGGGTGCGCCGCAAGATAGGCGCGGATCGACTGCAGGGAAACGGCTTCCCTGGTCAGGACGCCGGTGTCGATCAGGTATTTCCCGATGCTCTTGTACGGCCTGCCGTTCGACCCGTCATACAGCACGCTCAGGACGTCGCCGTTTCCCAGATCAACCTTGCCTGAACCCTGCACCTGGAGCACATATACATCAATCAGATCGGAGCACCACAGTATTTCGAGCCCTTTGCCTGAAAGCAGTCGCTTTTTGTCAATATCCTCTCGCGTAAAATAGGGCAGCACTTTCCTGCCTTCCAGTCTGCCGAAGAGCCTGTTCCGGGGAAAACCTTCGCCGAACTGCGCGAGATCGATCTCGACGATATCATCGGGCTTCCGGTAGAGGGGATACCGGAATGTCCCATCGGGTGCAACGCGGCACGACAGCGTCGGCTCATAATAGCCCGTCATGAGCATTTTCTCGTTTTCCCCTGATCCGGCCGCGCGGTAGAAGCGGAATTCCCTGGAGATCCGGTCGAGTTTCTGCTCCGGTGCAAGCGAGCCGCTCTCGATGATCTGCAAAAAAGATCGCAGGGTGGCTGCCATATCCTGAGCGCTGATGCGGTCTGCTCCCAGAGCAAAGGCCGTGTCCGGGGGAATCTTTTCGTAGTAATCCAAACTCCGGCGCACCGCGTCTGCCATGAGACGGAAATCAAGATCATCGCTGATCCGGCTGCGCTGCAGGGACGCCGGCTTCAGGGCATCCGGGGGTTTTGGGGGAACGAGCGGAGGACGCGCACAGGAGGCTGCCAGAACGAGCAGTGCGGCGGCAGCTGACATCAACAGCGTCTTTTTCAACACGGGCAGGCAACCTCGCTGGACAGGAAATGGTCTCTGAAGACACCTCATGCAGAAAACGGATTAAGCCGGCCGGCTGCCTGATTTGGTTCGGGAGAGCAGCCGGCCCGCTCGATCGGGCGGCTACTTGGCCGCGGTATATCCCCGGTAACCGGTAAACTCCTTATACCGCGGGGGATCCTCCTTGCTGAGCTTGTCAAAATCGTCTGTTGCATCCTTGTAATCCTTGGCATCCATGTCCTTGCCCGGATGCTGGGTGTCGTACACGGAATAGGTGGACTCCTGCACCTGGATCTTGAAATCATCAAGTGTCATTACGGAATAGCGGCTCGTCGCGTTCCAGCCCGGGTACATCCCCTGCTGCAGAAAATAGATCCTGCCCCCCTCGAAATTGATGCGCACCGCATCTTTATTATCCGCCTGGGACACAACATAGTGCTTGCCCGGCCTGACTTCGGTAAGGAAATAGGATTTGAACTGGGTCTGGCCGATCATTTTCCCGTCGAGATAGTTGCCGACGACATACCCCGCCTGGAAGGAGGTTGTCCTGATGATGACGAGCAGTGCACGGTCCTTTTTTGCCGTGAGCGGCGGCTTGGTGTCCTTCATGATCATGTTCATCCCGCCATGGCAGGATATGAGCGCCAGCAGCACTGCTGCTGCGAGAACACTCATCCGCTTACCGGATCTGCGTGACAAGGGGCGTGAAATCATGGGAATCCTCCTGATGAATGATACGCCGCAGACAGGAAAATGAAAAAGTTCCGCAGGCGCAGTAATTAATACCTATCATAGCATAGAATAGTACCCAATGACACGCCGAACTTGCCAAGGCGGGGTTTGCTGCTCCAGGAGATGCAGTGGAGCCTCCTCCGGCACGAGCCGGAGGCTCCCTTTAATAGCGCGACCTTCCTCGGCCTACGGCGCGAACCCCCGGCAGGAGCCGGGGGATAGCAAGTCGCGGGGTTCACTAAATACTTTCTTTTTTTCTTAATCTTGTGTACTATAGTGGCTGCTTACATTTTCGACACCGAGGTACCGTCATGAAGCTCTTCTCTGCTTTCACGCTGATCGTGTTGTTTTCCCTGCCAATGAACAGCCGGGCTCTCACCCTGAGGGAAGGATTGAAGACCGTGGTGGACGGAGGCCGCGATGTGACCATCGCCCGATCGTACGAGGACGCCGCCCGTTCGACCGTCTCACTCGCACGCTCGCCCTGGCTGCCGACGCTTGATGTCTATGCCAGGGAAACATGGCTTCAATACGAGCCCGCGGCGAAGCTCCCGTTCAGCATTCCCGGAGCGCCGTCTTCCATTCCCCAGTCTCAGGACCAGTTTCTGACCTATGGCGTGAAAGCCACGCAGATACTCTACGACTTCGGCAAGACATCGTCTTCCATTGGCGCGGCCAGGTTCGGACTCAGGTCCCGGGAGATTGAGACATCCAGGACAAGGAATCTCTCCGCCCTGGAGTTCATCACGACCTATCTTGACCTGCTCGAGGCGGACAAACTGCTCCAGGTGGCCAATGAAGAGGTCCTGAGATACGAGGCCCATAAGAAAGACACGGAGTCACGCTACAAGGCGGGAGTTGTCACGAAAAACGAGGTGCTCCAGGTCGACGTCACGCTTGCCGATTCGCGACAGCGCGCGCTCATCGCGCAAAACAGCCGGTCGCTCAAAGCATCGAAAATCAACAGCCTTATCATGAAGCCGCTGAGCGATCCGGTCCAGCCCGAAGAAATCAAGCAAAGCCCGGCGGCGGGGATCCGGCTCGAGGATGCCTGGGCCGCAGCCGAAACGGGGAACGAGGACCTCAGGGACCTCGATGCCCAAATAGCGGCCAAGGAAGAACAGGTCCGGATGGTCCGGGCGGAGTACCTGCCCACGTTCTATGTGACCGGAGGATATGAGTATTCGGAAAATAAATATACGGTGCATGAAGACAGCTGGTCCGTGATTGCGGGCGTGACGATGAACCTCGCCTCGGGCGGCGCGAGCAGTTCGCGTCTCCAGATCGCGAAAAGCGAGGCGCGGTCCCTCAAATTGACGCGTGAAAAGACGCTCGATGCCGTGCGGCTCCAGGCGCAGGCCGCCTACCTTGACGTGCAGAGCTCTCTCCAGCGGATTGATGTCACCAAAACCGCCGTGGATCAGGCACAGGAGAACCTCCGCCTGCAGCGGCTGAGATACCGGGAAGGAGTGGGAACGGCTACGGATGTGCTCGACGCGGTTACGCTGCTGTCAACAGCGGAGTCCAATTCCTGGAAAGCGCTGTACGGGCTCAAGCGGGCGGAAGCGTCCCTCTTATATTCCATGGGACGCGACCTGGCAACAACCTACAGGAATTAACCGGAGAGCGGCACGCGACTATACGACAATCGACCAGCTTCAGGATCAGTCAAGGAGAACCCATGGCAGAGGAACAGGTGAACACCAGCGAGAACAATCTGAAAAAGAAGCGGGCGTTCGTAATCGTCGGAGTGCTTGTGGCTGTCGGCCTGGTGGCCGGATATTTTTACAACGCATACCGCCAGACCCATATCTCGACGGACGACGCCTTCATCGAGGGTGACATCCATACGATTGCCGCAAAGATCAACGGCACGGTAAAGGACATCTACGTGCACGACAACCAGCCGGTGAAAAAGGGCGACCTGCTCGTGGAAATCGACCCGATCGACTACGATGTGAGGCTGCGAGAAGCGGTTTCCGCGCTGGACGTGGAGAAAGCGAAGCTCATCGAGTCGGAATCGCGCATCGAAACCGCCAAGGCCAACCTCGACCTCGCGCGCGCCAACTTGAAACTGGCTGAAACGGACAAGGTGCGTTCCGAGAAACTCATCGCGGAACATGCCATTCCGCAGGAACGCTACGACCGCGCCATGACGACCTATGAAGTTTCCGTGGCCCAGGTGAAAGCGGCCGAGGACCAGCTCCGCCAGGCCGAATCGCAGAAGGTCACCCAGTTTTCCACGATTCGTCAGCGGGAAGCGGTCATGTCTCAGGCCAACCTGAACTACAAATACACGAAGATCACCGCACCCGTGGACGGCTATATCACGAAGAAAAACGTCCAGATCGGAAACCAGATCCTCGCGGGCCAGCCCCTCATGGCGCTCGTGTCGCTCACGGACATCTGGGTTACGGCGAATTACAAGGAAACGCAGATGACGAACATCAAGCCGGGCCAGCGCGCCGAGATTTCCGTTGACTCCTACCCCGGGCGGGTCTTTACCGGAAAAGTCGACAGCATCATGGCCGGCACGGGAGTGTCGTTCGCCCTTTTTCCCCCGGAAAATGCCTCGGGCAATTATGTCAAAGTGGTTCAGCGCATCCCGGTCAAAATCGTGCTCGATGAAGGTACGGACAAAGGACACAGCCTCAGGATCGGCATGTCCGTCGAACCCACGGTGATCATTCGATGACCCTGCAGCACAAGACCGCGAACCTCGGGCTCGTGGCGTTCACCGTGATGCTGCCGACGCTGATCGAGATCATTGACACGTCGGTTGTGAACGTCTCGCTCGACCACATCCGCGGCTCGCTCTCAGCAGGCATTGACGAATCCACCTGGACCATCACGGCCTACCTCGTTTCGAACGCCGTCGTCATCCCCATGGCCGGGTGGCTTGCCAAGCTCATCGGCAGAAAAAACTACCAGATCTCCTCGATCGCCCTGTTCACCCTAAGTTCCTTCATGTGCGGCTCCGCCTGGAGTTTGAACAGCCTCGTCTTCTTCCGCATTCTGCAGGGCATCGGCGGGGGAGGGCTCGTTCCGATCAGCCAATCCATCCTGCTCGAAAGCTTCCCGCGTGAGAAGCACGGCACGGCTATGGCCATCTTCGGCATGGGCGCCATGTTCGGGCCCATTGTGGGGCCGCTCCTGGGCGGCTGGATCACGGACAGCTGGTCGTGGCGCTGGATTTTCTATATCAACATTCCCATCGGCATCCTTTCGATCATCATGAATATTGCCGTGATCAACGATCCGCCGTACATGAAGCGCCAGAAGATGAAGATCGATTACTGGGGGCTCCTGTTTCTTGCCGTCGGCCTGGGAGCACTTCAGTTCGTGCTGGACCGGGGCGAGGGCGAGGACTGGTTCGGCTCCCGCCTGATCGTCGCATTCACCATCGTCTCGGTGGTCGCCCTCGTACTGCTTGCCGTCAATGAATACTATTCGGAGCAGCCGGTCATGAACCTCCGCGTGCTTAAGGACCGTACGTTCACGAGCGGCGCCACGGTTATGTTCTTCGTGTTTTTGAATCTGTTCGGCAGCATCGTGCTTCTGCCGATCTTCCTGCAGATGCTCATGGGCTACACATCATTCTATTCGGGCCTGGTTCTCGGTCCCGGCGGAATCGCCACGCTGCTTGCAATGCCCATTGCCGGGAAACTCGTTCACAAGACCAACCCCAAGCGGATTCTCGTGGTCGGCATCTCCATCTGCGCTCTGAGCACGTTCATGATGTCCCGCTTCAACCTTACGTCGGACTTCTGGACCTTCGTATGGCCGCGCGTCATGCTCGGGCTCGGTATGGGTTTTACCTTCATCCCGCTCACAACGATCACTCTTTCCCACATCCCGCGGGAGCGCATGACCGATGCAACCTCGATCTACAACCTGCTGCGGAACCTCGGGGGCAGCGTCGGCATCGCCTTCACGACGACCATCCTTTCGAGGCGCGCCCAGTTTCACCAGACGCGGCTCGTAGAGAACCTCTCACCCTTTGATCCGACGTATGCATCCGCCCGCAACGGCGTATCTTCTCTCCTGCACTCGCAGGGGATTCCTTCCTCCGGCGCTGACGGCCTCCTGTACCGGGAGCTCATCCGCCAGTCCACGACTCTTGCGTTCACTGACGCTTTTTTCCTGATTTGCATCCTGATCCTCTGCGTTCTTCCGCTTGTGTTCATCATGCGCCGCGCCGATCAGCCATCCGGTCCTCCGCCCGGTGCGCATTAAGAGGTTTTTTAAACAGCATTCGGGACCACAGATGGACACGGATAAACACCGATGAGAAACGATCCGAACACGGCAATCTATCATGAATCCGACGTTGTCCCGCTGTCTATCCGTTTCGATCTGCGTCAAGAGCAGTTGTCCTGTTTGATCTGCGGCAGTTCTTGGTTGACTGCTCTTTTCAGGTTCAAGGAGACGTCTATGCAACGAAACCCCGCTTTGAACACCTCCCATCGTTCTGCTGCATGCACACCTCGCTTTCACCGGCTTTTTCTGCTCGCGTTCTGCATCGCCTGCTGGATGCTGACGGCGCCGGGACTGTCATCCGCCGCGGACGTCAGCATCAACGACGCGGTGAAAAAATTCGTCGATGCCAACAAGCGCATGCGCGTGGCGGTCTTCGATTTCGCCAACACGAGCGGAGCAAAAACGCGGTTCGACGCCTTTATCGCAGACACGATCGTGAGCGAGCTCAGCAAGTACCCGGTTACGCTCCTCGAGCGCAAACGCCTTGAAACACTCCTGGGCGAGCAGGCGTTGTCGCAGACCGGTGTCGTCGACGCCACAAAGGCCCTGAAGCTCGGCACGCTCCTTCCCGTTGACGTCGTCGTTTCCGGCTCCTACACGGAGATGGGCAACAAGCTCGTGATCAACGGACGGTTTATTCACGTCGTCACCGGCGAGATTCTGTCTGCATTCACCTCGGAGCTCACTGTCGCGCCCGCGCCGGCAGCGACAAAGGAGGACAAGGAATCTCTCTGCAGGAAAAATCAAGAGATCGTCCGGAAGGCCCTGTACAATCTTCAGGACCAGGCCGCCGTTCGTCAGGCTGTTGACATCGTGCTCACCATCCCCTTTGACAACGATTGCGGCAGGGTCCATTATGACGTTCTGTACACGTTCAGCAGGCACAAGATCTCCGACGAACGCTATTCTGCATTCCTGCTGAACACGATCAGATCGCTCGATACCCCGTCGGATGATGACCGTGCGAACGAAATTCTCCGCTTTTTCGCGGCTGACGGCGCCGTTGACAACACCGAGTGGCAGGCAGGCATTGAGACGCTTAAAAAAATGCGCGGTTATGCCCTGCACCTCCCGCTGCGTCCTCTTTTGAACAGCGAACACGAGAAGAGCTCCGTGCTTCGGGCGCGCATCGACGAAATCATGCGGCTTACGGCCGAAGACAAGATCGGCAGGCCGGTGCCTGTGAAAAGCGACGTGATGCTGTACGGCATCATGAGCGCGCTCCAGATCAACAATGAAAAACAGAGCAAAGCGGATGCAATCGCTGTTTTCAGAAAATATGCAGGCCTCATCCCCGACGACGATGCAGGAAATAAAAAAGCGGTCGAAATCCTCCGCTCACTCTACTTCAACGAAAACGACCGGAAGACCTCCTCGGAGGCCCTCGCGCTCATGATTGAGGTGCTGAAGCAGAGGACGCCTTCGGAGAGCCTTGCGGAAAGCGTTGCCGATATCATCAAAAGCATGGAATCAAAAAGCGAGGACCAGTATGAACGGGAGGGAGAAAAAAGGGAACGATACCGTGCGGATCTGAAGGTGGTCAATCCCGCTCTTTCCGGCCTGTACTGCCGGTCCGTGGGCGTGGCAAAAAAGAAGGGCTACCACTATATTGTCGAGGAGCGGACCCTTCACATCCTGAAAAACCGTATGACCTGCGAATTCACGCCCGGCATCAAAGACCTCGAAAACGAAATGCGCTCAGGGGACTGGGACAGGAAACTGAAAGCCGTCGAACTGCTCTCCAAGTCGGGCGATGCTGCCAAAGACGCGGAGAAGACCGTGATAAAATATCTCGGCCAGCAGGGGTTCGGGTCCCAGGGCGGTATGCTCCGCCGTTTCTGTGCGCAGACGCTCGGCAACATCCGGACCACCGATCCTGAAGGAATCACGCGGCTCATCGAATCCTTCCCCGATTACAACGACGGTGTTTCCTATGAAGCCGAGGAAGCAATACGCAAGATCGGCATGGACGCCCTGCCGTACCTCATCAAGGGGCTCGGCAGCAACGAACATGCGACGCGGCTGCGCTGCGCAAAAGCACTCGGCAATCTCGGAGCAAAGGCAAAGGCCGCCCTTCCCGAGCTCAAACGCCTCGCTGCAAGCGACACGGATCCGTATGTTAAAAAAGAGGCGAATGCAGCCGTTCAGGTGATCAGCAACGACTATTAGATATGTGCCGCGGATTTTCCGTACTCCCCCGGCTGCCGCGTGAATGCCCGACGGACCTGCAGGGAATCCCGCTTCCTTCGCGCAGCTTCGTTCGATGCATCGAGTTTCAGCACCAGGCCGTACTGGGCGAGTGCTTTACGAATGAAACCATATTCCGCGAACATGTCGGCGGCATGCACGTACTCCTTGATTGCCTCTCCAATACTGTTGAGTTTCCGATGCACATTGCCGATGCGGACCCTGACCAGGGGATCCGGGTCAATAAGAAACAACTTTTCCAGCTCACTGATAGCCGCCTGCCACTGCATTTGTTCGACATAGATTTGTGCTTTATCCGCAATAATCGCTCTGATCGTTGCCATGCTCCCCTCCATCGATAAGATGTGCCTGATAGCTTCCCTGCTTGCCGTACCAGGTATATACCGACGGTGCTTCAGTGCAGTGACGGATTCCAGCGCAATTTTGTTCAGCATGTTTTTTTTGGAAAAAAGGAGAAGGGAAAATTGATGTAGGGAGTGAACCGGGAGCCCGATTGGGAAGCTCACATTGGCCCATCAGGAGGGGCGTCTCTTTCGGGCAGCATTACATCAGCCGTGCCTTTTTTCTACAGTGCGTGATATCTCTGCGGGGCAGATTAAAATAACCGATCGTCAAGTTCGGGAATTCTGCTTTCAGCATGTCTATCAGATTCTTGACCCCGATTGCATTTCCCGCGGGCCGCTGCACTGCATTCATGAACAACGACGGATCGAGGGACAGGTTTCTCATTTGGATCTGGTCGATGCTGAAATCTTTTACCAGCCGGCGTAGTTTGCCCACTTCATCCTCCCGGTCCGTATAACCCGGATACACGAGATAATTGATGCTCGTGAACAAGCCTGCAGTTTTGGCCGTTTCGATCGATTTTAGGACATCATCGAAGGTATATCCCCGCGGGCGATAGTATTGATTATAACGGCCGCGATCAGCAGAGTTTAAGCTGATCCTGATGCTGTCCAGACCTGCTGTACGCAGCGTCTTGATCCGTTCGGGAGAAAAGCCGTTCGTATTCAGATTGACGATGCCCCTGGGCGTCGCCTCACGCATAAGTTTCACTGCTTTTACAAGCGTCTTCGACTGCATGAGGGGTTCGCCTTCACAGCCCTGTCCGAAGCTCACAATCGCATCCTCAGCTTTCTTGAGGTGCGGGATTGCGGCTTCGGCGATCTCCTGCGGCGTCGGAACAAACTGGATGCGGTCTTGCGATGCGCAGCATTCGCCCTCCTGAAGCGAGAGGCATCCGATGCACCGGGCGTTGCAGGAGGGTGACGTCGGCAGCGGTGCTTCCCAACGGCCGACGAAAATATTCTTGGCCGCAAAACAATGATAGAACATAGCGCACTTCTCAAGGTGCTTCAGCAGCCTGTTCTTCGGATAGCGGGCAAGCTTTCTTTTCACTATCGGTGCGATAACATTGTCATCGTGCAGCCGCGGATCCGCCTTCTTCATCCATGCAACCTGAACAGCGGCTGCATAGAAATCGCCTTTGTACCAGGCAACTGCGGTGTAGGACCAGAGCGGGAGAGCCGGATCAGATTTGAATTCCTCATAGGCAGGAAGATACGTGCGCGTGTATCCGGGGGGCAGAAATGCTGATACGGCGAGCACGTCATCAAGCACGACAGCCCCGCCTTTTTTATTGAAGCCTACCGGTCTCCCCTTCGGTATAAAAAAAAGCTTGCTTCCCTCAGGAAGGGGGATCAGGTCATCCGGCTGCAAAGGAAGGAAGTCTCCGCCTGACATCCCGCCAGCAAGGTAGCGCGGATCGTCAGAAATCTCTCCCTTCCCGTTGCTGACTAAGAGGACCGGACGGGATTGAGGGGGACCGTTCTTTGTTCTGAATCTCGAATTCTTCCCGTTCATGACACAGCCATTTTACGCGAGTACGCAGCAGGAATCAACTCACATGAGGAAACGTGATTTGCATAGGAAAAAGAAAAGCCCATTACACGAGGTAATGGGCTTTTTATTATATTCCGGCAGCGTCCTACTTTCCCATGACCTCTCGGTCATAGTATCATCGGCCCTGGAGAGCTTAACTTCCGTGTTCGGGATGGGAACGGGTGTGACCTCTCCGGTATAGCCACCGAAAACTTTACGACAATATCAATGACACTGAATAAGCAGGATACTACGAAAAGCCGAATCTGTCAGAAGCAGATTTCAGTGGTGAAAATAATAGTGGTTAAGCCGCACGGCCTATTAGTACTGGTTAGCTTAGGATGTTACCACCCTTACACACCCAGCCTATCAACCCCGTAGTCTACGGGGGGCCTTCAGGGGATTGCTCCCGGGAGATCTCGTCTTGAGGTGGGTTTCCCGCTTAGATGCTTTCAGCGGTTATCCCGACCGAACATAGCTACCCAGCACTGCCCCTGGCGGGACAACTGGCACACTAGAGGTTCGTCCAACCCG
>Ga0187786_10000290_pt1 | contig 15674 bp, 17 predicted proteins | sample 0815_BV2_10_20_M_FD_132449 | JGI IMG/M metagenome (GOLD analysis project Ga0187786, IMG submission 132449) | Tropical peat soil microbial communities from peatlands in Department of Meta, Colombia - 0815_BV2_10_20_MG | ecosystem: Environmental > Terrestrial > Soil > Wetlands > Peat | place...
AGACCCATGTGAAATTCGGCGCGCTCAACCCGACCTCCGCCGCCTTATTCCTTCATAATATGGGTATCCCGGTGTCCCTGGATACTCCGTTCAACACCGCACGCGAGATCTTCGACCTGCTGCTCGAAACGCATGAAAAACCTAAGCCGCTCTTCAGGCGGATTTGCGGGGTCGCCGCCCGGTATGTTTCTGCCCTCGGCAGCGGGATTCCGACCACGGCGCATCTTATCGGATACAACGGCGAATTGCTCAGCTCGGCGTCTGCGCCGCGAAATAAAAATTCCTAATCACGCTATTTAATCATTTAAGTACACAATTTAACGTAATACCTATAAAATAGCAACGATATAAAGTAGCAATGAATTACCGCAGGCAACATCTATACCGTTCTGCTTTCTATGGAGGAATACATGGGCCTCAAAGCAACAATTGCCGCTCTGGCTGAACGAGTCCGCTCGTTTATCGTAGCAAACCCGAAGCTTACCATCCTCGTTCTGTTGGCCGGCATAGGGATAGTGGTCATCGTCAGCGTCCAGGCGCTCCACATGACGAGTTCCCCCGCATTCTGCAGATACTGCCATCCGAAGGAGTCCGGCATAGGCGGTGAAGTCGCTTCGTGGGAGAAGTCCAAACATGCGCAGGCAAAGGTTTCCTGCCTTGATTGCCATGCTAAGCCCGGATTGCTGAATTACTTCGTTACAAAGGTAGCCTCGCTCCGCGATGTATACGGCGAATTCATGAAGGACGAGAAGCACAAAATGCATGTCCTGACACAGGCGGGCGATTCGGTTTATGCCGCCGATCTCGTCAGGAACGAGACCTGTCTATTCTGTCATACCGATGCGGCAAACCAGAAGACACGATCCGAGCGCATCATGACGCTTCTCGGACACGAGTTCCGCAAACTGGACGGCGTAAAGAACCCGGACTTCCGCAAATCCGTCGGCCTGCCGGATATCCTGACCGAAGGCGTTCGGTCGACGACAGACGTTGACCCGAAACATGGCAAGCATTTCGACATGGGCCTCAACTGTGTCGACTGCCATCTGAAGATAGCGCATAGCGGCATCGTCGGGTACAAGAGCAACATGGAGACCTGCTTCACGTGCCACGACAAGATGCGCGAAAAACAGAAGAATCCGCCGAAGAACGAAAACTGCATCGCGTGCCACCGGAAGGCTGACCGCGTTACTCCTGAAAAGCCGATCACCTTCGGCAAGGGCGCGAATGCCGTGAACTTCTCGCACAAGACGCATACTGCTGTTGCGCAATGCGGCATTTGCCATAATGGGTTATTCCAGATGAAGGCCGGATCGACGAAGATCGGCTTTGCGGACCATGGAACCGACAAGGCCTGCTTCCCATGCCATAACGGCAAAAAGGCGACAGACTGGTCCAACTGCAAGCATTGCCATACCGGCATGACCGGACCGAAACCCGTTACCTTCGGCAAGGGCGATACAGCCGTCCGCTTCAAGCATGAGACACATACTGCCAAGGCCAAATGCGGCGATTGCCACACAAAGGTATTCCCCATGAAATCGGGTGCGACAAGGGTTGCCTTTGCAGATCATGGCAAGGACAAGGCGTGCTTCATCTGCCATAACGGCAAGAAGGCGTCGGACTGGTCCAACTGTACGAAATGTCATGCAAAGGTCCCGATGCCGAAGGACATCACCTACAAGCCAAGCGACGCCGCGCCGGTCAAGTTCAGCCACGACTTCCACGGCAGTGCGTTTGAATGCAAGGAATGCCATACGAAGATCTGGCCGATGAAGCGCGGCGGCCCGATGAAGATGGATCCGATGTACGAAGGCAAGCTCTGCGGCGTCTGCCACAGCGAAAAGGGCGGCGCCTTCGCGGCCACGGACTGCGACAAGTGCCACGTAGAAGCTAAGAAGTAGCAGCAGCACAACAGCAGTAATTTAAAGAATATCTTAAGGGGCTTGCATTGCTGATGCGAGCCCCTTTTCTTCATGAAATTAAATGGGACAACCCTATATAAATGAAATCCAGTATCTTTGCGTTTATATGAAACAGCTTCGTCATAAACTCGAAGAGCTCGGGCAATATCAGCAACGGATATGGACAAAAAAACGAAAGCTCTACAGGAGAAGAAGAAAATAATGAAGCAATTGCCGACTTTCAAGTCACAGAAAGAAGAGATACTTTTTTAGGAAAACCATTCGGTATCGGAGTGCTGGGAAGAACTCCCTGAAAGTAGCTATACGTTTAAACGGCCGAAACTGCCCCCCGTTACATTGAAATTCGACCCGCTTGTTCTGAATAAACTGAAGATGCTGGCAAACAAGAGAGGGATATCATATAACGCTTATACGCCTCTTGCTTGCCAAGAGCGTAGAAAAAGAAATAGTTCAGAAATGATGAATTTCACTTGCACAGTCCGATTTGCACTACTACTACTCTTATGCGAATGATGCTAATGGGCTCGCCCGTATTGGGGCATTCGCCTGCGGGAAAAATTAATTAGAAACGTCGCTTTTTCTCCGGGATATCCAGATGGCCTCCGAATGAATTCGATCTACCAAAACGCCTCGGTAAACAATCACGGATGATATCTCAATTATTAATAGTTGATATTATTATCACTAATAATGTGCTATCATTGAGGCAACTGCAATATCACAAGGAGGTGCACATGAAATTCATCTTTTATCATGCGGGATTGGTGCTCTTCGTATTTATGATATTCACAATTATTGTCTGCCCCCCATATGCTTTTGCTGACAGTGAACTTGAAATGATGGCACTAAAGGGAGGGTGCTTTGAAATGGGGGATTTGGCGGGGGATGGCGATCCTAATGAGAGACCTGTACACGAAGTCTGCTTAAGTGCCTTCATGATGGGCAAATATGAAGTCACGAACGAACAATTCCGCCAATTTAGACCTACTCATTATAGTGGAAAATATGAAGGGAAAGATCTCAATGAGCCGAGGCAGCCTGTGGTCAATGTCTCGTGGGAAGATGCAAATGCGTATGCGAAGTGGTTATCTCAGAAGACCGGAGAAAAATATCGGCTTCCTACAGAGGCAGAATGGGAATACGCTGCTCGCGCTGGAACTAAAACAATCAGGTTTTGGGGCAATTCATCTGACGATGCCTGTCAATATGCGAATGTAGCAGACTTGACCGCCAAGAAGTTCTGGCCAAAATGGACGACCTTTTTCTGCGACGATAAATTTGTGGTAGCCGCCCCTGTCGGAAGCTTCAAACCTAATGCCTTCGGGCTCTATGATATGCTCGGAAACGTCTGGGAATGGACACAAGATGTATACAATAGCACAGCATATCAGAGTCTTCCGAGGAACAATCCTATATATGAAGGAAGTGGCGAATACAGAGTGATGAGAGGAGGCGGTTGGAGTAACGGCCCCATGGGTATTCGTTGTTCGCATCGCGTCGGTCTCACGCCGACGTTTGGCCATCATGCATTAGGATTTCGTCTTGTAAAGGTGCAGTAATTTTTTCTGAACTTTTGTATATTGCGTACGACGATAGCCAGTCGGAGGATCTTTATGACAAAGAAGAACCTAATATTGTTGCTTTTACTCTTCATCATTGCTGCGGTAGGCATTGCCTTTTCAGCAAGCGAAGCACCTGATGATCCAACAAAAAAAGGATATATCGGAGCTGAGACATGCAAAGGATGCCATGAGACACAATTTGAAACTTATAGTAAATCCATTCATTCTAAGAAGGCAGTAAAAGGGCCTGAATATAAGGAAGCTTGCGAAACATGCCATGGCGCAGGTGCCAAGCATGTTGAAAAGGGTGGTGGTCGAGGTGTAGATATTTTCGATTTCGGCAAGAAAGTTGATCCGAAATCACGGGCAGCCAAATGTTTGTCGTGCCATGATGAAACGCCTCATCTTGCAAACTGGAACCTTAGCCGTCACAGCGCCGCTGACGTCGTGTGCAATGATTGTCATTCAGTCCATTCACAAGGCATAAAAAATCTTAAAATGAAGGAACCTGAGCTCTGCTACACCTGCCATTTAAGTATACGCTCCCAAGCTAATAGACAATCGCATCATCCAATTAAAGAAGGCAAAATTACATGTAGTGCTTGTCACGATCCACACGGTGAGTTCGGCTCAAAAATGATTAAGGCTGATTCGATTAATGAGCTATGTTATAAATGTCATGCCGAGAAACGCGGGCCCTATATGTGGGAGCATCCCCCTGTTGAGGAGAATTGTCTCAATTGCCATGTCCCCCATGGAAGCAACCACAATAAGCTTTTGGTGAGAAAGCCACCACAGCTTTGTCAAAGCTGCCATGCATTAAGCGGGCATCCTGCCACTCCTTACACGTCATTTGAAACAATACAGGGCGCTGCAACCGCAAGCAAGAATCGTATGATGATAAGAGGCTGCGTCAATTGCCACTCCAATGTGCACGGAAGCAATAGTATTCAGGGCACGCGCGGTCAGAGAGATATTCGGTAGGAGGAAGCGATGATCAACAGAGTGTCAATATTGACCTTTAGTTTAATCCTTCTGTCTTCTGTCTCCGCTTACTGTGCTGAAAGCAGTTTCGAAGGAGACCTCGGCCTGACTGGCGTCGTTGCCGACATTAATGGCAACCGGGCGAAATTCAACGAATATGGAGATTTGAAGACTGGTGTTTATGGTAATGTGCGGCTTCGCTATGATTCCGATCTATGGTTTCTCAGGTTTAAGGCGTCCGACCTTGGCTATGATACGCAGAATTATCGACTTGAAGGGGGAGCCTACGGGTACTTCAAAGCCTATTTTTCATATGATGAACTGCCACATAATTTTACAGATAGTGCGAAAAGCTTCTATCGGGGAGTCGGGACCAATAATTTGACCTATTCAGGAAGCCCTACTGGTCCAATAACCATCCCAGTAAACCCCAATACATGGCCTTCGACATTTGATTACGAGATAAAAAGGAAAACCTTCGAGACCGGTTTGAAAGTTGACGCCCTGAAGCCTTTCTATCTGACGACGTCTTTTTCACAAGAAAAGCGTGACGGGATAAAGCCCAACTGGGCGGGTGTATCACCGGGCTCAGCCTTTATTGAAATACCTGAACCTGTTGATTATACTACAAACATATTCAACATTGAGGCTGGATATGCGCAGCGACCTCTTTTTGCAGCCGTCTATTTCATCTATAGTACTTTTGAAAATGCCAATGACATGCTTTTTTTTAGGAATCCACTTGGCACGCCTGCAGGAGTAACCGACATCTATTCACTTCCTCCAGATAACACATATTACAAGGTTGGTTTCAAAGGCAGTGTTCAGTTACCGTTAAATTCCAAATTGTCGGCGAATCTGTCAGAATCGCGAGCCAAGTCAGACACAAATCTGCTTGATACCAAGCTTGCAACAGCCACTGTTTTTAATCTTTCAGATTCCATATTCAACGGGCGAGTCGATACAACGAATTTGAACATTGCATTAACATCAAATCCGCTGCAGTTTGTAACTGGCAAGATATTTTATAAATATTATAATAGGCACAACAAATCTGATGAGATTTCATACCAAAACACGTCTGGCGGTGCGATTGTCTCAAACGATCTGTTTAGTTATCACAAGAACACGTATGGCGCAGATTTCTTGTTTAAGCTGCCTGCTAACTTGACTCTTGGTGCTGCGTATACCCGTATTGACACATCGCGGGATCGTGCCGACATCCCGGAAACACGAGACAATATCACGAGGCTTACGCTGAAGTGGAACGGTGTGGACTTTATAGTCCCAAAGATAACCTATGAATATCTGCGTCGAAATTCTGATCAAGCCCCTGGCAGTGGTTTAGAGGTTGTGAATTATACATTTGATGTTGCGGCGAAGCATCAGAATATGTTTAAAGCCGGGGTTGAGATTTATCCGCTCGCTAATCTTAACTTTGACATCGAATATAAGTACAAAAAAGACAAGTATACAAATTCGCCGGAAGGACTGCAATCTACCCAATCTGACGGCATAGATTTCAGTGCCGGTTATACGGTTGGCACTTTCGCTCAATTGAGTGCCTATATGGACTATGAACGTATCAAGTCATATCAATTTCAGCTTCCTACAGCAGCAAATAACTGGGGCCTGCGGCTGAAAGATACCAGTATTGGTTATGGAATTGGCGCGGAAGTCTATCTTGTGCCGAAGAAACTGACCCTCATTCTTCAGCATGATTACATCAAATCAAACGGGCTGGCCGATTTCAGCTATTTTAATGCAAGCGCACTCACGGGGGGAAGAACAAATGACAACATCGACATTAACAATTGGGATGACTATAGCAAGATGTCATATACGGCGAAGCTACGGTATTGGCCGATAAAGGCTTTAACGCTCACAGCAGGTTATGCCTATGAGCGCTATCGTTATAATGATGCTCAATATGATGGCTATGATATTGCCGCCATTGCAAATGCCCCGGCTGCTTCAAATCGAGCATACCTGACAGGCGCATATGCCAATCCTAATTACCAAGCTCATGTCGGTTTTATCGGAGTGAGCTATCACTATTAATTTCGAGAATGCTCTTGTCACCGATCCTAGCGACAATGCCTTTGGGATCGGTGACAGCCCTCTTTGAGGTAGTGTCAACAATTTTTCGCAATTGATCTGGGGGTCTCAAATGGCACATCTCATCACGCTGCCGTTTGTTCTCTGAACTGCACCTCGATTCGGTCAATCTTCAGAGACTGCTTCGTTCCCCATTTGGTTGATGCAATGTGTCTCAGTCGTGCTGCAGCAAGCATCAGTGCCGAATTGCCGTCAGGAAAGCAGCCGACTACTCGATTTCTCCTTCGGATCTCCCGCATGATGCGCTCCAATGGGTTATTCGTCCGCATCCTAAGGTTGCCTGAGTCGAGTCGATGAGGCTCGTCACGTTGCCCTTGCCGTCATAGAGGTAAAAAAAATCACTGCTGTTCTGACGAAGACCGAGCAATCCTCCGATCCCTCCGCCCATATTCAATCCCCAGGTGTATTCTCTGATGACGGCATTGCTGCCGTCTCTTTCCTGTATCGGCAAAAACCCCGCTCTTATGAATCTCGCCTCGGTCATACTGCTTCCGACCGTCTTTCTCATGATAGCGAAAAGGTCATCACCAGTATAGACATAATCTGTCCAATGGGCAATGTTGCTGCTGTCGGTATACTGTGCTGAAGTGACGGGAAGAACATATTGAGATGCGCGCGTCCCTTTTTCTTTGCCCGCGTGATTCAAGCCGTAATCGCCGTTGACAATAAAGCTAAAGCATGCTCGGCAAGGCGGAAGAGCGGCTTGTGCTATAATGGCAGAACCACTGCAGATCGGTGAGGTTCAACCTTCTCATGCCAACAATTTATGTCATAGGTATCGGTTACCGTCCGCTCGATCAGAAGGCCAGGACTGCCCTGCTGAAGTCGCATGTCGTGCTCGCCTCCGGCCGACTTATGGAGGTTTTTCCTTCCTATCCCGAACACGACTTGGTGAAAGACCGCATCAGGATCATCAACAATGTCGATGAGGTAATGGATTTCATGGCTGCATCTCTCGCGGCTGATCCGAATGTCGTCATCGGACTTATTGCCTCGGGTGATCCGATGTTTCACGGCATCGGCAAAAGAACGCTCGACCGGTTCGGGTCCGAGGTCGTCGAAATCCTGCCGGACCTTTCCTGCGTGCAGCTGGCAAGCGCTGCAATAAAAGAGTCGTGGGACGATGCGCTGCTCGTCAGCCTCCACGGCGGACCGAATCCCGCAAAACGAAGAAAGCTCCCGTATCTGCCCGGAGATCTGCCGCATCTGCTCATGCGTCACCGCAAACTCTTTATTCTGACGGACCGCGAGAACACGCCTTCGCGCATTGCGGATATATTGGCGGCCTGTAAAGGCATGACCATCGCCATGCATGTTTGCGAGCAGCTCGGATACCCGTCCGAGCGGGTTATTTCGGGCAGCCCGGCGGAACTTGCGGGGAAGGTCTATCGCGAGCCGAATATTGTTGCGGCCTGCTGCGTGGGAAGTCCTGCGCCAGTGCCGGTTCCTGTCTTCGGGCTGAAGGAAGCGGAAATAGCACATAGCCGCGGCCTGATCACCAAAGATGAGATCAGGGCGGTGGTGCTGCACAAATTATCATTGCCGTCATCCGGAATTGTATGGGATATCGGCGCGGGTTCGGGCTCGGTATCGCTCGAAATCGCACGCCTTGCCGCGGGGCTTGCAATCTATGCCATCGAAAAGGATGACGAGCAGATTGCCCATATCAGGGCCAATCGCGCAGCCTTCGGTGCGACAAATATAGAGCCTGTGCGCGGCACTGCCCCGGAAGCCCTTGCGACCCTGCCCGCTCCGGATCGCGTCTTTATCGGCGGGAGCGGCGGCAGGCTGCCCCAGATCCTCGATGCTGTATCTTCGCGGATGGTGGCCGGCATTATTGTGACCGCTGCGGTGCAGATCGAATCGCTCGCCGCTGCACGCGATGCCCTCGCCGCAAGGGGGTATGAGGTCGAGTCCGGCCAGATCAGCGTGGCACGGCTCGCGCCGATAGCCGACGGTGCGCGCTTCGTGCCACAGAATCCGGTATTCATTATCAAAGGAGAACGCCATGCTTGATGCGATACTGACCCGCAGAAGCGTCCGCCGATTCGAAGAGCGGCGGGTCGAAGCAGAGAAGCTCCTCGAAATACTGAAGGCCGCATTTTTCGCGCCGACCGCGAAGAATCTCCGGCTCTGCGAATTTATCGTAGTCCAGAATATTCAGATGATCGAACACCTCTCGCTCGCAACGCCGTATTCCTCATTTGCGAAGGACGCTCCGCTCATAATCGTGATCTGCTATAACGAAGGCAAGGGGCGCCGGTTCCGGGAGGATTGCGCCATAGCATCCGAGAACATCTACCTCGAAGCGACGAACCAGGGACTTGGAACCTGCTATGTCCAGATCTGCGACGGGACAGAGGCCGATGCGGGCGATCCTGAGACCTATGTGAAAAACCTCCTCGGGATTCCCGCCGGCGTCCGCGTTCTCTGCCTGATGCCCGTTGGCTATCCTGCCGCTGTTCCGACGCCGCATACGGATGCGGAATATGATACGGAGCGGGTGCATATGGAGCTGTACGGGTCGTGACATCGGGCACGCTCTATGTGATCGGCATCGGCCCCGGAGACCCCGAACTCCTCACGCTAAAGGCGGTCAGAATACTGGAGAGCGTACCGGTCCTCTGCGTTCCCAAGGGACGGGAAGAAGGAACAAGCCTCGCCCTCTCCATTGTCAAGCAGGCGGTAAAGCTTGTGAGCACCGAGATTATCGAGGTGCATTTCCCGATGACCAAAACGCGAGGGCAGGAAGGCCGGAATAATGACGGGGAAGACCTGCACCGGAAATGGGATGCAGCCGCCCGGGAAATAACAAGTCGGCTTGAACGGGGGAAAGATGTCGCATTTATCACCCTCGGCGACCCGTCGATATACAGCACCTACTTCTATCTTCACGATGCCGTTCTGAAGCACCTGCCTGGATTGAGCGTCGAGTTCGTCCCGGGCGTCTCCTCCGTAACCGCAGCAGCTGCACGCGCGGGGATATCACTCGGCCTCGGCAACGAAAAGATCGCGATTCTTCCGGCAACATACATTAATGACATCGGAACGGTTCTGGCCGAATTCGATACGGTTGTGCTCATGAAAGTTCATTCGGTTTTCCGGAGCATACTGCCGATCCTCAAGGAACTGCATCTTGAACAAGACTGCATCTATATTGCCCGCGCAGGCATGCCCAGCGAGAACATCGTCTTCGATATCAGCATGATATCGGACGATGATCTCGACTACTTCTCCATCCTCATTATCCGCGCAGGGAGACGGCGTGCGTCAGCGTGAACTGGATCAAATGAAGACATGGTTTGCCGCCTTCTGCAAGGATCATTCGCTGGCGGACCCCGCTGAACAGGCCAATCTCGACCTGAAAGAACTGCACACCCGTAATGTCTGCGAGAATATGCTCGCCATCGGAGCTTCAATAGGCCTCTCGCATGAGGAGGCGATGATCGCCGAAGCCATCGCGCTGTTTCACGATGTCGGGCGCTTCCCGCAATATATCAAATACAAAACCTTTCGGGACGACCGCTCCGAAAACCATGCATTACTGAGCATCGCTGTCCTTGCCGAACATGACGTCCTCACACCTCTGCCGAAAGAAGAACAGGAACTCATTACCGCGGCGATTCGTTTCCATAATGCCTTCACGATTCCGGACCTTCCGGATGAAAAAACAGTCCTCTATCTGAAGATGGTTCGAGATGCAGACAAGATAGACATTCTCCGTGTCTTTATCGATGCCGATGAAAGCGGGGAACGCGCGTCGGCGATTGACCTCGGGCTTGAAGAGACCGACACATACTCCGATGAGGCATTACGCTGCATCGCCGCACGAAAAATATTCACGCTCAAGCAGCTGCGCTCCATCCACGACTTCAGGCTGCTGCAGCTGTCATGGATATTCGACCTGAATTTCGCGGAATCGCTTCGCATCATGAAAACGCGTGACTATCCACGACGCATCGCAGTGCATTTGCCGCGGACCCGCGAGATAGATGCTGCGGTCGATTCGGTACTCAGCTATATGGAGGAGCGCATAACCAATGGCTGACGTCTATTTCATCGGCGCCGGACCCGGTGATCCCGAACTCATCACCATGAAAGGCAGAAGACTGCTCGACGCCGCGGACCTCGTCATTTATGCGGGGAGCCTGGTAAATCCTGCATTGCTTGAGGATCTGCAGGGAGCAGTGCTCGATTCCGCCGCCATGAATCTTGATGAGATTGTCGAACATATCAGCTCGGCGGTCAAGGCGGGAAAGACGATTGTCCGCCTGCATACAGGAGACCCTGCGTTGTATGGCGCCATTACCGAACAGATCGACCGCCTGCATGCCCTCGGCATTTCGACAGCAATTGTCCCCGGCGTTTCATCCGCGTTTGCCGGCGCAGCAGCACTCGGGCAGGAGCTTACGATACCGGAAGTGTCTCAGACCGTAATACTCACGCGCATGGAAGGCCGCACGCCGGTTCCCCTGAGCGAATCACTCAGGGCGCTTGCGCAGCATCGTTCTACCATGGTCATTTTTTTGAGCGTCGGCATGGCGGAGCAGGTACAGGACGAGCTGCTCACCGCGTATGCACCCGAGACTCCGATCGCAATCGTTGAAAAGGCGTCATGGCCTGATCAGCGTGTCATTCGCGGACGGCTCCGTAATCTAGCTCGGCTGGTTACTGATGCGGGTATTAAGAAGACGGCCCTTATCTATGTCGGCAACGCACTGAAAGCCTCGGAGACTCAACTGGGCAAAGAATCGAAGCTGTATAATAAAAACTTCAGACACGGGTATCGGGACAGATCGTGATTCAGTCCATAATGAGTCAGGATGATTAAAGCATGCGTGGGAGAGGTGTGCTATGCTAAGCGCAGAATTTCTTATCACATCGTTTATCGTAGTGCTGATTCCGGGAACAGGGGTAATCTACACCATTTCGTCGGGGCTCTTTGCAGGCCGGCGAGGCGGTTTCTACGCCTCGATAGGATGCACCCTGGGCATTATTCCCAGCCTGATTGCAAGCATTTTAGGACTTGCCGCGATCTTCCACACAAGCGCCCTTGCATTTCAGATTGTGAAATATGCCGGCGTAGCCTATCTCTTTTATCTTGCCTGGACCATGTGGAGAGAGAAAGGATCTCTTCAGCTGAGCGGCTCCGGACCTGCAGGCCGGGGCCGGCACATTGCATTTCGCGGTTTTCTCATGAATATCCTGAACCCCAAGCTCTCGATATTCTTCCTCGCCTTCATGCCGCAGTTCATTTCCGCTGACGCTGAATCCCCGCTCTTGGAGCTGCTGAGCCTCAGCGCGGTTTTCATGCTCATGACGCTTGTGGTATTTATTGTCTACGGCCTGTTGTCCCACAGCGTCCGTCAGTACGTGCACGATTCCCCGAAGATCCTCATATGGTTGCAGCGCAGCTTCGCCGTTGTCTTCGCGGCGCTCGGCGCCAAACTGGCGCTGGAAGAACACTAAGGCATGCTTCAGCGCATTCGGCTCTTCGGGCTCTTCCTGAAAAGAATGCAGGCGGCCCATCTCGATTGCTGATGAACTGCCTGGCGACAGTACATTGCGCCATCCGAAACATGCTATCCTTTTCAATAATATGCAGGAGGCCTGACATGATTCCGATGAAACGTATCGCCGCTGTTGTTCTTTTTCTTATTACACTTTTTTTCGTCCAAGCGGCCTATGCAGAGGAGCCGAAGATCGCGCTGAATGAATCGACATCCACGCAAGATGTCTTGCAGCAATTCATCGGCAAGAGAGTTGCTGTTCGAACTGATGCGAATGAAACGATTGACGGCATCGTCGCAAAGGTGGCCGGGCAGTTCGTCTACCTCGAGAAACTCGGCGGAAGGGAATTCTTCGATTCGGTCGTGAAAATCGATCGCATCAGCAGCATCACGTTCCGCACAAAGTTCCAGTAGGCCGCCCTTCCCGGAACTGTACGGGCTTCCGGGCTCAGCAAACATCCTGGCGCGTGCGCTTAGCTGAGACATTATTGGTGGGAACCAATAAGCGAGACTTTCAGTATGGCCTTGTGTCATGCTGAATTGTCTCTTTTTTGTGGGAGGCGTATGGTCGCTTTTATAACATCTTTAGTGTTCGTAGTGCTGGCGGAAATGGGCGATAAAACCCAACTGCTGGCTATGTGCTTTGCAATGAAATACCGCTGGCAGACGGTCATGTGGGGCGTATTTGCGGCCACTGCGGCAAACCATCTGCTTGCTGTGCTTCTCGGGACTTTTCTTACCACGTTTGTTCCGATGTCGTGGGTGAACATTGCAGCCTCGGTCTCTTTTATCATCTTCGGCCTCTGGACTATCCGCGGGGATACGCTCAATTGCGCCGACGATCATTCAGGCCGGAGCCCGTTCTGGGTGGTGACCATATCATTCTTCATTGCGGAGTGCGGCGACAAAACTCAGCTTGCGACAGTGGCGCTGGCGGCCCAATATAACACCGTGCTGCCGGTTTGGCTCGGCACTACCGCGGGCATGATGATTGCTGATGCGATAGGCATTATTTTCGGTGTGGTCATGGGCAGGAGGATTCCGGAAAATGCCGTCAAATGGTTTGCCGCGCTGATCTTCATCGCTTTCGGGATTTTCGGACTTTATGAAACGGTTCCGCGTGAATATCTGCGGGCGCCGCTGGTAATAGGGCTCCTGGCTGCCGTTGCCGGGGCTGTCGGATTTATTGTCCGCATAAACCGGAGGCAGCGGCAGGCGTCGACTGATGAACCTGAACCGTAATTGCTCTGTTCTTTTGATCCATACTCAGCGGCTTTATATTTTGATTACCGACTTCTGAGCTTTTGCTCTTTGTAGGGGGTTTATATGGAATGGCTGTTTGACGCTCACATCTGGACGGCGCTCATTACCCTTACTGTCCTTGAAATCATCCTCGGCATAGACAACATCGTCGTTATTTCGATACTGACCGGCAAACTGCCCGCCCAGCAGCAGCCGAAGGCCAGACAGCTCGGCATCGGACTTGCGATAGTGACGCGCATCCTCTTTCTGCTCAGCCTCTTCTGGCTATCGAGCCTTACAACACCGCTTGGGACAGCATTCGGACACACAATCTCAATGCGCGATCTCGTTCTTATCGGCGGAGGCCTCTTTTTGCTTTATAAGGCTACGCACGAAATTCACGACATTATGGAAATTGCTGCCGAAGAACGCAGACCGAGAGTTCTCGCCGGCTTCAGTGCAGTGGTGATGCAGATAATGATCTTCGACATCATCTTCTCTCTCGACTCGGTCATTACCGCCATCGGCATGGCACAGCAGATCGGCGTCATGATTGCCGCCGTCATTATCGCCATGCTGCTGATGCTCCTCGCGTCAGGCCCGATCAGTGCCTTCATCGAAAAACATCCTTCACTGAAAATGCTTGCACTCAGTTTTCTCCTCATGATTGGCGTCACCCTTATCGCCGAAGGGCTTACCCTACATATTCCGAAAGGGTATGTCTATTTTGCGATGGGGTTTTCCGGATTCGTAGAGACGATGAATATCCTCACCGCAGCCCGCAAGACAAAAACAATCGTCGGCTGAACACCAGCGCCCATCGAGAGCCTCCTCAAAAAATATCTTGACAAGCCTTGTAACAGTTGCTACATTTGAATCAGTAGCTACATTATACGATGCGGTAAAGGAGGACAAAACTATGCCGCCCATTGAAAAACATGTTGTTGTCAGCCGGCAGCGGACCGGCAAGGAGTACCGGGAACTGCACACATGGATTGATGATGCCGACCCGAAGGTCAAGGCCGAGCGCCACGACTTCACTAGGATATTCGTATTCGGCCGCCGCATCGAAAAGCAATACGGGCAAGAAGGGCTGAACGAGTACCTCCAGCATATTCATGACGATGTTGCCGCAAAGTTCGAACATCTCCAACATGATGTCGAGAAGATGACCGACGACATCCTCGCCTACTTCGGCGTCAGGAAAGGAAGCGCCCTGAACTACACAGTTCAGCAGCCCGATATCGACATCATGAGAAAGGCGGGGCTGAGCGACGCCGACCTTGCCCATTGCCTGAAAGTCGCGGGCAAGGCCATTGAGATAGCGCAGCGGACCGGCGTGCGGCTCGATCTTGAGCTGGTCGGGCGTGGCGCATTCTTTCACGACCTCGGCAAGACCAAGTCGCACGAGATGGACCACGGCAAGGTCGGAGCAGAACTCGGCGCGGCTATCGGACTGCCGAAGACCCTCACGGACATTATGGAAAAGCATATCCGCGGCGGCATGACCGAGGCCGAGGCAAAAGAGCTGAATCTGCCGGTCAAGGATTACGCGCTGAGTTCGCTGGAGGAGAAGATCATCATTTATGCAGATCGACTTGTGGACATCATTACCGACGGCGTTGTGAAGATAGGCTCCGAGCATGAAGCGGAAGCACGCTTCGAGGAGTTCATTCATGACGTGCCGAAGTATCATAAGACCCAGGCGACCTATGAGCGCTATCTCGGCTACCACCGCGAGATTCAGGGCTTGATACAAGGTTGAGCATAATGTTTCCGCTCTATTCCGCCAGCATCCATTTCTTGCGCACTGATTAGTCCCTGTGAGGTGACGGAACGTTCGGTACGAAATTGCAGGGTAGTAGTCGCACGGGCGGTTTGCTCTGGCCGCTCTTCGCGGCCCCTGAAAACCCAGGCCTCGCGCTACAAAACGGACACTGCCGGAATAGAATATAAGTAAACATATGAGCCCTTTCCGCATACTTTGCATAATCGGATTCTTCGCGATCTTCAGCTCGACGCTTTCGAAGAGCCCGGTGCTTCCGCTCTTTGCGGCCCACCTGGGAGCGAATCCGTCTCAGGTCGGCATGGTTGCGGCAATTTCGGCCCTGACCGGCGTGATCTTCAGCATCCCCGCAGGTCTGATGGCCGACCGGTTCGGCCGAAGGAAAATACTGCTTTTTTCGGCGGCGATTTTCGCCTCGGTTCCCTTTCTCTATCCGGCGGTTTCACAGATATGGCAGCTCGCCGTTGTGCGTTTCCTGCACGGATTCGCGACGGCGGCGTTTCTGCCGGTCGGCATGGCATTCGTTTCAGACCTTTTTCACGAAGAG
>Ga0187786_10000291_pt1 | contig 15631 bp, 14 predicted proteins | sample 0815_BV2_10_20_M_FD_132449 | JGI IMG/M metagenome (GOLD analysis project Ga0187786, IMG submission 132449) | Tropical peat soil microbial communities from peatlands in Department of Meta, Colombia - 0815_BV2_10_20_MG | ecosystem: Environmental > Terrestrial > Soil > Wetlands > Peat | place...
ATAATATCTCGGTACCGGCTGCCTTAACCACGCAGCATGCCGCTGCCCCTGGAGGAGGCAGCAAGAGCGGTTGTTTTATTGCAACAGCCGCATACGGTTCTCCCCTCGATTCTCATGTCGATACGCTGCGCAGTTTCCGGGACCTACATCTTCTCACAAATGCGCCGGGCCGCGCGATTATTACGCTCTATTATCAGTTTTCTCCACCAATCGCCGATTACCTTGACAGACATGCAATGGCCAGGACTTTCACGCGCTGGATGCTCAATCTCATCGTCTTCACGCTGCGTTTCCCCTTGGTGATGATATTGTCAAGTACTGCTATAGTGCTTGGAGTCGTGTATGTTCTTCATAGCAGGAGACGCGCCCTTTTCCGCGAGGGACGGTAATGAGAAGGAATGCTGTCATCCCCGCTTTATGCATTCTTTTGCTCCTGACCATCGGACCTAACGCGTGTGCGAAGCCGACCGCCTCTCAGTTTCATTTGCTGTATATTTATTCCGATTCCTGCCCTCCGTGCACAACTACAACTCCTATTGTGAAAAAAATGAGCAGAGACTTTCCTGTTCGAGGTCTGTACTTTGGAGAAACGCCCCCTGGCAAGATACCTTTTGATGTCCAGCAAGGCGAAAAGAAAATAATGGAGCAGTACGGACTGGAAGGCGTTCCCGATCTGGTGGTCCTGGAGAATGAAGGCACAAAAGCAGTTTTTCAGGGAGAGGCGGAAATCCGAGATGCCAATATCATGCTGCATGCCTTCACGAGAGGTGCCTCCACAGTGTCGGAAGCTGTAACACAACGCGACAGCACGGCGGATATCATGGTCACCGGCTGGCTCGTAAATAAAGGCGGCTATTTCAAAAACGCCCGCTTCCTGATAACCGACCGGCGTGTCGATCTTGCTGTAAAACCCTGGCTTCCCCTTGAAGCGGTAAACTCTCCTTTTCGCAAAACCTATCCGCGTCGAATGTCCGATGTAGTGAATAAACCCGTTGTACTCAGGGGCAGGATCGAGAAAAAAGGAAATGCGCTGGAATTTGTCGTTGCCGAAGAGCTGCTCCTCGATACCCTATAGATTGCAGCAGCGCGACTTTGCGCCTTGGTGGAAATTCACCTTGAGGTGAATAGTACCTTTACAATGCAGCAGCGCTCGGCTAGAATTCCGTCAATCCCCAAGTCATCGTCAAAACAGGAGGTGCCGTTATGTCGAAACGAAGAAAAATACTGCTGTATCTTGTGTTGACCACAGTCGTTTTTCTCGCCGTTTCTCTGGTCGTTTCCTGCGGCTCGAAAAACGACAAAAACGGATCAACAACAGTAACGTACTCGAGCTCGGAGCAGGCAGCCAAAAGCGCATCATCCGCAAATGCAGCCGTCGATCTTTCCCAGTCAATGAACTCGGCAGCGGCAGATCTTACATCGAGCAGCCCTGATAGCACCTATAAGACACCGGGCATCAATTCAAACACCGATACCTCGAGCCTCTCGGCGATCGACCCCCAGTTGCAGGTTTTTGCAGACGGCATGTTGGGCCAGATGAAATCAGCAGCCGTTACCAACACCATCAGCAAGGCGCGCGCAATGAGATCAGCCGGCCTCGCTTCAGCTCCTTCGCCCACACATGTAACGATCACCGGCACCTGTTCGGGCGGTACGGGCACGTTCACGATTACCGGAACGGACACGTCAACGGTAACGTATAAGGAATATACCATTGACATCGTTCTCGAAACATGCTCGGATTCGACCAACACGGTTCACTCGGTATCGAACGGCTCGATCCATGTCTATGACAAGGAGATGCTCGATAATTCTTCATCGAACCGTGTTGCTAATATTCACCTGACGGCTTTGGATTATGACGGAGCGACACTGAAGAAGACAAAAATTGCGAATGGTGATTTCACTGCCAACGAATCAGGGACCAGCACTTCACGCAGTGGCTCTAACTCTGCGAACGGCAGCTACTCTGAAATCGTGCCTGGATCCGGCGGCGGCAATCAGGTGGGGACATTCTATTTCACGAATCTTGGGGATCAGTGGACGTGGGATATAGTGTCGAATGTGAAAACCGTTACGAACACGATGAACGGGAGCTTCGGGTACAGCATCGTATCCCCCACAGGCTCGCTCAAACTCGACATCGCACTCACGAATCTTCAGGACAAAGTCAGGTATAATAATTATCTCGACCCTCTCTTCGGGAGCAGAGACCGATGGATCAACGGCAGCATCACCATTACCTGGTCGCCTGATCTGTCACTCTACGGCTGTATCGGCGGAACGATAACCTATACGACTGCGGTGGCAACACCCCTCCATTATGTCACCAGTCTTGCTGCTGACAAATGTCCCGCATCGGGAACGCTGGTGATCAACAACGCTACCATTGTCTATGGGAATCCGATTGTCGTTACCGTGGGGAATGACCAGAAGACCTTCGCCACCTGCTCGCAAATGGACAATAACGGCCTGTGCGGCGGAAACAATTAATCACGAGGACGAATGAACTTGAGCCGGGGGATTGCGTTTCCCCCGGTTTTTTTATTTACCTTTTGCCTCCTGCCAGTAATTTTCCATTTCATCCAGCGTCATCTCGCCCAATGCTTTTCCCGCGTCGGCGGCGCGTTCTTCGATATAACGGAATCTCCTGATGAACTTGCCGATCGTTTTTCTGAGTGCGTCCTCGGGGTTGACCCCGAGAAAGCGCGAGATGTTCACGAGCATAAAAAAAATATCTCCCAGTTCATCCTCGATCCTTGCTGTGTTTTCGGTTTTGAGCGCCTGCCTGAATTCTTCTATCTCCTCATCCAACTTTGGGAGCGCCTCATCGAGCCTGCTCCAGTCGAATCCAACTCGCGCTGCCCGCTCCTGGAGACTGTGCGCGCGCAGCAGGGATGGGAGGTTGCGTGGCACGCCCTCGAGGATTGATGTGCGCTCCTCGAAGCCTTTTTCCTTTTTTTTGATCTCTTCCCAGTTTGCGATCACATCTTTGTCCGTGTCGGCTTTCGCATCACCAAATACATGGGGATGGCGGCGGACCATTTTTTCGTGAATAGCCGCAATCACATCGTTGATGGTGAACTCGTTATGCTCCTCTGCGATGCGGGCATGGAACACAATCTGGAAGAGGAGGTCTCCCAGTTCTTCCTTGACTTTGGCGGGCGCCGCTTCGTCAAGCGCGTCGATGACTTCATAGCACTCTTCTATCAGAAACGGTTTAAGCGTTTCCGGGGTCTGCTTCAGGTCCCAGGGACAGCCGTCCGGACCGCGCAGACGCGCCATGAGTGCAACAAGATCGGAAAAGGATGTATTCACGAGGAGACTCCTGCGCGTGGTATGCCGACATGATGACATATCGAACCGCCGGTTGGCAAGCATTTATTCGCATCTTTGAAAATGACATTTTTTCAAGGCGTATCTGGTTAACGGCTCGGGACAGGAAAACGGCACCGGGAGGTGAACATTTGTCTTGACAAATGAACAAATGTTCACTATACTCATCCCATGGTAACCGAGATAGATGAAGCAGTTACCGTAGCAGCTGTTTTTTCAAGGGGGAGCATACGACCGGTCTGGTTCGATCGCCGGGGCAGACAGGTGCGCATTCGCGAAGTTGCTTTTACCTGGAAAACACGCGAAGGAAATATCCCAATTTTTCATTTTTCCGTGAGTGACGGTCAGGGCCTTTTTGAACTCCGCTATAATACAGGCTCATGCGCATGGAGGCTGCATGCAGGCTCGTAGCGTACTCCACATTGATATGAACGCCTTCTTTGCGTCCGTCGAACAACGGGCGAATCCCACGCTCCGGAATAAAGCCATGGCGGTGATTGGATCGGCACACCGGGGTGTTATCCTTTCTCCGTCGTATGAAGCACGGGCGTTCGGAGTGAAAACCGGTATGACCTACGGGGAAGCGATGAGGGCTTGCCCGAAACTGCGGCTCGTTCCGGCCGATCCGGCTAAATACTCGCATACCTGTGAAGAACTGGTCGAAATCTGGAAGGAGTATTCACCGCTCGTCGAACTTTTTTCAATCGACGAGGCGTTCCTCGATGTAACAGGCTGCGAAGAGCTCTTCGGAGATTCTGTTCAGATCGCGATACGGATCAAGGAACGCATCTGGAATGAAAAAGGTCTGACCTGTTCCATCGGCATAGCGCCGAACAAGCTTCTGGCCAAGCTCGGCAGCGACATGCAAAAGCCCGACGGTCTGGTGCTTATCAGCCCGGATGACATCGATGATGTGCTTGAGAATACGGCCGTGAAGTCTTTGTGCGGCATAGGCCCGAGCATCGCCGGAGCTCTTGCAGCGATGGGCATCAGGTCATGCGGCGAGCTGGGGCGAACACCGGTGGCCAGGCTGACGGACCGTTTCGGGATCGTGGGGGAACGCCTTCGTGACATGGGGCTGGGGGTCGACCGCGATCCGGTCATCCCGCTCCAGGAATCCTTCGAAGAAGAGGCGAAATCAGTCGGCCACAGTATGACGTTGACAGACGATTGCAGCGATGTTGATAGGATCGAGCAGCATATCCTACAACTTGCAGAGAAAATCGGACGAAGGCTCCGACGCGGGTCGTATCATGGGAGGACGGTAAGTCTTACGCTCCGCTACACCGACTTCAGGACTTTTTCGCGCCAGACAAAGCTGCGTCATGCTGTGAATCACGGCCTGGACATTCACGCGGCTGCCCGCGAACTGCTGCATTCGATTCCTCTGGCGGGGCCGGTGAGGCTGGTGGGGGTGAGCGTATCACAGCTCGAAAAAAATTACTCGCAAATGCCGCTGTTCGGCGAGGAGCGGAAGCGAAGATTCATTGCAGAGACCATGGATACGATCAACGATCGGTACGGAGACTTTACCGTCACGTGGGGGACCCTGGTGGAGCGGTATCGGCACGGGCGCGTGCTTTCGCCTGCTTGGCGCCCGGCGGGCGACCGCCGGTATTGATATAAGTACGAATAAAAGGAGCGTCCGGTACATATGCTAACGGAACGGCAGCAGGAAATACTTGAATTCATTCGTTCGACCATAGCGTCGAGCGGGATACCGCCGAGTATGCGGGAAATCGGCATGAAGGTCGGCATCCGCTCAACGAACGGCGTGGAAGGGCATCTGGCTGCTCTTGAAAGAGGCGGCTATATTGTACGCGATCGCGGAAAATCCCGCGGCATCATGCTTCGTTCGGCAGACAGAACCGTCGCGCCGATCCCGATACTTGGCCGCGTAGCTGCTGGTTTGCCCGTGGTGTCGCCTGAAAACCGCGACGGCGAACTGCTGATCGATCTCTCCCTTTTTTCCCTTCGTAGCGGGAATAATGTCTTCGCTCTCAAAGTGAAAGGTGACAGCATGGTGAACGCTCACATCACTGACAATGACACGCTTCTGGTGCGGGTGCAGTCTTCAGCCCAGAACGGAGACATCGTCGTTGCAATGGTGGAGGGAGAGCCGACGGTGAAGCGATATTTTGTCGAGAAATCAGGGATTCGGCTGCAGCCCGAAAACAGCGCCATGAAGCCTATTTATGTGGAGCGAGGTGAGTTCCGTATCCTGGGCAAGGTCGTCGGCGTAGTGAGGAAAATTTAATTTTGCGTTATCACTTGTAAAAGTTCATCGTCCGAGCGCTTCTGTCCGCCTGGTCAACGCAATATCCCTAGGCAGCATCTATTCATATCGATAATTGAATTTCTTCGTGGTATAATCAGACAAATTTAGTACATTATCGCCCGATGGGGCGGCCAGACATGATTTGAACAGGCGCTGTGCCGCCATGTTCACGGCAGTGGGGAGGATTTTTGGGAACGAATGATATGAAGCAGGCTGTGACACAGGCACTGGAAGTGAGCGATTTTGAAAAAGTATTAACTCTTGCACTTGCTGAGCGCAGAATCCTGAGCGTGTTGATTCGGCTCGCGTATCACAAGGACACACTGCTCGGGTGGCGGGCGATCACTGCAATCGGCAAGATTGCAACAGTATATCTACGCAGTAATGCCGATTACCTGCGTGAAACTGCCAGAAAGCTGCTTTGGTCGCTGACCGATGAGTCGGGCGGCATTGGATGGTCTGCTCCTGAAATCCTCGGGGAGATCGTGAGCGCGGATCCCGTCAAATTTTCAGATTTTGTACCGCTGATTGCCGAAGTGTTCTCAATTGAAGAAAAAGTGTTCAGACCGGGCGTGCTCTATGCATTGAAACGCATCGCAGAGACCTCGCCTGAGGCTGTTGCCTGTTATCATGAACTTGTATGGGAAGGGCTGGCAGATGAAAATCCACTCGCGCGAGCATATGCCCTTTTACTGCTCCCCCGGATAAAGTGGATTGCAAAGACATCCGATCAAGATGAAATCGGACAGCGGGTTAACAGGCTTCTGAATGATTATTCAGAGGTATGGATTTATGAGAATGATAATTTCAATGGCATGTTAATTAAAGATATTGCAAAGTCAATTGTTGTCTAGTGTGGGTACTTTTAATTAAATAATGTTATATTTTATAATTATTGTGGGATAATTATTCATATTTTTGAGCATTATTAATGCTCTGGTAATTATTAAAGTAACAGTTATTTTTTTTGTTTTATACTTGACAATAACACACTCATATTTTATATTATAACTATTGTTAAACTTGAAAAAGGATTACCATGAGCCAAACATCAAAAAAAGATTACTATGATGTACTAGGCGTGAGCAAGAATGCTTCTGACGCAGATATTAAGAAGGCGTTCCGAAAGCTGGCAAGAAAATATCATCCTGATGTCAATCCCGGAGATAAATCTTCGGAACAGAAATTCAAGGAAATTAACGAAGCTTATGAAATTCTGTCCGATGTGAAGAAACGAAAGCAGTACGATCAGTTCGGACATGCTGCTTTTGATCAGGGTTTTGGTCAACCGGGCGGGGGGCAGTACCAGTCCTATGGATTCGAGGGCTTCCCCGGAGGAGGACGGGTTTACGGGACAGGAGGTTTTGAGGATCTTTTCGGCAATATATTCGGCGGGCATGCACAGGCTCGCGGGCCTCAAAAAGGCGAGGACCTTACCTATAATGTCGAGATCGATCTGGAAGATGCTATTTTCGGAAGGACAATGCAGGTTGATCTTAAGCGAGATGTGACCTGCTCAACCTGCAACGGATCAGGATCGCAGCCGGGCTCTTCGCGTAAAACATGCCCCGCATGCAAGGGAACGGGCAGTGTATCCCGGGGTTCCGGGTTCATGCAGTTTGCTCAGCCGTGTCCGAATTGTCACGGCCAGGGCTCAATCAACCTGGACCCGTGCAGATCCTGCGGGGGAAGAGGAATTCTGCAGAAGTCGGAACGGATTAATGTCAAAATACCGGCCGGCGTGGATAATGGTTCGAAGGTCCGGATGGCGGGTCTCGGCAGTCCCGGAGAAAACGGCGGCCCGGCCGGGGATGTCTATATCGTCACGAAGATCAGGCCGCACTCGTATTTTGAACGTCGGGGCGATAATTTATATTCAGAAGCAAGTGTAACCCTGAAGGAAGCCGCACTTGGAGATAAGATTGAGATCCCGACGGTGGACGGAATGGTGTCGCTCACTCTGCCGGAGGGCGTTCAAACCGGCCAACAACTCAAACTCCGGGGCAAAGGGGTCACGCATCTCGGCGGCGGGGGTATGGGAGATCATTACGTAACAATCAAGGTACTAACCCCTGCCGGACTTTCCGAAAGGGGCAAGGAGTTAGTCCGTGAACTCGATAAAGTACAGCCCACGGAGCCACGGCGCAATATTACGTTTCGCGGATTCAGAAAAAGAGATTGATCCCTGCTCCCTCGGGAGAAACAGGGGAAAAGGAGTCTTGCATGGCAGCGCGTGAGCACCGGTTATTCATGATCAGCGTTGTATCCGAGATGCTCGGGATCCATCCGCAGACGCTCAGATTGTACGAACGCGAAGGGTTTATCAAACCCAAACGGAGCGAGGGCAATACACGGCTCTATTCCGATGATGACGTCGAGAAGCTTGAAATGATTCTTCGGCTGACGCGGGACCTGGGTGTTAACCTGGCCGGCGTCGAGGTCATTTTATCCATGCGCGAGAAAATGGAGCAGATGCAGCGTGACATGGAGCATGAAATCGGAATGCTCGGTGAGGATCTGGCTCGCGAGATCAAACGCCGGGAAGAGATGAGGACTGCTCTCGTTCCCCTGCGAAGAATCATGGTCCGCAGGCAAGACTAAAAACATTTCTTCACGCGCGGCGCAGAGCCCTGCTCGTGAAGAGGAGGCATGGCATGTCACGGTTTGACAAATTGACTTTGAAAGCACAAGAGGCTGTTCAGGCTGCGCAGGAGGCAGCGGGAAAAAGGCATCACCAGCAGATCGAGATCGAGCATCTGTTGATAGCACTGCTTGAACAGATGGACGGGGTTGTGGTCTCCGTTCTGAAAAAACTGGGAGCGGACCCGGCCATCCTGCAAAGTGATGTCGATGCTGCTTTGAACAGGCTGCCTCGGATCGAGGGCCTTGTTCAGGCCTATCTCTCGCCACGTCTCAACAAGCTGTTTGAGCAGGCGGAGAAAGAAGCAGAGCGCATGAAGGACGACTATGTAAGCACTGAACATCTGCTGATCGCGATCGCGGACGCCGAAGGCCCCGGCAAGGAAATCCTGGCGAGGCACGGTGTTACACGGGAGACAATTTTGTCCGTGCTCGTGGATATCCGCGGCAGCCAGCGCATCACGGACCAGAATCCCGAAGATAAATACCAGGCCCTGGCGAAATACGGCAGGGACCTGACTGATATGGCGCGCAGGGGAAAGCTGGATCCCGTGATCGGGAGGGACGAAGAAATCCGGCGCGTCGTGCAGGTGCTGTCACGCCGTACGAAGAACAATCCCGTTCTGATCGGCGAGCCCGGCGTGGGGAAGACCGCGATCGCGGAGGGACTCGCGCAGCGTGTGGTAAACGGCGACGTTCCCGAGGGGCTCAAGAACAAGCGGGTCGTGGCGCTCGACATGGGCGCCCTGATTGCGGGTGCAAAGTACCGTGGCGAGTTTGAAGACCGGCTCAAGGCGGTGCTCAAGGAAGTCACCGAGGCGAACGGCGAGGTGATTCTTTTTATCGATGAACTCCATACCGTTGTAGGCGCAGGAAAAGCCGAAGGATCCATGGACGCTTCGAACATGCTCAAACCGGCACTGGCGCGCGGCGAGCTGCGCTGCGTGGGTGCCACAACGCTGAATGAGTACCGGAAGAATATCGAGAAGGACCCCGCCCTCGAACGTAGGTTCCAGCCCGTGCTGGTGCGGGAACCGTCCGTGGAAGACACCATTTCCATTTTACGGGGGCTCAAGGAACGCTACGAGATCCATCACGGCGTCAAAATCAAGGACGCCGCTCTCGTGAGCGCAGCGATTCTTTCCCATCGGTACATTGCGGACCGCTTTCTGCCGGACAAGGCTATTGACCTGATCGACGAGGCTGCTTCGCGGCTCCGCATGGAGATCGACAGCATGCCCACGGAACTCGATGAAGTCGAACGAAGGGTGCGGCAGCTTGAAATCGAGCGCGAGGCGGTCAAGAAAGAGCAGGACCCGGCATCAAAAGAGCGTCTTGCAAAAATTGAAAAGGAGATAGCAGGACTCTCGGAAAAGCGCACAAGCCTCAAGGCGCAATGGCTGGCGGAGAAGGAGGGCATCCAGAAGATTAGATCCGTGAAGGAGCAGATCGAACAGTCGCGCATCGAAGCGGAAAAAGCCGAGCGTGAGGGGAACCTTGGGCGCGCTGCGGAACTGCGCTACGGAAAACTTCTGGATCTCCAGAAGAAGCTGGAACAGGAGTCCGAGAAACTCGCGGCCACGCAATCCCACGAACAGATATTGAAGGAAGAGGTGGATGAGGAGGACGTGGCGGAGATTGTGTCCAAGTGGACCGGCATTCCCGTTGCCAAGATGCTCGAGGGCGAGATGAAGAAGCTGCTCCACATGGAGGATCGTCTGCGCATGCGTGTCGTTGGACAGGACGATGCGGTAACACTCGTTTCAGAAGCTGTGCGCCGGGCGCGCGCGGGCATTCAGGACCCGAACCGCCCCATCGGCAGCTTTATTTTCATGGGGCCCACAGGCGTGGGCAAGACCGAACTGGCCCGGGCGCTCGCGGAATTCCTGTTCGACGACGAGCAGGCCATGATCCGCATTGACATGTCGGAGTATCAGGAGCGCCATACGGTATCCCGCCTTATCGGGGCGCCTCCGGGATACGTTGGCTACGAAGAAGGCGGCCAATTGACGGAGGCGGTCAGACGGAGGCCGTATGCCGTCATTCTGTTCGACGAGATCGAGAAGGCTCATGCCGAGGTCTTCAATGTACTGCTCCAGGTGCTGGACGACGGACGTCTGACCGACGGCCAGGGCAGGACCGTGGATTTCAAGAATACGGTCATAATCATGACGTCGAATATAGGGAGCCAGTTCATTCAGGATCTGCACAACGATGAGGACGAAATGCGTCGCAGGGTCACCGAGGCCATGCGCCAGCATTTCCGGCCGGAATTCCTGAACCGTGTGGACGATATGATCATATTCCATCCCCTTGACGCCGAATCGCTCAAAAAGATCGTCGCAATCCAGGTAGGGCTTGTGCAGAAGCGGCTCGTCGACAAGAAAATAGAAATCGAGTTGACGGAAGGCGCCAAGGAACTTCTGGCGGAAGAGGGCTTTGACCTCCTTTACGGGGCGCGGCCACTCAAGCGCGTGATTCAGCGCGATGTACTGAATCCGCTTGCTGCGAAGATTCTTGCAGGTGAGATTCACGAGGGGACTCGCGTCATTGTGGACCGAAGCGACCGGCGGCTTGTGTTTTCATCCATGGGCGCAACAGCGAGCGTCCATTGATTGTCAGGGAGACAAGAGCCGAATAATGAGAAGGGGGTGAAAAAATCACCCTCGTTGAATGTACTTAAAAAAAGTACATAAAATTGCATTTTGTTGATTACAAAAAATAATCCTGTTCAAAAAAAGAAAAATGTGATATAGTTGAACAAGTTATACGATCAATATTAGGTGAATTGTCCGCCGGGTGGGGTATGGCGCAACAGAAAAGAACAAAAGAGACCAAAGTTGTCCGGACCGCGCCTGAACGTGATTTCAAGACGCTTTTCTACCGCAAACTTACAGAGACCCATCTATTTTACGAAGTCGGAAGAATCATCGCTTCTGAACTCGAACCGACCGAATTGATCCAGAAAATCATCACGACCATCGGAAAAACGATCAACTTTGATGATGCCTCGGTCTATGTTGTCAAAAAAGATCTGACCGGGCTGGAACCGTTGTATCTGCACAATCCCCTCATGCAATCTCATCTTTCAGAACCTATTTTTTTCGACAACGGGGCGCCCGGGACGATTGCTGCAGGCGGTGAGCCGCTGTTCCTGGACGACACGGCGCTGTTCGAGAGCTTTCTGCATCATCCTGATGAACGCAGAGAGCAGGGCAGCTACATCGGGATTCCTCTGAAAAACGAGAACCGCATCGTCGGCGTCATGGGATTCAGCCACAGCAGAACCACCGCTTTCCGTGTTGAGGATTTTGACCTGCTGCGGACGCTGTCGCATCTCATCTCCGCGGGTCTTGAAAAAGCAGAACTTTTCAAAAAGACCCTTGAACTTTCGCGTGTGGATGAACTTACGGGGCTCCTCAACTACCGCGTACTGATCGAGAAAATAGAGGAGGAGATCAGGAGAAAGTTGCGCACCGGCAGGATGTTCTCCTTCCTCATGATCGACATTGACGACTTCAAGCGTGTCAATGACCGTTACGGCCACCTGGAGGGAAGCCGACTTATCGCTCAGATGGGGCCCCTGCTCAAGGCTGCATGCCGGACCGGCAGCACGGACACCTGTTTTCGGTACGGCGGGGAGGAATTTTCCATTCTGCTTGCGGAAACAGACGTGAACGAAGCTATGGCTGTTGCGGAACGGGTCAGAAAATCCGTGGAGGAGTATCCGTTCACCATTAAGGTAGCGCATCCCTATGAAAAAATAACGGTGAGTCTCGGAGTTTCGACCATGGCGGAGGCGTGCATCAAGACCACGCCTGAACTGATTCATGAAGCTGATGTAGCGCTCTATCGTTCGAAAGCGATGGGCAAAAATCAGGTGACGTGTTTTTGCGAATCCTTCAGCATGCCCGGCAGCAAGCCGGACAGCGACCTGCAGGGGCAGTGACCTTGCTTGCTAAAAGCATCCCAGTTCGCATGCAGATACCTTGATCTTCAACTCGTTGCAGATCCTGCCCATTTCCGCCAGTGATACACCGTGTTTTTGCGCCAGTGCACGCGCCTTGCTGCATGATATCCTGTTGTCAACTGCTGCAGCACGAACCGCCTCGATGACCTTTTCGTTTTTCATCTATCGTCCTTCTTCTTATCAAATTCCCTTTGTACCGGCATGCACCGTAGTTCCACTATACCCCAACGACAATACCGGATGCAAGCGGAACACGCCGGGCGAGGCCGATTCCGTGTTGACTTGTCCTGGTGCCTTGGATACAATGAATGAAGTATACGTCTGAAGGAGGCACGAGCATGGCACAATTCTTTGATGCGATCATCATCGGGTCGGGTCCGGCCGGGCTGACCGCTGCGCTGTATCTTGGCAGGGCGGGCCAGAAATGCGTTGTTCTCGAAAAGGATTTCGTGGGCGGATATACGGCGAAGATCGCGCACATCGAAAATTATCCGGGCTATGAGTCCATCAACGGGATGGACCTTACGCAGATTATGGCGAAACAGGCTGAGAAGTTCGGTGCCGTCATCAACTATCCGGTCGAGGTTGTGGATCTGGATCTCAAGGAGGAGATCAAACGCGTCCGCACTCGCGAAGATGTCTATGAAGCACATGCGGTAATCATCGCGATCGGCGTGGCGAGGAAGAAGCTCGAAGTGCCGGGGGCCAAGGAGTATCTCGGCAAAGGAGTGTCCTATTGTGCCACGTGCGACGGCAATTTTTTCAAAGGGAGGAAGGTCGCGGTCGTAGGTGCGGACAACGAAGCAGCCGAAGAAGCGCTTCATCTCGCCGATCTTGCCGAAAAAGTGACCTTGGTCCCGCATAAGGACATCGATATCGTGGCTGCCGTCATGAACAGGATAAAATCGAAGCAGAACGTTGAGGTATTCCCGGTGTCCAAAGTTCAATCCGTTGTAGGCGATGAACTCGTTACCGGCCTCAGGATATCGCGCAACGGCGTTGAGGAAGTGCTGCCTCTGGAGGGCGTTTTCATCGCCCTGGGTTCCACGCCGATTTCGCAGCTCATCCTGAGGGCTGGCGGCCTTTCGGACGACCGCGGCTGTTTGATCGTCGATAAACATCAGCGCATGAATCTCGAAGGCGTATTCGCCGCGGGGGATTGCACCTGCGGCGGCATGCAGATCGTGGCTGCGGCAGGCGAAGGATCCGTGGCAGGCATGCGCGCGGCATCCTACGTGCGAAAAGCCAAAACAAAGGCCGCACAAAAATAGACGACATCCTGCACAAATCCCTCATACCCGGTCCGGACAGAACGATGCTTTCCACCTGAGGCGTTTCAGGACGGAGCATATGTGGGATGTTTTGCCTGTATCTCTCTCTCAAGGAAACAGTGACCGTGAAAGATATGCTTGGCCGAAGCGGCGTTGTGTCGCGCGAAGATGCGCTCAGGGTATTGAGCGAGCAGTTCGTCATCAATGCTCCTGATCATGAAGAACAGCCGCTCAGTTCGGCGCTCGGAAGGATTCTTGCACAGGACATCGCCTCTCCCGTAAATTCCCCTGCCTTCGACAGGTCGACGATGGACGGCTATGCCGTTCGAAGCGGTGACACGTTTGGTGCCGCCGAGTCGCGTCCCGCGCTGTTGACCGTGGTGGGCGATATTCAGATGGGAACCCTGCCCGACCGCACCATCGGGAAGGGCGAAGTCATGAAAATCGCGACGGGTGGCGCATTGCCGAGCGGGGCGGACGCTGTTGTCATGTTCGAGCAGACCCAGATCATTGATGCGCGCAGTATCGAGCTCGTGAAGCCTGTGGCGCCGATGGAAAACGTCATCAGAACAGGCGAGGATGCGCAGCAGGGCGAAGTCATCATGAACAGGGGCCATCGAATACGTCCTCAGGACATGGCCGCCCTTGCCGCGATCGGCATTACGCGGGTTATCGTTCATCGAAAACCTCTGGTCGCCATCCTGTCCACCGGCAATGAACTCGTGCCCGCGGATACGACACCCGGCCCCGGTCAGATACGCGACAGCAATTCCTATAATCTCGAAGGCCTTGTGCTCGAATCCGGCGGTGTGCCGGTAAAAATGGGCATCATCGGTGATGATTACACGCGGCTGCGCGAAATACTTGAGGAAGCTATCCGGGGAAACGACATCGTCGTCATGAGCGGAGGAAGCTCGGTAGGCACCGCTGATCTGACCGCGAGGGTAATCAACGACATCGGAAAGCCCGGGGTCCTGGTGCACGGCGTATCCCTCAAGCCCGGCAAACCGCTCGTCGTCGGACTGATCACCACGTCCGGGAAAATGACACCGATCTTCGGCCTGCCCGGCCACCCTGCTGCAGTCAGCATCTGCTTCGAGATTTTCGTGAAACCCGTGATCACCCGTTTGAACGGTGAAATCTCTCCCGCGGCGCTGGAAGGCATAACGCCGTACCGCATCGTGAAAGCACGTCTTGCCCGCAGTATTTCTTCGAGTCCCGGACGGGAGGACCATGTGCGTGTCACACTTGAAAGGCGGGATGACGGACTCTGGGCGCGCCCTATCTTTGGCGCATCGGGTCTCATCAGCACGCTGGTCCGGGCCGTGGGAACGGTAGTCGTGCCGGTACATAAGATAGGAATTGAATCAGGCGAGGAGGTTGATGTGCGGTTGTTCTGACCGTTTGGCGCGATCGAACCTGGGTCAGACTCATTGTGTCCATGGACGGAGCAGGGCAACCGTCTACGACAGAGTAGCCCATACTGTGAGGAGGTGGACATGTATAAACAAAAAAAATATCTCGACAACCAGCCTCTGGCGGATGCACTCGCCGCATACCGCGAAGCCCTGACGGCCGCGGGCTTTGGTTCGCCGCTTCCCGGCGAACAGGTTCCCGTTGCCGATGCGCTCGGCAGGGTCACGTCCGAAGCGGTGATCGCGAAGATATCATCGCCTTTTTATCACTCGGCTGCCATGGACGGTTATGCAGTTCGCTACCTCGACACATTCGGTGCCGCGGAAACGAGACCGAAACACCTTTCCACACCAGCACAGGCGATCGCCATCGACACGGGCGACCCCATGCCGGACGGGTTCGACGCAGTGATCATGATCGAGGATGTTGAAAAAATATCTGAATCGGAGATTGAGATCCTGAAGCCGGCCGTGCCGTGGCAGCATGTGCGTCTCGTTGGGGAAGACATCGTTGCAACAGAGCTTATTATCCCCGAGAATCACCTCATCCGTCCCGTTGACATGGCCGCAATGATAGCGAGCGGCCATACCGCAGTCATGGTCCGGCGAAAGCCCGTGGTCACCGTCATCCCCACGGGTTCGGAGCTCGTGGAGCCGGGCAGCAAACTCAGGAAAGGCGATATCATCGATTTCAATTCAACCATGCTCGGCGCAATGGCGG
>Ga0187786_10000292_pt1 | contig 15598 bp, 18 predicted proteins | sample 0815_BV2_10_20_M_FD_132449 | JGI IMG/M metagenome (GOLD analysis project Ga0187786, IMG submission 132449) | Tropical peat soil microbial communities from peatlands in Department of Meta, Colombia - 0815_BV2_10_20_MG | ecosystem: Environmental > Terrestrial > Soil > Wetlands > Peat | place...
ATAAAACTTATTTTATATAATTCCCCTTAAAGGCGAATTTAAAGTTAGCATGGCAATCCGCGAAAATGAAAGAAATACTTTTTTAGAAAATAATGAGTTAGAATTGATTCATAACCTGATTAAATCTGCTAAAATGTATAGAGAAGGTTATGCACTTCGATTTGAAGTTAAAAACAATGAAGATTTTAAAATAATTGGTTTGTTGATAAAAAAATTGATTGATATTAGAATATAATTTAATTTAATTTTTATTTAAAGGAGAATTTTAATGATTGTGTCTTTTTGCTCCTAGATCATTAATCAAAAAAATTAGTTTCTGTTTTTGGGGGTTTAATTGGATTATTAAACTTTTTCAAATATCACAAACTATTTATATAACTTCAACATACTATCGATTAGTCGATATCGAATACTTGATATCAATGACATAAAAAAGCTCAAATAATACTTTAAAATTAAAATAAAGCAAAAAAATTATATCAAATTGCCGATATTAAATCGGCGATTCGATAGGGGGAATGTAATAGTGAACCCTTTTAAAAAGCTTCATAAAGAATTTCATGAAAGAATAGAAGAAATGCAGAGATTTGGAGGTTTAAGGATGTGGATTCTGCACGTTTTAGATGAACACGGACCTGCAAATGGCGTAGAAATCATGGACTCTATTCAGGAGCATCAAGAAGCACTGCAAGAAAAACTGCAGGCGATGCCATGGGATAGAAGAAGTCATGGAAAATGTAGTCCCCCAAGACCTTCACCGGGCTCTGTATATCCAATGCTTAAAAAAATGGTTGAAGAAAAATTAATCACTAAAAGAGAAGATGGGAAATACGAACTGGCTGAAAAAGGAGAAAAAGTCGTTGAAAGATGGGCAGGGCGTATGAGGCAGCACCATAAAGATATGGATCGTAATGCTCCTTCTATAAGAAAGGCTTTAACCGAACTGGATGGATATGTATCATACTTAGAAGACCTTAAACAAGATAAACTGACATCCCATAAAGAACTAATCGGCGAATTAAGCGAAAGACTCAAAAAAATTGAAGAATCGCTTGAAGATGAGTAATTCAGGCTTAAAATTTGGCCTGAATTTAAAAATATTTTAGAAATTTAACTAGCTTAGCTTTGGCTATCAATGCCCGAAAGGAGAAAAAACATGGCAGAACATGCTATAGAGATAAATAATCTCACAAAAAAGTTTGGGGATTTTACAGCAGTGGATGATATATCGCTGAATGTGAAAAATAACGAAATATTTGGCTTTTTAGGTCCAAATGGCGCGGGTAAGAGCACTACAATAAGGATGCTCTGCACCCTTGCCCAACCTACATCAGGTTCTGCCCTAGTTGCTGGTCATGATCTTATTAAGGAGTCTGATAGGGTTCGAGAAAACATTGGATTGGTGGCTGAAAAGATGATCATGTATGATAGGCTTACTGCAGCAGAAAACCTTCGGTTTTTTGGGAAGCTTTACGCCATACCAAAACAGAAACTGGAAGAAAAGATTGACGAGTTGCTTGAACTGGTTAATATGGGGGAATGGAAGCACACCCAAATTAGTAAGTTCTCTACGGGCATGAAACAGCGTATCAATGTAATAAGGGCGCTGCTACCTGAGCCTAGGATACTCTTCATGGATGAACCTACACTTGGTCTTGACCCCCAGACAACATTTTCCATAAGGGATATTATAAAGGAAATCAACAAGAGCGGGGTAACAGTTATTTTAACAACACATGCCATGACTGAGGCAGAAGCACTGAGTGATCGAGTTGCTATCATTGATCATGGTAAGATAGCTGCTCTAGACACGCCACAGAAATTAAAGAACATTATATCAAACAATAATGCAACTGTATTCGGCACGAAAATTACGAATCTGACATCTGGACTGGTTGAAAAGATTAAGTCTCTTGATGTTGTGACTGCTGTGGCACAGCAAGATTCTCACGACCTGAAAATTAGCGCAACTGGTACTGATGCTCTTAATCAGATCATTGACACTATTCGGAATGAAGGGGGTAATATTGCATCCATAACCAATAGCAATGAATTAACGCTGGAAGATGTTTTTCTGGCAGTAACCGGCAAGGAAATGCGTGATCAGGCCAATGAAAAAGCAGCCCCTGTAAGTCATCGACATGGAGTGGCACCCAAAGGAAGGGTAAGGTGAGGTTATGGATAAAATGAAAATATTAAAAGACAGTTATCATGTCATGGCTAAGGACATGTTAGAGTTTAAGCGTAACCGTATGCAACTCGCCGCTCTTTTTATCATGCCATTGATATTCCTGGTGATGTTTGGCTTTATTTTCCCAAGTGGGAATACACAGCAACATATGCCAATGGGACTGGTAAACCTCGATCAAGGTCAGGGAAGCACGGAATTCATAGCACAACTGCAGGCCTTGAATAAAAACACGAATTCCATGGATTTTAAGACTTTTTCCGGCGTAGACGCGGCAAAAACTGAGATAAACCGGGGAAAACTGTACGGTGTGTTTATTATACCTCCTGGATTCTCCACTAATCTAACAAATGGGAAATCTGCAGATTTTACAGTCTACATTGATAACAGTAATCCGCAAAGTTCCATGCAAATTCAACAGTTATTATCGAGTATCGTAAGCGGCATGAATGATATTAAAGCAGAAGCTAACGTTGTAGAGCTGAGCAAGGAAACAAATCAGCCTGTCAACCCACAAGCCATGATCTTCCCCTACATTCCAAACATCCAGACCACAATACCTGGTCAAACCAATTACTTCAACTTTCTGGCACCAGGATTAATGATCATGATTGTTATGATGACGGTAATGACCGGTATCCCTGAAGCCATCTCCAAAGAAAAGGAAATGGGTACATTTGACGGAATGCTATCTGCACCTATCAGTCAGGTGTCTGTTATTATAGGTAAAACTGCTGCACTGTGTACTAGAGGTTTCATTCAGTGTATCATGATACTTGTACTGGCAATGATAATATTTGGGGTCACTATTCAGGGAAGCCTACTACTGGCATTTTTCATGCTCCTTTTAGGTATATTCAGCTTCATAGGAATTGGAATAATGGCAATTTCCATGTCTGGAGATCAAGCATCAAGTACGATGATTGTGAACCTGTTGATGTTCCCTATGATGTTCCTGGGAGGTGTCTTCTACCCAATTCAGCAGATGCCATGGTTCATGCAAGCCATCTCACAGGTTATCCCCATGACCTATGCTGCTGATGCAATGCGTAAGATCATGCTCCTAAATGCGGGTATTGGCGATGTGTTAACCCAAATAGTCATACTGATCGCCTTTGGTATCGTTACCATGACCATTGCCGTGCCATTGTTCAGAAGGTCAATGACCAGATAGCTTATTGGTGTGTTAGTGTATCATGGATAAAATATTTCTAAATTAAAGAGGTGATGAAATGTTAACAGAACTCAGATTGAAAATGTTAAATAGGGAAGCTAGTTCGTCAAAAAATAAACCATTAGAAATTATAAAAAATCTTAATATAGAAAAGGGAATGGTTGTAGGAGATATAGGGTCTGGTGGAGGATATTTTACTTCAGAATTCTCTAGAAAAGTAGGGGAAAAGGGTAAGATTTATGCTATTGATGTTAATCAGAAGTCTCTTGATTTTATAGAAAGAAACCTTAAAACGGAAGGAATTAAGAATTTTAAAACCATACTGGCAAATCCAAAGGCTATAGATTTGCCAGAAAAAAGTGTGGACTTGTTTTTTTTAAGAAATGTGTTCCATCATCTGCCGGAACAGGTTGAATATTTTAAAAACATTAAAAAATTTTTAAAAGATGATGGTAAAATAGCCATCATTGATTATAAAAAGAAAGGATTTAGTTTCACGGGACTTTTTGGCCATTATACTCCCGAAGATGTTCTAATAGACATCATGGATAATGCAGGTTCCGTCCCTTTAGAAAAATTTAATTTTTTACCAGATCAGTTGTTCATAATATTTAAGAACAAGCCTTAAAAACAAGTCTTGAATTTATTTTCAACTGGATATAGACTTAATTGGGGTTAAAAAGTTCATGAAAATCATGCCACTAAAAAAAAAGGATGGATTTAATTGTCTATAAAAACAGCAGTTAAAGAGCATTTTGAACACAGTCTTGCAGAACATTGGGCGTATTTTTTCCCTGATGGCGGAGTAGATGAAGTTACAAAATCAATATATACGGATAATAGGATAGATATCCGCAGATTTACTTTAGAAGATCTAGATGAATGTGTAGACCTATTCAAAAAAGTATTTTCAGCTGATCCATGGTATGACAAGTGGATATCTAAGGATCAAACCCGAAATTATTTGAACGAACTAATCGAAAACCCGGTTTTTGAAGGATTTGTTGCATGTGAGGACTCTGATATAGTTGCAGTATGTTTTGGACATCGAAGATCATGGTGGATGGGTAAGAGTTTTTTTGTAGACGAGTTTTTTGTTGAAAATAAAAGACAGGGAAATGGAATTGGAACGAAACTCTTAGATTGTGTGGTAAATAGCCTTGCTGAAGAAAAATATACTTGTTTAACCTTATTAACCAACAAGAACATTCCTGCTGAGACTTTTTATCTAAAAAATGGGTTTTACAATAATTTACAGAGAACAGTAATGGTTAAAAAACTTTAATGGATGTACTATTATTTTATTTTTTATTGGGAGTATACTTCCTAAATAATCCTTTTATTTCTCATGAAATAATTCTTCTGCAGGACAACCCAATTCGCGCTGTTTACACTTACCACATGTTAAAAGGCCTCTAACTACTGCATTACCTGCAATTGAAAGAATTAACATTATTAAAATCAAAAATAGAATTATCCAGGAGAAATTATATGCCAAAAGGATAATTCCACCAACAACCGGGAAAATAAATACCAGCATGTCAGGGATCATATCCTTCCAACTCAATTTCTTCTGGGAAAACCTAGAAGGATCTCCTTTTTTGAAAAATAAAGCACTTAATCGGCCTTTACCAAAACCGCAGACCTTCCCGTAATAATAACAATTAACACAACCATTTTTTAAAAGTCGAATTTCTAAAAAAAGGCAGTATAAAAGGTATAATATGGTATAAATTAATCCCAGACCAGAAATAATGTAAGCGCCGATAAAGTAGGCGGATAATGAAACCAGGTTGGATAAGATGACTATCCAATATGGATAATTTTCATAACAGTAGGTTGCCATGTTAATTATTGAATTATTTTTTATTAATTGTTTGTTGATCTGGTATACCAGTCAAAAAGAGTTTTAAAGATAATTTTTCATGTGAGAAGTGAGCTTCTCCCGTAGAATTATAGTCTTCTACTTATGAGCACTTTAAAAAATACACTCTGGATTATTATTTTAATTTTCATGTTAGATTTATCAAAAGCCAAAATTTAATACCTATTTTCTTCTTATTTATTGTAGAGGGATTTTTTTTATGGATAAAAGCATAACTCTCCGGAAACTTCTGTCCTCCGAGAAGCCCCTGGTAATGCCTGATGCTTACGATCCTATTAGCGCCTGCATGATTGAACATACCGGATTCAAGGCGGTGCAGTGCTCTGGTTATAGTTTTTCCATTGCTGCAGGCTATTTGAAAGAGTATAATGTTTCTTTAGAGGAGAACTTGGAATGGACACAACGTATCGTGGATGTAGTGGATGTTCCGGTCATGGCTGATGCTGAAGATGGATATGGGGATCCTGAAGCAGTGATAGAAACGGTAAGCAGGTTCATAGAAGTAGGTGTGGCGGGAATGAACCTGGAAGATCAGGTATTGGGAATTGAGGGTCCGGTACAGATAATTAGTGAGGATGTGATGGGTGAAAAGATTATGGTAGCTCGGGAAACTGCTGAAGTGGAAGGAAATCCTGATCTGGTTATTAACGCTCGCACTGATGCTTTAAAATCTTTAGAAGATAGAGAAGATGCATTGAATCTGGCCATTGAACGTGTCAATCAGTATCTGGATGATGGGGCAGATTTGGCCTTTATTACTTACGTGGCTACGCTTGATGAGGTTAAAACCATCATCAGCGAAGTTAAAGGCCCGGTGAGCATCGCAGCAGGGACGCCTTACAATATAAATAACTTTTCCATCGATGATTTACAAAAATTGGGAGTAGCAAGGGTTAGTTTACCTACGTTACTAATTTTATCTAGTTTAGAGGCAGTCAAATTATCTCTGGAAAATCTAAAAAGTGATGAAATGATGGACTTAGTTAAAGAAGCACGATTAATTTCAAACTCGGATTTAAACAGTTTGTTGAATCGTTAGGGATGGGATTTATAGTTATAAGTTATAAGAAAGGGAGGAGCGTGTAGATGCTACCGTGGGTAGTAGTTTTTAATGCTATAAGTTTAGACGGCCGTATAACTGGTTTTGATGCTAATGTAGAGTTATACTACAAACTAGCCTCCAAAATTGCCGCAGATGCGATGCTTATGGGGTGTGAAACAGTATTAAAAGAGTTTAATGCTCAACCTGACGACCTACCTGAAGAGGATGGCGCAGTATTTCAACCCCGAAATAAAGATCCGGAAGATAAAAGGCCACTTTTAGTGGTTCCGGATAGTGAAGGAAAGATTCGCATCTGGAGTCAGATACTTAAAATGCCATACATTAAAGATATCATAGTATTATGTTCTCGATCCACACCTAAAGAGTATTTGGACTTTTTGGACGAAAGATACGTACCTTATATGGTGGTAGGATATGAAAAAGTTGATTTAGAAGCAGCTTTAAATGAATTAAATGCACAATTTGATGTTAAAGTGGTCAGAGTAGATGGCGGTGTTTTAAATAGTGTATTGTTACAAAAAGAACTGGTAGATGAGGTTCATGTCATGATCCATCCTACACTAGCGGGTAATGGGACACTAGATTCTATTTATAATAAAGATCTGGATTTGGATAAAAATAAAGAGATTTCTTTAAAATTAATCGATTTTAAACACTTAAATGATGATATAGTCTATTTAAGCTACGAAATATTGAAATAAATAGGTATTCATGGACTATTTGGGGGATTATCTATGAAAGTTTTAGTTATAGTGGCCCATCCTTATCAGAAAAGCTTCAATCATGCTATTTATGAAACGGTAATTGAAGAACTGGAAAAAAATGGGCACGAAATCTATGCTCATGATCTTTATGCTGAACAATTCAACCCTCTTTTACAGGGGTATGAACTGGTCGATGGAGAAACAACCGATCCTTTGGTTTTTGAGCATCGTTCTCAAATAAAAAATGTTCAGGGAATCATAATTATCCATCCCAACTGGTGGGGACAACCTCCTGCTATATTAAAAGGATGGATTGATAGAGTTTTAAGATCAGGCATAGCTTACGAGTTTGACGAAGGAGATGATGGTTCAGGAGTCCCAAATGGGTTATTAAAAGCTAAATATGCTCTGGTATTTAACACTTCAAATACTGCTTCGGAACGAGAGATGAGAGTGTTTGGAGATCCATTGGAGAGGATATGGCGGGATTGTGTTTTTGATTTTTGTGGTATTAGTAACTATTACCGTAAAATATTCCGAATCATGGTAAGCAGCACACCTAAAGAACGTTTAGACTGGTTAGAAGAAGTTAAAGATGTAATAACTGAATATTTCCCGTAACACTGTTCGCATGACCATATTTGTTTAACTTATTAATTCAAAATCAAAAATAAAAACTAATTTGATGATTAATATGAGTGAATTCAAAAAATCTGAATGGGCAGAAGAAAAACATGCAAAGGAGTTCGTTGAAAACTCTGATATTTATATTTTAGAGAGAAAACGATTATTGGAGGTTATGAAGTCTTTTTTCACTTATTTTGAAAATAAAAAAAGACCTATTCATGTTCTTGACCTGGGATGTGGTGATGGCACGCTTACCAGGGAGTTATTGAAGGTAAATAATCATATTCAAGCTACATTAGTAGATGGTTCGTTTGAAATGCTAAGAAATGCCAGAGAAAACCTGAAAAATCATCATCAAATTGAATATTTGCACCTAACTTTTCAAGAACTACTGGAGAGGGATGTTTTAACAAATAATTTTGATTTTATTGTGTCTTCCCTGGCCATTCATCATCTTTCTTCCCAACAAAAAATTAGTTTATTTAACTATATTTACAATCATCTTAATCAACATGGTAATTTTTTAAATATAGACACTGTTAAAGCTCCTAATGAAAAATTAGAAACATGGTACCGAGTTCTCTGGAGTGAGTGGATAAGAGAAAACGAGGCAAAATTTAAAGTCAGGGAGAGCTTTCAAGACCTTCCCCAGAGGTATAAGAACAATCCAGACAACCTTCCCGATCCATTGGAAGAGCAACTCAATGTTTTAAGATCAATCGGTTTTAAAAAAGTGGATTGTTACTATAAATATGGTATCTTTGCCATATTTGGTGGCTCCAAAGGGTGATTTCAGTAGAAAATATAATAATCCCTCAAAAGGCGTATTATATGGATTAGTAACTTAATAATGATTTTACTATTTAATTTTGTAAATAATTGATCATCTCAACAATGTCTTGATTTTAAAAATAACTTTTTTTATAGGGAGTTTGGATGGAAAAACATATTAATAATGGCATAACATATTAACCGTGAGAGGAGAGAACATGAGGGTCATAACCTTAATAGCAATGCTGTTCGTCTTATTTTTAGGCGTAGCCTATGGAGTTTACTGTGCCACAGGAGAGGAACCGGCAGATATGAAGGGTAAAGTAGTTGGGGTCTGCCAGGCTGGGCCTGAAGACGGTATTAACAATACCAACTCAGTTCTAGTTGAGGGAATCATGGTCGGCAGCAACCAAACTGTCAATGTATCGGTTAAAATTAGTCCCGAAACTGTTATAATGGAAAAAGAAGGAAACAAAAGGAATAATGCTTCTTTTGACAGTATTAAACCTGGAGAATCGGTAGAGATGCGTTTTACCGGTCCTTTTCTTCAATCTTATCCTCCTCAAACAACAGCCAGCCAGATTTTAATTGTAAAATAAACATTAAAAACTTTCCTTCGTTTTTTCTGGATAGTCTTACGTAAGGTTTAAATATCAACAAAACTTAACTTAAGTGTTAAGCCAAGGTAGCTTAGAGGCGAAGCGGTGGACTGCAGATCCATTACACGGGAGTTCAAATCTCTCCCTTGGCTTTAAATCGTATAATAGGGGTCATAGTGTAATCAGGCTATCATCTGGGACTCCAGTTGTCTTTGAAGAAACGCGCGCTCTGACGTTAGGTATTAACAATCGGATGATGATCGATTGGAGTACTGAGACAAGAGAAATCCTAGGATCTGGGTTCAAATCCCGGTGACCCCACTTTACTTTTCTAATACCATTTAGCACTGGCAGGGGGATTAATTCTGGAGAAAATTAATGGGATAATAATGATCGAAGGAATAGGTTACGATTCTAACATTTATGTCTTTGACGATGTCATTGTAGATACTGGCACTGGTCAGAATATGGATTATCTATTCAGATCACTCCAGGAAGCTGGTTTAAGTCCTGAAGATTTGTCTCTTATTGTAAATACCCACCATCATTATGATCATGTGGGAGGAAATCGTTATTTAGATTTAGAGATTGCAATGCATCAAAATGATGCTCATGCATTAGAAACTGAGGATAATACGGCTACACTTTCTCCAATGTTTGGTCAATCTCTTGAAAAAATGAAAGTAGATCGTAAACTTCTTGAAGGAGACAAAATCGGCGATTTTGAAGTATTACTAACTCCCGGTCATACTTCGGGCAGTATATGTCTTTATGATGGTGAAACACTCATTTCTGGTGATACTGTATTTGCAGGCGGCGGATTCGGGCGGGTCGATTTAGGTGGAAATTTGGAAGACATGATTAATTCTTTAAACAGATTAAGTAAGTTGGAAGTAAAAAATCTACTTCCAGGGCATGGTCCCTGGACTAATCAGGGTTCTGATCATATTAAATTGGCCTATAATATGTTAGATCGGCTCTGAACTTTAATTTTTAGAAAATAAGAATCCTAAGGCACAGTAACTGTAATGCTATCTGGGCCCCAAAATCCTATAAAATCGTAATAGGTTATAACCCAATTTGTTGATTCTCGATCTGCCTTTATAACAGTGTAAAAAGAATTCCACTTAAACTTTCTGACTTCTGGTAGAGTATCAGCATATTTTATGGCCTCCTGGGCCGATGAATATGAACCATTTATTATGGTGAGATTATCCACCTCTTTAGGTTTCGTTGATTTTTTTTCAAGGTTGTTATAAGTGTAATATCGATATCTATTTCCTCCATCACTTTCTACTACCTTCCAGGTAAACATGTCGTTGGTGGGATAAGCTGTAATTTGAGTGTAACCATTGCTTAAAGCCTGTTCCTGTAATACATCCATTTTTTCGTAAGCTCTAATACCGCCCATGCTAATAAGCGCCACCAGGAAGATCGCCATAGCTATTTTTTTGTATTGAGGTTTTAAACGAAGATAAAGGATTATGATCACTGATAGTGCAATTATAGTAATGATAGGATCCGTGAAATAGTACAGATTGGCGGTGTAGCGTGTTAAAGAAAATGGATAAAATAGGGGTATGCCTCCGGTGGTCAGGTAGTCAAGGAAAAGATGAGTAAGAACTCCGAAATAAGCCAAAAGAACACTGAACCAACCGAATTCTACTTTAATGGGCCGTTTAATTATCCAGCTAATAGTGTTCTTAACCACGGGTCTGGTAATGATGTAAATGAATATCAGAGCTGTGAAGAATCCAAAGAAGAAACTGTGGGTTATTCCTCTATGGGTAAATATAAAGAGTTCAGGGGAAAGAAATCCAATAATAAAAAGTATGAAATCAAAATCGATTGATATACCACCAAAAGCACCAGATAGCCTATCTTTAACTTTAATAAGGGTTAAAATAATAAATGGGACTAGAAAATGAGTGAAGAGATCCATAATATCTTATAATTATCCAGTAAACATCTTAGTCACTTTTTTAACAGCATGGGTTTTGACCAGTATTGAAATTCGGTCATCCTTTTCCAGCACCATGTCTGCAGTGGGAATAGTTAAGTCACCGTTGTGATGAATGGCCACTAAAATGTAATCATCAGTAGGGCTAACATCTTTTACCTTTTTTCCAATTATTTTTTTGTTTTCCAAACTTATATCCAATATTTCCCCACTACCTTTGCCTATTACTATTAGATCAGCAATTTTGGGCCGATTTATAAGTTTTTCAAGATAACCTGCTGCAGTTAGTTCTGGACTGATAACATCATGAATTCCGACCTTCTTGAATGCATCTTCGTGATCTGGATTGCTAAGGCGTGCGATAATTTTAGGAACATGGTATTCTTTTACCAAGATGCAGGAAAGTAAATTTGCCTCATCATGTCCTGTTGCAGCTACAAAAACATCTGCATCTGATATATTGGCTTCTTCCAGAGTTTTAGTATCTGTTCCACTGCCACATATCACCAGGGCGTCCAGTTCAGCCGCTGCATTCCCGCAAAGACTGTCATCATGTTCTATGAGGGTAACATCGTGTCCCCTCGCTACTAGGGAAGACGCGAGGTTCAGTCCTACTCTTCCCCCGCCCATTATCACTACATACATTTGATTACACCTTGATATTATCTTGATTTAAAACTTATAAATCAGATATGAATTTATTCTTATAGGTTTTATGTTAACATTTAAAATCTTTTAAATAGATCTATGAAAAGTTTCAATAGAACCAGCGCAGGGATTATTTCAATTCTACCCACCCACATGTTAATAATAAGGATAACCTCTGCTGTTGATGGCATGGTAGCTGATGTAATTCCTGTGGATAAGCCAACATTACCCTGGGCCGATGCTACTTCAAAAAGAGAGTCTATACCTCCGTATCCATATTGCATAAGTATTAACCAGCCGATAAACAAGAATATGAAGTAAAGGAATAAGTAACTTCCTGCTTCTCTAATTTCTACATCATCCACAGGTTTTCCAGAGATTTTTCTAGGAATCACAGAACCCGCAGGGGCTATTATGCGGAGTATTTCCCAGTAGATTCCTTTTATTAGGGTTACTACTCGGATAAGCTTAAGTGCTCCGGTAGTTGATCCCGCAGACATTCCCAAGATCATGGTCACGGTTAGTATCACTTTGGCATAGTCTGGCCAATTGAACATGACACTAATGGGCTGAATATTAGAACCAGTACAACTGAGTCCAGAAATCACGAAAAAAACCGCATCTATTGTGGTAAACTTTGTAACCAGTATTAAGAGAATTGAAAAAAGAGCAATAAGAATTATAGTGGTTTGGAACTGAATATCACGGATTACATCTATTACCTTACCTTTAAGAGCTTTGTAATGAACTAAAAAGCTGGTTCCACCGATAATCATCAGGATCATGGTGATAATGTAGATGGGGATACTGTTGTAGGCCCCAATATTATCATTTTTAATGGACATTCCCCCGGTGGATAGGTTGGTGAAGGTATTGTTTATGGCGTCAAAAAGTGGCATACCTGCTGCTATGTATAGTAAGATTCCAAGGACAGTATAAAATAAATAAATCCACCAGATAGTTTTCACAGTTCCAGCTATACTGGGTTTAATTTTTTCTTCACGAGCTTCTGATTTGTAAAGGCGGGCTGCAGCAGTACCAGGTCGGATTAATATTCCAATAACCACGATCACAACTCCCAGCCCCCCAACCCATTGTTCTAAACTTCTTAAGAATAAAACAGACTTGGGCAATATCTCCACGTTGGAAAAAATACTCAAACCACTCCCAGTCCAGGCAGACATACTCTCAAAGAACGCATTCAAGAAGTCAATGTGGGTGGCCATGATCAGGCATAGACTTCCAATTAACGCTGCCCACAACCAGGCCACAGCGGCTATGATCATCCCATGTTTAAGTTTTAACTTATCATCCTGTGATGAAACCATTTTAAGGAGATAACCTATGGATATGGATAAAATAGAAGGTATTATAAATGCTAAATATGTGTTTTCTCTGTAAAATAATGCTATTAATAAAGGTATTAAGACTACTATGCCCACACCTTGCATAACTATTCCCAGAGGATTGGATATTACTCGAAAATCTCTTCTTCTCAGTTGACCTATCATTTAATACCTATAAATCATTGAGAACTTCTTATATAAATCTAATTCGAAAAAAAAGAATGTTAGTTATTGTGTCATTTGGGCCGATTTATGAATTGAAGGGGGTTTGGGTTAAATATCCACAAACCCGTGCAATCCATGCGTTAATCGCCTAAACAAGATTTATTTAGATTTTTTTTCTTCTTCCACAACCGGCATCTCTGATGCTAAAAAGTCTTTAATATCCCGGATACTGTTTAGCAACTGGGCAGGGAATACTATGGTAGAGTTTTTCTCAGCAGCGATATTGCTGAGTACCTGCATGATACGTAGCTGGAGAGCCACGGGATGTTCGGATATTATATCGGCTGCTTCTCCTAATTTTCCTGCAGCAAGATATTCTCCTTCGGCAGATATGATTTTGGCACGTTTTTCTCTTTCGGCTTCTGCCTGGAGAGCTATGGCTCTTTGCATGCTGTCGGGTAGTTTTATATCCTTAATTTCTACAGTAGTAACCTTTATACCCCATGGTTCGCTGTGGGTGTCTATGATCTCCTGGATTCTCTGGTTTACTTTGGGGGTTTCTGATAAAACATCATCTAGAGTGAATTGTCCCACCACACTCCGAACGGTAGTTTGGGATATTTGGTTTACAGCCCGGTTGTAATTTTCAATTTCCACTACAGCTTTATAGGCATCCACCACCTTGAAGTAAGCAACAGCAGCCACATCAATGGTTACATTATCCTGAGTAATGATTTTCTGGGCAGGTATGGGCATTGTGACTATTTGAAGGGATGGTTTGACCATTCTATCCACTAATGGAATTATAAGGCGAAGTCCTGGATCTCGTACTCCCACAACCTTTCCTAGTCTAAAAACAACTCCTCTTTCGTATTGATTAACTACGCGGACTGAAAGTCCCAGTATAATCAATATCACTATTCCGATGATTATCAGTGTCATTAGGTCCATTAAATCAAACCTCCATTTTTGTCTTCACATTAATTGACTTTTTTATTATTATGGTGACTTTTCCTAAATTATTTTTGGTAGAATTTTGTACAAAATTATAAAAAAAATATATTTAAATAATTAAACATGGGAATTCAATATTATTTTCTTTTAATTAACGTTATTTGCAAGTATTAATGGTTTAAATCCACTAATCAGAACCTTTTAGTGTTAAAAATTTTTATATTCGGTTATATAGTCTGTTCCTGGGTTAATACTAATTGTAAGTCTTTTAGTCCATTTAAAGAACGATTTTAATCAAATACAAATTTATCATAGGGATATAAATGTTATTAAAGAGCTTTTTTTATAATAAAAATTTATCGAATTAATTAAAACTCTTTAAAAAGTCAATAAAGAGCTTATTGTAGGAATGGCACCTTAAAATTCCGATAGAAATGGCCGTAAATCTAAAAAATAGCTTTGTGTCTCCTTTTTTTTAAATTCTAAATCAAAATATTTATATGAGTTAGAAAAGGAAGTTATTATCACTTAATGGAGTCACTTTGAATACTCCATGTGTAAGGAGGCGATAAAATAAAAGTGAAATCACTATGGGCATTGTTAACAATAATGTTCATGGTTTTGTGTGCTGTTCCCCTTTTGGAAGGCACATCCATTACAAGCGAAAAGACACAATTGGGGGTAGGATCAGATAGCGGTGTGACAACTGTCAATGCTGCTAGTGGATACTACACTTACAAGTGGGTTAAAAAAGGTAAAAGATGGTACAAAGTTCGCGTTTTTGTCAGCTACAAGAAAGCAACTGGCTATTATGTTTACAAGTGGGTTAAAAAAGGTAAAAGATGGTACAAAGTTAAAGTTTTCGTCCGATATGTATCCAAGGCACCAGTATCACCTGCACCGACAACTACTCCAACTGCACCAAGAGTAACTCCCGTACCAGAACCAGAACAATATAAATCAACAATGCCTTATGATCTAAACGATACCAACAAAACATCAGATAAAGACTGGAAATTACTTAATCCTGATGTAGCTTATGATCCTCAAGATACAAGTTACACCTGCGGTCCAGCATCATTAAAAATGGCGTTGGCAGAATATGGTGTGAATGTTGATGAGTCCTGGTTAGCCTACACTGCATGGACCTCTTCTTCCAGTGGAACATCTCATGATGGCCTTATAAACGCTGTTGCAAGTGTAAATCAAAGATTTGGAACCAGCTTATCTGCCTGGGACGAAAGTTTCATTTCATGGGAAAGATTAGAAGGTAATTACCTATCCCAAAACAAACCCGTAATTCTTCACATAAGGTCTTTTATTAATTCAGATGGGGGGCATTACGTTCTGTTAAAGGGAATAAACACTATGCAACAAACTGTTGTTTTGGCTGATCCTTCATATGGATCTTCAGACCACTATGTGTCATTTGCTGAGATGCAAAGCAGGATGGAATGGATTATACTCACTGGCCGATCCAGTCAAACTGTAATACCCATCGTAAATACCTAAAT